>OBLV0100000246.1_pt1 | contig 17453 bp, 18 predicted proteins | sample 1520071 | NCBI WGS metagenome assembly OBLV01 (sample SAMEA3888446, study PRJEB22518) | metagenome | reverse complement strand
GGCGGGCTCGACCCTCACCGAGACGGAGCGGGCCGCAATACTCACGCAGCCACGCCCCCGCCCCGTGGCCGTCGACCACCCCACCTACGGGCGCGCGATTCTGCGCGACCAGTCATCGTTGCATCGGCACATCCTCGAGGCTGTCCTGCTGGACATGTCGGTTCTGCAGTGGCTAGACACGCTTAACGACCGGGTGTTCTTCTGGCTTCACCCGAGGCGATTGGCGACGCTGCTGCAGTCCCGACCCAACCGAGATAGCGAGCACGACGTGATCATTGTCGACACCGCCAGTCTGGTCGCCGCCCACCACGAGCGGATCCGGCTGTCGGCGATCAACTCGGGCGCGACCCAGTGGCCTAGTGCCCCGCACCGGGGAGCTGGGACGTTCCGCACGATCGAGGACTACCCGTTCACGCAGCGACGTCGCGGGCGAACCCTTGACAATGCCGTGGCCGAGTTGGTGGTGATCGGCGGGGTGCGTGACATTGCGGCCCACGTTGTCGCCGTCTCGCGCCAGCGCGGGCAGTCCATCACGGCGCGGCTGTTACCCGTGGCCCAACCTGGACTGGACCCCGACTCCTGCGCGTCTGGGGCCTGATCGTCATCGGGACGGCGTCGAGCCGGCGTTCATCGTCGGTGGACTTCGGGGTAGTACTCGGGGTTTTCGCGTCGGTCGTACATACCGTAGTCGCGGACGATGCGGATGCGTCGGCGGCGAGCGCCGTCCGGTGTGCGGACTGCGGCCTCGCCGGCTTCGGCATGGGACCGGGCGCGCCAGTCACGTGCGGCGCAAACGGCGTTCGGCGTACAGCGGCCGGCCCAAGTACTGGGCCAGTTCGCGGGGCCGTCAAGTGTGGCACGATACGTGATCATGGGAGCTTTCTGACTCGGATCCGATCTTCGCAAATCCAGTCCTATCAGCGGCTCCCCTTCCCTCAGGTCCTGCCGCTCGTCCGGCCGCCGGACTGAATGGTTCACCCTTCGAGGTATCCCGATTCGTCCACCGAGCCGATCGGGCCGGTCTCGTCTACCCAGTACAAAGGCGAAACGATCCCGGAACTCCACCTGCTGGCCCGGATACCGGTGCCGGATCTCCTCGATCCCGGCAGCCAGCTCCTCGTCGTCGAACAGGGACAACAGTGAGAGGTAGCGGTTACGCACCATCGTCAGGTACCGCTCCGTCGGGAACCTCAGCGGAAAGTCGTCGTAAGACAGGCTGACCTCCAGCACCGCATCAGCCATCCGAGGCCGCGATCTTCTCAGGATCGGGTTGCAACTCACGAAATCGATCATGCGCCGCTGGGAACAGGGATAGTCGATACCTTCACCAGGATCGCCTCCCGCCCTAGCCAGCCAGCGGCAGGTCGCTACCACTCCAGCGCTGTACCAGAGTGGTGACCTCCACGATTGCCAGTCACTTGATGATGATGAGGTAGAGGCCGTAGGCGACGATCAGGGCGCAGGCCACAAAGCAGAGCACGGTTACGGGCAGGATCAAGGTGGGCCGTGGCGTTGTCTTCTGGTGGGCGTTGGTCGGCGGTGAGGGCGGGTCGGTTGTGGTGGCGAGTGCGTTCACGCCGAGGGAGAACAGGACGATCAGTCCGATCCCGGCGGCGAAGGAGACGAGGAAGACATCGCCGAGGGCGGCCCAGTCGATCGATACGCTCATGGGTGTCTCCTGTTCAGGCGACAGCTGCGGCGGCCTGGGGCCCGGCTGGCAGATCATTGACGTTATGCGCGGTAATCGGTTGGCGCCGGGACAGGGCGTAAATGCCGCCGCCGAAGGCCACCCCGGCCACCGCGACGACCACGGTGCCGGCGGATCCGATTTCGGCTACCCGGCCGGCCACGGCTCCCACGATCGCCGCCGCGGGCAGGGTCAGCAGCCAGGCGATCGCCATCTGCCCGGCCATGCCCCAGCGCACTGCGGCGAGTCGGCGTCCGGCCCCGGCACCGAAGATCGCACCCGTACACACCTGGGTGGTGGACAGCGGGAATCCCAGCTGGGAGGAGACTAAGATCACCGCCGTGCTAGACGTTTCCGCGGCGAGGCCTTGAGGTGCCTCGATCTCGGTGACCCTTTTACCCAGGGTTCTGATGATCCGCCACCCACCCAAGTAGGTGCCCAGCGCGATCGCGGTGCCCGCGATGAGAATCACCCAGAACGGGGGCGCCGATCCTGAGGGCAGCATCCCCGCAGTCACCAGCGTCAGGGTGATGATGCCCATCGTTTTCTGCCCGTCATTGGTGCCATGGGCCAGCGAGACCATCGAGGCCGAGACCACCTGCCCACTCTGGAAACCGCGCACCACCCGCCCGTGGTCTTTCCTGCGCCTGGTGATCCGGTAGGCCAGGTAGGTACCGACCATGGCCACCACCCCGGCGACGATCGGCGAGAGCACTGCCGGGACCAGCACCTTCGAGACCACGGTGGCGAAGTGCACCGCATCGGCACCCGCCGCTACCCAGGTCGCACCGATCAACCCACCGAACAGCGCGTGCGAGGAACTGGAGGGCAACCCCAGAAACCAGGTCAGCAGGTTCCACACGATCGCCCCGATCAACCCACCGAAGATCACCGTAGGGGTGATCTTGGTGTCATCGACCAGACCACTGGAGATCGTCTTGGCCACCGCCACCGACAGGAACGCCCCGATGAAGTTGAGCACCCCCGAGATGGCCACCGCCACCTTCGGTCGCAGCGCCCCGCTGGCGATCGAGGTCGCCATCGCATTAGCCGTGTCATGAAAACCATTAGTGAAATCGAAGACCAACGCCGTGATGATCACGGCCAGGACGATAAGGTCCACGCCGGGCCTTTCCCGCACAACGGCCCCCGACATCAGCCAGCATCGCAAACCAAACCAAACACCAAGTGAACACCACATGACTACTCACCCGGTCATGACCTACGACGAAATGACCAACGGACCAATACAGGCTTACCTAACGAATCGCCGACACCTGATACCACACATATCGTCGGGAAGTATCAGCGCTGGTCAGCAGAAGCGTTCCGCCATAACCAGTAGTATCCGGTAGTGGCTTCTGATAATCGCTAGATCGCAGGTTGGTGCCCTGCGCCAGAGACCAGGCTCGGCCAACCACCTGCGGGCGCTCGCCGCCCCGCACCCGGCAGGCCTCCAGGATTCCCGACATAAGTGCCAAGCCCGGCACGGGGCCGGGGTGGGTGTGGCACCTCTACCGTCCCTTGAAACACCTCGAGGTTCAGGCCGCGCCGGGCGGCTGGTCACCGGGACTGGCAGCCATTCGGGGTGCCGTCGGACACGGCCTGCCTGATCAGCGTTCGGCTGCCTGCGCGTAGGGGCGCAGCGGCGGTTCTGCGGTCGCCTTCTTCCCGAGCACGGCTCCGGATGGAGTCTTCACGTAGAAGGATGCGATGCTGGTGGTGGCATCGATCGGGTTGATACCCGCGGGGTAGAGCTGGCCGCACACGGCGTCCGATACACGGGTCAGGTCCACCTGGCCGGGGTGGGTCAGGGCGTCCATGACGATTCCCAGCTCAGCGGCGTCGAACACCGACTGCATGTGGTCGACCGGTCGGCCTGGGCACTTGTCCTGGACGTAGACGTTTCCGCTCCCGTTCCCGGGGATGAAGTTGACCGTCGGCGCTCCGTTGACGACGTCGGTGATACTGCTGATGGCCGTGTAGACCGGGCCGGCGGGCATGGGGTCGCTGTTCATCGCAGTCATGAAGTCGGAGCCGATCCGGGCCTGCCAGTAGGGCGGAATGCAGGGGATGGCGCAGAGGGCGTTCGTGGTGGGCACTCCCTGGTTGGCTCCTTCGATGGTGATGACGTGATCGACGGTGGCGCGCACGTCCGGCCACCATTGAACCGCCCAACGGGCCACCATCGCTCCCTGGCTGTGGCTGACGAGCGAGACGGGGCGGCCGGTCTGGTGGTGAATCCAGCGCACGGCCGCCACGGTGAACTCCGTGTTGGTCTGCACGTCGCCCAGCAGGCGGTCGGGGACGTCGATGGCGCACCAGTCGAAGCCAGCATTGGACAGTACGACGTCGAGCCCCTTCGCGTAGGTCTCGGTGCCCCACAGACCTGTGCCGGCCCCCAGGAGCACCACCTCCTTGTCCGGGTGGTGGAACCCGGTCGGGCATTTCAGCGCACTCGCCAGAACCTCAGGCGATGTCTGCAGCGCCGGCCCGGTGTCTGCTGCGTACGCCGGGCCCGCGAGCGTCGCCACTACCGCGGCTGCCGCCAGAACGACCCCCGCGCACCGGCGAACCCACGGCGCGGTCCGGCGCCACACGAGGTGGAGTGCCGGTGCGAACTGCTCGGCGAGAGATGCCCTCGGGGGGCCTTGTCGTGGTGCCGTCATGGCGGAAGTCCCCTCCGACCGTAGTTAGCGTTGTGGGCTCGGCGATCACCAGGGGATACGGGTCAGGTCGGCCTGAGCGAGAAGGTCGAGCTGGTCTTTGATTATCAATCCTGGTGCTTGACCCAGAAAAGGTTCCCAGTGATCGTAGGGATAGCGTTGAAGCACACCGTGTGGCGCGTGGCGCGCTAGCCGCTCCACCGAGCCCCTGTGCACGCTGATGTCGTGGTCCCCCACGCCTACCCATAACGGGCACGTGATTCGGTGGGCTCGCGACGTCTGCTGATAGAACGCGGTAGTGGTCGCAAAAGCGGGTAAGACGGCGTTGCGCCAGGGTGAGTCGGCGGAGACCACAGCGGCAATGCCCTCCGCCTCGCCCGGTAACGTCAGTATGGCTCGCGCCCCGACTGGACCGGCCACAGGCAGGGTCTGACGCCATCCGCACTGGTCAGCGATGGCCGACGGAAGTATCTTGGCGATGCTGCGCAGCGGCGTGCTGAGTATCCGTCGCAAGCCATTGAGCAAGGGAAACAGCACCAAGGCCGCCGCCACTCGGTGATCCTGCGCGGCGGTAGCCACAACGTGTCCACCGGTGAGGGAATATCCCCATAGTACGATGCGATCTGGATCGATACCACGCTGCCGGCGGGCGAATGCGACGGCGTTACGCCAGTCTTCGAGCTGCGCGGAGATCCGGATCCGCTGCCGGGGTTGACCGGCGGAATCACCTAAATATCGGTAATCGAAGAGCAGGACCGCGTATCCCGCTTGGGCGAATCGTTCCGCGAAGTAGGGCAGTCCATCATGCCGCGTTAAGCTGAATCCGTGCGCCATCACCGCGCATGGCACGCTCTGATCCGAGGTAACCGGCGAAGGCTGATATAGCCAGCCCGCGCAATGGTCTCGGCCGGATAAGAAGTGGACATCGGTTCGCTCCATCCCCCACCAGCTCCAATCACGAAAATCTAAGGAATCTCTGTTAGTCGGCGGCATCTCCCCGGGTTCGGCGCGGCAAGGAGGCGATAAGCGGGTAGCAGGGCGGCTTGCGGCGGGGTATACCTAGGGCACAGTCACGGCCGGGTGCAGGCATGGTGCCTATCCATCAGCAGGCCTTGCTGGAGGGGGCACGCAATGGTGCGGAACGACCACATCGCCGGCAGGTCCCCGTTGCGAATGCTCGGGCAACGTATCGGCCAGGCCTACCGCGACGAGGTGGGACCGGTTGAGCAGGCGCTGCTGCTGGCCTGGTCGGCCTTCGGCGCCACCTTCGGCATCACCCGGGCGATCACCTACTGGCTGCACACCGGCCACGGGCCCGCGGGGGGTGGCATCGTCATCGGCGGACGGCATCTGCACCATTACAACCTGGGCATCGCGCTGCTGGCGGCGGTCGGCGCGATCACGTTGCGTGGCAAGGAACTCCACCGGCACCACCCGCTGACCGCCACCGCCTACGGCAGCGGCACCGCGCTCATCATCGACGAGCTGGCCCTGCTCGTCGACCTGCAGGACGTCTACTGGGCCCAGGAAGGACGCCGCAGCGTCGACGCCGCGATCGGCCTGATCGCCGCCGGCGGGATCTATCTGGCCAGTGCCCCGTTCTGGCGCCGGACCGCTCAGGAATGCGTGCGCACCTCCGTCGACACCGTATCCGGGCGACTTTCGATCCACTAAACAGCCTCAGGCGGGTTTGATGTTGGCGTTGTGATGGAAGATGTTCTCCGGGTCGTATGCGCCCTTGATCTGGGCCAGTCGTTCATACTTGGCCGCGCCGTAGGCCGATCGCAGCCGGCCCTCGCCGTAGTCGACCATCCCGTTCACATATCCGTGGCCGCTTCCCATCGCATGTGGCCGCAACGCCTCCCAGAACCCGCGCACCCAGCCCCGATCCGCAGCCAGCAGCTCGGCGTCGGGGGCCATGGCGACGACGAACACGCTGAATCGCGGTGAACGGCCACCGCTGAAGGCCGTGTCGTTGTCACCCACCCGGCAGTAAGCACCGTCGAGCCGGTACATGAGCATCAACGACATCGGGGATTCCTTCAACGGCATTTGCGTGGTGATCACGTCGATCACACCGTCAGAGATATCCTCGATGTAGGTGCCCTTCTCATAAGAATGGAACCCCCAGGCATTGGCCTCGTCGAGCATCTTCTGGAGTTCGACGTACGGCATGGGAGTCACCATGTCGAACAGCGGGGGCACTGTGTCGCGGATCCGCTGGACGAGGGCGCGATGCTCGTCGTCGGCGCCGAAGCCGGTGAGCATCATGACGTAGCCGGGCTGGAAGTGGTGCTGTTCGGGTACGAACGGGGCCGGTGGCGCGTTGAGCGCCCCGACGACGACGTTGATGCCCAACGACGTGTCCGCGATGAGCTCGCGAGCACACCGCAGCGCCTGGCTGCCCTGCTCAAGAGGCCAGAAGAACAGCCCGAACTGGACCATCGGGTCGACTTCGTTCAGCCGGAATTCGAACGATGTCACGACCCCGAAGTTGCCGCCTCCGCCGCGCAACGCCCAGAAGAGGTCGGGGTTCTCGTCCTGAGCGGTGCGCAGTACCCGCCCGTCGGCGACTACGATCTCGGCCGACACCAGGCTGTCGATGCTCAGCCCGAACCGCCGGGTCAACCAACCCATGCCTCCGCCCAGCGTGAGGCCCCCGATGCCGGTGTGACCGATCAACCCGGCCGGCACCGCAAACCCATGAGCCTGGGTGGCCGCGTCCATGTCGGACAGGAGTGCTCCACCACCGACCCGGACGCGCCGGGCCTCCGCGTCGACCGCTACCCCCCGCATCTCACTCAGGTCGACCATCAGGCCGCCATCGCAGACGGCCGTGCCGGAGGCGTTGTGCGCCCCACCCCGTACGGAGATCTCGAGCCCCTGTGCGCGGGCCAGGCCGATCGCCGCGGCGACGTCCTGGGTCGACTTGCAGCGGGCGATCACCGCCGGATAGCGGTCGATGCCCGCATTCCACACCCTGCGCGCCTCGTCATATCCCCCATCCACCGGGACGAACACCGGCCCGTTCATCGCGGTTCGTAAATTCTCGATTCCCCCGGTGGCGGTCTGGGTCATGGATGTCTCTTTTCTCGCTGGTCAGAACGTCCCGTTTCACGTCGCCTTTATCCAGAGCATTGTTACGGGTGCACTGATACACCGATACGATGGTTGAGCAGTGAGTAACAGCCCGATCACCGGCGGCTGTTCAGCGTCCCCTGAGGAAACCGTGCGCCTTGAATTCGCCTTGACCCGCCGCCAGCTCGGCGCGCTGAGCGCCGTAGCGGCCGGTGGTGCCGTGACCGGGCTGGCCGGCGACGGTGCCGCACCGGCTTGCCGCCCCGCGCCGGTGGCCGGAAAGCATCAGTTCCGGGCGATGTGGATCGCGACCGTGGCCAACATCGACTGGCCGTCGGACACCGGCTTGGCGGCAGAGCAGCAGCGAGCCGAGCTGATCGGCTGGTTCGACCTGGCGGTGCGGCTGCGGCTCAACGCCGTCATCCTGCAGGTGCGGCCCAGTGCCGACGCGTTGTGGCCATCGAGACTCGAGCCGTGGTCGCAGTACCTGACCGGCAGGCAGGGCGTCGCCCCCGGGTACGACCCGCTGGCGTTCGCCGTCGTCGAGGCGCACCAGCGCAACCTGGAGCTGCACGCCTGGTTCAACCCGTACCGGGTCAGCATGCAGGCTGATCCAGGGCGGCTCGCGCCCGAGCACCCAGCTCGCCGGCATCCCGACTGGGTGTTCTCCTACGGTTCGAAGCTCTACTACAACCCGGGCATTCCCGAGGTGCGGGGGTTCGTGCAGGACGCCGTCCTCGACGCGGTCACTCGCTATGACATCGACGGGGTGCACTTCGACGACTACTTCTACCCGTACCCGGTTCAGGGCCAGGTCCTGCCGGATGCCGATACGTTCGCCCGGTACGGCGCCGGGTTCCCTTCGGTACCGGACTGGCGCCGGGACAACGTCAACAAGCTCGTCGACGAGGTGGGGCATCGCGTCCACCGCGCCAAACCGTGGGTGAAATTCGGTATCAGCCCCTTCGGGATCTGGCGTAACCGCAGCGCCGACCCGCGCGGATCGGATACCGGCGCCTTCCAGTCCTACGACGGGCTCTGCGCCGACACCCGGCTGTGGGTCGAGAACGGCTGGGTCGACTACGTGGCACCGCAGCTCTACTGGCCCATCGGGCAGCCCGAGGCCGACTACGCAAGGCTCGTCCGCTGGTGGAACGACCAGGTACACCGGACCGATGTGCAGCTCTACATCGGTGAGGCGACCTACAAGGTCGGGAGGTCCGGGGCTTGGCGCAACCCGGCCGAGCTGTCCTCGCACCTGAGCTTCGACAGGGGCTGTCCGGGGGTGACCGGCAACATCTACTTCTCGGCCCAGAACGTGCGCACCGACGCCCTGGGCGCGATGAGCCGGCTAGCCGCCCAGCACTACCAGCATCCGGCGATCACCCCACCGATGAGTCATCTGTGGCGCGACCGCCCCCCGGTGCAGGCGCCGGTGCTGAACCAGGTGGCCCGCACCGGTGCGGGAATCGAGCTGCGGTGGGGGCCGGCCGGAGGCCACGGACCGACCTCATACGCGGTATACCGGCTCGATGGTCAGGCCCACCCCCAGGACTGTGACTTCGCCGATGCCACACACCTGCTCGCCACCCTGCGAGACCGCTCGTTCACCGACATGACCGCCGTTCCCGGCCGTTCTTACACGTATTTCGTGACGGCGCTGGACCGGCTCTCCGCCGAGAGCCGGCCCGCACCCTGCCCGGTGGCGTGAGCGCGCAAGCCGACTCAGGAGCTCCGGATGGTGGCCTCGCGTAGCCGAGCGTCGTAACTGTCGGCCAGGTTCCGCAACGCCCCAGCGCAGTCTCCGGTGAACGACGAGCCATGCATCAAAGCCAGGGTCGTCGGTTCGAGCTCAGCCAGCCGCCGGATGGTCTCGCCGGTCGCCGGCGTCAGGCAGGTGGCGTGAAAGACGTCTTCCGCCTGGTCGGCCGGCTCGACGATGTCGCCTTCGGTGAGCGCAGGACCGTCGCCGAGGTGGGTGAACAGGTCCCCGCACAGCAGCGTGCGGGTGCTCTCCTCGAACAACACCCGGGCTTCCCAGCCGTGGGGCACGTGCGGGGTGTCGATGTGACGGACTCGCTTGCCACCGAGTTCGATCACCTCACCGTCCGCCAGTGGCCGCGGCCGCCGATCGGCCATGTCGTCCAGAGACACCATGCAGCCCAGCGCTCCGTGCGCCACCTCGGAATCGGGGGCTGCGCCGAGAAAAAGGTTCATCGACCCGCACTCATCCGCCTCGACGTGGCCGAAGGTGATCCAGCGCAGCCGCTGTACCGGCAGCACCGAGGAGATCGCTGCGCAGACCGAACCGAACAGGAAGCGGTGGCCGGTATGGAACAGCAGCGGTTCTTCCGCTCGGAGCAGGAACTGGTTGAATGTGAACCCGGTCGGGCCGATGTCCGGGACCAACGTCGAGATCCGATAGATCCTGTCAGCGATCTCGTGGATGTTGGTCTGCATGGGGGGTCCTCCCGGAAGTTAGCTGGCTATCTCAGCCCACACCGTCTTACCGTCGAGCTGCACGTCTATCCCCCACGACGTGGTGAGATTCTGGAGCATCTCCAGGCCCAGCCCACGCGGCAGCGGGTTGCTGCGGCCCTGCTCCGGCAGGGGATAGCTCACCGACAAGGAGTCCTCGACCGACACTCGCAACCCACCGGGGCTTCGTTCCAAGGTCAATCCAGCAGTGGTGTTCGAATGCTCGACGGCGATGCCGACCAGCTCACTGACCACGACTTGAACCGTGTCCTGCACGTCGTCGTCGACTTGCCACAGCGGGCACAGCTCACGGACTAACCGGCGGGCGGTGGCGGAAGCCCGGATGTCGCCGGGTAAGCGGGCCGAGGTGCCCACCACATCTGGCCGGCGGTCGATTTCCGCCTCCGCCTCCAGCAGCAGGTGATACACCGGTATGCGGACGGACACTCCACGAGTCGACAGCTCCTGGGCCATCTGGCGTTCAGGACGGCACAACGCCACCTTCACCGCGGGCCAGCCGCCGCATTCAGCGAGAACGTCCGGAAACATCATCACCCTCGGTGCGTGCTCCAGCTGGAACCCATCGAGATCAACCACCACCCGACCGGTGCCGAGCAGTTCGTTGACCAGCACCCGATGCAACACCCTTGACGTGCGCAAGGTCAGGGACCCGCGCGGATGTACCACGACCACCGGGCCATGCCTGCGTACCGTCACATCGAGTTCGGCTTCCACCGGTCCACCACCCCTTGCCCCACGGCCTGCACCGGGGACCCTGCGGGCAAGCCTACGGCGGCCTGCCCCCTCTCGCAGGACGGCGAGATCGGTAGCGCACGCCGATGTTCGGTAGATCCAGCGCTGGTCGGCTAGGTGGTGGCCCGGCAGCTCGCCGCCGGCCACGAACGAGCCGCTGGCATCGACACTGCGCGCTCGTGACGTGACACCGTGTCACCGGCTGCGGCGGGTACTAGGTATTCGTGCCCAATGATCCCCGGTAGCGAAGCTGCGTGCTTACTTGCAGCCAGCCCGTCAAACTGCGCAGTCGTGGCCCGGCAGGCCCGTGGCGCAGCCAACACCAACGGGATCCGAAGTGCGTCCAATCACGACGTCCGAGCGCCTTACCAGGCCAGCTGACCAGCTACGACGACCAAAAACAGGAGACTGGTCAAGAGCGAGCGACGAGCGATTAGGTACCGCGGTTGCCAAGAATCTAAGTGACTTCCCAGCTTCCAGTCAGTGAGCAAAAAGGTGACTTCCCGACTAAGTGACGGGATTGAGATTTACGTGAGAATGCATGTTGTCAGGCGCGCTCTTTTTCCGTCATCGTAAGTCTCAGCCGAACCGACAAATGAAGTCGATGAGGCGTTCAGTTCCGGCCCCCATCGGGGCTATTCCGAGGAGGATACGAATGTCCGACGCATTGAGCTTTGTCGAGATCGACTGCCAGCACGTGGAACTGCTCCCCGCGCGCACCGCGATGTCCATGATCAGCATGGGCGGCGGGGGTGGCGACGGTGGAGTCGGTGGCGCCGGCGGCAACGGCCAGGGTGGCATCGGCGTGAACCTGCTGAACATCAACCTGCTGGGTACCCAGTCGAACAGTGCTGGTGACGGAATCGGTGGCGCCGGTGGCAGCGCGAACGGCGGGCGCGGCTGAGTGACCCACATCGAGATCGAGTCCTGATCACATACGGTGCCGCTGGATAGGCCACGGCCCCGGTGATCGGGCACGAGACAGCTGGGTCGAGTAGGGCGAGAAGGGGCGGTCGCAGGGGCGACCGCCCCTTCTCGAAACCGAACCCACAATTACCGCCACCCAATTCTCCGCGGCTGTGAACCCATTCCTGAGACCCGTCGCCCACCCGCATTCAGCGGGCTCAGCGGGGTGGGCACCACCTGCTCGGTGGGCCGGTGCCGGCCGGGTACGTAGTCGCGACCGGAAACTCCGTACTGGCGGCGAGATGCTGCCGAAGAGTTAGGTACGGGTACGGATTGCCACCGCATGCGCCCACTCGGCACCTTAACTGTGATACCTACCGGCACTGCCCGCCGGCGAGGTGTCTTCCGTGCTCGCGTGTCCGAGACTGCCGTCCTAGGGGGAAATCAATGTCTGACCCGATGAGCCTTGCTGAGCTCACTGAACAACACGTGGAACTGTTGCCGGATCGCACTGTTCTGTCGCTGATGCGAGCAGCCACCGGCGGTTCCGCCGGGTCTCCCGGCGAAGCCGGCTCCGCCGGTGCCAATGGCAAGAGCATTCCGGGCACTACCTGGATGGCGCTGCTGTTTCCCCAGCACGACGCCGGATCCGGCACCACCAGCTACGGTATCGGTGACGCCACCAGCACAACCCACTCACGAGTTTGGCGCGGTGGTGATGCAGTCCATACACAGCGCTCCGGAGGGGCCACCGGTGATGGTGAGGCCATGCGCCGGTATCCGGTGCCCGCACACAGCCTGAGCGAGACCTCCCGCAGCCACGCTGGTAACGGCCGCAGAACGCAACAGGTGCAGCCGGCCCTGCTCGGGACAACGCGCCCAGCGCAATTGTTCGACGCGTGGCCTTCTGGCCCGGCGCGCAGGTTCCGGTTGAGCGCGAGAAGCGGGCAGCGATGCCGGGGGGCTCGGCCGGCAACCAACCGGAGGTTTACGCCCGAATTGTGGATCGGGTATTCGCAGGCCGGTTAGCCGCGCGGTACTCGGCATCAACATGTCAGCCGCAAGTCCCAACTCGCCTGCGATCGGACGATCCCGTGGGGCGTGGTTCACAGTTGCATTCCCTGTCTCGTAGCGGAAGGCCCAGTAGAAGGCCACTGGAAGGCGATGGCCCCACCCCATTGGGGGGACAAAGAGGCAGAGCCATCGCGGGTCGTCGACGCCCCGACGAAAATCAACAGCGAGTCTGCCGGGTTTTTGCGGAACAGCCCGGTAGCCTCACCGGCGACCCTCCCGGCCAACGAACTCGGTCAGTTCCGGCTCAGCGCCCGCAGGTGGTGGCACTGGTCGCGTTCTTGCCGCGTTTTCGCTGATCGGGTCGGTCGCGCCACAATCGAACGGCGGGACGTGTATCAGTTCGGGGGACTGTAGCATGAGACGTCTCATGAAAAAACCGGCGGCGTGAGGTGGCGTCGCGGGGAGATCCAGCGCCGCTGCGCTGGCTGATCGGCGTGGAGCTGGCCCGGTATCGCAACTCGGCCACGCTGTCACTGACCGAGGCCAGCAATCAGAGCGGAATCAGCCGAGCCAAGCTCGGCCACCTCGAGACCGGTCGCCAGCAGCAAGACCCGGACGATATCGCCCTGCTGCTGCGCACTTATGGCGTCGAACAGGGTGACATCGACCGGTTGATCTCGCTGGTCGGGCGCGCTGACGAGACCACCTGGTGGGCACCCTGGGCTCAGGTGGTGCCGGACTGGTTGAAGATCTTCGTCGGCCTGGAGGGCTTGGCCGCGAGCGAGTTCGTATTTGAGCCGATCATCATTCCCGGTCTGTTGCAGACCAGGCAGTACGCGGCGGTGGTCACCGCGACCACCCCGCGCGTTCGCGGCGACCACAGCGAGCGGTTCGTCGGCTTCCGGATGGCCCGCACCCGTCGGCTTACCGACCGCGAGCGCCCATTACACCTGCACGCCGTCGTCTCCGAGGCGGCCTTGCGGCTTGCGGTGGGGGAGCCCGAACTGCGCCAGGATCAGCTCAGGCACTTGCTCGCCATGGCGGAGTTACCCACGGTGGTCATCCAGGTGGTGCGCCCCGAAGACGGCCTCCACACCGCCTTGACCGGCCAGTTCGCCGTACTGGGCTTTGAGCACATGCGCTCGATCGGCTACCTCGAGCTTCATGATCGCGCGGTCTACCTGCAGAACCCCTGCGAGGTACGGACTTACGCCATGGTTGCGGAGGACCTGCAGCGGGTGGCACTGAGCCCCGCGCACTCCCGCACCTTCATCCAGTCGATGATCACGTCCTGAAAAGCAGGAGACACATCGTGACCGCCCTCACATCTCCGACCACCCAGGCTCCCACCCGGTGGCGCACCAGCAGCTTCAGCGGCAATAACGGGACCTGTGTGGAGGTCGCCGGCCTGCCCGACGGGCACATCGCGGTACGCAACAGCAACCATCCCGAGGACGGGGTGGTCCTGTTCACCCGTGCTGAGATGCATGCGTGGATCAGTGGCGTGAAAGCCGGCGAGTTCGATGATCTGTCCTGAGTAACCGAGTCGAGACGCTAGGGGCGTCCGGCACGCGCGGTCGAGCGATGCTCGCCGTCGCTGGCATGGCGCGGTGCCCAGCCCGGTGCCGGACGGGCCTCCGGCCTCATGGCGTGCGCTCCGCCGCCGGAATCCGGTTCAGGTGCGCCTGGCCCAACCGCCACCTGCGCGTGCTCATGCCGAGCGTGCGTCGGTGGAGGGAGGGCTGTTCCTGGTTCCCACTGCCCTGCACTGCTGTCATACCCGTTACCGGCCGGACCCGCAGCCCCATCGCCGGCTGGTGGCTCAGCCGAACGCCTCCGCCGGTGCCTGCGACCCTCGGGTGCCGACTGCGCCCGCAACGCCGCCCTTCTTGCAGCCGGAGCACTTTGATCAGTGGGAGTGAACCAGGACCAGGCCCCCGGCGAATCCTCGGGTTCACTCACGGACTCAGCAGCAAGAGCTGCCGGACCCGATTCCGTATCCCCAAGATGGTGGCTGGTGGGGTGAGCCACCCGCTGCGGCTCGGCATTGCACACTGGGACGTCGGCGTTGATTCGCTCGCCACGCAGCTGCTCGTAGATGGGCGTTGGGCTCACGAGGCGACACCGTAGAGGCGAGTTTCGGGGAACCGGTATGCACATCATGTGGACAGATCAGGAAGGCTGTGTAGAAGTAGTGGAAAGGCTGTGTAGAGATTGTGGATAAGCACCGTTAGCTGGCAATTGGCTGGACGTCCGTTTGCTGTCGCACCCTGCCATCCACTCACCAGGGGTCACCGAGAGCGATAGTGTGCATCTCACGGTAACTGGGAGGACTGGCCATTCACTCTTTTGTGGTATTGAACTCACGAACAGGGCATGTGGACTGATTTTATCGAAATCGGGCGACGTGGTGCGCAAGCCGCGGCCGTGGTCCGGCGGGGCTGTAGTCCGGTGAGCTGGGGGCTCGAGGTGGCGGAGAGACCGGGATGGCTGGATGGGCTAGCGAAATGACGAGCTGGCGAACGACGGAGATGGGTTGCCGCGCCGCAGCGGAACTGGGGGCTATCACGCTGCGACGCGGTCCCGCCGGACCGAGGGGAGGAGTCCGGCAGAGTTCTCCGGACGGCTGGTTCCGGAGAAACCATACACCCAATCATCTGATTCTCTTTACTGCTCCACTTAAGGTAAAGCAGATCAAGTAATATCGCACTATATGTCACCTGAACGGCGCAAACCGACTCGTCTCCTTGCGATGTATATATCCTTCGATGCGCCACATCTTGTTTATTTGATGAACACGTCACAGCGGAGACCCCGGGGTGCGCAGCAATACAGAGCGCACCGGCCCGGTGGCGTCCCGTAATTCACTGGAGCAAACCTCGCGCATCCGTCGACTACTATCTCAATTTACAAGTCTTTATTGTTCAAACAGTGGTCGTAGCCACGTGGAGACGGCCTTCGTGCCAGGTGGTGGCCGGTGTCGGCCCATGCTCCTCGCCAGGACGCAGCCCGCGATATCACGTGCCGCTACAAGAGCAGATGCACTCTCGTATGCCCGTGCTAGTGCGAAGACCAAAGATAGTTGAATTTGCTCAAGTTCCGCGAAAAGTTGTGCGATACTGGTTATTCCAACTACCCTGAGGGCTTCCCGTGTAGATTCCGCGCCCCGACGTTGGGTGCAGCGGATCGCGTTGCTCAGCGATGCAAAGGAGATGTCGTGAATCATACAGATGCACAGGCCGCCCTCCGCACCTGCACGACGTGGCGGAAGTCGAGCTACTCGTTTCCGGATGGTCAGGAATGCGTGGAGATCACCACTGACCTGGCCGGCTGGGTAGGTGTTCGGGACAGCAAACTCGGTTCGGGAAGCCCGTTGCTGGCCGTCACCACCCAGCACTGGCAGGCCCTGCTCAGCGGTGCCTGCGCCGCCGAGCCGATCGTGTGACCCCACCGGGTACCGCACAGCCACCTGCCATCTGCGGGGGTATGAGTTCCTTCCGGTCCCCCAGCCGGAAGGCGGTCGCCGGGCAACCCTCCTCAATTGATCCGGCGGCGCTGCGTCGCAGCGGAATATCCCATCGTTTCGCTGCGACGCAGCAACCACTCCGCGCGGCCTCAGGGAACCTTGAGAAGGTTGCGGCGGGTCTGACGCAGCAGCAGGACGAAGCTGATCGCTCCCACGATGAGATAGCCGTACCAGGCCTTGGAGGCGTCCCAGGTGGCATGCAACGCCACCACCAGAAGGAACGTTCCTACCAGGCCGGCCAGCGCGCTCGGTCTCCATCGCCGGGCGTGGGTCCACCACAACGCTGAGGCCGCCAGACCGGTCCAGGCAGCGTGTCCTGCCGGGCTGAGCACCCCCCGCAGCAGGAGGAGGTCTTCCGCTGCCCCCAGGTTGCCGCGGGTGGCCAGCACAGTGACGAACCCGTATCCCAGGGTCTCCAGGACGGCGAAGCCCATTCCCACCGCCACCCCGATGAGCAGCCCGTCCGCGGGGGTGGACCGGTACCGGGTGAAGATCAGTATCGCGACCGGCACCATGAGCTTTGCGGTCTCTTCGATCAGCCCGATATATACCGTCGGCAGGCCACCCAACCGTTGCACGGTGTCGTACTCCCACACGCTGGCCAGCGCGGTCCCCAGCACTCCACCCAGCAAGGCGCAGATCAACAGCGCGCTCAGCGGCAGATCATAAGCGGGATTCCGGCCATCGACGTAGAGCACGAAGGTCACCGGGATCAGCAGCGCGGAGAGCACCAGCAGCGAGGGCACCAGGTTGGGATTACCGGTGACGGCGAGGGCCCGCTGGACGGCGAACAACAGCCCGCTGCCCACCAGTAACACCGGGAGCCACGCCCATCTCCGCACCCGCGGGCGGCGCTCCTGGTCCAGGTCGCCCGCCTCGTACCGCTGGCTGGTCATGGCCACGTCCTACCGCTTCGCGCCAGGCCCGGCCGACTCCCTTCGCCTGGCGAGGGAGCTGATCACGATCCGCGCATCCTGGGTTGTTCTGCGCGCTTGGCCGGAGTCGTGGAGACGAAGGGACTCGAACCCTCAACCCCTGCCTTGCAAAGGCAGTGCTCTACCAGTTGAGCTACGTCCCCGGCTCCAGGCGCGGCAAGCGCGCCCAGCAGCGGTTAGGCGTTCGGGGTGGTGGCCTCGCGCCAGAGATCCGCCTCAGCCTTGGCGGAACGCTGCCGCTGAACGAGAATCAAAGCAACCAGGCCGACGAGCAACAGTGGGATGATCTTCTTCACGACGGTTCCTCCTACCACAAGTGCTTCCCTTTCAGTGGGCCTAGCTGGACTTGAACCAGCGACCTCATCCTTATCAGGGATGCGCTCTAACCGACTGAGCTATAGGCCCCCGCA
>OBLV0100000245.1_pt1 | contig 17549 bp, 15 predicted proteins | sample 1520071 | NCBI WGS metagenome assembly OBLV01 (sample SAMEA3888446, study PRJEB22518) | metagenome | reverse complement strand
TGGTTCTAGAGATCCGGGAGTGGCTGCTGGGTGTTTGGCGCCTGTAGCCCGCCGTGCACCTCCAGCACGGTCCCGGTGAGGTAGGCGCTGGCGGGCGAGGCCAGGTACAACACGGCGGCGGCTACGTCATCCACGGTGCCGAGCCGGCGGAGCGGCGTGGCCGCCTCGACCCGGGACCGGAGTCCGGCATCCGCGGTAATCACCTCGGTGGCCGCCGTGGCGATGGTGCCGGCGGCGATGGCGTTGACCCGGATCCGCGGGGCCAGGTCCTGCGCGGCTAGCTCGGTGTAGCGGGCGAGCGCTCCCTTGGCCGTCCCGTACGACAAGAAGCCCCGGCCGGAGATCAGCGCCAGCACGCTGGAGATGTTGATCACCGAGCCGCCGCCGTTTTCGAGCATCAGCGGGATCGCCGACGTGATCAGCGCGTGGGCGGTGGAGACGTTGAAACGGAAGGCTTCTTCCAGTGCCTCGGCCGTGGTCTCGAGGAACGGCCGCGGGACGGCGCCCCCGACGTTGTTGACGACCACGTCCAGGCGGCCGAACGCCTCGTGAGCCGCCCCGCTCAGCCGGGCCGCCTGAGCGGTGTCGCTGAGATCAGCCACCACGACGTGCGCGGCGCGCCCGGCCGCCTCGATCGCGGTCGCGGTCGCTTCCAGCTGATCACGACTACGGGCGGCGATGACGACATCGGCGCCTGCCTCAGCCAGCGCGACGGCCGTGGCGGCCCCGATGCCTCGCCCGGCGCCGGTGACCACAGCGACCCGGCCGTCAAGACGGAACCGATCGAGCACACTCACGCCTCTAAAATAACAACCCCAGTCGGCCCTTCAGCGCTGCAGATAGGCGAGCACGGCGAGCACGCGGCGGCTGCTCTCCGGCGACTCGACGATGCCCAGCTTGGCGAACACGCTGCTCACGTGGGATTCCACGGTTCTGCGGGAGATGAACAGCTGGTGGCAGATCGAGTCGTTGGAATACCCCTGGGCCATGAGGCTGAGGATCTCGCGTTCCCGGTCGGTGAGCGCCTCGAGCGGGTTCCGCTCCCGGCCGCGGCGCAGCAGCTGGCTGATGATCTCGGGATCGATGACGCATTCACCGATGCTCACCCGGCGCAGCGCGTCGCCGACCGCGGCCGCGTCGTAGACGCGGTCCTTGAGCAGGTAGCCGGATCCAGCCGGATGATCTTTGAGCAGAGCCTCGGCGTAGCGGGCTTCCAGGTAGCTGGATAGCAGCAGGACCGCGGTCTTGGGGTGCCGCTCACGGATGACCGCCGCCGCCCGCAGCCCCTCGTCGGTGTGGGTGGGCGGCATCTTGATGTCGATGAGCGCGGCGTCCGGCTCGGCCCGGGCGACGATCTCGAGCAGTTCGTCCGCGTCGCCAGCGCCTCCGACGACGTCGAATCCCGCATCGGTGAGCAGCCGGGCCAGGCCCTGCCGGAGCAGGGCCATGTCCTCGGCGATAACGACACGCACGGGAACTCCGCGGTAATCGTCGTCCGGGCCGCCGTTGTTTCCACGGTGACGGCGCCGTTGGCCGCGGCTATCCGGTCCCTGGCGCGGGCCAGGATCTCCGCGGCCTGCTGGTCGCCGAGAGCATCTGCCTCGATCCGGATCCGCAGCATGGCCTCGTCGCCGTCCACCGTGGCCCGGATGGCCGGGCCGCCGTCCAGCCGCTCAGCCGTGTGGGCGGTATAGGCCACGAGCCGGTAGGCGGTGGCCTCCGCAGCGGCCGAACGGGCCGCCGAGCCCGTTCCCCCGATGGACAGCGGCACCGGGCTACGGTTGGCCAGCGTACGCAGGCCGGTCATGAGCCCGTCGTCGGTGAGGGCGGCCGGGTGGATGCCGTGCGCGAGGTCGCGCAGGTCGGCGAGCGATGTGCTCACGATCCGCCGCGCCACCCGGTAGGTCTCGGCTTGCTCTTCGCACGCGTCGTCGGCGGCTAGCTGCATGAACAGCTGAAGCCCGATGAGCCGCTGCTGGGCGCCGTCATGCAGGTCACGTTCCAGGCGCCGCCGTTCGGCATCGGCATCCTCGATGATCCGCCGGCGTGAGGCGGCCAGGTCGGCCAGCTCCGCCCGCAACCGGGCCTGAGCCGCTACGTGCTCCAGCGCGAGGCCTGCGCTCTTGACGGCGGTGCCGAGCAGCTGCCCGGCCCCCGCCAGCTCAGCCCGGTACCGCACCTCCGCGACCGTCCGGCTGGCCCTCCGCACCGTGGCGACGGCCAGGCCCGCGCCGGTTTCCTGGCTGGCCCCGCCAGCCGGCCGGCCAGCCGCGTCGATGATCGTGCCGTCGTCACGCGGGAAGACCAGCGCCAGGCCGGGGTCGTCGATGCTCCCGGCCAGCGAGTGCTGCAGCGTGACGGCGTCCGGGGTGGCCGCCAGCACCTGGGCGGCGATCCGGCTGGCCAGCCGGCGGGTGCGCAGCGCGGTCGCCGCCACGCCGCCGGCCATCAGCACCACGATGGCGCACTGCATCAGCCAGATCGCCCGGGACGGCGCGTCGATCACGGCGACCGGCTGGGCGAGCGCATGCGCGGCGGCGGCCGCGGACAGCAGCGCGACGGCCGCGCCGCCGACCGCGACCGGGGCGTTCACCAGCCGAACGATCCGGGGCGCCCGCAGCCATCGCCACGCGGCCAGGACCGCCAAGCCCGTCCCGGTGCCGACGGTGAGGGCCAGGCCCCAGCGGATCAGGCTGGCCCGCAGGTCGGCGGCTGCATGCACCTCGGCCAGGTTGGCCGCGCACGTGAAGCATCCGCTGGCCTGCGGGTCGAACAGCGTGGCCGGCAGCAGTCCGCTGACCAGTCCCGCCACGATCAGGCTTACCGCCATGGTCAGCCGGTCCCAGCGGCTCGACGGCCCGACGGGGCAGGTCAGCGCGGCCGAGCCGAGGAGCGCCGGGGCCAGGGCGGACCCGGCGAGCACGATGGTGAACAGCAGGGCCGGGCGCGCCTGCGCCACCGGCGTGGCGGCGATCACGATGGCCGGCCCCGCCAGCGTGAGCAGCGTGCCGCACAGCGCGGTCGCCCGGTGCGCGGCCAGTGCGGTACCCGCGGCCACGGCGCTGACCGCCGCGGCCGCCGGCAGCGCGACCTGCCAGGGCGCGCCGCCGCCCGGAGCGGTGTCCGGATATGAGGCGGCCAGCCGCACCATCGGCACACCCAGCGCGAGCACCGCCGCGGCCGCTAGTGCTGGCATGACCAGGGACACCAGAGCCGCGGCCCTCCCCCTTGCCTTCATGACAGGAGAGTGCCAGCGTTTGCGGTAAGCGGCAACAGTTCGTGTCGCTGCGGAGCGTCCGCAGGGACAATTTCCGTACCCGCACGGATAGCAGATTCCGTGCCGGCACGGATGGCGGGCAGGCGGGGGGCAGGCAGCCTGATGACATGAACAGAACTAACGCAACCATCCGCCTGACCGCGGCGGTCGCGGTGGTCGCGGCCCTGGCCGGCCTGACCGCGTGCAGCACCAAGCCGATCAGCAAGGCGGGCTCGACAGACCAGCACGCGCAGGCCATCGTGCTGCAGATGCCCGACGGATCCGATCCCGACGGCCTGTACCTCGCGCAGGACATCGCGAAGCTTTCGCATGGGGCGCTGAAGGTCACCATCGACTCGAAGACGTACAACTCGGAAGTGCCTGCCAACGAGATCCGGCTGGCGGCGGACGTCCGCGCGGGACGGGTGGGCTTCGCTTACCAGCCGGCCCGGGACTGGGCGGCCGTCGGCGTGCCGGGATTCCAGGCGCTGATGGCGCCGTTCGCGGTGACCACGGTCGCGGCCAGCCGGCGGGTGGCCGCGAGCCCGGTGGCCGCAACCGTGCTCGGCCAGCTCCCGAAGTACGGCGCGGTCGGCCTCGGGCTGATCGCGGCCGAGCCGCGGCAGATCCTGTCGGTGCGGCCGCTGTTCACGCAGCCGCAGTTCGCCGGGCAGAAGATCCGCATCGTGGACAACCCGCAGGCAGCGGCGCTGGTCAGCGCGCTGGGGGGCACCCCGGTTCAGGAAATGCTCTCCAACAAGGTGAACTCCGCGCTGCATGGGGGGACCGTTAACGCCGTCGAGACCTCCCCGTTCTTCATCGCGGAGAACGCCTACCAGAACTCGGCGCCCTATCTGACGTCATACGCGATCTTCCCGAAGTTCGAGACGCTGGTGGCGAGCAAGAAGGCGTGGGCGGCGTTGCCCACCGCCGATCAGGCGGCGATGAGGCAGGCCGTCGCCGATACCCGGCGGCATTCGGGCGGGCTGGAGACGCGCGAGACCCAGGAACTCACCCGGCTCTGCCTGCAGGGCGTCGTCCTCGATCGGCCCACCGCGACCCAGCTCGCTGCGCTGGCCCAGAGCACCGCCGCGGTCGTACCCGCGAGCGCGGCCGCTACCGCGGTGGAACGGCAGATCAAGGCGCTGCCGGGAACCGGGGCGCAGCCGGACGCAACCGGGGATCTTGGCGGATGCCGGATTGCGGGTGACCCCGCGACCGCGGCGGCGATTCACCGGGTCCTGACGCCGGCCCTCGCCCACCAGGGCGGCGGCAAGATACCGCCGGGTACCTATGTGGTGACCGACACGGTGGCGGACTTCGAGGCCGGCGGCCAGTACGGCAGTGACTGGGAAAAGGACATCACCTTCACCACTCGCCTGCACGCCGATGGCACGTTCGTCGCGACCCAGTCCCCCGACTACCCGGACCAGGGGCGGGTGAGCGGCCGCTACGTGGTCAAGGGAGACCAGGTCACGTTCACCTATACCTCCTGCCAGTCGTCAGGCTGCATAGCCCCGGAAATCGTGCGGTGGAGCTACTTCGACGGCCAGCTCACCTTCGCGATCGTGGACGTGGCCGACACGGGCAGCCGCGTCATCTACACCGCGCATCCATGGCGCAAGACCAGCTGACCGGCGCCGCGCGCAGGGGCGTCAGCCGGATGGGTACCGGCCAGGTGAGCGTCATCCTGGCCGGTGCGGTCCTGACCGGCGGGGCACTCGCCGAGGCCGCCGCGCCGGGCCCGGTGACGCTGCTGACGGGCGCCGACTTCACGGTCGGCGCCTGTTACGCGGCGGTCGGTGCCTGGCTGCTGCGAGCTGGCGGTGCTGACCGCCGTGCCCGGGATCCCGCCGGCGGGTGGCTGGCCCTCGCGGTTTCGGCCGCCTGGTTCCTGGGCACCGCCGCGGCGGCGCTGCCGGCCGCACTGCCGTCTTACGCCGCCGCGGTCGCGGTCCTCGGCTACCGGGCCATGCTCACGCACCTGCTGCTGCACAGCCTGAACCACCAGCGCATATCCAGCTGGCCGGGAGCCATGGGCGTGCGCCTGGTGATTCCGCTGTGCTACGCCGCCGTGCTGCTGCCGGTGCCCGCGGACGGGTTTGTCACGGCCGGGCTGATGGCCGCGCTGGCCGGGCTGGCCGTGCTGTCGGTGCGGCGTGCCGCCGCCGACCGGCGTCCCGTAGTGCTGACGGTGGCCCTGGCCGCCGGGACGCTGTCCGCGGTGTGGTGGCTGGCGGCGTCCGGCCGGGCGGACGGTGACGGGCTGACCCTGGCCAACGACGTCGCGCTCATCGTGGCCGCTATGGCGGTGGTCGCCGGATCGTCGCCCCAGCGCTGGCTGCCTGGCGCGATCCACGGGCTGGTGGTCGACCTAGGGCCGTCCCGTCACCCCGAGCTGCCCGTCTCGGACCTGCTCGCCGGCACGCTCGCCGATCCCGAGCTCGAGGTACGGTACGCCATACCAGGCCGGGGCTGGGTAGACGAGCAAGGACGGGCCGTCGAGCCACCACCCGCGGCAGGTCCCGGGAGCGACCGGGTAACCCGTGTCCCCGCTCCGGGCGGGGGCGAGGTAGCGCTGATCGGCGGGCCGACCGCCGAATCCGGGTCGGCGCTGGCCCGCGCGGCGGCGGTCGCCGCCGCGCTGGCCTTGGAGAACGCCCGGATCAGCGCCGAAGTGCGCGAGCAAGCCGAGGCCGTACGGGAATCGCGTAAGCGCCTGCTGGCCGTGGCCGACGAGGAGCGCCAGGCGCTCGCGGCCCGGCTCCGCGCCGGTCCCGGAGAGCAGCTGCAGACGGTAGACCAGCTGCTGGCCGGGCTGGACGGCGAGTCCGCTTCCGACATCCGCGGCCAGCTCGCCAGCGCCGTGACGGACCTCGAGCAGCTGGCCCTCGGCCTGTTCCCCGCGACGCTGGGCGGCAGGCCAATCGGCGTCCTCGTCCGCGAGATCGCGGCCGGCATGCCGGTGCCGGTACAGATCGACGTGGACGGCCCGGTCGAGGATCTCCCTCCCGGACTGCGGGCGCTGACCTACTTCTTCTGCTCGGAGTGCCTGGCCAACATGGCCAAGCACTCCGGTGCCAGCGCCGCGACGGTGCGCGTGAACGCGACGGTCGGCTGCCTCACGATCAGCGTGAGTGACGACGGCCGCGGCGGCGCGTCCCTGGCCAGCTCCCGCGGCCTGCGTGGTCTCGCCGACAGGATCGAGGTGGCGGGCGGTATCTTGTCCGTGGTCAGCCCGCCCGGCGGCCCGACCCGCATAAGCGCTGAGATACCGGCTCCCTGACCCAGCGTCGATGGCCGCGGCCAAGCCGCATCAGAACCTGCGGAAGTCGGGGTGGTCGTCGTGCCAGAACACCAGCACCACCTTGCCGGCGATGCTCGAGCCCTTGATCGGTCCCCAGTACCGGCTGTCGCATGAGTCGGCGCGGTTGTCGCCCAGCAGGTAGAACTCGCCTGGCGGCACCCGGTAAGGGTGCTGGCTGGTCGCAATGGGCGGCCCGAGCGGGTCGGAGTGCGGCAGGTAGGGCTCGGCCAGCCGCCGCCCGTTCACGTAGATGCGGTTGCCCGACGAGTAGATCGTCTGTCCGGGCAGCGCGATGACGCGCTTGACCAGGTCGCCTGCCGGTCCGGGGCAGTGGTCGAGCGGCGGGTGGCTGAACACGACGATGTCGCCCTCGCGTACGTCCCGCCAGGTGAAGAACGCCTTCTGCACCACGATCCGGTCGTACACGCCGAGTGTCGGCGCCATAGAGGATGAGGGGATCCAGAAGGTCGGGAACGCGAACGCCCGCACCAGGCCGGCCAGCAGGACCGCCACGAGGATCATGATGGCCGTCTCAGCCAGCGCCCGCCGCCGCCGACGCGGGCCGGCCCCGGCGGGACTGGCGCCAGCAGGACGGGAGCCAGCAGGACTGGCGTCAGCAGGATCGGCCATGCACGGCTTCCCAGATGATCACCTGTCGGCGGTCCAGGGCGGGGATCACGCCCGGAACGGGCGCAAGCGGGCCGGGTCGGCAATGCGCGGACGCGCGCGCCTGGCCCGTGCTGGCCGCCCTGGCCGGCGCCGCCCTGGCCGGGGACGCGGAGGCCAGCAGTCCCGCCGAGACGCCCAGCGAGCAGGCCGCGACCAGCAGCGCGCAGGCCACCGTGCTCAAGCGCCGCCCTGGGCGCGGCGTCAGCCACTCGCGCGCCGCGCCGGCCAGGTAGCTCCTGGCAATCGAGCCCGCCGGGGTCCCGTCCCTGATGAGCAGCGCGGCCAGCTCGGCAGCCTCCTCGCCATGCCGGCGCCGCCAGCGGGCTGGGTAGCACCGCAGCGCGATCTCGACCAGCCGGGCCGCCCGGGGCTCGTCCATCAGATGCCGCCCAGCTGCAGCCGCAGCCGCCCGGCCGCGCTGAGCCGCTCTAGCGAATCAAGATGCACGCGGAGCGCCGCCGCCCCCGGCGCGGTGACCCGGTAGGGATGGCGCCGGTCGTCGGCGGGCAGCGACTCGATCAGGCCGAGCCGCTCGAGCCGGTCCAGCGCGCCGTACAGCGTGCCGGGCCCGAGCTCGACGCCGGCGAGTTCCTTGATGTCCTGGATCAGCGCGTAACCGTGCTTGGGCCCGTCGGCCAGGCTGATCAGGACCAGCACCGATGCCTCGCCAACCCGGCGCAGTACGTCCTGCCCGGCCCCGCCATCCCGTCTGCCCACGGCCATCTGCCCTCCTAATACGTCGACCAATATATCAGCCAACGTAGTAGTCGCGCCGCCCGGAATGACTAGGGACTTTCATGGATGCGGTGTCCGGCGGCCCGACCGTAGCGTGGTGTCGGAGGGGGGAAACGAGGCAACCATGACAGACGATGACCTGCGGCGCGACGTCGTCGCCGAGCTGTACTGGGATCCGCGGGTAGGCGGCCCGGCGATCGACGTATCGGCCGCCGGCGGCATGGTCACCCTGCGCGGGACCGTGGCCAGCCTGCGGCACAAGCGAGCGGGGGGCAACGCCGCCGCCCGCGTCCGCGGGGTCACCCGGGTCGCCAATGAACTGAGGGTGCAGATCCCGGACCGGGACCGGCGCGACGACGAGGACCTGTGCGGCGACGTCCTGGAAGCGCTGATGCTGGAGGCCTCGGTGCCGATGACCGTCGATGCGCGGGCCCGGGACGGCTTCGTCACCCTGACCGGTACGGTGCAGTGGCACTACCAGCGCGAGGCGGCCGAGTCCCGCACCGCGAGCGTGCCCGGCGTGACCGGCATCGGCAACGCCATCGCCCTGGCTGAGGCGCCTGATGCGCGCGCCGCAGCGGACGCCATCAGCTGCGCGTTCCGGCGCGATGCCGTGCTGGACGCGGGCCGGCTGTCGGTCGAGACCTTCTCCGGCGGGCTGGTGATCCTCTCCGGCACGGTCAGCTCCTGGGCCGCGCGCGATCACGCCGTCGCCGCCGCCTGGTCCGCGGCTGGGGTCACCGACGTCGATGACCGCCTCGGTGTCGAGTACTCGCCGTAGCAGAGGCGCAGGTGTCCCGGGTCGGGCCGCCGATCGTCAGTCCTGCCACGCGGGTGCCTGTTTATGGTCCGCGAAGGTCCGGGCGAGCTGGACCCGGCTGGTCACGTCGAGCTTGCGGAAGACCTTGTGCAGGTGGTACTCGACGGTGCGGGCGCTGATGAACAGCTGGCTGGCGATCTCCCGGTTGGACAGGCGCTCGGCGGCCAGCCGGGCGACCTGCGCCTCCTGCGCCGTGAGCACCTCCTCGGTCCCGAGGCCGCGCGGCCGGGCCCGCTCGCCGGTGGCGCGCAGCTCGGCCCGGGCCCGGCCCGCGAAAGCCGTCATGCCCATCTCGTCGAACAGCTCGAAGGCGCGGCGGAGCTGGTCGCGGGCATCGCGGCGGCGGCGCTGGCGGCGCAGCCACTCCCCGTACACCTGGTGAGACCGGGCCAGCTCCGGGACGAGCCTGCTGCGCTGCAGGTGCTCGATCGCCAGCCGGTACTCCGCCTCGGCATCGTCGTCACCGGCCAGCAGCGCCCGGCTGCGAGCTAGCAGGCCGAGGGCCAGGTCGGTCCCGCTGGCCCGCGCCCACGGCGTGAAGGCCTCGAGGGCCGTCGTCGCGGTCTCGCGCTCCCCGCATCTGGTTCCGGCCTCGACCACATCCGCGAAGGCGGCAAACCCCAGGATGTTCTCCCGCGGGAGAGCCTCCAGCGCGTGGTGCACCGCGGCGGCGTAGTCGCCCAGGCCTAGCTCGAGCGTGGCCAGCGCTCCGTGCACTCTCAGGACCTCGTACCGCTTGCCCGTCCCGGCGTACTCGCGCAGCATCCGGGCGGCGAGCTGGCGGGTATCTGCTTCCCGCCCCTGCCGGGCCAGGGCCCACAGCTCTTGCCAGGTATAGGCGCCCAGGATGGCCCGGTAACCTGTCGCCTCCGACAGCGCCCGTCCCTCCGCCAGCGTGGCCTCGGCGTTCGCGAAGCGGCCCTCCTGCACCTGGACGCTCAGCTGGATGCCGAGCGCGGTCAGCAGCGCCGCGATCGCGCCCCGGCCACGTAGCTCCGCCACCCACCGCCTTTCCATCTGGTACCGGGCCGTGTCGTCGTACAGCAAGCCGGCGGCCTGGCCTACGGCCATGAGATGCGGCAAGGCGTCGTCGGGGATCGGCTGACCGGCCGCCAGCGGCGCGATGGCCCGGCGAAGCAGCACGGCGCCTTCGGCGTAGCGACGCTCGCCCACGGCCGCGAAGCCGTCCAGCAGCAGGTCAGCCAGGCTCGCTCGGGCGTCCGGTACCTTCGGCGCCGAGCGGACCGCCTGCAGGAACTCGGCCATCCAGGCCCCGCCCGAGAACTGTGCCGCAACGAACGCGTCCAGCAGGGTGTCACGGGCCAGGCGGATCTCAGCCGGCTGGAGCATTCGCGCCGCGTCGAGCAGCACCGACGTAGCCTCGGGCATCTGCCCGGCCGCGTACAAGCTCAGGCCCTCCAGCCGCCTGGCCCTCGCCCGGGCCAGCACATCGACCAGCTGCGGTGCCGCCAGGCCCAGCAGGGCCCGCGCCGCCGGCGCTTCCCCGGCCGCCAGCCGGTTCTCGGCGGCCGCCAGCATCCGCCGGGCCTGGTGATCCTCATCCGGGGTCAGCGCGGCCGCCCGCTCCAGGAAGGCAGCGCCGCTGCCCCAGCCACCACGGCCGCGCGCCCGGTCCGCCGAGCGTTCCAGCTCCGCGGCCACCTGCTCGTCCGGGCCAGCCGCCGCCTCGGCCAGGTGCCAGGCCCGCCGGTCTGGGTCAACCGCCGGATCGGTGACCGCGGCCAGGGCCTGGTGTGCGCCGCGCCGCGCCGCGGCCGGAGCGGCGTAGTACACCGCCGACCGGATCAGCGGATGACGGAACCGTACCCGCGGCTCCCAGGACACCAGCCGTTCCACTCCCGCGGCCTGGCCCGTCTCAGGATCGATCCCCAGGTTCCTGGCCGCGTTCCAGATCAGCGCGGGCTCCCCGGTCGGGTCGGCCGCCGCCAGCAGCAGTAGCGTCTGCGTGCCGCCGGGCAGCGCCCGTACCCGGGACCGGTAAAGCTCGTCCAGACGGCCCTCGAACCGCAGCGGCCAATCCAGCGGCTCCGCCCCCGACAATTCGGCGGCGGTCAGCTCCGCGGCCAGCTCGACCAGCGCCAGCGGGTTACCCGCCGTGTCGGCCACGATGCGCCCGCTCACCTGCTGGTCAACCTGCCCGCCCGCCGACGTCGCCAGCAGCTCCTGCGCCGCGTCTTCTCCCAGCCCGCCGACGGTCAGCTCCGGCAATCCCGCCAGGACCACCGCCCGTCCCTCGCCCTCCCGGGCGGCGAACACCATGCCCACCCGGTCGGCGTACAGGCGCCGGGCGACGAATCCGAGCACCTCGATCGACACCTGGTTCAGCCACTGCGCGTCATCGATCAGGCACAGTACCGGCCGTGTGGCCGCCGCGTCGGTCAGCACCGTCAGAGCCGCCATGCCGACCAGGAACCGGTCGGGCGGCGGGCCGTCCACCAGCCCGAACGCCGACCCGAGGGCCTGCCGCTGTGGCGCGGGCAGGCCGTCGAAACCGCCCAGGAACGGAACCAGCAGCTGATGCAGGCCGGCGTAACCCATGTCCATCTCGGCCTCGGCCCCGGCTACCCGGGCTACCTGCATCTCATCGGCTTGTCCGGCCGCCCAGTCCAGCAACGCCGTCTTGCCGACGCCCGCCTCGCCCCGCAGCACCAGCATCCCGCTCAGCCCGTCCCGGACCGCCGCCAGCACGCCCTCCAGCGCGCCGGTCTCCACCACCCGGCCCAGCAACGCGCTAATCCCTCTGCCCTCCTCGCATGAAGTGCGGCATCACTTCATTCTCGCAGTGGGCGCGGCGGGCGAGCGCGGGGCGCTCATGGTTTATGCGGAGGCTCCTTCAGGCTGGTGTGAAGGAGGGTTCGCCGGCGCGGAACGGCTGAGCCAGTCCGCGAATCGGGTCGCGCCGATGCGGGAGTCGTCCCCGGGGATCAGGGCGCGCTCATCGGTGACCTCCAGGCCGTAGTAAGGCGCGTGGACATCGGTCACAACGCGCCGCGGATCGCTGGTCAAGCTCAGGAAGCGCTGGACGAGCTCGTCCAGCCGGAACCGTTCGGGGCCGCCCAACTCGACGGTGTCGTTGACCGGCTCGCCCACGGCGATGTCGGCCAGGGCGGCGGCGACGTCATCGGCCGCTTCGGGCTGGAAGTACAGGGGCGGCAGCGCAACCGTCCCGTCCTGGGTGCTGGAATCGGCGATGGCGCCGATGAACTCGAAGAACTGCGTCGCGCGCAGGATCGTGCTGGGGATGGCCGCGGCCTTGATCGTTTCCTCCTGGGCGAGCTTGGCCCGGAAGTAACCGCTGCCCTGCAGCCGTTCGGTGCCGACGACCGACAGTGCCACGTGGTGGCCTGTCCCGGCGGCGGTCTCGGCGGCGAGGATGTTGCGCGCTGAGGTCTGGAAGAACTCCATGACCTCCGCGTCACCCCAGTTGGGCGCGTTCGACACGTCGACCACGACGTGGGCGCCCGCCAGCGCCTCGGCCAGTCCCTTGCCGGTGATGATGTCCACGCCCGTCGCCGGCGATGCCGCCAGCGGGTCGTGGCCGTCCGCGCGCAGCTTGGTGACGAGTTTCGACCCGATCAGGCCGGTTCCGCCGATTACGACGATCTTCATCTGATTTCCTTCGCTCCGTTTCGGATGGGTTATCCGCAGCGTCTCGCCGATCCAGCGGCGCTCGCATCCGTCAAAGTCCCCAGGGTGGCCAGTGCCGGGGATCGACTAGGGATTCCCACGGACGCGATCCCCGGCGGGCGAGCGCGATAGTGGTGTCATCGGCAAGGAACAGGAGAAGAAAATGAGCGTCCCGACCAGCGATAACGTCTTCCTGGATGAGCTGGAACTCACCGTTAGCGCCGAGCTGGCCCAGGCCGAGACCAGCCAGCCTGAGGCCGCCTGCGTACCCATCGACCAGTGGCTCACCGATCCGGCCGATGACCAGCGCTACGAAGTCGGCCTCCGCAGCCTGTTCGGTGCGGTCGAGGCCCTGGAAGACACCAAGGCAGAGGGCTGGTGAACCATGCAAGTCACCCGAGAGCACGTAGTTGGCATCCTGCGGATGGTGGCGCTGCCGGACCTGGCCGAGGAGGCGCGCCGGGTGCTGCCTGACTCGGTCGAGTACAACCGCGCGGAGCGTTTTCTCGCCGAGTACGGCGTCACCAAGGACGATCTGATCAGCCGCATGGGAGGAAGCCCGTAACCGCAGGGCGGGCTCGTTATGGTCAGGGTCCGGGCCGGACTGCCAGACTACGATCATGTCCTTGCTTGTCAGTGCGGAAATCCGGGCGCTGCTGGATGATGCGGCCGACCGGGCCGGGCACTACCTGGCCGGCCTCGATGAGCGCCCGGTCGCCCCGGACGATGCCGCGCTGGCCGGGCTGGCCCGGTTTGACGAGCCGTTGCCGGAGGTGGCGGGAGACCCGGCCGCGACCCTGGCCCTGCTCGACGAGGCGGGGTCAGCGGCCACCGTGGCGAGCGCGGGCGGCCGGTACTTCGGGTTCGTCACCGGCGGCGCCTATCCGGTCGCGGTCGCGGCGAACTGGCTGGCCACGGCGTGGGATCAGAACGCGGCGCTGCCGGTAATGTCGCCGGTGGCCACCCGCCTGCATGAGGTGGTGACCGGATGGCTGACCGAGCTGTTCGGCTTGCCGGCCGGGACCGCGGCCGTGTTCGTGTCCGGGGCGTCCATGGCCAACACCACCGCCCTGGCCGCCGCGCGCGATCACCAGCTGGCCCGGGCCGGCTGGGACGTGCAGGCCGACGGGCTGTTCAGGGCACCGGAACTGACCGTGATCCTCGGGGAGTTTGCCCATTCCACGCTGCTCAAGGCGCTGGGCCTGGTGGGGCTGGGGCGGAACCGGGTGCGCCGGGTCCCGGCCGATGATCAAGGGCGGATGCGCGCCGACTGCCTTCCCGAGGACGTGACCGGCCCCGTGGTCATCTGCGCCCAGGCAGGCGAGGTGAACACCGGCGCGTTCGATCCGTTCCCGGCCATCGTGGAGTGGGCCCGGCGGCATCAGGCGTGGGTACACGTCGATGGCGCGTTCGGCCTGTGGGCCCTGACGGATCCGTCGCGTTCTCACCTGACCGCTGCCCTGGCCGACGCCGACTCCTGGGCCACCGACGGGCACAAGTGGCTCAATGTCCCGTATGACTGCGGCATCGCCCTGGTCCGGCGCCCCGGGGACCTCCGCCGGAGCTTCGCCACGAACGCGGCCTACCTGCCCCCCGATACCGGTTTCGAGGCCACGAATCACACCCCGCAGTCCTCCCAGCGCGCCCGGCAGGTCGAGGTCTGGGCGGTCCTGCGCACGCTCGGCAGGCAGGGCGTGACCGATCTCATCACGCGCGGCTGCCGCTATGCCCAGACGATGGCCGCTGACCTCAGCCAGGCGGGCCTAGAGGTGCTGAACGACGTCGTGCTCAACCAGGTACTCGTCCGGGCCGCCACCGACGACCAGACACAGGCCCTCATCGCGGCCGTCCAGCAGGACGGAACGTGCTGGTGCGGGCCGACCGTGTGGCAGCACCGCCCGGCCATGCGGATCAGCGTCTCCGGCTGGGCCACCACCGCCGAGGACATCAGGCAGAGCGCAGACGCCATCATCGCCGCTGCTCAGCTGGCAGCCAGGTGACGGCGACGAGGCTGACCGGCCGGGACGGCGAACGCGACGTGCTCGACCGGCTGGTTGACGCGGTCCGGGCAGGTGAGAGCCGGGTGCTGGTGATACGCGGCGAACCGGGCGTGGGCAAGACGGTGCTGCTCAAATATCTGGCCGAACGGGCGGGCGGCTGCCGGGTAGCGCGGGCGACGGGCGTGCACTCGGAGATGGAGCTGGCCTTTGCCGGACTGCATCAGCTGTGCGCCCCGATGCTGGACCACCTCGACCGGATTCCGGTGCCGCAGCGCGACGCCCTGAGAACCGCGCTCGGCCTGGCCGCGGGCCCGCCCCCGGACCGGTTCCTGGTCGGGCTGGCCGTGCTCAGCCTGCTCTCCGAAGTGGCCGGGGACCAGCCGCTGATCTGCCTGATCGACGACGAGCAGTGGCTGGACCAGGCTTCGGAGCAGACGCTGGGGTTCGTGGCGCGGCGGCTGGCCGCCGACCCGGTCGCGCTGGTGTTCTCGGCCCGCGACCCGGGCGCCGATCTGGCCGGGCAACCCGAGCTGGTGGTGGAAGGGCTGCGGGCCGACCACGCCCACGCGCTGCTGGACTCGGCCCTGGCCGCGCCGCTGGACGCGCGGGTCCGCGACCTGATCGTGGCCGAGACCCGCGGCAACCCGCTGGCGCTGCTGGAACTGCCGCGCGGACTAACCCCGGCCGAGCTGGCCGGCGGGTTCGGCCTGCCCGCCACGCAGCTGACCAGCCGGATCGAGGCTAGCTTCGGCCGCCAGCTGGACGCCCTGTCGGCGCAGACCCGGCGGCTCCTGCAGCTGGCGGCGGCCGATCCGTCCGGCGACCGGGCGCTGCTCTGGCGGGCGGCCGGGCGGCTGGACATCGGTGTCCAGGCGGGTGCGCCGGCGGTGGAGGCCGGGCTGGTCGAGTTCGACGGGCGGGTGCGGTTCCGGCATCCGCTGGCCCGGTCAGCGGCCTACCGGTCCGCGTCACGGGCCGAGCGGCAGCAGTTGCACGCGGCGCTGGCCGCGGTGACCGACTCCCAGCTTGACCCGGACCGGCGGGCCTGGCACCTGGCGCAGGCCGTGCCCGACAAGGATGAGGAGGTCGCCGCCGAGCTCGAACGGTCGGCGGGCCGGGCGCAGGCCCGCGGCGGGCTGGCCGCGGCGGCCGCGTTCCTGGAGCGGGCGGCGCTGCTGACCGGCGACCCGGCGCGGCGGGCCGGGCGGGCGCTGGCCGCGGCCCAGGCCAAGGTGCAGGCCGGGGCGTCCGGCGCGGCGCGGGACCTGCTGGCCATGGCGGAGGCGGGGCCGCTCAGCGACCTGGAGCAGGCGCGCATGGAGCTGGCGCGGGCCCGGCTGGTGTCGGCCACCAGCCGAGGCGGGGACGCCCCGCTGTTGTTGCTGCGGGCCGCCCAGCGGCTGGAGGGGATCGACATCAGCCTGGCCCGCGCCACCTACCTGGACGCCGTGGCGGCGGCGATATTCGCCGGACGCCTGGCCAGCCCGGGGTGCAGCACCATAGAGGTGGCCCGCGTCGCCGCGGCGGCGCCTCCGCCCCCGAACCGGCCGCGCCCGCCCGATCTCCTCCTCGACGGCCTGACCGCGCTCTTCACCCGGGGGTACGCGGCCGCCCTGCCGCTGCTGCGACGGGCGGTGGCCGCCGCCGAGAAGAGCACGCCGGCTGACGAGGAGCCGCACTGGCTGTGGCTGGCCTGCGTGATGGCCTCTCACGTGTGGGACGACGAACCGTGGGAACGGCTTTCCCGGCGCTATATCCAGCTGGTCCGGCAGCTTGGCGCGCTCGCCGAACTCCCGCTCGCGCTCGACCGCCGGACACGCCCGCTCCTGTTCGCCGGCGAGCTGACCGCCGCGGCCGCGCTGCTCGACGAGACCCGGACGGTGGAAGATGCTACCGGCAACCCGCCCTGGCACTACGGCGCGCTCAGCCTGGCCGCGTTCCGCGGCAACCAGGCCACCGCGGCCGCGCTGATCAGTTCGATCATGCGAGACGTGACCCAGCGCGGTGAAGGATACGGGATAGCGTGCGCCGAGTGGGCCAGCGCGTTGCTCAGCAACGGCCTCGGCCTGTCCCGCGATGCCGTGACGGCCGCCGAACGCGCCGCCGAGTACCACGGGGACCTGGGCTTCTATCGGTGGGCTCTAGTGGAGCTGGTCGAGGCGGCAGTGCACAGCGGGATGACGGAGACCGCGGCCGATGCTTACCGCCGCCTCACCGAGACGACCAGCCCGGCCGGTACGGACTGGGCGCTGGGGCTCGCGGCGAGGTCGCGCGCGCTGCTGAGCGACGGCGCGCAGGCCGAGGACGGCTATCAGGAGGCGATCAGCCGGCTTGACCGGCCCCAGATCCGCGTGGAGCTGGCCCGCGCCCACTTGCTGTACGGAGAATGGCTGCGGCGGGAGAACCGGCGCGCGGACGCCCGAAGCCAGCTGCGGACCGCGCACGAGATGCTGGACGCGATGGGCTTGTCGGCATTTGCCGAACGGGCCCGGCGCGAGCTGGCCGCTACCGGCGAGACGGTACGCGCGCGCACCGTCGGGACGGTCACCGCGCTGACCGCGCAGGAGTCCTATATCGCCCGGCTGGCCCGCGACGGCCGGACCAACGCCGAGATCAGCGCCCAGCTGTTCCTGTCCGTGCGCACGGTCGAATGGCACCTGCGCAAGATCTTCATCAAGCTCGGCATCGGCTCCCGCCGCGAGCTGCGCGCCGCGCTGGACCATCTTACGCTGGACCGCCCTCCGGGCTAGGAGGATGCGGATGCAGCGAGACCGGGTCGGCCTGGGGCCGCAGCCGCACGTGACACCACTAAGGTTGGCTCACGTGGCAGGCAGAGGATCCCGGCTCCGCCTTCTTCCTTGGCTCCCGATTGCCCAGCTCGCGGCCAGCGCGTCTGGGCAACCCTCCGAGCCGTCGCTCCGTGCCGGAACCTGGCCGCCACCACACGCGGCGATCACGGTAACGACTATGAACGGAGGCCGATGAATGACACGGCTACCAGAATCTACTGCACGTCGTTACGGCAAGGTTTTTGACGAGATCGCGGCTGAGTACGATCGCCACCGTCCGGCTTATCCTGACGAACTCGTCGACCCGACAAGCTTGGTCGACGAG
>OBLV0100000244.1_pt1 | contig 17563 bp, 12 predicted proteins | sample 1520071 | NCBI WGS metagenome assembly OBLV01 (sample SAMEA3888446, study PRJEB22518) | metagenome | reverse complement strand
CATCGACCCGGCTACCCTGCTGGTCCGCGTCTAGCTGCGAAACCGCTCTATTTGAAGAACCGCCCCCAACCGAGGAAGCAACCGTGCTCGAAATCCAGGTCACCCGCTCCGCAGGGCTGCGCTGACGGGTTGTCCCCGCCGACCGGACGTGCCTGCTCGGCAGCAGCCACCCCGGCACCAGCAAAAGCAACCCCACCCAGCACTGCGGCAATCGCCAGCGAACGAACGATGACTCGTCGCACGGTGTCCCCCCGTTTGGTTGTCGGTGCACCGTCTGGCCCAGCGACCTATCCCCCATCGCGGCAACGGCGCTACCCGGTGTATCGGACGCATCCGGGAACTGTTACCGATGCACCCTGCGCTCAGCCCGAAGCCGGCGCCGGTGTGATGTTCGCGTTGCGGTGGAACACGTTCTCCGGGTCGTAGCGCGCCTTGATCCTCGCGAGCCGCCCGTACTTGGCTGGTCCGTAGGAGGCCAGCACCCGATTCTGCTCGAACTGTGCGATGCCGTTGACATAGCAACCGATGCCGCGGGCATGCGGCTGCAGCGCCTGCCAGCAGGATCGCGCCCAGTCCCGATCCGCGTCCTGCAGCTCTGGCGTGGTGGCCAGCGCAACCAGGAAAACCATGTATCCCGCACGGCTACCGCCCCACGCCGTGTCATCGTCGCCCACGTCCTGGTAGGCCCCATCCATGGGGATGATCATGGCGTAGGACAGGGGGGCGCTCTTGCCCACTACTCGCTCGGTGATCACCGCGATCGCTTCGTCGGACAGCTCGTCGAGGTAGAGCCCCTTCTCATAACAGCGCAGGCCCCAGGCGTTGGCCCCATCGGTGAACTGCTGCAGTCCGAGATAGGGCATCGGCGAGAGGAACTCGAACAACGGCGGGAGCGACTCGCGGATGTGCGCCGCGATCCGGGCGTGCTCGCCGTCCTGACCGAAACCGGCGACCAGCACCGCGTATCCGGGTTGGAAATGGTATTGCTCGGGAACGAACTGCGCCGGCGGAGCGCTCAGCGCGCTGATGACGACGGTGACGTCCCGGGAGGCAGCGGCAGCGACCTCCCGGCCGAGCCGCAGCGCATCACCTGCATGATCCAGGCCGAAGAAGAACATCCCGAAATCCACCATCGGTCCGACCTCGTGCAGCTGGAACTCGAACTCGGTGACGACGCCGAAGTTGCCGCCGCCACCACGCAGCGCCCAGAACAGCTCGGGCGTCTCCTGGTGCGAGGCCCGCAGGAGCTGACCATCGGCGGTGACCACCTCGGCTGAGACGAGGTTGTCGATGGCCAGGCCGTGCCGGTGGGCCAGCCAGCCGAAACCGCCGCCCAGGGTGAGCCCGCCCACTCCGGTGTGGCTGACCGTGCCCGCGGTCGTCGCCAGGCCGTGGGCCTGGGTGGCCTTGTCCATGTCGGCGAGCAGCGCGCCGCCACCCACCCGGACCCGCCTCGCCGCCGGATCGACCGACACCTGGTTCATCCCACCCAGGTGAACCATCATTCCGCCGTCGCCCACCGAGGATCCCCAGACGTTGTGGCCACCACCACGAACCGAAAGCTCCAGGTCCTGCTGCCGAGCGAGCCTGATCGCCGCGATGACATCACCCGGTGACTCGCAGCGGGCGATCACCGCAGGGCGGCGGTCGATCTCGCCATTCCACACCCTGCGCGCATCGTGGTATCCCTCGTCTTCGGGGAGAATCACCGATCCGGTCATGGCGGCGCGCAAAGCTCCGATTCCGGTCACCGTCGGAGTCATCGATCTCTCGCTTCCCTGATCTAACCCATGGTCACCAAAGTCGCGAGCGCACGATAGAAACTGTCAGTAAGTACTGAACTACGGTTGCAGTGATTCGATGACACTGCTATCGAGCTGATCCTCCGGGCAGCCGTCCCCACTCGCCACCTGCTGGTCGGCGTGCTCCCCCGCGCAGGGGCACCACATGGGTTCCTGCGGTCGTACCCGGCGGACCCCCCAATCCCACGGTTCGTCCTGGCAGGCCGCGCACACCCAGGCGGAGATCCCGATGTCCCAGTAGTCCTGGCTGAGCTTGGCCGCACTGCCCCGTTGCCAGGTACCGCACCCCTGGCACCACCCGATCTCCTCGGCTCCGGGTCGCCGCTCGCTGGCCACAGCGTCACCTCCCGACAGGTCACCACCCTAGTCCGGCGGTGGCGACCGGGCCGCGAGGTATCTGGGAGGCGGTGCGTGCTCTCTTGTTCTGTGGTGGCAGCCGGGTGAAGGGTCAGTGACATGGAACCGTACGAGTTCGCGCGCGTCGATGAGTTCTTCGCCGATTTCCGTCAGTGGGAACCACTCACCACCGCCACCGGGCACGGTTTCGATCAATCAGATCGCACAGTCACCGTGTACTTCACCCGTCCCGACGGCTCGGCGTGCGCGCTGCTCATCACCTTCCTCGAGTGGGATGCCTTCCGGGTTCGGTTCAACCCAGGCCATCGCGCCGCCGAGGACTACAGCTCCCGGAACAGCCGTTCTGTCGTCATGGACACCGTGAGTGAGCTCACGGAAAGCCTGACCCGGGCGGAGCCCTTCGGGCTCGACGCCCGCGAAGGTAACGGCGGTATCACGGTAACCACGTCCGCACCGGACGGTTCCGCGTTCATGAATGTGGTGGTGACTCATCAGCCGTTCGGCATCGCGGTAGACCGCCTGTCCGAAGGAGGGGACTACCGGGTATGGCAGACGGCGACTCCGGCGATCTCGTTCACCGCCAACGGGGCCGCTGACTTCGCCGTCATCCAGTCCGTTCTGCGGCCGGTGGCCGCAACCTACGTGGGCTTCGGGGAGCAGGGCGGCAAGTCGTTACGCAAGAACAGCGAGCAGCTCACCTACTTCAGCTTCGACAACTGGGCGTACAACCAGGTCTACGGAAAAGGCCCCTTCGAGGAACGCGAACCGCTTTATCACGCCGATCCGTTCTTCCTCGAACTCAACGGGGTCCCGGACCGGGACAGCGCCTACGGCCTCTACATCGACAACCCCGCGCAGGTTTTCCTGGACCTGGGTTACACCGACTCCACCCGGTACCTGGTCGGCACCCGGTTCGGTGACCTGGACTACTACGTCTACGTCGGCGACGACACGGCCGGCATCCTGGGCCGGCACTCCTCGATCGTCGGACGGTCCCGGCTGAAGCCCCGCTACGCCCTCGGCTACCACCAAGGGTGCTACGGGTACGAAGACCGGGGGGCGCTCGAGTGGGCCGTCGCGCGCTACCGGGCGAACGAGATCCCGCTGGACGGCCTGCATGTGGACGTCGATATCCAGCACGAGTACCAGACCTTCACCATCGACGAGGGCCGGTTTCCCGACCCGTACGGCATGTTCGCCGGCCTGCGAGCGCTCGGCGTGAAGTGCGCCACGAACATCACGCCCATCATCAGCGACCGTGACCCCGGCTACCCGACCTACAAGGACGGGTTGGCGCAGGCGTTCTTCGTCACGGACACCCGCGTTGATTCCGCCAACCCGGCGGCCAGGACCTACCAGCAGTACGGGGACGGCCGCCCGTACACGAAACCCGACGGGCCGGGTAGCAGCTACAACAGCGGTATGCCCTACCGAGGCGAGGTGAACTACGGGGGACCCCTGGGCACCACCGGGCACTACCCGGACCTGGGCCGCAACGAGGTCCGGCGGTGGTGGGGCACCCAGTACCAGTACCTGTTCGACGCGGGCCTGGAAATGGTGTGGCAGGACATGACCACGCCGGCCATCGCGGACACCCGAGGCGACATGAAGGGCTTCCCGTTCCGCCTGCTCGTGACCGACGACTGGCGCTCGGGTGCCGCACCGGTGCGGAGTCCCTCCATCCGTGCGTGGAACCTCTATTCCTACAACCTGCACAAAGCCACCTACCACGGCCTCAACAATCTCCGTGGGAGGGATAACAAGCGGAACTTCATCGTGGGACGGGGCAGCTTCACCGGGATGCACCGGTTCGCCGCACTCTGGACCGGCGACAACACCTCGAGCTGGGATTTCCTGCGCATCAACATCTCCCAGGTACTGGCGATCGGCTTGTGCGGGCAGCCGATATCCGGGCAGGACATCGGTGGGTTCGCTCCGGGGGAACCGGGCCAGGGCTGGGTCGGCCCCGAGCTCCTGATGCGCTGGACAATGGCCGGGGCGTTCCTGCCCTGGTTCCGCAACCACTATGTCCGCAAGGGCCAGAAACAGTTCCAGGAGCCTTTCCAGTACGTCGAATGGTTCCAGACCTATGGCCAGCCGCTTCCGGATCCTCCGCTGTACGAGATGGTCGTCCCGGTCTGCCGCTATTACGTCGGGCTGCGTTACCGGCTGCTCCAGCTGTTCTACGACGCCCTGTTCGAGAACACTCTCACCGGGATGCCGATCTGCCGGCCGCTGTGCGTGACCGACCCAGCCGACAAAGCACTGTTCTCCAGCAAGGCGGACTTCCTGGACACTGAGTTCTGCGTCGGTTCGGATCTCCTCGTCGCCCCCGTCCTCGACCCCCAGTCGGAACGCGGCGGGAAGCGTGATGTGTACCTGCCTTCAGGCAGCGACTGGTACTGCTTCATGGACAACCGGATGCCGCTCGCCCGTCCCGTGGCCGGTGGCACCACGATCCGCGACTTCGACGCCTCCCTCGGAACAGCCGGCGACCACATCGCCTTCCTGGTGCCGCTGTACGTGCGCGCCGGCGCCGTCATCCCCATGATCGAGCTCGAGCAGTTCGTCGGTGAACGCAACCTCAACAGGCTCCCGAACCCGATCACTCTCACCGTGTATCCAGGGCTGTCCGGCAGGTACACCATGTACCTCGACGACGGCATCAGCCGCTCGTCGGCACCCCGGCGGCCGGTCACCGAAGGCGGCGACGAGCAGGCCGGCGACCAGTACCGCAAGATCACGATCACGCATTCTTATAGTGCGCCGGGGAAGCGTGAGATCAAGGTGGAGCGCGTGCATGACGGTTACACCCCGCTGCTCGAGAAGGACTTCCGGGTCGCGGTCCTGCACGATCCGGTCGAACTCACGGGTCCCGGGCAACCACCAGCGCAGGTGAGCATCGACGGCAGCGAACTCGCCGCGGTCCCCGGTGCCACCGTCGCGCAGCGGGCGGCGGCGCTGGAGACCTCCGCGACTGACGCCTGGTACCACGACGACACCCTGAACCGCAGCGTCATCAAGGTGATCGACGATCGCCCCGCACGGTTGATCCAGCTGACGTACCAAACCTGATCCGGCAGCGTTCCTTTGCGAGGGAGTTCATGCGCGGCGCACGGAAGATCTCGACAATGGTGGTCGTGGCGGCCGGCTTCGCCCTGTCACCCGCCGCGGCGCAGGCGACCCCCGCCTCCGGAGTCGCAAATCCGGGTCCGGAGCCGCACGATCACAGCGACAGTGCGAATCCCCGAGTGCTATGACCCTGAGTGGCAACGCATCCACGGGGAGTACCTGCCCCCCTGGTAGGTGATGGCTGACCGCCATCAGGGCATGGCGTACAGCGTCGGTGGCGGAATCCGCTTGCCCGTTTCCTTGCGTGGGTACCGGCAGCTTGATCGGCTCCGACGGTGAGATATCCAGCGCAGCTCATGCCGGATAGCCCGGCCACCACCCGTAGCGACTTGCCCCGCGCGCGCCGGATCTGCCGCACCCGCCGGCCGGTCGTCTGCGCGTCGTCAGCGTCCACCGAGTACCACTCCATCGCCGAGGTGATCTCCTTCGCCGATGCCCCGGAACCGTCGCCCCGGGGCGTGAACCTCGGCGAAGAGGTGACTCCCAGGCTACGCGTGGTCCACCGCGTTGATCTGCAACGAGCTCATCCGCCCGATCAACCCCAGATTCCACGAGCCGGCAGCCGAGCATGCGCCAGGGGCGGCGACGCCAGCATGACCACCCCTGACACCGGATCGGGTCCCATCGGGCGCGCGCCACTCACCGCGCTGGTCTGGGCGTGGGTACTCGCGCCGTTCCTCTACGGCCTCTACCAACTACTGATCAAGATCCCAGCCCTGTTCGGCTGACTCTTCTTCCTCGTGGTGGTCGCTAGCCTTGACGGCCCACCGGCCCTGCAGTGTCCGTGGCGACGGGCAACTCGATGCAATCGGACTCGCAGCCATCCCCGGTGGGGGTGCTCTGGGGTGGTGCAGGTCGATGCAGCACCGCCCGTTCCGGAGTGACGCTGAGCTCGTCATCTCGCATCGACCCCACGCCGTCCACGATCAACGAATAGTCGCCGGGATCGGCGGGGGGCCACACCAACGTGACCGACGGGCGAGCCGCAACATTGGCTCGCGTCGTTCGACCATGGTCCGTAATGCGCAGTGCGTCGTTCGTCAACGTGGTGCGCACGGCCACCACATGCGCCCGCTCACCGTCCCCAATGGTCAGCAGGTAGGCGAACCGGTACCGCTCGAGCGTCTCCGCCAGCTCCCGCAGCTCCACCTTGATGCTCATCACAGCACCGTACGTGCCAAGCTGGCCCGTCGTCAGCGCAGCCAGATGTGGATGCTCTCAGTGCACCGACAGTGACGGCTGGTGGGAGGTGTGCGATGCGGTCACCGAGGGGCGCCCTTTCCCGCGCCCGAAGGTCGACGGTGGTGGTGCTCATCTCGATTACCGCGCTGCTCGCGGCGGGATGTACCGGTCGCACGACATCGAGCACCGGCCGGCCGGTGGAGGGTGGGGTCGCCACCTTCGCCGAACCAGCGAACACCACCCCGAACTACATCTTCCCGTTCATGCCGATTGAATACTTCAGCGTTGTCACGGTGTCAGACCTGCAATACCTCATGTATCGGCCGTTGTACTGGTTCGGCGACAAGGGGCAGCCCATCCTGAACGACAAACTGAGCCTCGCTGACTATCCAACCTTCGCCGACAACAACCGCACCGTGACCGTGAAGCTGCGCGACTACGCCTGGTCAGACAACACGAAGGTGACCGCGGACGGCGTCGTGTTCTGGATCAACATGATGAAGGCGCAGAAGAAGAACTGGGCCGTGTATGTGCCGGGGGGAATCCCGGACGATATCGACTCGGTGACCGCGGACTCGCCGAACCAGGTGACCTTTCGCCTGAACAAGAGCTACAGCGCGAAATGGTTCGTCTACAACGAACTCTCCCAGATCACTCCGCTGCCGCACGCCTGGGACCGCACGGCGACCGGGCCAAGCGACTGCGAACACCGGGTCAGCGACTGCACGGGTGTCTACAACTACCTCACCGATCAGGCCAAGAACCTCAACGGTTACGCCACGAATCCGCTGTGGCAGGTGGTGGACGGTCCCTGGCGGCTGAAGTCCTTCAACGCCGACGGCAACATCAGTTTCATCCCCAATAAGACCTACTCGGGACCGAACAAGCCGCATCTCGATCAGTTCAACGAAGCACCCTTCTCCGACAACGCCGCCGAGTACAACGTGCTGCGCTCCGGCGACAACTCCATTCAGGTCGGCCACTTACCGCCGGAGAACGCGCCGGCCAAGCCGGATGACCAGGACGTGGGACACAACCCGCTGGAGAACAACTACACGCTCGACCGGTGGCACAGCTTCAGCGTCAACTACTTCCCGCTCAACAGCCACAACCCACGGGTCGGCCCGATCTTCCAGCAGCAGTACTTCCGGCAGGCACTGGAGTCCCTCGTCGACCAGAAGGCGATCATCAAGGCTGCCGTGCACGGCTACGGTGCGACGACCAACGGCCCGGTGCCCACCACACCGGAGAACCCCTATGCGAGTGACCAGACCGAGCCCAATCCGTTCACCTACGATCCCGATCGCGCCAGGAGATTGCTGGCTGATCACGGTTGGAGCACTCCGCGCGACGGTGTGGGTACCTGCCAGCGGCCGGGCACCGGTCCGAACCACTGTGGTCCTGGAGTGCAAGCCGGCGCACAACTGGAGTTCCAGATGCTGTACGCCACCGGCACCCCGCAGGTCACTCTGGCGATGCAACAACTGCAATCCTCGGCCACCAAGGTCGGCATCAAGATCAACCTGCGGGGGGCTCCCTTCAACACCGTGATCGGCACCGCCATCCCCTGCGACGCCGGCAAACCCGACTGCAACTGGGAATTGGCCAACTGGGGTGCGGGCTGGGTGTTCGCTCCGGACTTCTATCCGACCGGCGAGCAGATCTTCGGCACCGGCGCCGGCTCCAACGTCGGTAGCTTCTCGGACCCGAAGCTGGACCAGCTCATCGCCGCCACCCAGCACAGCGACTCGCCAGAAGCTTTGCAGGCCTACGCCCGGTACGGTTCACAAACCCTGCCGGTCATCTGGGGGCCGAATTACGACTATTCGATAACAGAGATCGCGAACAACCTCAAAGGGGTCACCCCGCAGAGCCCGTACCTGAATATCACGCCGGAGGATTGGTACTACGTGAAATGACAGGATTCATCACCCGGCGACTACTACAATCCATTGTCGTCGTGCTGCTGGTGACCGTGATAGTTTTCATCCTGCTGCACCTGCTCCCCGGCGGACCGGCCCGCGCTCAGCTCGGGCCACGTGCCACACCTGCGGCGATCGCGAACTTCAACCATCAGATGGGGTACGACCGCCCCACCCCGATCCAGTACTGGGACTGGCTCACTCAACTGGTCACCGGCAACCTCGGTTTCTCCGCGAAGTTCAACCAGTCGGTCGCATCCCTCATCGGCGAGCGACTCCCGAAAACCCTGGTCCTCACGATCCTGTCGACCCTCGTCGCGCTCGTGGTGGCGATTCCACTCGGCATGTCGCAAGCGGTGAGGCGCAACCACGCCGCCGACTACGCGATCACTTTCTGGGCGTTCGTCTTCTACGCGACACCGCCGTTCTTTCTCGGCGTCGTACTCATCGTGGTGTTCTCGGTCTACCTGCCGATCCTGCCTGCCGAAGCGCCACAGAGTTCCTCGCTGGGGGTGATCCTGTCCCAGCCTGGTGGGCTGATCCTGCCGGTGATGACCCTGGCCCTGCTGACCATCGCGCAGTTCTCCCGGTACATGCGGTCCTCGGTGATCGAGAACCTCGCTGAGGACTACGTGCGCACCGCCCGCGCCAAGGGCGCAAGCGAACGGGTCGTGTTGATCCGCCACGTACTGCGCAACTCGCTGATCCCGGTCGTCACCCTGCTGGGGCTGTCCCTGCCGGCGATCTTCTCCGGGGCGCTGATCACCGAGGCGGTGTTCAACTTTCCCGGCATGGGGCAGCTGTTCTGGACCGCCGCACAGACCCAGGACTACCCGATCATGCTCGGCGTCACCGTGCTCGTCGGCGTCGCTACGGTGATCGGCTCGCTGCTGGCGGACCTCACCTACGCCGTCCTCGACCCCCGGGTGAGGTACGCATGACCAGGCTCGCCGTGGTCGGCGCCGGTATCGTCGTGGCGTTCACCCTGTTCTGCTACCTCGGCCCGCTGGTCTACCACACCGACCAGGTGCATATCGAGCTGTCCCAGGCCACGCTGCCGCCGTCAGCTGCGCATCCGCTGGGCACCAATGAGGTGGGTTACGACCAGCTCGGCAGGTTGATGGTGGGTGGGCAGTCCTCGCTCGAGGTGGGAATCGCCGCCGCCCTGCTGGCCACCGTCTTCGGCACGTTGTGGGGCGCGATCGCCGGCTACGCAGGTGGCGTCCTCGACTCCGCGATGATGCGCATCGTCGATGCGCTGCTCGCGGTGCCCGCCCTGTTCTTGCTGCTGTTCCTCGCGTCGATCGCGCGACCTACCGTCGGGCTGCTGATCCTGGTGATCGCGTTGGTCTCGTGGCTCGGCCCGGCTCGATTGGTACGAGGTCAGGCTTTGACCTTGCGTACCAGGGATTACGTGACCTCGGCACGGCTGATGGGTGGCGGCCCGTTGCGCGCCGTACTCCGGCACATCGCCCCGAACGCCATCGGCACCGTGGTGGTGAACGCGACATTCCAGGTGGCCGACGCGATCTTGATCGTGGCCGCGCTGAGCTTCCTCGGCCTCGGCGTACCGCCGCCGGCCGCGAACTGGGGCGACATGCTCTCCAACGGCATCAACTACACCTACAACGGCTACTGGTGGCTGATCTACCCCCCAGGCCTGGCCATCGTCCTGGTGGTGGTCGCGTTCAACCTCCTCGGTGACGCATTGCGTGATTCGTTCGACATCCGGTTGCAGAAGAGGTAAGCCCGGTGAATCCCGTTGTGACGGTTGACGATCTGCACACCGACATCGCGCTGCGCAAGGGCGTCGTGCACCCGGTCAGCGGTGTCGACCTGGCTGTCGGCAAAGGTGAAAGCCTCGGCATCGTCGGCGAGTCCGGCTGCGGCAAGACCATGACCGCACTGTCGATCATGCGCCTGTTACCGCCTGGCGGGCGCATCGTGCGCGGCTCGATCAGGCTGGGCGGTACAGACCTTGCCACGCTCGACGACGCCGGTATGCGCGCAGTGCGCGCAGACCGGGTCGGCATGATCTTCCAGGATCCGATGACGTCGCTGAACCCGTGCATGACCATCGGCGACCAGATCTCGGAGACCGTTCTGCTGCACCGGGAACTGACCCGGGCACAAGCGAGCGAGCGCGCCGCGGAGGTTCTGGACCTGGTCGGGCTGCCGCGCGCCAAGGAACGGATGGACGCCTACCCGCACCTGCTCTCCGGCGGGATGCGCCAGCGCGTGGTGATCGCGATGGCGCTGGCGTGCGAGCCGGAGCTGCTGATCGCCGACGAACCCACCACGGCGCTCGATGCGACCATCCAGAAGCAGATACTCGAACTCATCGACGATCTGCGCACCCGCCTCGGGATGGCCATGATCCTGGTGACCCACGACTTGGGCGTCGTCGCGGGACACACCGACCGGGTCGCGGTGATGTACGCAGGCAAGATCGTGGAGACCAGCGCGACGCGGGAGCTCTTCGACCGCCCGCGGCATCCCTACACCGAGGCGCTGTTCCGTGCGCTGCCGGAGAACGCGGGTTCCGACCGCAGGCTTTATGCCATTCCCGGCCTGCCTCCAGACCTGTCGCAGCCTCCCCAGGGCTGCCGGTTCGCGGCGCGCTGTGCCTATGCCACCGAAGAATGCCGGGCAGGGGAACCCGAGCTCACCGATGCGGGGCATCCATCAGTCACCGATGCGGGGCATCCATCAGTCACCGATGCGGGGCATCCATTCGCCTGCTTCCACCCGCTCGGCCCGAGAGAGCGGGCGGCGCGGAACCCAGCCACCTCATTCGTTCCGGCCGAGGAAGCTGCACCCCTGCTGGAGGTACGCAACCTGGTGCGCGAGTTTCCCGTCACCTCGAACGGCGTGCTGCAACGAAAGATCGGTGCGGTCAGCGCGGTGGCCGACGTGTCGTTCACCGTCCGCGCCGGGGAGACCTTCGGTCTCGTCGGCGAATCAGGCTGTGGCAAGAGCACCATCAGCAGGCTGCTCGTCGCCGCGGACACGCCGACCTCCGGCTCCATCACCTTCGAGGGCACCGAGATCAGCAGCAGGTCTCCTCGCGAGCTGCGGAGATACCGCCGGGACTTCCAGCTGATGTTCCAGGACCCGTACGCCGCGCTGGACCCGCGGATGCGAGTGCGCTCGATCCTGCGCGAGCCGCTGGCCATTCAACATCGTGGATCCGCTGCCGACCAAGAAACGGCCATCGCCATGCTGCTCGACGAGGTCGGACTGCCCCGCACGGCGCTCGCCAAATACCCCCACGAGTTCTCCGGCGGGCAGCGGCAACGCATCGGACTCGCGCGCGCACTCGCGTTGCGCCCGAAGCTGATCGTGGCCGACGAGCCGGTGTCCGCACTGGACGTCTCGGTGCAGGCACAGATCCTCAACCTGATGCGCGACCTGCAGCGCGAACATCAGCTGACCTACGTGTTCATCTCACACGACCTGTCCGTGGTGCGCTATGTCTCCACCACGATCGGCGTGATGTATCTCGGCAAGCTCGTCGAGATCGGCCCGGCCGAGCAGGTGTACACGTCTCCGGCGCACCCCTACACGCGCGGCTTGATCGATACGATCCCGCTCGCCGACCCCGACGGTGAGCAGCAGAAGGCCAAGGTAGGAGTGCGCGGCGAGCTGCCGTCCGCGATGAAGCCACCGTCCGGTTGCCGGTTCCGTACTCGCTGCCCGCGGGCTACCGGCAAGTGCGCCGAGGAGGAACCCACCATGCGCCAGTTCACCGAGCAGGCGCACCAAGCCGCCTGCCACTACCCCCTACAACAACCCATTCCACACCGTGGATAGCGTGGTCATCGCCACCGGCATCGGCGAACTCCCGGAGAACTGGCCATCAGCGCGGCCACAACCAAGGCTTTCTTACTGCACTCAATGTGAGGATGCTGAACTGCGACAATTCGCATGGCGAGCGTCGGATGAGTTCCGGCGTTCCGTTTACTACCCATCGCGCGTATCGCCAGCCCGCGCGTCGTGGCCAAAGCGGTTGTGAAGCGTCCCGGGTTTGGTGCACACCTCAGTTTTGTGTGAGTGGCCGTGTCGGTCGCAGCGTAGTGGTCGGTCTCGGCTTCGGCTGGTGGGCGTCGGCCGAGGCGGTGCATGAGTCGGTCGGTGTTGTACCAGTGCACCCAGGTCGAGGTGGTTTCTTCGAGATGGGCCAGGGTGGTGAGCGGCCCGTGCCGAAACGGGGAGTTCTCCGGGACACGCGGTGAAGTGTCGTTTGACCAGGTCCGGGGCCCGCTCGGCAGCTGGGTCGGCGACGGTGGTGCGCACCTTTCTGGCTCGTATCGCGCCGTGCCAGCCGTGTTCGCGCACGAGCACTCTCAATAGTGCAGCGGGCCACGGCACAGCCGCTGCACCTCGATCGTGCATTCCAGCTCCGCACACTTGCGCTTGAGTTCACGGATCTCGCGCGCCGACTCAGTGGGCACCCCCGGCGCCGCACCGGTGTCCACCTCAGCCTGACGGACCCACTTGCGCACCGTCTCCGCGCTCGTCCCCAGCCGAGCAGCCACGGCCCTTCAAGGCCGCCCACTTCGACTCGCAGTCGGCCACATGATCCCGGACCAAGCGAACCGTCTTCCGCCCTGGTCTCCCTGTCGCACCTGCTCGCCATCGCGCCATCCTTCCCAACTTGGGAGGTGTGCACGAAACCCGGGATGGTTCAGCCGTTCGTTGAGCAGGTGGTTGAGTGTGACGTTCGTCCGGGCGGCCGTGCTGTCCCGAACCTGCTCCCGCAGCCTGTCGCGCGGATCAGGATCGCCGCGTCCTCGGTTTCGGCCGAGCAGGTGAGCATGAGCTGCCGACCGGTCACCAGGTCGTACCCGGCAGAGATGTGGATGATCACACCATACCAGTCACCGTGTTAACCTCATTAAAAAACCGGCTGAAACGGCCAAAGATCGCACTGACGGCGCCTTGATAAAATATAGGACAACCAACTCGCACAATTCTCTCCGGACTGCTCAGCGCCCCTGCTACCGAACCCACCCAATCGGGCAGCATGATTGACAACGGGTGGATTGACTTAGTACGGTTGGCATTTATCATTAGCTCTCTAACGGCCGATAATAGGGGGTTCCGGTGTGCTCCGCAGTCAACCGACGTAGGTTCCTCACGTGGACGGGCGTCGTTCTTGTCAGCGCCCCTGTTATTTCCTCCTGCGCGAAAGACCAGGTTACCAACAGCGCCCCGAAGAACACTCCGGAGGTCGGGGCCGCACAGAATACGCCCGTCGTCAACAAGGGAGGATTCGACAAGAACGGCAAACATTATCCATACAAAGACCCGGTAACAGGTGAACTGCTTTACCATGAGCCGATCAGCTTTACTCCGCCGCCCGGGCTCAAGCGCAATCCACTCACCAAGCCTGTCAATCTACTCGAGCGCCAGCCACCCCGCGTCGAAAGCCGGAATGGTCTTTTGGACGTGGACCTGAACATCGCCTACGCGGATGTGATCGTCGATGGTCAGAAGATGAATTTGCGCGCCTACAATGGCACATTCCCGGGCCCCACTCTGGTGGCGAGACCAGGAGACGTCCTTCGCATCCGTGAAATCAACAAACTGCCCCCGGAACCGCCGGGGTCCGCCACCGAATCACACGAGGTCAACGGCCCGCACGGCGCCAATGTGGTAAATCTGCATACACACGGTCTGAATGTGAGCCCAGATGGCAATGAAGATAATGTGTTGATCGAGATCCATCCGGGCGAGACATTCGCACACGAGTTCCACGTTCCTGCGGATCACCCAACCGGCACATTCTGGTATCATCCCCACAAACATGGTAGTACGGCCTGCCAAGTCGGTAGCGGAATGGCGGGTATGCTCTTACTGACCGACCCCCAGAACGATATTCGTTCAGTGCCGGAAGTAGGTGCGGCCAAAGAGGTAATTCTACTCTTTCAAGAACTCTACATCAAGACCCGGCCCGATGGCGTGGGGGAAGTTCCTGGCGAACCAACCAGTGTGGACAACTATTACTACAGTAACGTCATCCGCAATGAAATCACTGTGAACGGCGTAGCATGCACTGAACGCGGAATGGACGGATCGGTCGTAATCCCTGAAATTCATATGCGACCAGGCGAAGTACAGCATTGGCGGATGGCACATGCGGGCATCTTCCATAACTGGCCTTTCACCATTGAGGGGCATCAAAGTAATATCATCTCGTACGATGGCTTGACACTGGAGAAGCCCGAAGTCGTGTCCGATTTCGTCTTTACCTCCGGTCAGCGTCGAGATATTCTAGTGCAGGCCAGCATGACCCCCGGGACCTATGCTGTAAAACGTAAAGCTTACAAACAGGCTGAGGAGGTTAACACTTGGCCTGTAATTACTCTTTTTAACCTGGTCGTGGATGGCGCACCCGTCAAGATGAAGTTGCCAACGAAGCTGAACCCACCTAGAGACCGTTTACCCTATGTGCGCGACGATGAGATTACATACAAGCGCGAAGCGGGCTTTTCCTTCATTGACAACACAGAAAAGGAATTGTTTCTTTTCACTGTCAACAACAGGGTTTTCAATCCCGGTAGAATCGATTTCAGCTCAATTCTGGGAAGCGCAGAAGAATGGATAATCACCAACAACCCATCATCGGAACACCCCTACCATATCCATGTCAATTGGTTTCAGGTCTTGAGTACAACTGACCAGTTCGGCAAGGTGACCACCTACGATCCGCCGATTTGGATGGATACCGTCAACATTCCAATGCACGGCAAGGTCCGCACCCGCATGCGTTTTCAGCACTTCCAGGGCAAGTCGGTCTTGCACTGCCACTTCCTGCCCCATGAAGACGATGGAATGATGTCACTGGTCGAGATCCTGGACGGCTCACCCAAGATAGCGACGATCACGCCAACAGGTGACACCATTGTTTCGAACGATTACGAGAATCGCGTCCAAGCCCGCTTTCTCCCAAACAGCGTGCTGGCCAACACGCAGGTCACCTACCAGTATCTTTCATCGCCGAACGTCCAGCCTCTCAACCCAAGTCCTGCGGTTAACCAAGCCCCTGCACTACCCAAAAACATGGCAGACTACAATACGTTCTTCAAGCTTGAAGCCCAGCAAGGCGGTAAAGCACTTAGCGAGCTCAATCGTCCTGCCACTATCGACGTGAAGTACTCGACACAGCAGCCGAATGCACTGCGGGTGGAGACACCACAGGCGGAGGATCTGCCGCCGACGGTAAAGGTGGATCCGCGCAGCATTCAACTGTACTCCTACGACGAGAACCAGAAAACTTGGACCACAGACGGCATCAGCGTGATCGCCCGCACCGACAACCTGGTAACCTGTTCGACCATGAGATTGGGAAAATTCGCGGTCACGGGCAAGATCATACTCTAGTGTCATGACACGTACCTGATCTTATTTTGGCATGGCGATGGAAAAATGGTGTTGCCGGAACCGGTGCGTGTTCTGGAGATTCCTGAGTCTGATTGGACTGTGTAGGAGCGGCGCGGTCGCGACCGCGGAGCGCTGGCTGGCGCGGCGACACAGTGCATCGCGGAGAGCACTGGACCAGATCCCCGGACCGGCTGGTCCCCTTCCGATCGGGGACGAGGCAGCCGGTGAGGCAGCGGGGAAACTTCCCCGCGTCCCCGGTGCTTCCCCCACCTCGTTTCCCAGTCGAAACCTCGACACCAAACGGGCGACACTGGCACCAGGGGACGCTTCAGAGCACGGGTTACCGGAATTCGCCCGATCGTGGTATTGATTTGGGTGACTGATCGTCCCATTACCGGTGCTTTACCTCTACAGAACTGTTCGAGTACCTACCGGACGGTCTGTCACGATACTCCGGTAGGTCCCGACTGTGAGGTCGACGAGCTTGGGGAGGCCCGCGATGTCCCAGCCACACACTGAACGCCTACTCACTTGTGGGGAGGTAGCAGCCCTGTTCCGAGTAGACCCCAAAACGGTCACTCGGTGGGCCTCTGCCGGGCGGATCGGTTCCATCAGGACTCCCGGGGGGCATCGCCGGTTCCGGGAGACCGAGATTCGAGCCCTACTCGCCTCACTCACCACTCCGGCCCCGCTAGATCGCCTTGCCCGTAGGGCCGCTGGCTGAGTCACGTCCGGCGGAAGTGCCTGCGCGCCTGCGGTGCGGGTCGGCTTGCCATCTGATAGCTGGGGAGTCCGTGCGGCCCACAACGTCGTCACGGTGACGGCGCCGATCGGAAGCTCGGCGCCGGGGGTTATCCACAGTTCGTCACCATGGTCAGCGACGCGACATCTGCAACGGGAGTGGCGCTCAACACCCGGCGAATCTCCGGCTGGTTCGGTCACAGAAAGTTACGGGGCCCAATCAGGGAGGCAGGGAGGGACTCAGGGAGTTCTCCCTGCCTGGGTCCCTGTCCTTGCCTCCCCGCCCTGAGCTGCACCAACACCAGACAGGGAGGCAGCTCCCTCCACTTCACCATGCCCCGAAAACTCCCGATTTCCGGGGCAGACGACATCACGACGCGCCTCCCTCCCCGTACGACCGTATGGTTGTCACGTTGCGTCACTGGCAGCTAAATGGATGGTGGCGAGAAGCCGCGTTACCCCGACATGCTCCAGTAGTTCGAAAGCGGAACCGAGGGTCACGGGACGGAACCTCAACGGGCCAGGGCGCCGCGCTCCCGCTGAGGTCACCGCCTCTTTTGCCGTGCACCCCGGGCCCCGGAATCCGGCGGTCAGCGGCCGATCGGGGGTGAGGCAGACGGTGAGGCACTGGCGCCCTACTGAGGCACATGCCTCCACCCCTCGCTCAGTCACCCGCCCTAGCCGGTGAGCTGCCGCGAGGCAGACAACGCCATGAGATAGTCGTAGAGCCGCGCGGGCGGTACGTTCGCGGCTACGTGAAGGAACCCCGTAGCTAACGCTCGCCAGGGAGCAGTAATTCAACTTGATTAATACGAAGATCTAGCCTCGTCGAGTTTATTCCTCGCGCGGTTCGGCGAGCCCGAGCGAGCGTGTCGCGCGCAGCATCAAAATTATCCGCCCTTGCGTACGCCTCCGCGAGCCACGATAGGTACAACGCCACTTCTCTCGCGTGATTGGTGTCGTATGACATGATGGCGTTATTGAGCAACGGTTCGGCAGATCGGAAGAGCACACGTCTGAACTCCAGTCACATCACGATCT
>OBLV0100000243.1_pt1 | contig 17569 bp, 18 predicted proteins | sample 1520071 | NCBI WGS metagenome assembly OBLV01 (sample SAMEA3888446, study PRJEB22518) | metagenome | reverse complement strand
AGCGTCCGGCCGGCGTTGTTGACGAGGATGTCGAGACCGCCGAACCGCTCGACCGCCAGCGCGACGGTCGCGCGGGCGACGTCCTCATCGGAGGCGTCCCCGACGAACGTCGCGGTGTCCTCGCCTTCCTGTTCACGAACAGTGTCGGACAGGTCGCTGGCGACGATCCGGGCGCCGCGTTCGCGCAGTAGCGCGGCGGTGGCCAGGCCGATGCCCCGCGCGGCGCCGGTGACGACGGCCACCTTGCCGGTCAGGTCCAAGTTGGAGGGGATCATATTGATCATTTCTGCCTCCTTTCTGATGCGCTCGGGGTCGGATGTTTCACGTGTTCAGCGCTGGCGGGTGGGTCGGACGACGATCTCGTTGACGTCGACGGCGTCCGGCTGCGCGACGGCATAGGCAATTGCGTCGGCGATCGCTGCGGGCGGGATTCAGTGGCAGCGGTAGGCGCGCATGGCTTCCGCGGCGTCAGGATCGGTGATGGTGTCGGCCAGTTCCGATTCGACGACGCCAGGCGAAATCGTGGTCACCTTGATGCTGGGATCGCTCTCTTGCCGCAGTTCTTCGGCGATCGCCCAGGCCGCGTACTTCGTGCCGCAGTAGACCGCGGCGGCCGGTGACACCTGGTGCGCGCCGATCGAGGCGATAGTGATGACGTGGCCGCCGCCCTGTCGCCGGAACTGCGGAAGCACCGCGGCGATGCCGTGCAGCAATCCGCGGACGTTGACGTCGATCATGCGATCCCCCTCGTCCACGAGCAGCGCGTCCAGACGCGACAGCGGCATCACGCCGGCATTGTTGACGAGGACGTCCAGGCGGCCGTGCCCGGCGATCACGGTGTCGACGAAGGCGGCAACGTCTGTCCGATTCGTGACATCCAGCGCCCGGACGGTGGCCGCCCCGCCGTCTCGACGGATCTCCTCCGCGAGCGTCGCCAGCCGATCGGTGCGGCGCCCTACAAGGACGACGTGGTGCCCATCTGCGGCGAGACGCCTGGCCGTGGCCGCGCCGATGCCGCTGCTGGCGCCGGTGACGGAGACAACCTTGCTCATGCGAAATCCTCGGCGTTCGGTTGCTGTGTCGCTGACGAGATCGACGATGCCGCGCCACGCGGCGCTGATACAGGGCACAGTCACCCTGGGTGCGGCGCACCCACCCATACAGCCGGCTCGGCTTCTACGGTGAAGGCATGACATCGATGGAACTCGGGGAGTTCCTGCGGGCCCGCCGCGGCGAGGTGACCCCGGAACAGGTCGGTCTGCCGACCACCAGCCGTCGACGGGTCAGCGGGCTTCGGCGCGAGGAGGTCGCCACGCTGGCCGGGCTCAGCGTCGACTACTACGTGCGCCTTGAGCAGGGCCGCGAGCGCCATCCCTCGACGCAAGTGGGCTCTCCGCAGATCATGGCTGCCCAGATGGAGCACCTCATCGAGGCCACCTACCGGCCCAACCTGCGGCTGGGCATCATCCCGTGGACCACGCCGGTGCATTCGCCCGCGTTGCACTGTTTCACCATCTTCGATGATCGGGCGGTGATCGTGGGCACCGAGACCGCGACCGCGATCATCACGGACCCCGACGACATCGCCGACTACACCAAGCGGCACGCCTTCTACACCCGGTACACCGTCGTCGGCGACCCGGCCCGCGCGCTGCTCACCAGACTCGCGCAGGACTACCGCAACCTGACCTGACCACGGAGCAGGCGCCATCGTCTTTCGGAGTGGGACGCTCCCGGCCGATCCCTCCGGTCATGGAGGTCGGCTCTCAGCGGAGGGGTTGATCTGGCTCGTCGAGCCAGCACGATTGACCCTCCGGCCCCAACGACAGGCCGAACCGATCGTGGGTGGGCCGCCCTTCGTGCACCCACCACCGGTAGGCGAGCTCGACTTCGTCCCACAGCAGGCGCGGCCCCCACTGCTTGATCACGATGTCCGGCTCATCCGGGTCGGCGGTGACGATCGCGCGCGATCCCGACCCCGCATCCTCGAAACCGAGCGCGCGCCAGCAGCCGCGTTCCTCATCGATCTCGTACCAGGTGCGGCATTCCGGCACCTGCAACCCGATCGCGAACGCGCCGTCGAACGCCAGCACGGTGTGGCGCAACTCGGCGGGGCTGAGTTCGGTCGTTGTGATCACGTCCGGGTCGCCGTCGGGACCGTTGAGTAGACCCCCAATCCGTTGTTCCCGCAGCGGCATGAAAGACAGATAGACGCCCTTGGAGAATCGGCCGAGAGCCGTCCCGTCATCGTTGACCCGGAGCCGCATGAGCGCGCTGCGCTGGTAAGGGGTTCCCCAGGGTGCAACCACCAGCGCACCCGGCCGTGCCTGCTCGATCCATGAATACGGCACCTGCCCGATCACCCCGCAAGTGGCCAGCACCCGGTCATAAGGCGCACCGGGCGCGTGCCCCGCCGTCCCGTCCCCGCACACCATGGTGACCGGATAACCCGCGACCAGCAGGTTGCGGGCCGCCCTAGCGGCCAGCCTGCCATCCACCTCGACCGTGGTGATGCGGTCCGCGCCGACACGGTGCGCCAGGATCGCGGCGTTGTAACCAGTGCCGGTGCCGATCTCCAACACCCGCATCCGGTCGCCCACTTCCAGCGCGTCGAGCATAACCAGCATGACACTGGGCATGGACGAGCTACTCGACGCAATCCCGGAGCCCGGCCACGCGGTGCCTCCGTCATCGATCTGGGTAACGATGCAGCTGTCGGAGTAGACCCGTCGCATCCACTGACCGACGTCATGTTCCCGATCGATCGCCGCCAGCCGGCCGTGCTCATCCAGCACCCACAATTTGTCCGGAAGGAATTCGTGCCGGGGAACCGCAGCGAAAGCCGCGCGCCACTGCCGGCTCAGCAATCCGGTCTTATCCAGTTCGGCGACGAGCCGGCCGGTGTCACTCGTCCTCAGCCGTGCCATGCCTGCCACTATCGTCGTGCCGCCCTCGATATTCTTCTCATCGCCATCATGTTTACCCACTGGAGGATCTCCGACGAGGTTCACTCGTTCGGGGATTCGGCGGCACCGTGACCACCCGGCGCGGGGAGCAGCGGGGCGCACCGGGACACTCGCCGGGTGCTCCACCGCTGGATAGCCGGGACCGCCCTTGCCGCCGCTGCTGTGCTCGCGGGGTGCGGTTCGCCGCCCCCCGCCGCGGCTCCGCCAGGTCCACCGTTGCCACCGGCCGCCGAGCCGGCACCGGCACCGGCGCCTCGGGCGGCACCGGCCGGGCGGACGGTGCCGGTGGGCGCCGGCCCGGAAGGTGTGGTGGTCGACCCGAAAACCCACATCGTGGCCGTCGGGGTGCGCGACCCGTTCGCGTTGACTCTGCTGGACGCCACCACCGGCGCGGTGCTGCGCAAGGTTCCGTTGCCGGGCGGCCTGCGGCACCTGCAGCTCGCCGGGCCCGGCGGACCGGTGCTCGTCCCGGACGAGGGGTCCAACAAGCTGCTGCGGGTCACGCTGCCCGGTGGTGAGATCGGCTCCCAGGTCGCCACCGGGACGGTGCCGCACGATGCCACCCAGGCCGCCGACGGCACCGTGTTCGTCGCCAACGAGCTGGGTCACAGCGTGGTCGCGGTGCGCGGCGACCGGGTGGTGCACACCTTCACCGACGTCACCCAGCCCGCCGGGCTGGCCGCGGTGGGCAACCTCGTCGGCCTGGTCGACGTGCGGGAGAACACGCTGTCCATCTACGATGCGCAGCGGTTACAGAAGGTGGCGGAGCTGCCAGCGGGCGCCGGGCCCACCCACGTAGTCGCCGATAAGCGCGGCCACCTCGCGGTCATCGACACCCGGGGCGGTGCCGTGCTGCTCTACGAGCTGAGCCCGGCGCCCCGCCAGATCGGGCGGGTGGAGCTGCCCGGCACGCCTTACGGCGTCGCCTACGACCCGGTCCGGGATCGGCTGTGGGTGACCCTGACCGCGCTCAACGAGGTGATCGGGCTGAACCTCAACGCGACGGCACCCGTCCCCGCCAGCCCGCTGTCCACCGTTCGCCAGCCGAACACCGTCGCGGTGGACCCCAGCACCGGCCGGCTCTACGTCACCGGGACCGCCGAGGGGGTCCTGGAGATCATCCAGCCGTGACGTAGCGTGCGCGGCGTGCGAATACTGATCACCGGCGGCGCGGGTTTCATCGGCTCACACATCGCCGACACCCTCACCGCCGCCGGGCACTCGGTGCTGCTGCTGGACGCCTTCCTGCCGCAGGCCCACGGCGCCGGTGCCCCTCCCCGCTGGATTGCCGAGCACGAGCTGGTCCACGGTGATGTCCGGGACGCCGCACTGCTGGAGCGCCTGCTCTCCGATGTGGACGCGGTGTGCCACCAGGCGGCGATGGTCGGGCACGGGCTGGATCCCACCGATGCACCGGACTACACCGCCAACAACGACCTCGGGACCGCGGTGCTGCTGGCGGCCATGCACAAGGCGCAGCGGGCCCGGCTGGTGCTGGCCAGCTCGATGGTGGTCTACGGCGAGGGCCGCTACACCTGCCCGGCGGGCGACGGGATCGTCCCCGCTCCCCCACGGCACGCCGAGGACATCGCGGCCGGGCGCTACGAGGTGCCCTGCCCACGTTGCGGTGTCGATCTGGAGCCGCAGCTGGTCGGCGAGGACGCGCCGCTGGACCCGCGCAGCATCTACGCCGCCACCAAGCTGGCCCAGGAGCAGCTCGCCGCAGCCTGGGCCCGGCAGACCGGCGGCGGGGTGTGGGCACTGCGCTACCACAACGTCTACGGCTCCCGGATGCCCCGGGACACCCCCTACGCCGGAGTGGCCTCCCTGTTCCGGTCCGCGCTGGCCCGGGGTGATGCGCCGCAGGTGATGGAGGACGGGCGGCAGCGCCGGGACTTCGTGCACGTCTCCGACGTCGCCCAGGCCAACGCGCTCGCCCTCAGCACACCAGCACCTGCCGGGCGGTGCGTACCGGTCAACGTCTGCTCCGGCGAACCGCACACCGTCGGTGAGCTGGCAACCGAGCTGGCCCGCGCGATGGGCGGGCCGGCCCCGGAGATCATCGGGGGTGCCCGGGCCGGTGATGTGCGGCATGTGACCGCCGATCCGGCTCGGGCCGCCGAGCTGCTCGGTTACCGGGCGCAGGTGTGCTTCACCGAGGGCATCACCCGGTTCGCCACCGATCCGCTGCGCGAGCCGGTCACCACGTCGTGAGCAGCAGGTGGTTGACGGCCAGCGCGAGCACCGCCTGGCCGAGCAGCGACCAGCGGGCGTGCCGGGCCGGGAGCAGCCCGGCCCCGGCGACCAGCCAGACCGCGAAGGGCAGCCAGATCCGCTCCACCTCCGCCTTGCTCAGCCCGGAGAGGTCGGCGACCAGCACCGCCAGCGCACCCGCCGCGCAGAGCAGCACCAGCGCGCGCGGCGGCCCCAGCCCCGGGGTGAACACCCGCCGCAACCCGGCCACCCCGGCCGGCCCGAGCACGACGGCCAGGCACGCCAGATCGGCCCACACCCAGTAGCCGTACGGGCGGAGCAGGCCGTACTCCCCCGGCTGGTAGTAGCGGATCGTGACCTGCCGGTACCCCTCGAGCCACCAGAAGCCCGCCGCAGCGAAACCAGCTACCACCGCTGCCGCGCCCGCACCGGCCACCAGCAAGGGCGCGACGCGGCGAGCCGAGACGGCGACCGCGAGCGGGAACAGCAATGCCAGCACCAGGCCGTAGGACAGGAACAGGGTGGCGCCGAGCAGCAACCCCCCGGTGGCGGACGCGGCGAGCGCGGGGAGGTCGAGCCGGGGCCGGGCCGCACCCAGCGCGAGCAGCGCCACCCCCCAGGCGAGCACTCCGGCGAACAGCGCGTCCGCGGACACCCCGATCCAGATCGCGCCCGGGAACAGCACCCCGAAGGGCAGCGCGGCCCGGGCGGTGGCCTCGGCCCCCAGCGCGCGCAGCGTGATCGCCACCGCCACCGCCGCCGAGGACCCGGCCAGCATGCACAGCAGTGCGGCGGGCGCCCCGCCAGGCAACCCGATCCGCTCCAGGCCGACGAAGGCCAGCAACGCCCCGGGGGGATGCCCGGCGACGTGGGTGGTCCAGGAATCTGGCTGCAAGCCCTGGATGTGTCCGGCGAAATGCCGCAACATCGCGCCGATATCGCTCACCCGGGGGACGTCGTGCAGGTACTCGGTGGAGGTGGTCAGCCGCTCAGCGATCCCGCGCTGCCAGCCGTCGATCAGTGCCAGCACCACCGTCCAGGCCAGCGCCGTTGCCAGGGACACCCCGAGCAGCGGCCGCCAGGGCAGCCGGGCCGCCAGCTCCGGTCCACGCAGGACGACGAGCACCGCGAGGAGCAGCGCGGGAACCGTGCCCGGTCCGGTGTGCGGCAACCACTGCGCACCCAGCGGCGGGGCATCGACGTGCAGCGGAACCCCCTGCTGCAGCAACCACGCCCCGATGACCGCCGCCACCGCCACGAGCAGCACGCCACACCCGAGCGCCGCGAGGTCACCACGCACACCACGGTCCACGCCCGCCGGTACCTCACGCGGCGCGGTCCTCGTCACAGCCCCGAGTTATACCCCCGCGTGGGCGCCGAGCCGATCACACCACACGCCTACCGCCCCTTGACCTTGCTGCCGAACTCGGTAAGGCACTGCTCGAGCTTCCCCCCATCGCTGCCCGCCTGCTGGATGCACTGCTGGTAATCGTGCCCAGCGGGAGAGTTGAGCAGGGACACTCCGAAGGCGGCCAGCCCGATCCCGAGCAGCAACCCGAGAACGCCGAGCACGAGCCCGGCGACCGACATCCCCCCGTTGGTCGCTTGCCCCCGCCGGGCGCGGGCCCGGCCAATCAGACCGAAGATCAGGGCGAGCAAACCCAGCAGGACGCCACCGATGATCGTCCAGCACAGCACGAGTGCCAGCAGCCCGAGCACCAGCGCGGCAATCCCGAACCCATTGCGGGGCTGGGCCGGGGGCGTCCCATACCCCGAGCCGCCCTGGTCATACCCCGGCGCGTTCATTCCGCTCACCTCACCCGGTCGGACATCCCCACAGGATGGCAGAGTGCGCACGCCGGAGTGTGCGAACGACACGATCATGTACGAATACGGGTGCCCGCGCCGCTCCTGACCCGCCGAGTTCGACTGCAGGGCCGCCCCCATCGCGTCGGGCAACCCTGCAGTCGAACTCGGCGCAGGTAGAGCTGCCCGCACGGGGGACAGGGGGCGGTCAGGAATTGATGGTCAGAGATAAGACTTCCACGGGCGGAGAGAAATACCGTACCTGGTGCGGGCTGAATCGCAGGACACCAATCGGCAGGCCTGGCCGCCCGCGGAACTGGTAGGAACCGGAATGGGCGCCCGCGTCGAACTTGGTGACACCCTCAAGACTCAGGGACGACGTACCTCTGCCGTCGTAGCAGACGGGGCCGCCACCGGGAGTGGGACGGCCGGTTATGGAGAATTTGACGTATCCGGCGAACTCGGAGGTTTGGCAGTACACCGGATGAACATCCCGTGGCGCAGGAGCAGATGTTGCGGCGGATGCGGTGCCCGTTCCAAGCGCAATGCTCAAGATGGCGACGCTGATGGATGCGATGAGTCGCGTTCTCGTCATATGCGGTGTCCTTACTCGTGAAGTCAGCCGTGGTGAAACCGGGTAGCCGGTTGCCGGGAGTCCCCACACACGACAGGATCGCCGGCACCGGGCGTGTTCATTACGTCCCGTCACAAGACCATGACCGTGAGTAGCGTAGCCGTCCGGTTCCGGAGCGCGACAATGAACGCTAATATAACCGGAGTACAACGGGGTGTGACAGTTCTGCGACCTTGAGGTCGATACGTACCATTCGCCGGAAGACGGCTCGGAGACGGAAATGCCTGAGACAATTCCCGTCGCGCGTTCGCAGGATGACCTCGCCTCGGAAGCGATCATTCGTCCGATCCTGGTCGGCTACGACGGGTCCCCGCCCAGCCGTCATGCGCTGGCCTATGCCGCGGGCATCGCCCGTCGCATGGCTCGGATGCTGGTGCTCGCCTACGTCAGCCCGACCCCCGCCTGCTACGCATTCGACTACGGGTGGCCGCTACCCGTCGAGGATCCGGCCGAGCTGCTGGATTGGCTGCGGTCCGAGCTCGCTGAGACCATCGATCCCACCGGCTTGCGTGTCACACTCGTCGGACGCATCGGCGACGCCGCCCGGCAGCTGGCCGAGCTGGCCGAGGAAACCCGCGCCGACACGATCGTGCTCGGCGCGCCTCGACACTGGATGCACCGCATCACCGGATCGGTCCCGGTGTGGTTGGCCCGCCACACCTACTGCCCGGTCATCATGGTCCCCTGACCGGTCGTGGTTACTCCCCGGCGCGGACCGGAAGGATGGGCCGATGCCGAACAACCCCAACGACACGGATCCGGGTCTCCAGCGGGCCCGCAATCCCTGGGGACAGGGGCAACGGCTGCGGACCGAGATCCTGGCGGGCGCCGCACGGCTGCTCTCGGAGATGGGCGGCGAGGAGGCGCTCACCATCCGTGGGGTGGCCAGAGCAGTGGGAATCGCCCCGGCCAGCATCTACCAGCACTTCACCGACAAGACCGCCCTGGTGCAGGGCGTGCTCGAGTACGACTACGAGCGGTTGGCCGCGGAGATGGCAGCCGCCGACGGGGCACTACCCGCCGGCGAGGTGGTGGGCCGGGTCCAGGCCCAGCTGCACGCGTACTGGCGCTTCGCCATCGACAACCCCGGCCATTACCGGCTGATGCTGACCGATCGGCATAGCCGGCGCCGCCCGGCGCCCGGCGAACGGCCCCGGGGGCGGCTGGCGATGATCGTCCGTTCAGTGGTCGACGCCTTCGAGCGGTGCGAGTCGGCCGGCCACCGGTTGCGGCTGCCCGCCGCACGGGCGGCGGTGATGGTGTTCGTCGGCGTGCACGGCCGGGTGGCGCTGTGGCATTCCGACCCCGACCACGGCGACCCCGAGCTGGTCCAGTCGTTCGTGGACGAGCTGATCTCGCTGATGTTCGCCGATCCGCGCGACTGATCTTCACCCGACTCGGGTACCGGCGTACCGCCAAGTGGGTGCTGCGTACTGCCACCACTCATGTGCATGGTGCACACACATTGCCAACGGAAGGTCCGTTGCCTAACATTTGTTTGGTGAATTAGCGATCGATCGTTCGGTGAGCTGTGTCGGGAGGACTCATGGTGACCGCCCCCGAGAGGATCGCCAGCAGCGGTCGCCGCGCCGCCGCCCCGCCGGCTCCCCCGCCGGCACCCACGCGGGGATGGCGGCTACCACTGATGGTGCTCATCGTCGGCAGCTTCATGTCGGTGCTGGACACCAGCATCGTCAACATCGCCATCTCCCGCATCCAGAACGAGTTCGGGGTGACCACCGATGAGGTCCAGTGGGTGGCCAACGGCTACACCCTCACCCTCGCCGTGGTGGTACCGCTGAGCAGCTGGCTCAGCGACCGCTTCGGCCTGAGCCGCCTGTACATCGTGTCGCTGCTCGGCTTCGGGGCCGGCTCGGCCCTGTGCGGGCTGGCGGGCACCTTCGACATGCTGGTGGCCTTCCGGATCGTGCAGGCCCTGGCGGGGGGCATCCTGCCGGTGATCACGCTGTCGATCCTCTACAAGATCGTCCCGCGGGACAAGATCGGGACCGCGATGGGCCTCTACGGCCTAGGGGTCATCGTCGCCCCGGGAATCGGACCGAGCCTGGGCGGCTACCTCGTCGAGTACGTCAGCTGGCGGCTGATCTTCTACATCAACGTGCCCATCGCGATTCTGGGAGCCATCGCCGCGGTGATGGTGCTGCCCCGGTTCCCGGCCGGGCGCGCCGGGCGCTTCGACGTCGCCGGCTTCCTCACCGTGGCCACCGGGTTGTTCACCCTGCTGCTGGCTCTCTCGCAGGGGCAGAGCTGGGGCTGGAGCTCCTACAAGATCTTGATCCTGCTCACCGTGAGCGTGCTGAGCCTGGCCCTGTTCGTGGTGGTCGAGCTGGAGGTCGACGAGCCGCTGCTGGACGTGCGGGTGTTCCGCTACTGGCCGTTCACCAACTCGCTGCTGCTGATCTCGGTGCTGTCCATCGGGCTGTTCGCGGTGCTGTACTACATCCCGCTGTACCTGCAGCAGGCCCTGCAACTGGAACCGTTCACCGCCGGCCTGACACTGCTGCCGCAGGCAGTCGTGATGGCGGCGCTGATGCCGATCTCGGGACGGCTCTATGACCGCATCGGCCCCCGGTGGCTGGCCATCGTCGGGCTGTTGATCGTGGCAGTGAGCACCTACCAGATGCACCAGATCACCCTGGACACCTCGCGCGAAGAGATCATGTTCTTGCTGGGCTTCCGGGCGGTGGGCCTGGGGGTGGGGATCATGCCGATCTTCACCAGCGGGATCGCCAGTATCCCGCCGGAAATGGTCGGCCAGGGCAGCGCATTCAACAATGTCGTACGCCAGGCGTCGTCCTCGCTGGGCGTCGCCGCGTTCACCGCGTTGCTGACACTGCACCAAGCTCAGCAACTCGCCAACCGGTCCGAACTGCTGCCGGCCGGCACGTCCACACCGCAGCTGGGTCCCCCCGGGACCTCGCCGGTGGAGGGCATGCTCGCCCTCTACCAGCAGACCGAGCTGCGGGTCTTCGCCGATTCGATTGATTGGCTGTTCGTGATCGTCGCGATCCTCACCGCCTGCGGGGTGGTCCTGGCGATGTTCCTGCGCTCGGGGGGCGCACCGGCTTCGGCTCCGGTGCCAGGCAACGCCGGCGATGAGCACCATGTCGGTGGTGCCCGCCCTTGAGGCCGAGAATGGGCGTGTCCCGCAGATCGTGAGTCTGTGACTAAACCCTACTGTCGTCGAGTTCGACACCATGGTTGTCCAGATCGGACAGCCTTCAGGTCGAACTCGGCGGCAACAGAGCACCCAACATGGGGCAGGCTGTCCTCTACCCGTCGCGCATCCGCACCAGGCGAGCGCCCGGCACCGAAGGAATCGCGTAGATGATCTTCATAGTGGTCAAGTTCACGATCCGCGCAGACCGCAGCGACGAGTGGCCCACGCTCGTCAATGAGTTCACCCAGGCCACCCGCCAAGAGCCGGGGAACATCTTCTTCGACTGGTCTCGCAGCGTCGACAATCCCCACCAATTCGTCCTGGTCGAAGCCTTCGAGGCCGGCGCGGGCGAGGCGCACGTCAACTCCGAACATTTCAAGGCGGCGATGTCGTGGATGCCTGACCTGGTCGCCGAGACCCCGGAGATCATCAACGTCGAGGTGCCGCAGAACGGGTGGAGCCGGATGGCCGAGATCACCCCGCGCGGCCTGGGGTAGGCGGGACGGTGTCCCGGGCCGGCGAACCAGGGCGTCCGCAGGTGCAGGAGGTCTCTGACGGCATCTATGCCTACATCCAGCCCGATGGCACGTGGTGGATCAACAACGCCGGATTCCTGGTCGGCCCGCAGGGTGTGGTGAGCGTCGATTCCTGCGCCACCGAGCAACGCACCCGCGCCTACCTGGCCGCGATCGCCGGGATCACCTCGCGCCCGGTGCGGACGCTGATCAACACCCACCACCACGGCGACCACACCTTCGGCAACCACCTGTTCGCCACCGCGACGATCGTCGCGCACGAACGGACCCGCGCCGAGGCGCTGGCCTTCGGCCCCCCGGTGGCGATGCCGTTCTGGGACCCGGTGGATTGGGGTGAGTGCCGCCTCGACCCGCCGTTTCTCACCTACACCGACCAGGTCACCCTGCACGTCGGACAGCTGCGCTGCGAGGTGCGCTATGTCGGGAGCCCGGCGCACACCACCAACGACTCGATCGTCTGGGTGCCGGAACGTTCGGTGCTCTTCGCCGGGGATCTCATCTTCAACGGCGGCACGCCGTTCCTGCTGATGGGCTCGATCACCGGGGCCATCGAGGTGCTCCAGACGGTGTTGCGCCCGCTGGGCGCGGCGATCGTGGTGCCCGGCCACGGTCCGGTGTGCGACTCCTCGATGATCGACCTCACGCTGGAGTACCTGCACTTCGTGCAGCGCACCGCCCATGCCGGCAGGGATGCCGGGCTCGGTCCGCTCGAGGCGGCCCGGCAGGCCGATCTGGGCCGGTTCGCCGGCTGGCACGACCCCGAGCGGATCGTGGGCAACCTGATCCGTGCTTATGCCGAGCTCGACGGCGCCGAGCGCGGTGCCCCGGTGGACGTGATCGCCGCGATGGCCGGCATGGTCGCCTACAACGGTGGGCGCCCCCTCACCTGCCACGCCTAGCGCATCCGGCACACGAGGACGCCGGCGCGGTGCTCACTGGAAGTCCTCGGCATGGTCGAGAGCCCATTGCTGGAAGGTGCGCGCCGGTGCTCCGGTGAGGTATTCGACCGTGTTGGTCACCGGCTCCGGGTTGCGCACCATCCGGGAATGGCCGTCAACGATGGAGTCCACGAGCGCGGCCGGCATGCCGGTGAGCAGTTCCTGGCGCGCGTCCTCGGGTGCAATCTCCTCGAAGCGCAGGTGACGGCCGATCGCCGCGCCGATCGCCTGCACCTGTTCGACCTGGGTGAGCTGGCCGGGTCCGGTCAGGTGATACCTCGCCCCGTGGTGGCCGTGCTGGGTCAACGCGCGCACTGCTACGGCCGCGATGTCGTGCTCGTGAATCAGTGACCGTGCCGCCGCACCGTGGAACCAGCGCACCACATTCCCGGCGCGAATCTGATCCGCCCACATCAGCGTGTTCGCCGCGAATCCACCGGGCCGCAGGAAGGTCCACTTCATCCCGGACCTTTCAATCAGTCGCTCCATTCGCGCGTGCGAGCCGATGATCCCGCCAGCGTGCTCGTCGGAGTTGTCCGCGACGCCCGAGGCTGAGAGATAGACGATATGACGGGCGTGCTCGGCGATCTTCGTGATGACCGCGGGCGCGGCGTGGTCGGCGTGGAGCGTGGGGAAGACCAGGAACACCGAGCCCACCCCGTCCAGGGCGGCGTGCAGGCTCTCCGGATCGGAGAGATCGCCAGCCACCACCTCGGCGTCGCCCGGCAGGCCGGAACCCGCGGGATCACGGGACAGACCACGCACGGCCAGGCCGGTGCTCCGGAGTTGCGATACCACCTGGCCACCGACCCTGCCGGTGGCGCCTGTCACCAGAATCGCGTTGCGCGCTATCATGTTCCTGCCCCGAGTGGTCGTTCCTGTGCCACTGGCGACGTTAAGATGTCAACATATGTTGAGGTCAAGTCGCGATGGGCCGCTAAGCGTCGGTGGTCTGCGCGACGACGCTGAGCGCAACGCCAGTGGCGCCGAGTTCGACTCCAGGGCTGGCCGGCGGGCGCTGCACTGCGCTGGAGTCGAACTCGGCGCGCTGAGAGCACTGACTAGCCGTCCTTGCGGGCCAGTACCCGGTAGGTGTTGGAACCGTGGGTTCGGCGCACGACCTGGCCGAGTAGCTCGTCGAACAGGTAGGTGACGAGCAGTAACGGCCGGCCGACCGCCCAGACGGCGGTGTGCCGGCGCTGCTGCCGGCGACCTGTCCCCCCGGACAGCCCCGGCAGCCAGGGCAGTCTCGGGTCGGGAGCCAGGGCGATGAGGGCCATCGCCAGCGCGAAGAGCAGATCACCGCCCTGGTGGGCGGGGCCGCGCTCGATGGCGAGCGTGGAGAACCCGCGGTCGGCCAGTGCCTGCACCAGGTTGGGCACCGGGATCAGGTGCTGGTGTTGCGGCTGGAACCAGGGGATCCACCACCGGCCCAGCAGCCGGCCGAAGATCGATTCGGGGTCGGGGACCTCGATCAGCAGGTAGCGGCCCGCCGGCAGCACCTTGGCCGCCGCATCCAGCTCTTCCAGCGGCTCCCGGGTGTGCTCCAGGTAGTGGTGCATGCTGACCACGTCGTAACGGCCGGCAAGCTCGTCGGCCAGCGCGACGAACTCCCCCTGGTAGTCGCGGTCGATCCAGCCCCGGTGCCGCGCATCCTGGATGCTCGCGCTCTGGTCGAGCCCGTCGAACACCGCGCCGGGCCAGCGCTCGCGGGCGCGGGCGCAGAAGTGGCCGTGGCCCGCGCCCACGTCGAGCCAGGCGCGGGGTGTGGTGACGGCTGCGATCATGCCGATCCGGCCGCGGTAGGAGCGCCCGGCCGCGGCGAACACGCCCTCCATCAGTTCCCGGCCGAGACCGTCGTAGAAGTCCCGGTAGTAGAAGTCCAGACCGGCCGGGCTCAGCCGGGGGTTCTGGAAGACGTGCCGGCAGGCCCGGCACTGCTCCAGGGTGAAGCGGCCGGGTTTGCGCTGGATGAGATCAGTGGTGTGCAGCCGGACCGAGAGGTCACCGGAGCGGCACCAGGGGCAGCTGTCGCGGCGAGGTTCGAGGAAACGTTCGACGCCGGCAGCGAGCTCGGCCTGGTAGTAGGGCCGGGCGGCCTGGTAGGAGTTGGGGCTCATAGCAGCTTCTCCAGGTGGTCGGCCGCCGCGGTGGCACCGCCGGCGGCAGCGAACGAGACTTGCACGCGCTGCGCCGCGGCGCGGTAGGACGGGTCGTCGAGCACGGTGGTGAGGGCGTGGCGCAGCTCGGGCGGGCCGACCCGGCCGAAGTGCACCCGGATCCCGGCCGCGGCGTCGACGACCTGCTGGGCGATCACCGGCTGGTCGTCGCGGATCGGGGCCACCACCAGCGGCACCCCGTGCGCGAGGGCTTCGCACACCGTGTTGTGCCCGGCGTGGCTGATCACCGCATCCAGGTGCGCGAACAGTTCGAGCTGCGGCACGCGCTCGCGGACCAGCACGTGATCGGGTACCGCGCCGACCAGGCCGGGCGGGCCGATGACAATGGCCTGTAACCGGTCCGCCAGCGGAGTCAGCGCCCGCGCCGCGGTGGCGAGGAAACGCCGGCCGGCCAGCTGGTTGAGGGTGCCCAGCGAAACCAGGACATGCTGCCGGTCTGGATCCAGCCAATCCCAGGGGAACCCGGGCCCCCCGGTTCGGGCCGCCAGCGCGGGACCCACGAACACGTAGTGGCCGGGAAAGTCACCGCCCGGCCCGGCGAGCGCAGCCGTGGTGAACGCCAACACAAGATGCGGGGAGAACCGCAGGTCGATCGGGTGGCAGACACCGAGGTCGCGCTGGAACTCGATCAGACGCCGGGCGGCCCACTGCCCGAGCCGGGGCATGGTGGCGAACTGGTCGGTCAGCTCCGCCGAGGTCGTAGCCGAACTCACCCAGGGCAGCCCGCAGTCCTGGCCGACCACGGCACCGGCCAGTGCCTGCTGATCGGCCACCAGAACGTCCGGGGCGAACTGCCGCACCGCGGCGCGAACTCCGGGCACCATCGAGATGGCCAGCGGGATGAGGAAATCGGCCCACAGGAACCGGAATGCCGCCGCACCGCGCAACCCCAGCGAGCGCCCCCGCACCTGGTCCATGTTCTGGCCACCGAACTCCGCCGGGATCGGGAACAGCCCGGCTCCCGGGGGAAGCAGCGGGCCGATCGCGGCGGCGTCCCCGGCCCAGGCGAGCTGGTGGCCGCGCTGGGCCAGCTGCCTGCCCACCGCCACGGTGGGCAGGGTGTGCCCGGCCAGCGGCGGCACCACGAACAGGAACCGGCTCACCGCAGACCCGCCGGAACGGCCATGGCCTGCGCCGCGAACCAGTCCAGCACGACGGTGCGCATCACGGGGGTTGCTGCCGTCAGCACCGAGTGGTCGACATCCGGCAGGACGGTGAGCCGCACCCGGGGAAGGACGCTCCGCAGCAGCCACGCGTGCGCGATGACGTCGGATCTCTCCCCGTACACGGCGTGCACCGGCTGGGTTATGTACTGCAACTCGCCGTCCACGGGATCGGTGGCCCGCAGGTCGGGGACGAACGTCGTGTGGTGGATCAGATCCTTACCGAGGGCCGCGAGGTTCGCGTGCTTGCGGCTTCGGGCCATCCACCGCCCCAGCTCGCCCTCGGTGAGGTCCGCACCGATCCCGGTGATGGTGGCGGCCATCTGCTCGGCCCAGCCGGGGACGGGAACGTGGGCCTCGATGAGCACCAGGCTGTTCACCCGCTGCGGATGGGTGAGAGCGAAGCTGAGCGCGACGGTGCCGCCGTAGCTGTTGCCGACCAGGTGCACCGGCCCGTCCACCCCCAACGCGTCGAGGACGGCAGCCAGGTCGGCGACCGAGTCGCTGACCCGGTACCCGGTACGCGGTCGTTCGGACAGGCCGTGCCCACGCAGGTCGTACAGGATCACCGTCGCTCCGGCGTGCGCCACCGGGTTGGCCAGGGTGTAGTAGAAGCTGGACAGGTTGTCCATGCCCAACCCGTGGATGAACACCACCGGTTGCGCCAACCGGTGCGGCCGGTGCCGGGCCGCCAGCCGCTGCACGTGGAACCGCACCCCGCGCGCAATGACCTCAGCCATCGAGTGCCCCCTCCGGGGTTCGGCAGCTCGAGACGTGCCGCACCACGTCGCCGACCGTCAATCCGATGATCTCGTCGAGGTCCTTGGCGGCGAGGAAACCCACGAAATCGACCCGCTCGCCATAACGCTCGCCGAGCCTGGTGGCCAGCGTGACGAACTCGATACTTTCCAGCTCGAGATCGGTCTCGAATGAGGTGTCCATGCCGATATCGAGACCGAGCGCGTATTCCCGACCGATGATCTCAATGATCAGGGCGCGAACCTCAGCCAAGATCTGGTCGTCGGTCACGATGAGGTCCTTCCCAGCAGGAGCGACGCGAGAGTGCGTTCGTCCGGGTCGGTGATCTGCTCGATGTCGATGTCGATGTCGATGTCCATGTCCGGGCCGGCCGGGGTCCGCCCCGGCGGGCCGACCAGCGCGCCGGCGAGGGTTCCGGTGTCCGCGAGGGATACCTGGAGTGGCTCCTCGAAGGGGCCGGTGACGTGCGGGCGCCCGGTGGCGCCGTCGCTGACGGTGATCTCGACGGGGAAGATCGGGCCGGCGCCGCTGTGCCAGAGCCAGTCCCGGACGGCGTCCTTGACGGCGATGCGGCCGAGTAGCCAGCGCTGGGCCGCTCGGGGGTTGCGCTGCTGGTAGTCGGTGCGTTCGGTGGAGTTGAGGTAGCGCCGCATGATCAGCTCACGGGTCGCCGGGTCGGGCCAGCGGTCCCGGACCAGGTACCACTCACCGGGTTGGCGCTGCGCGATCACGTTGCGCTCGGGGTGGACGAAGACCGGCCAGGTGACCTCGTCGGTGTTGAACCGGCGGTCTGTCCAGCCGTGGATGCGCGCCCAGAGCTGCCCGCTCGGGTGGCACAGGTCGAGGTTCGCGGTGACCTCGGTGGGGGTGAGGGCGCTGACCCGCACCTCGCAGCGCACCCGGTGACCGGGCGCGGGAGGTGGCCCGAAGTAACGGATCTCGCCGATCGTGGCGGGAAACGCGAGCCGGTCCCGCTCGGTCCGCATCATGATCCAGAATCCGAGGAGCTGCCCGGCGTTGTCCAGCAACGCGCCAGGTGCGGGAGGGACGGTCAGCTCACCGGTGATGCCGTCCTCGCTGAGGGGGCCGAGCTCGGTGACGCCCCGGAACGCGGGCCCGTGGAACATCCACCGGTCCCGGTAGAGACCCTGCGCGGTGACCGCGCAGGGTCGTGAGTGGGAAACGGTGTCAG
>OBLV0100000242.1_pt1 | contig 17571 bp, 14 predicted proteins | sample 1520071 | NCBI WGS metagenome assembly OBLV01 (sample SAMEA3888446, study PRJEB22518) | metagenome | reverse complement strand
CCGCCCACGACGAACAACTCCGGCCACAGATAGCGTTCGAGGGCCTGGTAGTACCGTTCCAGGCGCTCGGCCCAATCCCCCCAACTCAGGTCGTCGCGCTCGCGGGCGGCCGCACTGGCCCGGCGCTCGGCATCGCTGCCGTCGACCTCGAGATGGCCCAGCTCGCTGTTGGGGATGAGGACGCCCCGGTAGATGAGCGCGGTGCCGATGCCGGTGCCGAGCGTCGTGACGATGACCAGGCCGGCGTGGTCGCGGGCCGCACCGAACCCGGCCTCGGCGACCCCGGCGGCGTCGGCGTCGTTCATGGCGGTGACGGCCAATCCGGTGGCCGCCCCCAGCGTCTCTTCGATGTTGGTGCCCACCCAGCTCGGGTCGACGTTGGCCGCGGTCCGGGCGATCCCGTCGACGACCGGCGCCGGGAAAGTGGCGGCAAACGGCTCGTCCCAGTCGAGGTGACGGACCACCTCGGCGACAGCGCCGGCGACGGCGGTCGGCGTCGCCGGCTGCGGGGTCAGTACCTTGTAGCGCTCCCCAACGAGCGCACCGGTGGCCAGGTCGACGACCGCGCCCTTGATCCCCGACCCGCCGATGTCAACGCCGAGACCGTGCTGCGCCACTCGTCCACCCTAAAACATGCTGGGAAAATGGGGACTGCGTGCCCCCGGACTCGCTCTGCCCATTCAGGCGGGTGATGGAGTAAGCCGGGCCAGGATCTGCTCGATCGCGCCATCCTCCGCCTCCAGGTGGCGTTGGATGTCCAGGGTGGCATGGAAGACGGCGTCGGAATCCTGTCAAGCGGCCGGCCCGTACCAGCCTTGGATGTCGGCGATGACTTGGACGGTGCCGGCGCAGCTGGCCGGGACGTTGAACGCGACCTGGCCGCCGGTGCCGACGCCGACGATGACGAGGTTGGGGACGGTCTCGCCGGCGGTGTAGTTGAGGTTCGATGTGGCCGGGACGGGCTGGCCGGTGGGGAACACGGTCAGGTAGGAGGCGCACGTCGGGCTGGTGACGGTGACGTTGAGGGCGACCGCCCCGACGCCGGTGGCGGGGACGCCGTTGACGCCGTCGACGGTCAGGTTGAAGGTGGTGTTACCGTGCACCGGCCCGGTCGTGCCACCGGTGTTGTTCCGGGTGTCGAGGTCGCGCCCGGGCGCAACCGGCGTGTAGGTCCCCCTGGCAGGCGGCGTCACCACGACACTCTCGTTGGGCGCACCGCATATGCCCGACACCGCGCCATTGTTGGCGTCGCCGCTGTACGCGGCAACGAACTGGTAGGTGCCCGCCGCCGTCGGCGTGAAGCTGGCCGATCGATAGTTTCCGTCGCCACTGCTCACCGTGACGACCGAGGTGAACGCCGCCGATCCTGTGCACGACTGGTTGTTCGGGCCGTACACCGAGAAGGTGATGGTCCCGGTCGGACTGAACCCACCCGATAGCGTCGCCGTGTCGGAGATCGAACCGCCCAACGCGACCGACGCCGACGCGGTCGTCGCGATCGTTGGTGTCGCCGACGAGACGGTGCTGGTCTCGCCGACCGCACCGCAGGGACCCGCCACCCCGGCATTGTTGGCGTCACCGCTATAGGTGGCGACCCAGAAATAGGTGCCCGAAGCGGTTGGCGTAAAACTTCCGGACGAGTACGTGCCGGTACCGGCGACCGCTACGGGGGACGACGTGAACGTCGCAGGCGCGGCGCAGGTCAGGTTGCTCGGACCGTAGAGCCTGAAGGTGATCGTCCCACCCGGCGAAGGCCCGGGCGGGGACGCGGCCGAGATGCTGGCCGAGTCCGAGATCGAACCCCCCACCGTTGCCGGGGAGGTGGCGGTGGTTGTAAGCCCCGGGTTGGCTTTGTCGATGTTGATCGTGGTGTCGCCGTAGGTGGTGGTGGTCGAGCCCGTTGCAGGCGAGGTGGCGGTAGCCGTGGCCGCGACTTCCACCTGGTACACGTTGGCGTTGGGCATCGACGACGGATGGGCGGGCGCCTGGTTGGCAGCAAAAGAGAGATTGATATCGCACACCGCGCCCGCCCCAGAGGGAGTGAGAACGACGGTGGACGACGGCGAGAGCTGCACCTCGCCGGTGCTGGCGTCAATGACGGAAATAGCGAAGGTGTCGCCGGCACAAGCGGTCCCCGCCTGGCCGGCACCGGTGGAGGCGACGGTGAACACACCCGGGTCAGCGGACCCCGACGGGCAGTCGCCGTTGCCGGACAAGATCGTGGTCCCGCACGCCGGTACCAGGACGATCGAGTTAACGGTGACGTTGTTGTCTGGGGCGGTCGAGGAGTTGCTGATTTGGAGTGATGCGCTCACACCGGTTTGGCCGATCGACACCACCGAGGGGAATTTCGGGGCAATCCCGACGCTCACGGCCGCGAACGCGGACGGGACCGCAACCACGAAGGGGACGATGGCGACGAGGGCCACGACAAGGCCCTGGACCGCCCGGCGACGATGCGACGTGAAGCTGAGATGAGCCATCAGCTTGCTCCCTGTCCGCCCCTGCGGGGTGAAGGCGGACGCCAAGGCTCGTCACACTAGACGCAGGCCGCTTCTAGATGCTAACGAAGCCCACCCGGTTGGCGCCTGGCTCGGTGTACCACAAGGTGTTGAGGGGACCGGTCGCGATCGTGGCCGGCTGCCCGTCGGGCGACGGCGCCGGGTAATCGGTGATGACGCCGGCGACGGTGATCCGCCCGATCCGGCCGCTACTGGTCTCGGTGAACCACAGGTTGCCGTCGGGTCCGGGTGCGATCCCCTCCGGCTGGCTGTTGGCCTCGGGCAGGGGGTACTCGGTGAGGACGCCGGCGGGGGTGAGCCGGCCGATCTTGTTGGTCGCGTGCTCGGTGAGCCACATGTTGCCATCCGGCCCCGCGGCCAATCCGAGCGGGTCGGCGTTGGCGGTCGGCACGACGAACTCGGTGAGCTTCCCCGCCGTCGTCATGCGCCCGACCTTGTCGGCGATGTGCTCGGTGAACCACAACGCGCCGTCGGGTCCCGACACGATGGAGAACGGCCCGGCGCTGGCGGTGATGGGGAACTCGGTGATCGTCCCGTCGGTCGCGATCCGCCCGATCTTTCCGGCCGTCGTCTCGGTGAACCACAACGCCCCGTCACTGCCGGCGGTGATACCGGTCGGCCCGCTGTCTTCGGTAGGTATCCCGAACTCGGTGATGACGCCGCTCGGGGTGATGCGCCCGATGTTGCCCGCCAGGTACTCGGTGAACCAGAGGTTCCCGTCCGGTCCCCGGGTGATGGCATACGGCCCACTGCTCGACGTCGGGGTGGCGAACTCGCCGAACTGGCCGCCCGGGCTCAACCGGGCGATTCCGGCGCTGTATTCGGTGAACCAGATGCTCCCATCGGTGCTGGAGGTGATGCCGAACGGCTCGCGGTTCGCGGTCGGGACCGCCAGGTCGCCGGTCGTGGGGGCCTGGGGAACCGTCGTCGTCGACCCCACCGACTGCTTCACCGGTGCGATGGTGGTCGTCGGCACGACGACCGACAACGCCGGCGGCCCGGGCAGCGGTGGCGGCGGGACCGTCGTGTCGGTGGTCTGCGGCCGGCTCACCGGAGCCGGGCGCGGTGGCGCCACGGCGTGGGCGACGCCGGCGATGTTGACCGTTGACGACTGGGTGACGACCTGGCTCAAGGCACCCTGCAGCGGGACAGTCGGGGTGGAGCGGACACTCCGGGAGTTGATGACGATGCCAAGCACCAGGGCGACGAGGGCGACCGCCGTGACGCTCGCAGTGCGGCGCTGGCGCCGGCGGCGGCGGCGCTGCGCCTCACCGACCGCGGCGGCCAGGATGTCGGCTCGGGGCAGGTCGAGGGGAAGCTCGTCGCGCCAGGTCATCACGCCGGGCTCACCTCGCTGCTGCGGGGCGCGGCGTCGTCGGGGGTTCGGTCGGCCAGGAGCCGTCGCAGGTGCCGGGTGGCCTCATGGCTCGCCGTGCGGACCTGCGAATCGCTCATCCCGAGGACGGCGGCGGTTTCGCCCACGTCGTAGCCGAAGTAGTAGCGCGACATGACGACCGTGCGCTGACGTTTGGTCAGCGAGGCCAGCGCCTTGATCAATACCGGCCGCTCGACGACCAGGTCCTCCCCTAGCCACTCAAGGTCGACCAGGCTCGACTCTTGGGGGCGGATCCGCCGCCGCTGCACCTCCATGCAGACCTTCCAGGCCGCGTTCATGACCCACGCCTCCCGGTTGGGATGGGCCGCGACCCGGTCCCAACGCTCGTAGGCTCGGGTAAGGGTTTCCTGGGCCACGTCCTCGGCCAGATGGTTGTCGCCGCTGAAAAAGCGGTAGCCGACGTAGTAGGCGTGGTCCAACAAGGACTGGTAGTTCTCCTCGAACGCGACGTTATGGTCCCGAGGCCAGCTCACACTGACATCGTTACCAAACCATGACCCGAGATACCGCAGTTGTTGGCTGGGCGATTCCGGAATTCGGACTATTGGGATTTATTTTTCGGAGAGGCAGCCAACTCGATCGGTTCGTTGCCCGTCAGGCGACTCAATTGCTTGATGGCGTCGCGCCACGACCCTGCCGCGTCGTCGCGGGCGGAGTTCTCCGAGTTGGTGTCGCGGATGACGAATGAGGCAGTGACCAGGTCGGCCAGGGCGGCGGCGGTCACGACGATCGGGTACATCATGGCGTCTTCGGTGCCCCTTGGACCGCCCAGGTTGATGAACTCCAACGCTCGGCTGAGCTCCTGGGCCCGCCAGCTCAGCAGCCGCAGGGCGTCCAGGTACTCCTGGCAATCGGCTTCGCCCAGGGTCTCGGCGGTGAAGGACTCGATGTCGCCTTCGGACGCGCCGGCGGCCCGGGCTGCCGTCTCGGCGCCCATCGCTTGATGCTCGGCCGACCCGAGGGCGCGGAAGGCCCGCCGTGCGTGCGCGACGGCATCGCTGCCGTTGCCCGACGCGCTCACCGGGGCGGCTGTCCCTTCATGCGGAGCATGATCGCGGGGATCTTGCGACCGGCCTTGCGCTGGTCTTCGGCAAAGATGGGGAAAAGGTGGCATTGCTGGGCAAAGAGGTCGTCGCGAAACTCGCCCTCCGCAGGAGTAGCGGTGGCGTTGAACATCTTGTGGCGGACCTCGACGGTGGCCAGTGGTTTGGCGAGGAGGTTGAAGTACCAGTCAGGGTGTCTCGGAGCCCCGGAATTCGAGGCGAACACCGTCAGGCGGTCCCCATAGGGGAGGTAGATGAGCGGGGTGGTGTGCGCTTCGCCCGACTTGGCCCCCGTCGTCGTGAGCAGCAGGAGGGGCACGCCTTCGAACTCACCGCCGACCTTGCCACTGTTGGCCCGGAACTCCTCGATGATGTGGCTGTTCCAGTCGCCCTCGTCTGCGTCACCCTCGCTTACGTCGCCTTCGTTGACGTCGCCTTCCTTGACGTCGCCTTCCTTGACGTCGCCTTCCTTGACGTCGCCTTCCTTGACGTCGCCTTCCTTGACGTCGCCTTCCTTGACGTCGCCTTCCTTGACGTCGCCTTCGTCTTCCACGGTGCCTCCTCGATGGGCTGAGCGCCCGTTCCCCATCATTCTGCCCAACCGGACCCGAAAGAGGATCGAACGGACCACTATCTGTGCGCAAGACTCTGATCATCCTCAGGTCCACGGCAGACTGAACCACCCATGTTTGGCCTTCTCGGCGCCCTCGCCCTGACTGCCGGTCTGACGGCGCACTCGCCGGCGGCGCCGCCGACCTCGACGCCCACCGGCGCCGACCCACATCCCGCGCCCCCCGACCAGCCCCAAACCGCCATGCAACTGGTTCTGACCTACGGCAGCTACCTGCCGGGGCACGTGTCCTCGCCGGGCGGACACCACAACCGGCCCGGTGCCGGCCGAGGGGCCGCCGGAGGGGCGTCGGGCGGTGCGGCGTCGGGCGGTGCGGCGGCCGGCAGCGGTGCGGCGTCGGCCGGTGGTGGGGCGTCGGGTGGTGCGGCGTCGGCCGGTGGTGGGGCGTCCGGTGGTGCGGCGTCGGGCGGTGCGTCGTCGGCCGGTGCTGGGGCGTCCGGCGGTGGGGCGTCCGGTGGTACGGCGTCGGGCGGTGCGGCGTCCGGCAGCGGTGCGGCGTCGGGCGGTGGTACGGCGTCGGGCGGTGGGGCGGCGGGCGGTGCGGCGTCGGCCGGCGGTGGGGCGTCGGGCGGTGGTGCGGCGTCGGCCGGTGGTGGGGCGTCGGCCGGTGGTGCGGCGTCGGCCGGTGGTGCGGCGTCGGGCGGTGCGGCGTCGGGCGGTGGGACGTCTGGCGGTGGTGCCAGTATCGACAGCGGCCCCGGCGGGGCGGGAGTGACGACGCCGGCCTCGGGGAACACCGGCGACTGCGACATCACCATCACCGACCTGATGCTTCCGGTGTCGGTCGAGTGCCAGACCGGTGACTCGGGCAACGTCGCCGGCGTCGGCACCGGCGGCGACTCCGGAGCGGCGACCGAAACGGTGCTCCCAGGCGCCCCGGCCCCGAGCGGCGACGGCGACGCCGCTATCGCAGTCGCCGGCGTCAACGGCGCGTCCTCCTCCACGGCTACCGAGGGTTCCCAGGGCGCGTGCGAGTTAACCTCCGCCAACACCAGCGTCGCCGCTGCCTCGATCGATTGTTCGACTGGCACCGTGGGCGACGCCGAGGCCTCGGCCGCGGGCGGTTCACCGGGGGCGGTCGACGGGTTGGCGACCGGTTTGGCCGGACCGGGCGGCGACGCCAGCAGCGGGACCGGGGGCGACGCAACGACGGCGGCCAGCACCGGTTCGACCGGCAACTGTGTTATCCGGCTGGTCAACATCGACGCCGCCGTCACCGTCGTTTGCTACACCGGCAACTCGGGCAACGCCAACGGGTTGTCGACCGGCGGCCAATCGGGCCCGGCCACCCTCCTCGCCGCCGGTACGAACGGTGCGGCCACGCCGGGAGGCTCTGGGGGAATGGCGATCAGCGGTGCCGGCGGCAACGCGGTGGCGGTCGTCAGCTCGGGGCCCACCGGGTCGTGCATCATCATCATGGTCAACGTTCGGGCAACCGTTTCGGTGTTGTGCATCACCGGTACCTCGGGCAACGCGGCGGGCCAGGCCACGGCAGGCGCCTCCGGCGACGCCCTCGTGGCGCCGGCGGCCACCCTCATGAGCACGGGTGGCCTCGGGGTGTCAGGCTCGGGGGGAACTGCGACCGCGCTGGTCAGTGCGGGCGCGACCGGCAACTGCGCGGTCAGCCTCACCAACACCTCGGGCCACATCTCCGTTGTCTGCCGTACCGGCGACTCCGGCTCGGCGTTGGGCGAGGCGTTCGGCGGCGACGCCGGCTCGGCGCTGGTCATGCTGAAGGCGCCAAGTGCCCCCATCGCCGTGGTCGCAGCCCCCGACCGGTCGCCTTTCAGCCATCTGACTTCCTCGCTGTCGGTGGCGGCGGACGTCGGCGGGAGCGCCGTGACGGCGCTCGCCCCCGGGGCGGCCTTGGCCACGACCGGGGCCGAGACCTCGGTTCCCCTCTCCCTCGCGGCCGGCCTGATGCTGAGCGGCGTAGTAATTGCCGGGGCAACAGGACGGCGGCGCCGATTCATGCGAAACTAGGACATATGACCATGCGCCGCCTGTACCGCGGCTCGGGCCTGGCGGCGACGGTTGTCGCAATGGGCTTCGGGCTTGTCTCCTGCACCGGTTCGACCAACGCGGCGTCGCCGTCGGCGCTGCCGGTGTCGGCCACCGCCTTGGCCCCGAGCGCCTCGCGGGCCGCCCCTGCCGCCGTCCTGACGGCGGCCAGGACCCAGCTGTTCCAATCGGGCGGGACCATCGGGATGGGCAATTCGGGACCAGTCATCCTGATCCTCCAGCAGCAGCTCTCGAGCCTCGGTTACTGGCTCGGCGCGCCGTCTTCGACCTTCGGGTCCCTCACCCAGCAGGCTGTGTTCGCCCTCCAGAAGGCGGCCGGCCTGCCTCGGACCGGGATCGTCAACGACGCCACCCTGGCGGCCCTCGACCAGGGCGTCAGGCCGGTGGCTCGGAGCACGTCGGGCCACGTGCTTGAGGTCAATCTGACGACCGACCTGCTCATGGTCGTCGACAACGGCGTCGTCACCCAGACGTTCAACACCTCGACCGGCGGTGGCTACGTCTACTTCAGCCAGGGCCACCGCGGCGTCGCCATCACGCCGCGGGGCCATTTCACGACCTACCGGCAGATCAACGGCGTCGACGTGGCGCCGCTCGGGACGCTCTACCGGCCCAAGTTCTTCACTGGTGGCTACGCCATCCACGGTGATTCCTACGTGCCCGCCCACCCGGTCTCGCACGGTTGCGTCCGGGTCAGCGACGCGGCCATCAACTACATCTGGGCCAGCGGCGTCGACCCCATCGGCACCTCCGTCTGGATCTACTGACCCTCGAGGTCGCGCAGGTCGACCACGGAGTTGTCACCGCCAAACTTGTTGGGGACATAGGCATGGGCGGCCTCGTCATTGAACCAGTTCCCGTTCTCATCGACATAGCGGAACTCGTAGCGCCGGCCCGCGCTCAACGTGACCGACGCCACCTCCACCTCGCCTCGGCGCTTGAACATGTTCTGCCCGGCTCGCCACCCGTTGAAGTCGCCAACCAGGGCCAACCGCGCGTTGTCCTGGCGCGGCGCCAGGGTAAAGGTCACCTTCACCTGGTCGCCGCGTTTGGTGGGCTCACACTGGATCGTCGGTCGCACCTCCTCCCGCTAGGGGCCGGATGCTCGACCTCCCGCTCAGTATTACACCCGATGCCCAGGATCCGACCGTGCGACTGTCGTGAGCTCGACCGCCATGGCCGACATCGTGGTCACGGTCCGCCAGTTTCGTGTCGTCGCCGTCAGGCGCAGCTTCTTCTCGAAGAAGCCGTTGTTGAGCTTGGTCCGGCCGTAGCCGCCGGGGCAGTGCAGGTAGATGGTTCGCCCGATCACCACAAACTCGTCAACCCCTGAGGTCGTCGAGTCGAGACCGGCGACTCGCCCGGGATCAGGGAGCGTGGTCAGAAAGGTGACGTGGAGCTGAGACGGCTCCCCTTTTCCCAAAAAAGGATTTTCTGCGATCGTGTCGGCGAGTTCATCGGCCCGGCGCACGATGACCGCCGTTTGCACGCCTAGTTGCGACGCCATCTGCGCCTCGGCGGCCGCCGCCACCGACGCCGCGTCGGGCATTGTGGAGCGCAGGACGAGGTTGCCGCTTTGGATGTAGGTCGCCACGTCGCAAGCCCCGACCGCCTCGAACACTTGGCGCAGGTCGCCCTGGGAGACGGAGCGGTGGCCGCCCACGTTGATCCCCTTGATGAAGGCGATGTAGATGGTGCTCACCGATTCAAGTGCTGCACTGAGGCATCATGTGTCGATGGCGAGCGTAGTCACGACCACGGCGTGGGAGCTGCGCCAACAGGCCTTCATCGACCGACTCACCCGCGTCGGGCCGGCCGTCCTCGACTCCGGCACGATGGTGGTGGTTCCTTCCCTCACCTTTTCGATCGCCGAGCTAGCCAAGATCACCGGTGTCGTCCGCTACGAGGAACGGCTGCTGTACATGCTCCTGCAATTGCGCGAGCCGAACCTGAGGATCGTGTACGTGACGTCGATGCCAATCGATCCGGCGGTGATCGACTACTACCTGCGCTTCGTGCCCGACCCCGAGGCCGCTCGAGACCGGCTCCAGCTGGTGGCCCTGGACGAACCGGGAATCATCTCCCTGACCGAGAAGCTCTTGGCCCGCCCCGACGCCCTAGCCCGGTTGGCCACCTTGGCCGGCCACCCCGACGAGGCCTACCTCATCACCTTCAACGTGACCGAGCACGAGCAGGCCCTGGCCGAATCGGTCGGCCTCCCACTGTTCGGTTCGCCGCCGCAACTGGCGTGGCTCGGGTCGAAGACGGGCTCGAAGCGCAGCGCCCGCCAAGCCGGGGCGCGGGTCCTGGAGGGGACCGAGGACCTGTGCAGCCTGCGCGACATCGAGCGGGGGATGGAGCTGATACGAGCCCATGCCCCCCACGCCTCGGCCGTGGTGGTGAAGCTCAACAATGGCTTCGCCGGGCAGGGCAACGCCATCGTCGAGCTGGATCCGGGGACCTTGAGCCTCGCCGAGTCCCGCACAGTCTTCTGCGCTGGCAATGAGAACTGGGCGTCGTTCGGGGCCAAGATCGTGGCCGAGGGCGCCATCGTCGAGGAACTGGTCCGCAACGAGGAGATGCTCTCGCCGAGCGTTCAGCTTCGGGTGATCCCCGGTGCGCCGGTCGAGATCCTCTCGACGCACGACCAGATCCTCTCAGGGCCCGAGGGCCAGGTGTATTTCGGGTGCCGCTTTCCGGCCGACCCGTCCTACCGGTTGGAGATCCAGGAGGCGGCCCTCAAGGTGGCCGGCGTGCTGGCCGCCGAGGGGGTCATCGGCATCTTCGGCATCGATTTCCTGGTAGCCCCCGAGCGGCGGGGCAAGGCGGTGTACGTGAGCGAGATCAACCTGCGGATGGGCGGCACCACCCACCCGTTCTGGATGGCCCGGCTGGCGACGGGCGGGGTCTATGACCGGACCAGCGGCGACCTGGTTTCGGCGACCGGCCCCAAGCGATACGTCGCCACCGACAATTTGCACGAAGCGAGCCTGGTCGGCGCGTCGCCGCAACAGGTGATCGAGGCGATCGACCGGGCCGGCCTGGGCTTTGACCCCGTGACTGGCACCGGGGCGGCCCTCCACCTGCTCGGCGCCTTGAAGGAGTACGGCAAGCTGGGCGTCACCTGCATTGCCCCCTCGCTCGACGAGGCCGACGAGATGTACCAGGCGGTGGTGGCGACCCTTCAATCGTTGCCGCCGGCCTGACTCCCCGCCCTCGGGCCTGTGGCTTGGCCCTCGGGCCTTGTTGGCCGGCCCGAGTTGTTACCGAATGTTCCTCAATCGGCTCATCCGGGCCGCGGCGCAGTTCCGAAGAAGGGCCGTTCCGTTACCCCCAGGCCCATTGATGGAGGCTGCATTGAGCGATTCGAGGGTTGTCCCGTCCAACAGTCATCTTCCCCTCACCTACAACCAGATGTTCGGATACATCTTCGGTCTGGTGTACCTGGCGGTGGGAGCGGCGGGGTACGCGGCCACCAAGGGGCTCAGCCTCACCGCCCACGTCGGGGGGCGTGAGCTGCAGTGGTTCAGCGTCAACCCGCTGCACAACGTCACCCACTTGGTCGTCGGCGGCCTGCTGATGCTCTCCGCCTTCGCCGGCCCGGCCATCTCCCGGTCGGTCAACCTGCTCGTCGGGGTCATCTACCTGGCGATTGCCGTTATCGGCCCGTTCATCAGCGGCACGAGCGCCAACATCTTGGGCCTCAACCTCGCCGACGACCTGTTGCACCTCGTTACCGCGGTGACCGCGCTCACCGTCGCCATCGTCCTCGGCGCCCACGACGAGTTGCAACGCGCCTAACCACTGGTCCCGGCTCGCGGCGAGCCCCCCTCTCGCCGTCGGCACCGCCTCCCGTTAACGAACGATGATCCGCCGCCTGCTCGCCTCGGCCATCCTGGCCCTGGTTGGGTTGATCGGGATGGTCGGCCTGGCGTCGCCGGCGTCGGCGCACAGCGTGTCGGGGGTCGGTGCCACCAACTGGGAAACCACCCTCACCAGCGTCACCCCGGCGGTGCCGGGGATGACGCTGCGGGTGGTAGAGGACGGCAGTCGCCTGGAGTTGATCAACCATGGCCCGGAGGTCCTCGTCTACGGCTACCAAGGCGAACCGTACCTGCGAGTCGGGCCCAAGGGAGTCTTCATCAACACCCTCTCCCCCGCCGCCTACCTCAACTGCAGCCGGAAGGGCTGCCCGGTCCCGGCGTTCGCCAATCCTTCGGCGCCCCCCAAGTGGGAACAGATCTCGACCGGCCAGACGGTCCTATGGCACGACCACCGCACCCATTGGATGGGCTCGCAGCTGCCGCCCATCGTGGCCCGCAACCCCGGCGCCCGCCATGTCGAGGCCTACTGGACCGTCACCATGATCCAGGGATCGACGCTGATCAAGGCATCTGGCAACTACACCTGGGTTCCCGGCCCGTCGGGATTCCCCTGGTTCGTTCTCATCCTGGCTATGTCCGGCGTCGTGTTCGTCGTGATCCTGACCCGCTCCTGGGTGTGGCTGGCGGTGGCGACCGGCATCGTCTCGGCCGTCGATTTCGGCCACGCCATCGCCGTCGGGTGGTTTTGGGCCGGCGGTTGGGTGTTCAAGGTCGCCGAGACCTTCGACGGCAGCTCCTACCAGATACCCGGCTGGATCCTCGGCTTTCTGGCGGTGCGGTTCCTCCGCCAGGGCAACCCCCGCGGCCGCGCGTTCGCGGCGTGCGCTGGCGCCTCGGCGCTGATCTTCACCGGATTCTTGGACTTCGACGTGCTCTACCGATCCCACGGCCCCTTCAACGGGTCCATCGTGATCGACCGGTTGTGCGTCTCCCTCTGCGTTGGCCTCGGTCTCGGGGTCCTGGTGGGGGCGCTGACGTTGGTACGCCGTGAGCGACGCGCCCGGTTGTCTCCTGCTCCTGCCCCCGCTCGCTCTTCTTCCGCTCGCTCTTCTTCCGCTCGCTCTTCTTCCGCTCGCTCTTCTTCCGCTCCTTCTTCTCCCGCTCGCTCTACTTCCGCTCCTTCTTCTCCCGCTCGCTCTTCTTCGGCTCCTTCTGGCGCGCTCGGTCTTTCCGGGCGGGACGACCTAGGAGAGGCGCTCGACGATCATCGCCATGCCCTGGCCGCCGCCGACACACATGGCTTCGAGGCCGAGGTGGCCGTCGTGGAACGACAGGGAGTTGAGCAGGGTCGTGGCGATCCGGGCGCCGGTCATGCCAAAGGGATGGCCAACGGCAATGGCGCCGCCATTGACGTTCAGCTTGTCGAAGTCGATCCCGAGGTCATCGGCTGAGGGGATCACCTGGGCCGCGAATGCCTCATTGATCTCCACCAGATCGATGTCGCCGATCGTCATACCAGCCCGGGCCAGGGCCTGCCGGGACGCCTCGACCGGCCCGAGGCCCATGATCTCGGGCGACAGGCCGCTCACTCCGGTGGCCACGATGCGCGCCAGCGGGGTCAGCCCGAGTTGCGCCGCCTTGGTATCGCTCGTGATGATTAGAGCGGCGGCACCGTCGTTGAGCGGGCAGCAGTTTCCGGCCGTCACGGTGCCGTCGGGCCGAAACACCGGCTTCAGCTGTGACACCCGCTCCAGCGTCGTGCCCGGGCGCGGCCCGTCGTCGGTGGCGACCTCGGTCCCGTCAGGGAGCGTGATCGGTGTGATGTCGTGCTCCCAAAAGCCGTTGGTCAGGGCGGCCTCGGCCCGGTTCTGGCTGCGAACCCCGAACTCGTCCTGGGCCTGCCGGCTTACGCCGCGAATCTGGGCCACGTTCTCCGCCGTCTGGCCCATGGCGATATAGACGTCGGGCAGGCTCTCGTCCTCTCGGGGATCGCGCCACCTACCGCCCCCGAGCGCCGCCTCGGCACTGGCGGCCTCGGCCTCGTTGAACCTCGGATTGTGGGTGTCGGGCAGGGTGTCCGAAGACCCCTTGACGAAGCGGCTGACCGTTTCCACCCCAGCGGAGATGAACACGTCGCCCTCCCCTGCCTTGATGGCGTGAAAGGCCATGCGGGTCGTCTGCAGGCTGGAGGCGCAGTAACGGGTCACCGTCGTGCCCGGCAGGCGGTCGAGCCCCAACAGGACGGCCACCACCCGGGCCAGGTTGAAACCCTGCTCGCCACCCGGCAGCCCGCAGCCCAACATCAGGTCGTCGATGTCGCCAGGGTCCAGTTCCGGGACCCGGTCCAGGGCAGCCTGGACGATCTGGGCGGTCAGGTCGTCGGGACGGATCGAGACCAGTGAGCCTTTGAAGGCCCGACCGATCGGCGACCGGACGGCGGCCACGATGACTGCTTCGGGCATGGTTCCTCCCTTTTTCGGTCGCCGGGTCGGCGTATGTTACTCGGTAGTAGCTTAACCTATGAAGGCGGCCCGATCCAGCTCCTCGGCCCACGACCGGTCGATGGTCGCCCTCAGGTCGCGGCTCCGGCTGGCTCCTGGGCCACTCCCGGCCCCACCGACCCTTGGGTCGCGCCGGCTGCGGTCGCGGCGCCTCGTAGGGCGGCGCCTCGAAGGGCGGCGTCTCGAAGTTCGGCGCCTCGTAGGGCGCCGCCTCGAAGTGCGGCGCCTCGAAGGGCGTCTCGGAAGGCGAGCGAGTTGGCCTGGGCGGGCTCGGTCGTCGCCATGAAGTCGGCGACCAACGCCGCCAGGCGTCCACCGTCTTGAACCGGGACGAAATGCCCGGAACCCTCCAGGATCTCCAGGCGGCTCCCCGGGATGGCGTCGTGGGCGGCGTGGGCGTGCGCGAGGGGGAGGATGGAGTCGCGGTCGCCCCACACGATCAGGGTCGGAATGGACGCGGCCAGGTACAGCTTCTCGGTCGCGCTGATCCGCTGGCCGCCCAGGTCGATGACCTCCCGGACGGTGCTGACGAAGGCGGCTCGGCCCGGCGCCGAGGTGAGCGAGGTGTAGTTGTCCCACATCTCGCAGCGAGCGTCGTCGAAGCGCAGTCCCAGGCGGCGGAACCCTTTCCCGACCGCCAGCAACGCACCCTGGACCTTGGCGCTGAGCACCAGTGGAAGGACCAGCTCGGCGCCTGGCAGAGCCACCGCCCGCAGGAGCGGCGTCACTTCCCGGCCCAACCCGCCGCTGGACACCAGGACCATCCGGTGGCACCGTTCGGGGAACTGGTAAGCGACCTGCATGGCGATGCCCCCGCCGAAGGAGTGCCCGACAAAAGTCGCACGTTCGATGTCGAGCGCCATCATGAGATCGCGAATGACACTGGCCTGGGCGCCGAGTGAGTAGTCCCCTCGCGGCTTGGCCGACTCGCCGTGTCCGAGTAGGTCCACCGCAAGGACGGTGTGGCGCGCCGCCAAACGGGGTCCGACGACCCGCCAGGCGGCCGAGCTACTGGCCAGGCCATGGATCAGCACGATGGCGGGCCCCGACCCGGCCAGGCGGTACCCGATGTCGGTCTGGCTGATCGTCAGGTGGCGGGTCGTGAAGTCCTCGCCGCCGTCCCATGTGGTCACGCCGGACTGTACCTAGCGCCGGCGCCGGCTGCCATCTCTCTTGATGGCCGATCTTGTGTGACTTGTCGCCCTTGTGGGCGTTGTTGCGCTATAGCGCGCCCCTTCGCCCACAAGGGCGCCAAAGACCACAAGATCTCACAAAAAAACCGGTTAGAGACCCAGCCGGCGCCGTTGTTTGGCCGCGTACATGGCGGCGTCGGCCCGGGCGAGGACCTCGGTGGCGTCGCCGCCTCGAGGTGCGACCGCCATACCGACGCTGGCGCTGACCACGACGTGGCCGATGCCGTCGAACCAGAGAGGTGGGCGCAGCGAGTCCCCGATCCGTACCGCGATGCCGGCAGCGTCGTCGGGTTCGGCCAGGTCGTCGGCGACCAGCACGAACTCGTCGCCACCGAGGCGGGCCAGGGTGTCGGAGTCACGGACATGGGCTCGCAGCCGCGAAGCCACCTGGAGCAGCGCGTCGTCACCTCGGTCATGGCCGTAGGTGTCGTTGATGCGCTTGAAGCCGTCAAGGTCGATGTAGAAGACGGCGACCACGTGGCCCGAGCGGTCGGCCCGGGTCAGGGCGATCGAGAGCCGGTCGAAGAGGAGGCGCCGGTTGGCCAGGCCGGTGAGGGGGTCGTGTAGGGCCAGGAAGGTGAGGCGGGCCTCGGCGGCGCGACGCTCGGTGATGTCCAGCATCTGGCTGATGACGTACCGCTGGGCCGACCCGCTGGTGACCAGGTTGGTCTGGAGCTGAACCCAGATCCAGTGGCCATCGGCGTGGCGGTAGCGCTTCACGGTGGCGAAGCTGGTGGCTTCGCCCCGCTGGTAGCGGGCGACCGCCTCGTCGTCGGCGGCGATGTCGTCGGGATGGGTCAGCTCGGCGACCGTGTGCGACGCGAGCTCCTGGCGGGACGAGCCGAGCATGTCGGCCAACGCCTGGTTGACCCGTAGCCACTGCAGGGGGGTACCGGGTTCGATGCTGGTCATCGCCATGCCGATCGGCGCGTTCTCGAACGAGAGGCGGAACTGCTCGGTCGCCTCCATGAGGGCGAGTTCGGCCTGCTTGCGGTCGGTGATATCTCGGATGTTGAGGACGACGCCGCGGATCGAAGGGTCGGCGAGGAGGTTGCTTAAGCGCATCTCCAGCCAACGCCACGAGCCGTTGCGGTGGCGTACCTGCACCTCGATCGTGGGGCGGGCCGCGGGCGAGAACCGCACCAGCCGGAAGGCGGCCATGATTCGCCTCCGATCCAGGGGGCGCACCAACCGCAGGGACGCCAGGGCCGAGAGGTTGGCGGAGGGGTACCCGAGCATCGGCGTCACCGACGGGCTCAGGTACAGCAACCGGCCGGCCGGATCCGCCACGACGGTGAGGTCGTGAGCGTTGCGGACGAGGGCCCGAAAACGGGCTCCGAAGCGATCGGGGCCAATCTGCGCGCCGTCGGTCGCGTCGCGGCATTCGGGCGTGGAAGCGCGGGGCACGGTCAGGAGCGAAAGCACTCGTTTGGCGTCCTCAGGCAGCGGGTCGACCCAGGAGAGATCGGCCTCGGACGCGCTGCGCTGGAGCCCATCTGGGGAAAATTGCCGTTATTCGCCCAGAATCCACCATCGGTCCTCACGAGGTGCCACCAAGGATTAGGCGTCATTTTGCCTGCGCTTAAGACGACGTCGCCCACCCTGGCGGTACCGGGACGCGTAGCCCGGCCGTCCGCAGCAGGAGGAGCACGATGGTCCGCAGGGCAATGGCGTGGAAGGTGTTGGCAGGTTCGGCGGCGATCACCGTGATCGGGGTGACCGGCTTTGCCGTGGTGGCGGGCGCCAGCACGGCGACGCGACCCGCGGCGGTGAGGCTGACAGAAGCAAACGTCACCTCGGATTCGACCAGCGCCGGCCCGGCACGCGTCGGGAGCACCCCCACCGGCCATCGGGGCCATGGCGTCGACAACGGCGCGACCACCACGACCAGCGGAACGACGACGACCGGCAGGACCACAACGACGGCTGGCGTGGGCGTCGGTGCCACGGTCGGCACCACGGCGACCACCACCGGTACACCGGGGACACCGGCATCGTTCGGCATTCCCGACATGGTCGTCGGGAAGGTGGCCTCGCTCACCAGCGACGGCTTCACCGTGACCCTCCCCGCCCCTTGGGCGCTCGGCCCGAAGGCCACCAAGACCACCAAGACCACCATGACGACCACGACCACCGCCGACACCCCGGCACGAATTGTGACCGTCGCGACATCGGCATCCACCGACTTCCTCCAGACCGCCACCGGGACCCCAACCGATGCCACCGTCGGCACCGAGGTGCTCGCCTTTGGCACCCGCGGGGCCGATGGCGCACTGGCGGCCGAGAACCTCACGATCATTCCCGCCATCCAGTCGCTGGTGCCGGCGGCGAAGGCCATGATGTCGGCCCTGCCGGCCGTACCGATGCCGACGACCGGCCAAGGCCGCCAGATGGGCCAGTTGTTCGCCGGCCTGGCCAAGCTCCCGATCGTTTTCGGAG
>OBLV0100000241.1_pt1 | contig 17606 bp, 13 predicted proteins | sample 1520071 | NCBI WGS metagenome assembly OBLV01 (sample SAMEA3888446, study PRJEB22518) | metagenome | reverse complement strand
GGCAAGGGCGACGCCTTCCGCACCGGCTTCGCCGCCGTCACCGGCAACCTGGTGGTGATGCTCGACGCCGACGGCTCCGCCGACCCGGCCGAGATCCCGCGCTTCGTCGAAGCGCTCGAGGCCGGCGCCGACTTCGCCAAGGGCTCACGCTTCCTCGACGGCGGCGGCAGCACCGACATCACCGCCCTGCGCAAGCTCGGCAACGCCTTCCTCAGCGGCAGCGCCAACCTCCTGCACGGCACCCGCTTCACCGACCTCTGCTACGGCTACAACGCCTTCTGGACCCGCTGCCTCCCCTTCATCTCGCTCGACGTGCCGGGCTTCGAGGTGGAGACCCTGATCAACGTCCGGATGGCGGCCGCGGGGATGAAGATCACCGAGGTCCCGAGCTACGAGAAAGACCGGATCTCCGGCGAGAGCAACCTCAACACCTTCCGCGACGGCTTCCGGGTGATGGGGACCATCCTGCGGGAGGCGCGCAAGCGCCGCAGCATCCGCGGCGATCGCGCGGTCGTCGACGCTGAGGCGCAGGAGTCGAAGGCAACCGCCACGACTGCTTGAGTACCGGGCAGCAACGATGGCCCGCCCGCGCCCGCAGACCGGCTTTCTAGCCCCGATCGCGCTTGCGGCCGGGATCGGCCTGCTGATCTGCTCGCTGGCCAACGCGCTCTCCCGCGAAGGCGGCGACCCGATGCTGCTCTACTGGGCCGGGGTGCTGCTGATCTCGCTGCCGACCTTCTGGCGCCTGACCTCGCGCGATGCGACCCGGGGCGAGCGGCTGGGGCTCGTCGTCCTGCTCGGCCTCTCCCTCTACGGCGTCAAGGTGGTGCGCGACGCGCCGCTCTTCACCTTCTCCGACGAGATGGTGCACGCCTTCAACGCCGACCAGATCGTCCGCCACGGCGAGCTCTTCCGGGCCAACCCGATCCTCGCCGTCACCCCCAGCTTCCCCGGCCTCGAGGGGGCGACCTCGGCGCTGATGGAGCTGACCGGGATGTCGAGCTACTGGGCCGGGGTCGTCGTCGTCGGCGCCGCCCGCCTGGCGATGATGATCGGCCTCTTCGTGCTCTTCGCCCGGGTCAGCGGCTCCAACCGCACCGCCGGGCTGGGGGCGGCGATCTACGCGGCCAACTTCAACTTCCTCTTCTGGGGGGCGCAGTTCTCCTACGAGTCGCTGGCGCTGCCGCTGCTGATCGTGCTGCTCGCCGCGGTCGCCGAGCGCGACGCCTCGCCGCGCGAGTGGGCGCGCGACTGGGCGCTGCCGCTGGTGCTCGGGATCGCCTCGATCGTCGTCATCCACCACCTCACCTCCTACGCGACCGCCGTCTTCCTGATCGCCCTTGCCGGCGTCTACTGGGTGCTGCGCCGCGACTGGAGCTGGCCGAACCCGTGGCGCTACGGGGTCCTGGCGACGCTGCTGGCGCTCGCCTGGCTGTTCCTGGTCGCCAACTCGACCTTCGGCTACCTCGGCCCGGTGCTCGGCTCGGCCTTCGAATCGGTCTTCCACACCGCCTCCGGCGAGGCGCCGCCGCGGGCGCTGTTCCAGGGCAAGGGATCCAGCGTGCCGACGACGCCGATCCTCGCCCGCGGGGTCGCCCTGCTCGCCGTCCTGATCCTCGCCGGGGCGGCGGCGCTGGGGCTGAAGAAAGCCTGGGACCGCTACCGGCGCGACCCCTTCGTGCTGATCTTCGCCGCCGCCAGCGCCGGCTTCTTCGCCACCCTGCTGCTGCGCTTGGCGCCGGCCGCCTGGGAGACCGGCAACCGGCTCAGCGAGTACTTCTTCGTCGGCCTCGCCTTCATCGCCGCCCTGGCGGCGGCCTGGGAGCGGCGGCCCGAGGGGCTGCGGCGGCTCGACCGCGCCGCGCTCACCGCGGCCTTCGGCGTCCTCATCGTCGGCGGCGCGATCGCCGGCTGGCCCTGGGATCTGCAGCTCGCCTCGCCGCTGCGGGTCAGCGCCGAAGGGCGGACGATCTCCTCGCCGCCACTGGCGCTGGCCGAATGGGCGCGGCGTGAAATCCCCGAAGGCGACCGCTTCGCGGCGACGATCGCCGACGCCCGCCTGCTGCTGACGCCGGGCGAACACGTCGCCCTCGCCGGCAAGACGCCGGACATCGAAGACATCCTGGAAGAGACCGGGATCTCCGGCTGGGAGGCGCCCCTGCTGCGCGAAGAAGACGTCCGCTACATCGTCGCCGACCGGCGCCAGATCGCCTCCGACGCAACCCGGGGCTACTACTTCTCGACCGCCTCCGAAGAGGAAGAAGCGCTGCCGGTGCAGGTGGTCAGCAAGTTCAACCAGATGCCGGGAGCGAAGCGGATCTACTCCGGCGGCGACATCTCCGTCTACGAACTGGGGAAGCCCGAATGAAGGGCCAGCGCGACCTCCGCCGCAGCTTCAGGCTGGCGCTGCTCTGCGCGATCCTGGCGCTGGCGATCCCGCTGCCCGGGCTCTCGCTCGCCTTCGCCGCACCGCTGCTGCTGTTCCTGCCCGGCTACGCGCTGACGGCGGCGGCGTTCGGCAAGCGGCGGCTCGAGCGCCCGCAGCAGCTGCTGCTCTCGGTCGCACTCAGCCTCTCGGTACTGGCGATCGGCGCCCTGCCGCTCAACTACCTCGGCGGCATCCATCCGCTCTCCTGGGCGCTGCTGGAGCTGCTCGTCGTCTTCGTCGCCTGCCGGGTCGCGGCGGCGCGCCGCGACGGCGAGCAGTTGCCGCGGCGTCCTCCCCTGCCCCGCCCGGGCAAGCTCGGCACGCTGATGCTGGCCGGCGCCGCGGCAGCCACCGTCGTCGCCCTGACGATCTCGGCCGGCGCGGTGCCCAACGACGACGCGCTCGGCTTCACCCAGCTCTGGGTCCTGCCGAAGGCCGACTCGGATGGCAGCGCCGCGGTGGTCGGCGTGCGCAGCGAGGAGCAGCGGGCGACCGACTTCGACCTGCGGATCCGGATCGGCGGCGATCGGGTGGTCAAGCGCAGCTTCGATCTCGCCCCCGGCGAAGAACGGCAGGTGCAGCTGCAGGCGCCGCCCGGGAGCGAAGGCGAAGTGCCGGTGATCGCCACCCTCTTGCGTCACAATCGTCCTTTCTCCGTCTACCGGCGGGTCGAGGGCTCCGTGACCGCGCCGGAGCGGCCCCGATGAGCCTCTGTGCCGCCGACCTCGTGGTCGACATCGTGATCAATAACCACAACTACGGCGACTTCCTCGAGGAAGCGATCGAGAGCGCCTGCGGGCAGACCCACGAGCGGGTGAACGTGCTCGCCGTCGACGACGGCTCCAGCGACGATTCGCGCGCCGTCCTCGCCCGCCACGGCGACCGGATCGGCCTGGTGCTGAAGGAGCGGGGCGGGCAGGCGTCGGCGCTCAACGCCGGCATGGCACGCAGCGAGGGCGACGTGGTGATCTTCCTCGACGCCGACGACGTGCTGCGCCCGGAGGCGGCGGCGCGGGTCGCCGCGGCCTTCGCCGCCGACGAGGGCCTCAGCAAGGTGCAGTACCGGATGGAGACGATCGACGCCGCCGGGAGCCCGACCGGGGAGATCAGGCCGGCCGCTCACCTGCCGCTGCCCAACGGCGACCTCCGCGCCGCCGAGCTCGCCTCCCCCTACGACCTGGTCTGGATGGCAACCAGCGGCAACGCCTTCCGGGCCGAGGCGGTGCGGCGGATCCTGCCGATCCCCGAGCGCGAGTACCCGCGGACCGGGGCCGACTGGTACCTGGTCCATCTCACCGCCCTGCTCGGGCGGGTCGCCTCGCTGGAGTTCGTCGGCGCCGGCTACCGGGTGCACGGCGCCAACAGCTACGAAGCGACGGCGGGCGGGCTCGACCTCGAGCAGCTGCGGCAGGCGATCGGCTTCGCCGCCACCACCTCGGGCCGGCTGCTGCGCCTTGCGGACGAGCTCGGCCTCGCGCGACCGGAGCGGATCCTCTCGGTCGCCGACCTCGCCCACCGGATGATCTCGCTCCGGGTCGAGCCGGCGCGGCACCCGCTGCCGGGAGACCGCCCGGCCGGGCTTCTCGCCGACGCGGTGCGGGCGCTGCGGCGTCGCCAGGGCGTCTCGCCGGCGATGGCGGCCGCCTTCCTCGCCTGGTTCGCGGCGATGGCGGTGGCGCCGCGCCGACTCGCCCGCCGGCTCGGCGAGCTGTTCATGGACCCCGGCCAGCGGCGCTCGCTGAACGGCCTGCTCGGCCGCCTCCAGGATCGCGATGCCAACGCGGTGGTGGTGGCCTGATGCGGATCCTGATCGCCACCGACCACTTCCCCCCCTTCATCGGCGGTGCCCACCGCCAGGCCCAGCTGATCGCCCGGGCGATGGCCGAGCGCGGGCACGAGGTCGCGGTGGTCACCCCCTGGCACGGCGGGCTGCCGCGGCGCGAAGAGCAGGACGGCGTCAGCATCCACCGCGTGCGCCAGCTGCGCACGCTCTTCCCCTTCCTCGTCCGCGACCGCGTCCAGCGCCACCAGACCCCCTTCCCCGACCCGGTCACGGTGGCCGGCCTGCGCGGGCTGGTCCGCGATTTCGAGCCCGAGGTGATCCACGCCTACGGCTGGCTCGCCTTCTCGCTCGCCTTCGCGCTCGGCCGGCGGCGGATTCCGATGCTGGTCTCCGCCCGCGACTACGGGTACTTCTGCGCGACGCGGACGCTGCTGCGCAAGGGGTCGCCCTGCAGCGGCCCGGCCGCGGTCAAGTGCCTCGCCTGCGCCGGCGAGTACTACGGGCGGCCGAAGGGCTGGGTGGCGGCGGCCGGGGTCGCGATCTCGAAGCCGCTGCTGGCCCGCAAGATGAACGGGCTGCACAGCGTCAGCGACTATGTCCACGACGTCACCGTCGCGCACATGCGGACGCTGCCGGGGCTGTTCGAGGAGACGATCCCGAGCTTCCAGGAGGTGCCCTCGCGCGAGGGGATCGACGTCGAGGAGTGGCTGTCGCGGCTGCCGAGCGAGCCCTTCATCCTCTTCGTCGGCGCCTTCCGCAAGGTCAAGGGGCTGGAGACCCTCTTCGCCGCCTACCGGCAGCTCGACTCGCCGCCGCCGCTGGTCCTGCTGGGGACCTTCGAGCGCGACTCCCCCAACGACTTCCCGCCCGCGGCGACGGTGCTCGCCGACGTCCCCAACGCGGTCGTGATGGCGGCCTGGGAGAAGGCGATGTTCGGGGTCATGCCCTCGCTCTGGCCGGAGCCGCTCGGCGCCACGGTGGCCGAGGGGATGAGCCGCGGCCGGCCGGTGATCGGGACCGAACCGGGCGGCCACACGGACATGCTCACCGACTCGGCCGGGATCGTCGTCCCCCAGGGCGACGTCGGCGCCCTGCGCGCGGCGATGGAACGGCTGATCGGCGACCCGGAGCTGCGCCAGCGGATGGGCGCGGCCGCCGCCGAGCGGGCTCGCTCCTTTCGCGCCGAAAACGTCCTGCCGCGCTTCGAGGACGCCTACCGCCGGACGATCGAGGCGGCCGCCGCCCAGCGCGGATGAGGATCCTGCTGGTCGCGCCGATGCCGCCGCAGGCATCCGGGGCGGGCGCGATCCCGATCCTGCTCGACGCCCAGCTCGCCGGCCTGCGCGAGCGCCACGAGGTCACCTTCGTCAGCGCCGTCGGCGACGACCCCGAGGAAGCGGCGGCGGCGGAGCGGCTGCTCGCCTCGGGGCTCGATGCCCACTTCGCCGACCGGCGCCAGCCGCGGCAGCCAGGGCGACGTTGGCACCGGCGGGCGCGGATGGCGAGCGAGTGGGGCCTCGGCCGGCGCCCCTGGCGGGCGATCTGGTTCGCCGACCCCGGCCTGCAGCCGATCCTCGACCGGCTCGCCGCCGAGCGCCACTTCGACGTCGCCGTGGTCGAGGACAGCGCCATGTCCGGCTACCGCCTGCCGGCAGGAGTGCCGGCGCTGCTGACCGAGCACGAGGTGCTGCGGCCGCGGCCGCCGCGCTGGCGTCCCGGCCACCGCCCTGGCGACTGGCCCGGCTGGGCCTTCGCCGAGCTCGACTGGCGCAAGCGGCCGCCCTTCCAGCGGCGCGCCTGGGGCGAATTCGACCGCGTCCTCGCCTTTGGCCGCCGCGACGCGGCCGCGATCGCCGAGCTGGCGCCAGAGCTGGCGGCGCGGGTGCGGGTCAGCCCCTTCGGCCTGGAGCTGCCGCCACCCGCCAACGCCGGCGCGACCGAGCCCGACAGCCTGCTCTTCGTCGGCAACTTCAGCCATCGGCCCAACCGCGACGCGGCGCACTGGCTGGCGCGGGAGATCGTGCCGGCGCTGCTGGAGCGGCGGCCGGCGGCGCGGCTGCGGATCGTCGGCAGCGCCGCCCCGGCGGAGATCCTCGCCCTCGCCGGACCGGCCATCGAGGTGATCCCCGACGCGCCGGCGATCGAGCCCCTGCTGGCGGCCGCGGCGGTCGTCGTCGCCCCGGTCCGCACCGGAGGCGGGATGCGGATGAAGGTGCTGCAGGCGCTCGCCGCCGGCAAGGCGGTGGTGACGACCAGCCGCGGCGCCGAGGGCTTCGACTGCTTCGAGCAGGCGGCACCGCTGGCGGTCGCCGACACGGCGGCGCCCTTCGCCGCCGCGGTCGCCGGCCTGCTCGCCGACCCCGAGGGCCGGCGCCGGACCGGCCGCGAGGCGCGCGAGTTTGCCGAGCGCCACTACAGCCCCGCGGCCTGGGCTGTCCGCCTCGAAGCGGTCTACCGGGAGGCCATCGACAGCCATGAATAGGCTCGCGACCATGATCGAGGCTCGGATTCTCGAGCGGGAGAAGGAGCTGGAGCCGATTCGCCCCGCCTGGGACGCGCTGGCGGTGCAGCTGGGAATGCCCTACGCGGCGCCGGCCTGGATGCTGGCCTGGTGGCACCACGCCGCTCCCCCGGGGGCGGCGATGCGGGTGGTCACCGTCAGCGAGGCGGACCGGCTGCTGGCGATCGCGCCGCTGTTCGCCACCGGCGGCGAGGGTCGCAGCGCCCACTACCAGCTGCTCAGCTCACGGCTCGCCGTGCCGACGCCGATCCTGGTCGACCCGGAGCGCGCGGACGAGGCGGTCCCGGCCCTGGCCGCGGCGATCAACCGGGCGCAACCGAAGCCGGCGCTGCTGCGGATCGAGGGCAGTCGCGGCATGCACGCCCTCACCACCGACCCGATCATCGCCGCCTGGCCGGGACTGCCCCCGAAGGCGCAGCGGACCGAAGCGGTGGCGATGCCGATCGTCGTGATCGAGGGGCGCAGCTACGAGGAGTGGCTCGACGCGAAGAAGAGCAAGTTCCGGCACGAGGCGAAGCGGCGGCGGCGCAAGCTCGAAGAGGCGGGGGGCAGCTTCCGCCTCGCCGAGCTGGGCGAGGCCGAGGAGGCGATCGACACCTTCATGCGGTTGCACGGCGCCCGCTGGGAGCAGCGCGGCGGCTCGGCGGCGCTGGTGCCGGGAGTGCGCGAGATGCTCGCCGAGGCGGCGGCCGAGATGCTGCCGAGCGGGCGCCTCCGCATCCACCTCCTGGAGCTGGAGGGCCGCACGATCGCGGTGCAGATCCTCGTCGCCGCGGGGCCGGAGGTGATCGGCTGGAGCGGCGGCTTCGACGAAGGCGCGAAGGCCCTGGCGCCGGCCGTGCAGCTGACCCTGGAGGCCGTCCGCGAGGCGGCCGGGCGCGGCGAGCAGCGCTTCAACCTCGGCCCCGGCGGCCAGCAGTACAAGGAACGCCTCGCCGACGCGCGCGACGAGATGGCGGTGGTGAAGGTGATGCCGCGCGGGGCGAGCTACCCGCGCACGCGGCTGCGGATCGCCTCCGAACAGGCACGCGCGGAGCTGCTGCCACGCCTGCGAGCCCGGCTGGGAGGCGCACTGCGGCGCGAGTCGCGGGACGCGGCGTGAGCCCGGCGCCGCGGGCGAGCGTGGTCGTCGCCACCCACCAGCGCCGCCAGGCGCTGCGCCGGCTGCTCCTGGCACTGGCGGCCCAGGCGGCGCCGGCGCCGGGCTTCGAGGTGGTGGTCTCGATCGACGGCTCGACCGACGGCAGCCGCGAGCTGGTCGCCGAGCTGGCCGGGCGGGTCCCCTACGACCTCCGCGCCGTCGAGGCGTCGCGACGGGGCCGCGCGGCCGCTCGCAACGCCGCCCTCGCCGTGGTCCGCGGCGAGCTGGCGATCCTGCTCGACGACGACATGGAGCCGGCGCCCGAGTTCGTCGCCCGCCATCTGGCCGGCCACGGCGACGGGGTGCCGCTCAGCCTGCTCGGCGCCGTCCCGGTGCGGATCGAGCCCTCCAGCCCCCTCGCGGCGCGCCACGTGCGCGACCGCTTCGCCGCCCACATGGCCGAGCTCGCCAAGCCCGGCCACCGCTTCATCCCCCGCGACTTCTACTCGGGCAACGTCTCGATCCCGACCGCGCTGCTGCGTGAGGTGGGCGGCTTCGACGACGGCTTCGCCCCCTACGGCAACGAGGACGTCGAGCTGGCCGTACGGCTCGGCAAGGCCGGGGCGGAGACCGGCTTCGACGCCGCGGCACTGGCCTGGCAGGAGTACGACAAGGGCCTGCGCGGGTTCGCCGCCGACACGGTCGACAAAGGCCGCACCAGCGTCCTGCTCGCTCGCCGCCACCCCGACGCCTTCGCCACCACGCGCCTGGCCCAGCCCTTCGAGGGCTCGCGGCCCTGGCTGGCGGCCCGCTCCCAGCTGCTGGCGCTGGCGCGGCTGGCGCCCGCAAGCATCGGACTCGTTGGCGGCGTCGCCGCCGGGCTCGAGCGGCTCGGGCTCTGGCGCTCGCGCCTCTTCTACCGCGCTCTGCTGGACTACTGCTTCTGGGCAGGTGCCGACGAGGCCCTGCGCGAAGATGACGGCGATGGCGACCTGGGGCGCCTCGGCGCCTACCTCCACCGTGGCCCGATCGATCTTCTTCTACACGGATAGCCGGGCGCTCGGCGGTGCCGAGCTCTCGATGCTGATGCTCGCCGCCAACCTCGATCCGGAGCGCTGGCGGGTGACGCTGCTGCTCGACGACGACCCCGGCGCCGACCCGGTCGAGGAGCTCGCGACCGGCGAAGGGCTGGCGGTGGAGCGCCTGCGGCCCACCCCGCAGGGGCTGGCCGGGGCCTGGAGCGCCCGCCAACTGCTCGGCCTGCTGCGCCGCCGGCGCCCCGCCCTCTTCCACGCCCACCTGAGCTGGCCGGTGGCCGCCAAGTGGCCGCTCGCCGCCGCGGTGGCGGCGCGGGTACCGGCGGTGGCGACGGTGCAGCTGATCCCCGACTTCGAGCTCGACCGCTCGACCTTCTGGCAGCTGCGGCTGCTCTCGCGCGGGGTCGGTCGCTACATCGGCGTCTCGCGGGCGGTGGCCGACGAGCTGGTCGAGCGCTTCCGCTGGCCCGCCGCCAAGGTCTCCGTCGTCTACAACGCGGTCGAGCTCGACCGCTTCGGCGGCGAGCCCTCCCCCGAGCTGCGGGAGGAGCTTGGAGGCGGCGCCGAGCCGCTCTTCCTCACCCTCGCCCGGTTGGAGCCGCAGAAGGGGCTCGACGTGCTGCTGCGGGCGGCCGCGCGGACGCCGGGCGCGAGCTTCGCGATTGCCGGCGAGGGGCCGCTGCGCGGCGAGCTGGAAGCGCTGGCGGCCGAGCTGGGCGTCGCCGAGCGGGTGCGGCTGCTGGGCCGGCGCGGCGACGTCCCGGCGCTGCTCGCCGCCTGCGACGCATTCGTCCTGCCCTCGCTCTACGAGGGCTCCTCGCTGGCCGTGCTGGAGGCGATGGCGGCGCGGCGGCCGGCGATCAGCTCGGCGATTCCCGGCACCGACGAGCTGGTCGAGGACGGGGTCGATGGCCTGCTGACGCGGCCGGGCGACCCGGTGGCGCTGGCGGCGGCGCTGCAGCGCCTGCTCGACGACGCCCCGCTGCGCGAGCGGCTGGCGGCCCGGGCACAGGCCAAGGTCGAGCAGCGGTTCTCGCCGGCGACGCTGGCGAGCGGGGTCGAATCCGTCTACGAGGGACTGCTGAGCGATGGACGAGCCGGTCGCTGAGTCGCTCGCCGAGCCGGAGCTGAACGCGCTGCTGCGCCGGGTCGACTGGCGCTTTCTCTGCCGCCAGCGCGAGCAGCCGCTGATCGCCGACCTGCGGTCCGGCCCCGACTCGCGGGCGCTGGACCTGGTCGGCCGCGGCCTGCCCGTGCCGGGAGCCGCCGACGTCGCCGTCACCGGCTTTCCGACGCGACTGGCGCTGAACGGCGCCCGCGACGCCGTTCGCCTCGGCGGCGAGGTGGTCTGCCTCTGGCGGCTGCCGCGGCTGGCCGGGCCACGGCGGGCGGCGAGGCGACTGCGCCGCGCCGGCCTGCTCGACGTGCGGGTGCTCTGGGCCGGCCCCGACCCCCGCCACCCGCCGCAGTTCTGGCTGCCGCTGGAGGCGCCGGCGGCGACCGCCCACCTGCTGGCGACGCGGCCTGCCCGCTCCTGGCGCCAGCGCCTGCAGCGAGCGCTGTTCGGAATCGCCGCCCGTACCGGCCTGCTCGCCCCCGTCTGCGCGGTCGCCCGGGTCCCCGGCGCCGCGGCCGAGCCCGGCGAGGACGAGCTCGCCGGCGTGCTGCCGGCGGAGGCGCCGGCGCTGCTGCTCACCGGCGGGCAGCGCAGCATCAACAAGGTCGCCGCCCTCCCCTTCGCCGGCGACCGGGCGCGACCGGGTGCCGTCGTCAAGTTCGCCCGGGTGGCCGCCGCCGACGCGGCGCTGGAGCGCGAGGCCGAGGCGCTACGGCGGGTCGAGCGCGACCACCCGGGGGCCGAAGGGGTGCCGCGGGTGCTGGCGGAGAGCCGGCGCTGGGGCAGGGTCGCCCTGGCCGAGAGCGCCGTCTACGGCCAGCCGCTGATCGAGCAGCTGTCCCACCAGAGCTTCGCCGCCGACGGCGAGCGGGTCGCCGCCTGGCTCGGCGGCTTGGTCGGCACCCAGCCATTGCCGCCGGAGCGCTGGCGCGAGCGCCTGGTCGAGGGACCGCTGAGCGCCTTCGAGCGGGAGTTCGGCGCGGTCGCCGGCACCGACGCCGTGGCGCGGGCGCGAGAGCTGCTCGGCGGCCTCGGCCCGCTGCCGCCCGCCTGCGAGCACCGCGACTGCTCGCCCTGGAACCTGCTCGCCCTCGCGCCAGGAGCCGCGACGGCGCCCGGCGCCGCAGGCGCGAGCGCCGGCCTCGCCCTGCTCGACTGGGAGTCGGCCGAGCCGGACGGCCTGCCCGCGCTCGACCTCGTCTACTTCCTCGCCAACGCCGCCTTCGTGATCGACGGGGCCCTGGAGAGCGGCGAGACCCGCGCCACCTACCGGCGCCTGCTCGATCCCGGGAGCGCCGACGGGGGCGCCTTCGCCGCGACCCTCGCCGGCTACGGCGACCGCGCCGGCGTCCCGGCCGAGCACCTGCCCGCCCTGCGCCTGCTCTGCTGGACCGTCCACTGCCGCTCCGACTACCGCCACCTGGAGATGGCCGCCGCCGGCCCACCCTCGCCGGAGGCCCTGCGCGGCAGCCCCTTCCTCGGCCTGGTCGAGGAGGAGCTGGAGTGGGCGGAGCGGAAGAGATGAGCGTGGCCACCCCTCAGATCAGCGTCCTGATCGCCTCCCACAACCGTCGCGAGACCCTGCGCCGCTGCCTCGGCACGCTCCTCGCCCAGGACCTCGACCCGGCTGGGTTCGAGGTCCTCGTCGGCGACGACGGCTCCGACGACGGCACCGCCGAGATGGTCGAGGCCTTCGAAGCGCCCTTCGCCCTGCGCGCGCTGCGCTGTTCCAAGCAGGGCAAGTCGCTGACCCTGAACGCCCTGGTCGAGGCCGCGGCGGCGCCGGCCTGCCTCTGCATCGACGACGACATCGTCGCCTCGCCGGCGCTCGTCTCCGGCCACCTCGAGGCCCACCGGGCGAACCCGCTGACGGTCGGCCTCGGCCGCATCGTCCAGCAGCCCCCCGACGCCAACGACTGGTACGCCCACGCCTTCGCCGACGCCTGGAACGGCCACTACGAACGGCTGGCGGAGAAGCCGGAGCCGAGCTGGACCGACTGCTACGGGGCCAACGTCTCCGCTCCGCGCCAGCTGCTGCTCGACGCCGGCGGCTTCAGCCCCGACTTCCCGATCGGCGAGGACTACGAGGTCGGCTACCGCCTGCGCGAGCACGGCGGCGTCCTCACCTACCTGCCCGAGGCCGGCCTCGTCCACGACGACCAGAAGCCGGGACGGCGGCTGGTCGCCGACACCCGCCGCCAGGGCCGCAGTTACGTCGAGCTGATCGCCCGCCACCCGGCGACGATGCCGACCCTGTTCGGCTGGTTCTCCGAGCCGACCCCGCGCGAGGTGCTGCTGCGCCGGGCGCTGCTGGCGCTGCGGGTGCCGCCGCCGGCGCTGCGGCCGCTCGGCCGCCTGCTGCCGGGCCGCGGCCGCCGTCAGATCTGGATGTACTTCATCTCCCGCTACGGCTTCTGGCGCGGGGTCCGCGACTCGGTCGACCGCCAGCGCTGGCTGCAGATAACCCGTCGCACCCCGGTCCTGATGTACCACGGCTTCGGCGGGGAGCGCGACCGCTACGTCGCCCGCCGCGGCGCCTTCCGCCTGCAGCTGCTGGCCCTGCGGCTGCTGCGCTACCGGCCGATCGTCTTCGGCGAGCTGGTCCGTGCCCTGCGCGAGAGCGACTTCCCGCCACCGCGCGCGGTCGTGATCACGATCGACGACGGCTACCGCGACAACCTCGAGGTGGCGGCGCCGCTGCTGGCCCGCCACGGCTTCCCGGCGACGATCTTCCTGGTCAGCCAGCGGCTCGGCGACGCCAACGACTGGGACGACGAGCCGCCGATCGGCGGCCGCCCGCTGATGACCGCCGCCGAGGCGCTGGAGATGCGGGCGATGGGGCACGAGCTCGGCGCCCACACCCGCACCCACTGCTGGCTGACCGAGGCCGGCGACGAGGAGGTCGTCGAGCAGATCGGCGGCTCGCGCCGCGACCTCGAAGCCGAGCTGGGGATCGAGGTGATCGGCCTCGCCTACCCCTACGGCCGCCACGACGAGCGCGCGGTCGCGGCGGCCGGCGCCGCCGGCTTCGCCGGCGCCTGCACCACCCACGTCGCCCTGACCCGGCTCGACGAGGACCCACTGCGCATCCCCCGGATCGAGATCAAGGGCTCGGACCGAATCTGGACCTTCCTCCGCAAGCTGCGCACCGGCAACCCCTGAGCTGGCCCCGGGGCGCCTGTAGGGTCGGTCCGTGGAAGATCGGCCCGCGATCCTCAACGGCACCCCGGTGCGGGACGGCAAGGAGTGGCCGGCCTGGCCGCAGTGGGACGAGAGCGAGCGCCAGCTGCTGGCCGAGGTGCTCGAGTCGCGGCGCTGGTCGAGCAGCCGCGGCGGCCAGCGGGCGGCGAGCTGGGCGGCGGAATTCGCGGCGCTGCAGGGAGCGGCGCACGGCCTGGCGCTGACCAACGGCACCCACACCCTGGAGGCGGGGCTGCCCGCCTGCGGCGTCGGCGAGGGCGACGAGGTGATCGTGCCGGCGCTGACCTTCGTCACCACCGCGACCGCGGCGCTGGCGGTGAACGCGACCCCGGTGCCGGTCGACGTCGACCCCGAGACCCTCTGCATCGACCCGGAGGCGGTGGCGGCGGCGATCAACGAGCGCACCCGGGCGCTGATCCCGGTTCATCTGGCCGGTGCCGCCTGCGACATGGACGCCCTCGGCGAGCTCTGCCGGCGCCACGACCTCGCCATCGTCGAGGACTGCGCCCACGCCCACGGCACCCGCTGGCGCGGCCGCGGCGTCGGCACCCTCGGCAGCTTCGGTAGCTTCTCCTTCGAGTCGCACAAGCTGATCACCGCCGGCGAGGGCGGCGCCCTGATCACCGACGACGATTCGCTGCGGGCGCGTGCCCTCTCCTACGTCGACTGCGGCCGGGTCGAGGGCGGCCACCACTACCACCACGCCACCTACGGCAGCAACCTGCGGATGAGCGAGTGGCAGGGCGCCGTCCTCAGCGCCCAGCTCGCCCGCTTCCCCGCCCAGCACCGGGTGCGCGAAGAGCGGGCGGCGCTGCTCGATTCCGAGCTGGCCGCGATTGCGGGAATCGAGCCCCAGGCGGGCGACGAGCGGATGGACAGCCGCGCCCGCTACTCCTACCTGCTGCGCTATGACCCGGCGCAGTTCGGCGACCTGCCCCCCCGCGCCTTCGAAGCGGCGCTCCATGCCGAGGGCATCGAGGCCGGCTCCTCCTACCCCAGCCTCAACACGCTGGAGGCCTTCCGCACCGGCAACTTCGGGCCGCGCCTGCGCGGCGGCGCGCCGCGGCTCGACTACGCCAGTCTCAGCCTCCCCCACGCCGAGCACGCGGCCGAGCACACGCTCTGGCTCGATCACAACATGCTCCTCGCCGAGCCCGACGACGTCCTCGACATCGTCCGCGCGATCGCCCGCATCCAGGCCCATGCCCCGCGGGTCGCCAGGGGCCCCGCTGAGCCCCGGGGGCGCGTCCGCCGCTTCGCCGGCGCCCTGCGCCGGCGCGGCTCATAGCTCCCCGCGGCGCAGCTGCTCGACCACGAAGCCGCAGGCGCGGACCGTGATCGCCATCATCGTCAGCGTCGGGTTCTGGGAGCCGCCGGAGACGAAGCAGGAGCCGTCGGTGACGAAGAGGTTGGGAACGTCCCAGCAGCGGTTGTGAGGGTCGAGCACCGAGGTCTCGGGGTCGGCGCCCATGCGGGCGGTCCCGACCTCGTGCACCGATAGGCCCGGCGGCCCCAGCTCCGCGTCGCTTCTCTCCACCTCCCATCCGGCAAGCGCGACCATCTCCTCCAGGCAGCGGTGCTGATCGGCCGCCATCCGGCGCTCGTTCTCGCCGTAGCGGCACTCGACGCGGACCGCCGGGATGCCCCAGGCGTCGACCCGCTCGGGGTCGATCGCGACCTGGTTCTCGAATCTCGGCAGGACCTCGCCGAAGGCGCGGATCCAGGCCATGCCGCTGCGCCGGCCGCGAATTCCGGCGAGGCGGCCGCCCTCGGGCGCCTCGATCCGCAGCTCGATCTCGTAGCTGCGGACGAAGTCGGCGCCGGGCTCGGTGACGTTGCGGAAGGCGGGAACGAGGCAGCCGTGGGAGGAGCGGCCGCCGCCCGGCCGCCAGCGCCAGGGGGCGTGGCCGTCGATGCCGATCCCGTAGGTGTGGTCCATCAGGTAATGCCCCAGCATCCCCGAGGAGTTGCCGAGGCCGTCCGGATGCACCTCGCTGGCGGAATTGAGCAGCAGCCGGGTCGACTCGATCGTCGAGGCGCAGAGGATCGTCACCGGCGCCCGCAGCTCCTCTTCGCGGCCGGTGAGGCGTTTGACGAAGGCGACGCCGGCGGCGCGACCGCCGCCGTCCTCGACGATCACGCGGCTGGCGATCGAGTCCGGCAGCAGGGTCAGCCTGCCGGTCGCCTTGGCCGCTTCGACCAACGCCCCCGCCGGCGCCTCGGCGATGCGCGCCGACGTCACCGTCCGGGTCGGCCAGCGGCGCTCGACCCGGGCCGCGAAGTCGCGCTCGGCGCTCGAGAGGGCCGGCGAGGGGCCGAACCGCCCGTCCGGCATCCGCTCGCAGCGGGCCGCCACGCCGCAGACCGCCATGAAGCGCTCGACGCGGTCGTAGTGGGGCGCCAGGTCCGCATAGGAGATCGGCCAGGCCTGGCCGATCCCGTCCTCCTCGGCCGCCTTGAGATCGCGTTCGGACATCCGCACCGAGGTGCGCGCCCAGGTGTGCAGGCGGCCGCCGACGACCCGGGAGCGGATCCAGGCGAAGGGGGCATCCTCCGGGCTCTCGTAGGGGTTGTCGAGGTCGTCGACGAAGAGGTGGGCGGTGTGATCGGCGTATGCGTAGCAGCGCGCCTGCACCTGCTGGCGGCGCGCCTCGGACGGCGAAGCGGAGGGGGACGCGGACGGCGGCGACAGCGGCCCCGCCTCGAGCAGCGCCACCCGCAGGCCGGCCTCGGTCAGCTCCTTGGCCGCCCAGCCGCCGGTGGCGCCGGAGCCGACGACGATCGCGTCATATGCGGCCTCCCCCATCGGCCTCCCAACCTACTCCGGCAGGCGCCAGAGGTGGGGCAGCACCAGGTTGCCTTCGCTGCCCGCAGACGGCATCGGCCGCTGGTCGACCACCCCCGGAGCGACGTCGAAGAAGGCCGCCGCTTCGAGCCCGTCCTGGATCTGGCCGCGCCCTTTGACCAGGACGTCGAGCCGGTAACGGCCGGGGTCAGCGGCAGCGAGGGGAACTCGCACTCGATCGTCGCGCCCAGCTCCGGGTCGCGCTCGTCGACCGGGGAGGAGAGCTCGCTGTCGACCCCGGTCAACGCCATGCCGAGGCTGTCGAGGATCGTGATCCGGCACTCCGTCGCCGGCAGCGCCTTGGTCATCTCGACCGTGATCGTCGCGGCCCGGCCACCGACGATCGCGTTCGCCTCGCCGCTGACCGCGTCGCGGACGGTGACCCGCTCGATCATGCTCTCCAGCCAGGAGCTGCCCTCGCGATCCTGCCGCGCCAGCAGGTCCCCGGCGGCGGCGCGCTCGAGGCCGCGCAGGTACTCGCCGACGGTCTCCGCCACCGGGCCATCGGCCAGCACCCGGCCGGCCTCGAGCAGGACCCCCCGCTCGCAGAGCGCCTGGATGGTCGAGAGATTGTGGGAGACGAAGACGACCGTGCGCCCCTCCCGCGCGACCTCGTTCATTTTCGCCAGCGACTTGCGCTGGAAGGCGGCGTCGCCGACGGCGAGGACCTCGTCGACGAGGAGGATCTCCGGCTCGAGGTGGGCGGCGACGGCGAAGGCCAGCCGCACCGACATCCCGCTCGAGTAGCGCTTCACCGGCGTGTCGAGGAAGCGGGCGATGTCGGCGAACTCGACGATTTCGTCGAAGCGGGCGCGGATCTCGGCCCGCCGCATGCCGAGGATGGCGCCGTTGAGGAAGATGTTCTCGCGGCCGGTCAGCTCCGGGTGGAAGCCGGTCCCGACCTCCAGCAGCGAGCCGACCCGGCCGGTCACGTCGACCCAGCCGGTGGTCGGCTCGACGATCCGCGAGAGGATCTTCAGCAGGGTGCTCTTGCCGGCGCCGTTGTGGCCGATCAGGCCGACCACCTCCCCCTCCTCGATGCTGAGGGACAGCTCCCGCAGCGCCCAGTAGACGAGCTGCTCGTCCTCCTCGCCGCCGCGCCGGCGGCCGAGCCCGCGGACAGCGCTGACGATGCCCTCGCGCAGGGTCCCATAGCCGCGCGAGCCGATCCCCAACAGGTAGCGCTTGCCGAGCTCGTTGGCCTGTATCGCGGTCGCGGGCATCAGATGTAGTCGGCGAAGCTGCGCTCGACGCGGTCGAAGTAGGCGAGCCCGAGGACGAAGAAGACGAGCGCGGAGACGGCGGAGATGCCGATCAGGTCGAGCGGCGCGCCGCTGCCCAGCACCGCCCAGCGGAAGCCTTCGACGACGCCGACCATCGGGTTGATCGCGGTCAGGGTGCGCCAGGGCTCGCCGATCAGGCTGCTCGGGTAGACGACCGGGGTGGCGAAGAGCCAGAGCTGGATCGCGAACGGGATCACGTACTTGATGTCGCGGTAGCGGACGTTGATCGCCGAGAGCGCCGCGGTGGCGCCGAGCACGGCGAGGAGCATGATCGCGATCAGCAGCGGCAGGGCCAGGATCGCCAGCGGCG
>OBLV0100000240.1_pt1 | contig 17606 bp, 13 predicted proteins | sample 1520071 | NCBI WGS metagenome assembly OBLV01 (sample SAMEA3888446, study PRJEB22518) | metagenome | reverse complement strand
GTTAAGATGAGCGACTATCTTCATAAACACAGAGTAGGCAATACAGTGTAAAGAAAACATCAAATGCGAATAAGGATGCCCTGTTTGCGGGGATATAATCCAGGAAAAGATAGTCGATTCTGATGCCAGAACCGGTGAGTCAAATCACAACGGAAACAACTACTGGTAGGCATCATCAGTTGGTCCCTGCTCGGTCTCATCGCAGGCGCCATCGCCAATTTTGTTCTGCTCATGCCAGATCGGGATCCGGCGGAAACTCCGGGCGGAAGCGGCTACGGATGGTCGTGGCCGGTATTGCCTTAGGAGCTTGTCGAGTGGGTGTGCTCCGGTGGATACCGGCCGTGCGTGGGAGACGCTTGACGCTGCTTGGGCTCACGTCGTGGGTAGTGGCGAGGAAGGCGGCTCTGGTGCCGTTTGGGGTAGTCGGTGATCAGCTCGGTGATCTCGTGCTCATCGAGGCGCTCGCGCAACTCCACGGGCGCTTCGCGCTCGGTCTCGCGATCTATGACGCTAGTGAGCGCCCTGTCATGGCAAAATTCCGCAGGTCAGCGGCTTGCACGGAGTGCGAGTAAGAGGCAAGTATCTCGTTGGGTTCTGATGCGTGGGTCTTGGTTGTCGTGTACAACACCCGCTATCTCGTGCACTGACCGATGCCGAACGGGCCTGTGCTGGACCTGTTGACGAGTCCGGCGTATGCGGATTTGGCGAATCCCTGCGTGCTGGTCTCGATGAGTCGGTCCACGTGCGCCTGCTGCCGCTCGGCGGCCGACATCGCGCCTGGGGCAGGCTTGCCGCATGTCTTAGCCACGCTTCTCTGAACTTGGCATTCCTGCTATGGATCAGAGGTTTGCTGCCGCGCGAAGCCGATCGAATGCTCGATGGGATGGGTCTCGGCCGAGGAATGCTTTGACCCGGTTGGAGCAGGTCTTAACGGTGTTTGTGCTGGTGTTGACCTCGAGGTCGTAGATCCTGTGTCCGTGGACCTGCTCGATCTGTCGGGCTGCGGTGCCGAGAGGGCGATCGCCGCGTTGCTGTTCTCGGCGTTGCAGTGCGTCGAGTGAGCAACGGACACCGACGAAGACGACATCGATGCCGGCCATGACGGCCAAGCAATCTTGAAGACGCCATGGCTCGCTGAGGACGTGGTCCATGACGATGTCGTTTCCGGCCCGGGCCATTCCGGCGACCGCGCGGTGGAAACCGGCTCGGGTTCGTCGTAAGACGCTGTTGAGCGTTGCGGCATCGAGTTCGTGGGTTCGGGATTCCGAGCGCATCGCGCCGATCATGTCGACACTGATGTGGAAGAAGGGACTCTCGAGGTCGACCAGCAGTTGACGGGCGATGCTTGACTTGCCTGAGCTCGACACGCCATTGAGGAGCACGATCTGCCCTGGTGAGACGTCGATCGTTGGTTCTGTCATCGGTCTTCCCTGACGGAGTCGCTGAGATGCATTATCTGATCATTGTGGGGCCGGGTGGGTCGGGGACCTTCCGGAGAGGGAGGTGAACGACGGCTTGTCTCTGGCGCCGCTGTGGCTGACCTGCGGGCGCCCGACCTAACCTAGCCAGCTTTCGCGTTTGGCCTCGTGAGGCAGGCTTCGAGGATGTCGCGGATCTCTTCGAGCCTGGCGCGCTGCGCCGGATCCGATCGCAGGAGCGAGCGTCTCTGGCAAGCATGCTCATGGACGCAGGGCGAGTGTCCGCCGGCATAGCGGTGGCGCCGCTGCGGTAGACGGTGATCAGCTCGGCGATGTCGCGTTCGGTGAGGCGCTCGCGCAGGCTCCAGGGACGCGTCGCGGTTGGTCTGGGGCACGCACCGGGCTGGTGAGCGCCATACTGTGGCAAAGCTGCAGCTCAGAGGCTTGCATAGTGTGCGAGTAAGCGGCTGCCTTGTGGTTGTTCGGGGTCTCGGACCAGCTGCAGCCCCTCAACGAGGTCGTCGATGACCTCCCCCCGCGAGGGGGTCCCGCAAGGGTCTAGGTAGCCTGCGTTACCGCAAGATCAATCTCTATGAGAGTTCGAGGTCAGCGTCGTACAAGCGCAATCACGTCGCACTTGGAGGTCCATGGTGATCGATCCGCGTCGTGAAGCCGTGCTGATTGCTGATCAGGGAACGGGCCAGTTCGTTGACCGGACGCAGGATGTCGCTAGGTACGGGACCCAGACCGTGGGTGGCAAGATTGACATCGTCTTCAAAAGTGATCTTAAAGTGTTCTCCTTCCGGCCGGAGCGCGTGCTAACCCTGCGCAACGCCGTGCGAGTCCCTCTCCCCCAGGGGGTTGGGGTCGAGGTTTGCGGTGCCATTTGGGAGAACACAACCGAGGTCTGGAACTTCATTGGCCCAGGTGGCGCCTTGTCGCGGGTCTTCTATATCAGAGGAAAAGGGGAGGAGGTGTACCGCAGCTACCCCACGTCGCAGGTGCGCATCATTCCGAGCGTTGCCCAGTCTCCGGGAGTGGCCGACGTGCTCAGCTATTGGCATGACATAGTGTCTCGTCTCCCCGACGACGATCCGCTACGGCCGGTATACGGCAAGCTGGGCTTCATTCATCCCGAGAGCGTGCTGGGTTGCTATCTGACCGGTGCGCCGATCGAGTCCCGAGAACTGACCGCAGCCCCGATCTTCCCGTTCCACTGCAACCTCAGCCAGCGTGAGGCGGTCGAAATCGGCCTCACCCGCTCCGTTTCGGTCATCGAGGGCCCCCCGGGCACAGGCAAAACCGAGACCATCTTGAACCTAGTCGCTAACATCATCGCCGCTCAGGCCGGCACCGTCGGTGTGGTCTCGTTCAACAACGCCGCTGTTGACAATGTCCGTGAGAAACTCGATGAGTTGGGATTCGAGCATGTGATCGCGAACCTCGGACGAAAGGAGAAGCGAGAAGAGTTCTTCGCGGGACAGGCGGCCCGGAACGCTCGGGTCACGAACTTCGTGGACGGCGCTCCGCACCTCCCGCCGGCCCCCGAGCGGATGATTGATCTGGACCGCCGCCTTCGACGGTTGCAGGTGGCCGAACGCACTCGCGCCGAGCTGCGGCGACTCCTCGACGCCTACCGGTTGGAGCTGCAGCACTTCGAGCGGCACCTCCGGCGGCATGAGGCGCCCGACCTGGAGGGTCTTCCGTTGCTGCGCCGCTCGTCCGACCGCATTCTCGATTACCTGGCCGAGAGCGAGGTAGAGCGCAACGGCGCCCGTCCCGGGCTTCTCCGGCGGATTCGGAAGTACTTCAGGTACGGATCCCTGCGCGGGCTCGACCCTGATGACACCAATGTCGTGCTCCGGCTGCAACGGGCGTACTACGACAAGCGGATCGCCGAGCTGGAAGGTCAGCTCAAACAGGTCGGGGACGAGTTGGGGCGAGCCGATTTCGACCGGTTGGTGGAGGAACACCAGGAGCTGTCGATCCAGGCACTCAGCGCGGCGCTCCGTGCTCGGTACAAGCCTCTGGGGCGAACGACATACTCCCCCCAGACCTACAAGCTGGGTAGGATGTTCGAGGGATTCACCCGGGACTACCCGGTGCTGCTGAGCACCTGCCATTCGTTGCGGGCCAGCATCGCGAATGGGTATCTCCTTGACTATCTCATCATCGACGAGGCGTCCCAGGTCGACCTGCTGGCGGCTGGGCTGGCGCTCTCATGCTGCCGCAACCTCGTGGTGGTGGGTGATCTGCGGCAGCTGCCACCCATCGTGAACGATGTGGCGGATGGGCTCGTCTCACCGAAGCCCGCCTACGACTATCGCGAGCACAGCATCCTCTCGTCGCTGACCGATCTGTACCGCGACGATCTCCCGCGCACATTGCTGCGTGAGCACTATCGGTGCGACCCGGCCATCATCGGGTTCTGCAACAGGGCGTTCTACGACGGCGAGCTCATACCCTTCACCACCAGTGACGCCGAGCGGCCGATGATCGTGGTGCGCACGGTCGAGGGCAACCACATGCGCCAGCACCGGGGAGGGGGTCGCTCGAACCAGCGCGAGGTGGACGTCATCGTCAACGAGGTCATCCCGGAACACTGCGCGGGCGTCCACCGCACCGATATCGGCATCACGACGCCCTACCGACGCCAGGTCAACAAGGTAACGGACGCGCTGATCGACCAGATTCAGGCAGACACGGTCCACAAGTTCCAGGGTCGGCAGAAGCAGGTGGTCATCCTGACCACGGTCCTGGACGAAGGCTGGCGCGGGCGGACCGGACTGAGATTCGTGGACGACCCGCACCTGATCAACGTGGCCGTGTCGCGAGCGGTCGAACAGTTCATCCTTGTGACGAACAACGACATGTTGCCCAGGAGCCGCTACATCCGGGACCTGATTGGCTACATCCGTTACCACAATCCCGACAAGGAGGTCGTCGACAGCGCCGTGGTGTCGATGTTCGACCTGCTCTACCGTGAGTACAACCAACGATTGCGACCGCTGGCCGCGCGGCTGAAGAACGAGATGAAGTATAAGTCCGAGGACATCATCTGGACCGCGCTCCACGACATCCTCGCTGAGGACCGGTACGCGCATCTGATCGTGAGTTACCAGATCCTGGTGCGCAATCTGCTTTTTGACCTCAGCAGGCTGACGTCAAGGCAGGAGACCTTCGTGCGGCATCGAGCGTCGGTCGATTTCGTCGTCTACAACCGGGTGACCAATCATCCGCTGCTGGCCATCGAAGTGGACGGCTTCGCCTTCCACGAGAACAACCCGACCCAACTGGAGCGGGACGGGATCAAGGACGAGATCCTCCAGATCCACCAGATGCCTCTACTGCGGTTGGCGACTACGGGCAGCGGCGAGGAGCAACGAATCCGGCAGGCGTTGGACGACGCCGAAGCGCACTGGGCCCAGATGTCGAGTCGGTGAAGACCGCGCGACACGCGACCGGCGAGCCTTGCGTGGCTCACCGCGGGTGCAGGTTGTCGACCAGGATGAGTTCCTACCCGATCTGTGGGATCTCGACCCGATCGCCGTGAGGTGGGCGCTGACGCCGCAGATCTCGCGGGTACCGCAGGGAACCAGCCAGGGCACTGGATGCCGCGATACGCAGCGGCGTGCCACGGCCACTAGGCCGGGTGACCGTACCCGGAACAGACGACCGATCGTATAGGCGATCGTGTAGCGCCCTGATGGCGGCGGGTGCGGTGGTTGGATGGCGTTTCCCCAGTTCAGGGGCACGATTGGGTGCGCGAGTAAGCGGTGAGGATCTCCACAGCAGGTCAGGCAGCGTTTCAGCCTCTCCCAAATGTCCGCGAGTGATGTTCTACGCGGGTCAGCACGCTGCGTTGGCGCCGATCTCCGGCACGGTTAGGACCTCGCTCAGGCGGCTGGCCGGCCCGCGGAGCCGCCTGAAGACCTGGCCGAGCACGCGTAGTGGTGGGCGAGCTGTGAGATGAGCGTTAGGTATCTGCGGATTTCATTAGTTGCACTAGACGACACCAGCCGCACTACGCTATGGGTAATCCTGTACTGAGAAAGCGGTGGTGAAGTTGACAACAACGAATGCTCGATCCCGGGGATCCGGGGGAGCTGGACTGTTCAACGTCGTCAGTGTCGTGATCCTTGTTGTTGGTGTGTTGGTGATCGGCATTGCGGCTGCCCTGCTCGCCCGCACGTTGGCAGCGGCACAGAGCATCGATAAGAAGGCGCAGACTATCGCGGCAAACTCTGGCAAGATCGACGTAGCGACCAACTCAGTCATCGAGTTGAACCGGACCAATGAGCTCGCATCCTCGATCTTGTCCAGTGCGAAGCCGCTGCAGGGTCAGCTCGAGACCGCCGACGCCACCGCTCGTGATATCGCCGGCCTGGCGAAGTCGATCAATACCACTGCTGGAACTATCAAAGCTACTGCCGGTACGGTCAGCGGAACGGCCACCACGATCGACAACTCTGCCAAGAGCATCGACAAGAGTGTCGGGACGATCAACGACACCACAGGAGGCACAGGATCGCGGGATTAGTCCGCGGTTTCCCTGTAAGGTGGCCTGTTCCGGGCTGACACGGGGCCTAGGTGTCTGACATCAAGTCGTGGGCAGCGGAAGCGCTTCGTGGTCGGCGCTGATCAGGTCGGCGATGTCGCGCTCGTTGAGTGCGGTCGTGCAGGGCGCACGGACGCTTCGCGCTTGGTCTCGGGGCACATACACCGAGGCCAAACAAGTTGGCGCCGGTCGGTGTCAGTAAGCGGCGGATGTCATCATCGATCGAGTGAACGTGTTCTTGGATCAGATCACACTAGCGAGGATCGCTTCCCAAGGTAGAAGCGATTGAACTCGAATTATCGTGGCTGTCGCGTACCGACGCATTAATCTGTTTTGCAGATTTGTTGATCGGCCCAACCGTGTTGTTGACCGACTTAAGGCGCTCGTCGATATTCGACGCTGAATCTGCAATGCTTCCAATCGTCGGACTCAAATTCGCGGCGGCCTCGCGGATCTGAGTCGCATTATTGACGATATTATTGAGGATCGGGAGGGTGTTGAGCTTTTGGGCAGTCGGTGTCAGTGCGCTGTTGATGACGTTGACGCGGCTTTCGATCCGGTTAGCGGTAGCCAGAATACCGGTCAGAAAGATGACCGCAGTGAGTGCCCAGAGAATGACGATGACAAGCATGATCCCTGGGAGAGCTTGGGACGTTAAACGTCGCATCAGTCCCCTCCTACGGGTGGCGCTGGAACGGAGGCAGCAGGCCGAACGCCACGAATCGCAGATGTTGCCCGAGATGGCCCTCGGCCTCCTTCAGCTGAAGGTTAACCCTGCTGGTGTCGTCCTGAACACCCTGCCGAAGACCGTTGGAAGGGCGAGGCTCGAACGTCCATGCGTCAAAGCTGCAGCTCAGCAGCTTGTACGGTGTGCGAGTAAGTGGCAAGTACCTCCACCATGTGTTTCATCGTCCCCTGACCAGGGATTTTGTAATGGCTGTGTCCGGCTGCTTGTGTGCCGGTGCGAATGTCCTGGTCAGGGGCGACCTTTGGGTTCGATTCCCCTGAGGTATTTTGCTGTGGTTTTGCTACACACCGGTGAAGCTTCGTCACGTACCGTGTCGATACCTGTGAGGGGCCAAGAGCGAGACTGGTGAGTGAACCGTCGGACGGCTTGTCATGAAGTTGTCCGGTGTACGCGCGAGCCAGTGTCGGCCATGCGTGTCGATCTCCGCGCCGACGCTGGGGGTCTCACGGTCGGCCCATCGGCACACCGGAGGTGACGCGCTCGTTGTCGGTGTTGGCGTTATCCTGAGCGGCGCAAAGAAGGACCCCGGGCGCGTCGCGAACGGGCGACGAACACCCGGGGCCGCTTCTTGAGTGGTGTCAGGACGATACCCCGCCAGCACATCTGGACGGCAGATCGCCGCGAAGCTGTGATCCTCGCCGCCAGCACACGCCGTGTTCGAGTGTCCTCATGTTCGAGGAGGATCACCGAAGCTGGTCAAGGCGCAGATCAGGGACTACCGCTCGGTCAATGATTCGACGTTGTTCGGTCGCCACCGCGCTGTACACCCTGGACGACGACGACATCGCAGCCCTGCACGCCATCGACGCGGAAGTCTTCGCCGCAGCGAAGACGTGGCAGCTGACCCGGCGAATGGACAACGAGCGGTACTGGTCGCTTCCCGACGTGCCCAGGCACAAAACCGTGCGCGAGATCGAGAAAGACCTCGCCCGGCTCAAGGCGCACCTGAACAAGCAGGACGGCGGACCTGAGTTGGTCGCATCCGTCGAGAACACTGTTAAGGATGCCGCGCCGGGCCGGGCCTTGATAGGCAAGCTCGCCACCGACCTCGACAGCTGGCTCGACCAAGTGCTACCGGTCATGGACGAAGAGACGAGAAGGCCGAGAACCAGTTCGACCGGATCCGCTCGGCCATGCGGTGGGCCGGCACCAGAGATAGGGCCGGGGACGTCCTCACCGGTCGCACGCCGGTCTTCGCGTACTTCTCCCAGTTCTTCTCGGTCCGGCCGCGAAGCGTAGGCCAAGATGGTCACATCCTTGTCTTCGGCAGCCGGACGCTCTGGAACGACCTACTCGCCCACAATCTCGTCGACGCACTGCACCACATGGTCGGCCCGTCGTCCTGCGTGGCGGGACACCGGCGTTCGCAACGCCCCCTCGCCGTTCGCTGCACCTCCTCGCGGTGCGAACCTGGGAGAATCCAGCCGATGTCCTCGCCACCCATGAGGTCATTCACGACTGACGCCGTGGTCCGCGAGGGTGGTGGTGGTGGTGCTTTCGCGGGTAGAGGGTGATCAGCTCGGCGATGTCGCGCTCATCGAGGTGGTCGTGCAGGATTCACGGACGTTTCGCGCGCGGTCTCGGGGAACACACGGCTGGTGAGTACCACGGTGTGGCAAAGCCTCAGGTCAGAGGCTTGCGCTGAGTGCGAGTAAGCGGCAAGTACCTCCGCCACCAGGGGGCGCGTCGACAAGCTGGTTTCCGCTGGTGGCCGCCCACCGACGAGATGGCCAGCGAATGAAGGCCCAACGACGCAGATCCGGTATCGACCACTGCAGCGAGCCACCGTAGGCAGCGCTGTGCGGGGACATCCCATCCCGGTCCACGTCAGCTCAGCTACCGCAGCTGCAGGAATCGAGTCGACCTTTCTCTCGTCGTCATAACGCAAGTATCACAGTCTATTAGTTGCCGAATAAGCCTCTCGGTGTTTCAAGGACGCCGCACCGTTCTCCAATCTGCCTTGACCAACATTCTTCTAAAAAATCACTCGAACGAACAAACTATAGTACCTCCGGCGGGCACTTGCTCCGGGATGGCTCCCAGTACCCGGTCGGGATAGTGGAGGGTCACAAAGGCGCAGGTATCCCATCCCCTCGCCCTGCCATGCGTGGCGACGAAGCTCGGTGCGCCGTTGACGTGCTGGCTATTAGCACCGGTAAACCGCGGGCAATAGCAGGGGACCCGTGACCTAACTCCGCCGCAGGTCGAGGCCCTGACCACGTTTGGGCGCAGTCTTCCAAGCTGGCCATGTGGGTTCGATTCCCGTCTTCTGCTTGTTTGGTCAGCTTCTTGGTGTGATCGGCTGTGGGTTCAGCTGGTCTGCTTGGTCTGGCTGCTGCGCACTGTGGAGCTGTCGATCTTCCATAGGCCATCCTCAGCGACCAGGATGTAGCTGGTCTGTTCCTCGACGACCTTGCCGTCTTTGAAGAAGTAATCGATTGTCGCGTCCACCGCGTCGCCTTGTCCTGCGGAGACAGCCATGACCGTGACCCGCTGCACGGGACTCCAGAAGTCCTGATATCCGGTGAAGCCCCCGGCGTGGCTTTGCTGGTAGTTCGCCGTGAGCCGGTCCCAGGCCGCTGGCAGATTCGCTGGCACCAGCGCGTAGTAGTTCGTAATCGCCTCCTGCCGCTGCTCCGGCGTGTCCTGTGGACTACCCGGGACGGAGGGGGTGGTGGGGGATGCCTGGGTCGTGTTGCTCGGTCCGGGTTCGGCGGGAAGGGCGTGCGGGGTCGGTGAAGGTTCGTCCGGCGTGCTCGTAGGGACGGCCTGGGTTGCGCTGCTCGGTCCGGGTTCGGCGGGAAGGGCTTGCGGGCTCCGCGAGGGGCCACCCGAGGAGGTGAGGGGGGTGGCGGTATTACCACCAGTGAGGTTGCCATGGCTGATCAGCACAGCCAGCAGCACACCAGCAACCAGCAGCCCGACCGTCATCACGCCAACAAGGAGTCCCCGCCCTCCTGGTCCTGTGTCGTGATCGCCCTCAGCTGGTGCCCGACCGGGTGCGGTGTACCACCCGCTCGCCGGAGTCGTCGTCTCCTCCAGTGAGCTCGCCTGGACGAGGGTCTGCTGCATTCTCGGGACCGGTTCGACAGGACGGCCGGGGTGGGGTGGCGCGGGGGCAGACAGAGCGCCGGCGGCTCGGGCCGGGTTGGCCGCAAGCCCGACGAGTGCTTCGTGGGCCTGGGCCATGGTGGGCCGCTGGTCGGGGTCACGCTGCAACAAGCGCAGCAGGACGGGGGTCAGCGGACCGGAAACTCGGGGCGCAATGACCTCCCCCGAGGCCACCTGATGCAGCAGGGCCAGAGCATTGGTGTTGAGTCCGAACGGTGGCGCGCCCTCCAGTGCGGTATAGAGCGTTGAGCCGAGGGCAAACACGTCCGAGGGAAAGCCAGCATCATGGCCCTGAGCGACCTCCGGGGCCAAATAGGCGGGCGTTCCGGTCAGCATCCCGGTGGCGGTCACGGTGACATCACCCACGGCATGGGAGACACCAAAATCAGTGATCTTGGCCGTGCCGTCCTCGGCGAGCAGCACATTGCCCGGCTTGATATCCCGGTGCACGATGCCCGCCTTGTGCGCAGCGGCCAGCGCAGAAGCGATCTGACTGCCGATCCGGGCGACCTCATCAGGGGGAAGCACACCCTGAACGGACAGCACGGTGGCCAGACTCCGGGAGGGCAGATACTCCATGATCAGGCACGGTTGGCCCTCATGCTCGGCCACGTCATAGACCGCGATCGAGTGCGGGTGGTGCAACCGAGCGGTGATACGCCCCTCCCGCATCGCCCGACGATTGGCCTCCTCGGCCTCGCTCCCGCCCAGCCTCAACGGCATCAACAGCTGCTTGATCGCGACACTGCGGTGCAGGCGTTCGTCCTGGGCCTGCCACACCACCCCCATCGCCCCACTGCCCAACCGCGAGACCAGGCGGTAGCGCCCCGCGATCAGCACACCCTCATCACTCACTGCCACTCCCCGGGACCGGATACGTGCCTACCGCACGGAGTGCGGTGACCACCCCAGACTGAACGTCATCCCCGGCGCTGACGCCCCCACCTCACCGCACCCTACGACGCCGAGAAACCAGAGCAGACGCTGGAGTCCTCCCCAACTCAGCTTCCCCCCTTAGCACGGACACCCGACCTGAGATGGCCTCGGCCATCAGGAAGGATGCCTCGTGCCTCCACCTCATCCTGCTGAGTTCCGTCGCCGCGCTGTTGAGTTGGCCCGTCAGCGGTCCAAACCCATCGCTGAGTTGGCGAAGGATCTTGGTATCAGTGACTCGTGCTTGCGGAATTGGGTGGCGCGGGCCGAGGTCGACGAGAAGGGAGCCAGACGCGGCTGAGTAGCGCCGAGAAAAAGGATCGGGCCAACGGACTATGTTGGCGAACGGGTGGCATGGTGACCGCGAGGGCGCAGGGTCGGGTAGGCCTGAGGGCTGCACTGCCATCGTTTCAGCGAGGGAGTGTCATGCGTATCGACAGCGTCATGCCTGCCCAGGACTCGCCGGGTCAGTCTGTGATCATTCAAGGTGAGGCTTGGAGACCGCGACGGAGGTGCTCTTCAATGATCAGGAGATCTCGTTCGAGGTCGATGGTGAGACCCTGGTGGTGACGGTCCCGGATGGTTCGGGGTCCGGTGGAGGTAACGGTCGAGGGAGCAGAGGGCGCCAGCGACGCGGTCAGCATCACGATTTCCGGGGGCTGAGGTTCGGGTTTCCTCGGTGGCGCACGCTCCGTGAACGCTCAGTGCACGCAGCGACGGCCAGGGCACACACTGCAGAGAATCACGTTATTCATTTTTTAGGAGCTGGCGTGCGCTTGGTTTCTCTACTCTTTGTGCGTGTTGGTGATGGCATAGGTCTCGCGCGTGGAGTGGGGTGAGGAGGGGTGATGGGATCGGCGGCGGGTCGCTCGGGTGGGGTGGCTGTGTCTGGGCAGTCTGCTCGAGGGGAAGGGAACCGGGACCGGAGTTGGTTGTTGCCGGTGTTCGCGGTGGAGCGGGCGCTTCGCGCTGTTGTTCTAGTTGGTGTCGGTGCGATCCTGTTAACGCATGTGCACGCTGACTGGGCTGGTCTAGCGCGTCGTTTCGCTGAGCAGGCGGGGCTTGATCCCAGTCGCAACGAGACCGGTCGGCTGATTTCAGGGTTGGGTGGGTTCGGACCACGGCAGGCGCTGCGGGACGGGGTAATTGCCGCGGGATACGGGTTGTTGGAGGCGGTGGAGAGCTATGGTCTGTTCCGTCGCCGGCGGTGGGGCGAATATCTGACCATCGTATCGACGGCGTTGCTCCTCATCCCTGAGGTGCAAGAGGTCTCCAAGCATCCCACCGGCCTCAAGGTGGGCGGTCTGGTGCTCAACGTGGTCATCGTCGTGTACCTGATCATTCGGCTGCTCCGGAGACCGAGCGCCGCATCGACATGACCTGCTGGGTGCGGGCACGCGATGATCATCAGCGAACTCGCTATGCATCGTGCGAATCCGGCCTCGATCTGCTGCTGTGACTGGTTGTCGGTAGTGCCCGTGTACGACGCGGCTACAGGCCCAGCCGTGCCTTGGTCCGCGGCAGCGGCTCGTCGGCCGGGATGTCCTCGTCGGCCAACTGTCGGGCCGGCGCGGACAGAGAAAGCGCCGGGAGGGGGTGGCCGGATCCGGCCACCCCCTCCTCAGTCAAGGAGCATGTCAGACGAGGGCGTGATCGCTCAGCCGAAGAAGAAGATCCCGCCGCCGGGACCACCGGGGGCGTTTCCGCCGGCCCCGCCGGCTCCACCGTTGGCATTGCCGCCGTCACCACCGAAGCCGTTACCGGCCGAGTTGGTCATGGTGCTGCCGGCGCCGGAAACGGTGTTGCCGGAGATGGTTCCGGTGCCACCTGTGCCGTTGCCGCCATTTCCGCCGTGGCCGCCGGCGCCGCCGGCACCTCCATTACCGCCGTGGCCGCCAGCGCCTCCGTTGCCACCGGTGGCGTTGCCGCCGACCGTCGAGAGCACGGTGCGTGCTGGGAGCAACTCCAGGTACTGACCGTCAAGCTCTGCCGTGCTCAGTGCGTCGAACATCCATTCCTCCTAATAGAAATAACGCCGGGGCAACCGGAGATGAACCGGAGACGGAATTCTGTCGCGACGACATGGCCCGCAGATCACACCGCAGGATCATTTCTGCCACCAGCACCACTCCACAGGCTCGCGGCCCCAGAACACATGATCAGACTATGCGGAGCCTGTCACAACAAATCAATCGCGCCCAAACGTCCACGCGTAACCAGAACCGGACCTAACCACTCAAACGGACCAGCGTATTCTATTGGTCACGAGTTGACCACCTTCCGTTCGACGACTCCTCATCAATTCTTTTCTCCCTACGGCAGAATTCTCGTCCGAGATACGCCGGCTGCCGTGCGGCTCGTCGCAACGTGAACCTCGACTGAATGCGGACAGACTGCCGCGTAAAGTGAGAAATAAATGAGTGCTTCGCAAGCATACAACAAGCCCCATGAAGCGCAAGCACTCCATCTCGATCGATGTAGTCGCCCAACGAACGGCACATTCTCTGCGGAAACCACGCCGCCCACAGGCACCCCAAGCTCCTCGGCGAGCCTCCAGCTGCCCCGGCGGGTGCCAGCTGGGCGACCGGGGCCAGTACTCTGGCATTCCCGAATCGACTCCTCGCCGTAACCCGTCTGTGGCCGACCGTTGCCTCTCCTTCACCGTGGTCGCCATAGTTGGTCTATGGGGTGTATCGGCACGGAGACTGATGACCACGCCGAAACCCACCGTGGCTACGTCGCTGGCCGCTACCGAGACGGCATCCTGAGCGACACCTGGACCGACATCACACGATGCGCTGAACGAACCTTCATCGCCTACGTGGCCCGCTGCGGATGCGGATGGCTCGGAGACGACCACCCCCCTAACCCCGACGGCTACCGCGCCTGCCAGCGCGACTTGATCAGCAACCATCTTCCTCGACCGCAGCACCCCGGCCGGCCGGTAAGCGGTCGCCCGACGGCATCCTCATCCGGCGATGACCCAGGACCGGTGATCCAGGACCCCACTCGGTAAGCACCCGACAATCGGCGGCCGCACCGTGTCCAGCACTTACACCTGCACCGCGGTCAGGGGTCAGGATGCCCGCGATGGACCGCTGGCCTGAGGTGTGCGGGTGGAGGGCTGCTGGCATGGCTGGGTGAGCCCAGGCATTGTGTGCAGCCGCACCGGTATTCGCTGCTTGATCGTGAACAGGGCGGTGAAGCCGCCGAGGGCGCATAGCGCTGCGGAGATGAGCATCGCGCGGGCGAAACCGGGTCCGAGTGGGGCAGTGCCGCTGTTGTCGAGTCCGGCGGCGAGCGGGAGAACGGCGACAGCGAGCAGGCTGGCGATCCGGGAGATGGCGTTGTTGGCCCCGGAGGCAGCGCCAACGTGTTCCTCCTCCACGGAAGCGAGCACCGTGGAGGTTAGTGGGGCCACGGTGATGGCCATGCCCAGACCGAATACGGCGATGCCGGGCAGTACCCCGCCGAGATAACTCGCGCCGGGCACGGCGCGGGCCAGCAGCGCGAGCCCGGTACCGGCCACCAGCGGTCCGATGGTCATGAGCCAGCGGGGTCCGATGCGCTGGCCCAGTGCTCCGATCCGGCTGGAGAGCAGCAACATGATCGCAGTGAAGGGAAGGAAGGAGAGCCCGGCCGCCTGCGCGGTGTAACCCAGCGATTGCTGCAGTTGCAGTGCGAGCAGGAACAGCGCCCCGCCCAACGCGGTGTAGACCGCGAGCGTCACCAGGTTCGCCCCGGTGAACTGCGCCGAGCGGAACAACGAGGGCGGGATGAGTGGTGCGGATTGCCGGTGTTCGATCAGCGGGAAACCAGCCAGTGCCACCGCCCCCACGACGGCTGCCGTCACGGTGAGCGGTGTCCAGCCCCGCACCGGCGCCTCGATCAGCGCATAGATGATCCCGGCGAGGCCGAGAGTCACGCTGCCCGCACCGGCGAGGTCCAGACGCCCAGCCACGGTAGGGTCGCGACTCTCGGGCACATGGCGCACCGTGACTATCAGTGCTATTGCGGCGAGTGGCACATTGATGAAAAACACCCACCGCCACGATGCCGAATCGACGAGCCATCCACCCACAAACGGCCCCAGCGCCGAGGCCACCCCGCTCAAACCGGCCCACGTGCCGATCGCCCGACCCCGGTCCTGCTCCCGGATCGAGGTATTGATCAGCGCCATGCTGCCGGGAATCAACAGCGCGCCCCCGAAACCCTGCACCAGCCGGGCCAGGATGAGGACGGAGCCGCTCGGCGCCAGGCCGCAGCCCAGGGAGGCCACCGTGAACATCGCCAGCCCCACCAGGAACACCCGTCGCCGCCCGTAACGGTCGCCCAGCGCACCGCCCAACAGCAACAGCGCGCTGAGGCTGAGCAGGTACCCATCGAGCACCCACTGCAGAACCGAGAACCCGCCACCAAGCTCGCGACCGATGGCCGGCAGAGCCACGTTCACCACGGACCCATCCAGGAATGCCACTCCCGAGCCCAGAGCCGCGGCGACGACCAGCCAGCGCCCTCCTGGTGAGGACAAAGCCAACGGCGCCGGCACTTGTCCCACGCCCGGTCGAGTCACAGGGTTTTGACCAACCCTCCATCGATGAGGACGTCGGTGCCGGTGACGTTGCCGGCCCGAGCACTGGCGAGCAGCACGACGAGGTCGGCGACCTCCCGCGGGTGGGTGAAACGGCCGGTCGACGTGCCGGCGACGGCCTGCTTGGCGACCTCATCGGGATGGCCGTCCTGGGCCCGCGCGACGGTAGCGGCGACTCCCTCGTCGCCGAGCCACAGATCGGTCTCGACCGGGCCGGGACTGACGGTGTTGACCCGCACGCCTCGCGGTCCGAACTCCTTGGACAGGGACTTGCAGAAGTTGGTCAGCGCACCCTTGGCGGCGCTGTAGTCGATCACCGCCGGATCCGGTAGGAACGCGTTGACCGAGCTCACGGTGACGATCGTGGCGGGAGCCCGGTCGAGCAGGTGCGGAAGTGCGGCGCGGGTGGTTCGGACCGCGGCGAGGAAGTTGATGGTCAGCGCCCAGTCCCAGTCGTCGTCGGTGAGCGCCAGGAATCCGTCGAGTCGCGGGCGCACCGCACCGACATTGTTGACCAGGATGTCCAGACCACCGAACGTCCGGGTCGCCTCCTCGACGAGCCGGCTGGGGCCCTCCGGGGTGGTCAGGTCCACCAGCACCGGGTGAACCGCCGATCGCGAGGCGAGCTCGGACAGCTCGTCGCTGCCGTTGCGGGCTCCCGCGGTCACGCTCACCCCCTCGGCCACCAGCGCCCTGGTGATGGCCAGGCCGATCCCCTTGCTGGCGCCGGTGACGACGGCGACCTTGCCGGACAGGTTCAAATCCATGACGGGCTCCTCAGGTGCGGTAAATGGCCGGTCCGAGAGCCGCCGAATGATGGCCGTGCGCTCATGAGGCGACCGTAGGCAGCAAGTGACCGCCCGCGCGAGCCTCACGTGACCGCTCTCAAGATTGGCTTGGCCCAGATGCGAGTGGTGAGAAGAATGTGGCCATGGAGGGCTGAGCAATGACCGAATCTGCGGCCTCCGCCGCGCCCTTCACCGGCCGGACAGCGTGGGCACGCAGCCTTGAGACACCGCTGCGCGCCTTCCTGCGCACCGAGTCCGGCAGCGCCGCCGTCCTGCTGGTCGCCACCCTGATCGCGCTGGCCTGGGCGAACATCGACGTGGCCTCGTATGAGTCGCTGTGGCGGATGCCGCTGTCGATCCGCCTCGGAGGTTCTGGCGTGTCCCAGACCCTTCGGGAGTGGGTGAACAACGGGCTGATGGCGTTCTTCTTCTTCATCATCGGGCTGGAGGCGCGCCGCGAGTTCGACATGGGCGAGTTGCGCGAGCGGAGGCGGGTCGCACTCCCACTGGCTGCCGGTATCGCCGGGATGGTCGTGCCGGTCGCGATCTATTTAGCGGTGAACGCGGGGCACCCGTCGGCGCATGGCTGGGGCGTCGCGATGTCGACGGACACGGCGTTCGCACTCGGCTTGCTCGCGCTGGTCGGGCGGCGGCTCCCGGACAGCGTGCGGGCCTTCCTGCTCACCGTCGTGGTCGTCGACGACGTCGTGGCGCTCGCCGTGATCGCGACGGTCTACAGCGGGCCCGTCGCGCGGTGGCCGCTCATCATTGCGCTGGCGATCTTCGGGGTGATCCTGGTCGTCCGGGCCCGGCGGATCCGGCAGGGCCTCGTCTACGCGCTCCTCGGCGCGGCCGCGTGGTCGGCGCTGTTGTCCTCCGGTGTCGAACCCGTTGCGGTCGGCCTGGTGATGGGACTGCTGACCTACGCCTATCCCCCGGTGCGCGATGACCTCGAACGGGCGACAGGCCTGTTCCGGCTCTTCCGCGAGCAGCCGACCCCCGAACTCGCCCGCTCGGCAAGCACCGGGCTGACCTCGGCACTCTCACCCAACGAGCGATTTCTGCAGCTCTACCACCCCTGGACCAGCTACCTGATCGTGCCGCTGTTCGCGCTGGCCAACGCAGGCATCCCGATCAACGGCCAGTTCCTCTCGCACGCCTACACCTCGCCCATCACCCTGGGAATCCTGCTCGGATACGTCGCGGGCAAACCGATCGGCATCATCGGCAGCTCGTGGCTCGTCACCCGGCTGAACCGGGCCCAGCTGCCTCCCCCCGTCGGCTGGGCCGCGGTCGCCGGTGGCGGCGCGATCGCCGGTATCGGCTTCACCGTCTCCCTGTTGATCGCCACCCTCGCCTTTGACGGCACCCAGCTGCAGGAGGCCAAGCTCGGCGTGCTGTCCGCCGCGCTGTGCGCATCCGCCGCGGCCTGGGCCGTCTTCGGCATCACCGCGCTGCT
>OBLV0100000239.1_pt1 | contig 17632 bp, 11 predicted proteins | sample 1520071 | NCBI WGS metagenome assembly OBLV01 (sample SAMEA3888446, study PRJEB22518) | metagenome | reverse complement strand
AAGGCCGGCCAACCGGCCGGTTGGCCGGCCTTCAAGAGCCACCTTCAGCGATTGCGCACCACCTGGATCGACGCCGGCGTCGTCGGGCTGCTCTGCGGCTGGGCGATCATCGGACCGCTGACCGATGATGACGGCTTCGCCGCCACCATCGCCCGCAACGCGGCGCTGACCGGCACTGTGGGCAACTATTACCGCTGGTGGAACGCCTCGGAAACACCGTTCGCCCTCACCGAACAGTTACTCGCACCGTTGACCCAGATCAGCGTGGCGCCGCTGTGGCTGCGCTTGCCCAGCACCGTGCTGGGCGTGGCGACGTGGTTCGTGCTGAGCCGAGGAGTGCTCGGTGCCGCGCTACCGGCAACGGCGAGCAGCGTGCGGATCCGGCTGCTGGCCGCGGTGTTCCTGCTCGCCGCCTGGCTCCCGTACAACCTCGGGGTCCGGCCCGAGCCGTATGTCGCCTTCGGCGTCACCGCGGTGCTGGCACTGCTGTGGCGGGCGCAGGGGTTGGTCGCGCTGGGGTGGGCCGCGCTGGTCGTGGGGCTGACCATCCCGGTCAGCCCCGGCGCGGTGCTGGTCCTGGCGCCGATTGTGGTGTTCACCCCCCGCATCGTGCGGATAGTTCGCGATGCGGCGCGCACCCGGGCCGAGATCGTCGCCACGGTGCTGCTGCTGTGCTGCATCGGCGCCGTCAGCCTCACGGTGATCTTCGCGGACCAGACCTGGCACGGACTGGTGACCGCCACTCGCTGGCACGACTACTTCGGGCCTTCGCTGCCCTGGTATCGCGAGCCGGAGCGCTACCAGTTCCTACTCGGTGGTGATCAGGACGGCAGCGCCACCAAACGGGTCCCGGTGCTGCTCACGCTCGTGCTGCTGCCGGTGGTCGGTGTGCTGCTGCTGCGCCGCACCGAGGCGGGCGGTGCGGACCGCGCGGCCGCGCGGCTGGCCTGGGTGGTCGCCACCGCACTGGCGCTGCTCTGGCTCACGCCGTCCAAGTGGTCGCACTACTTCGGCGGCTTGGCGGGGTTGTTCGCGGCTTTCCTGGTGGTGGCCGTGGCGCTGCTGCAACGGCGGGCCCGCGTGCCGCTCGCGGACCGGACGACGCGAGTGATCGGCGTGATCGCCGCTGCGCTGGTGGCGCTGGCGGCTGGACTGTCTTTCGCCGGCGCGAACGCGTGGTGGCAGCCGGCGGTCTACGACGTGCCGTGGGCGTCGGGTCCGGTGCGGCCATTCGGCCTCCCGCTGGACTTCCCGCTGCTCTGGATCGGGGTGACCCTCGCCGTGCTGGCCGCCCGGCGACCCGTGAGTGTTGTTGCGCGCTATCACTCCCGATATCACTCCCAGGTCGTGCACGCTCCGGTGGGGCTGGTGGTGGCGGTGGCCACCATCGCGGTGGCGGTGTTGCTCGGCTCGTTCCTGGCCGCGCCGGTGCGCAGGACCGCCGGATCGCTGGCGATGGTGAACCTGCACCGGCTCACCGGTGGCCCACCGTGCGGTCTTGCCGACAGCATCGAGGTGCTACCCGATGGCGCGGTACTGCCCCTTGCGCCTACCCCGCGGCCCAACCCCACCTCCAGCCGGGAGGGGCAGCTGAGCGGGTTCACCGCCCTGGGCGGCTTCGACCCGGCCAGCCCGCCGCCCGATCCACCGGGAACCGGGATGTCCGCCCAGCTGTGGGGCAGCCGGATCGGGGGTGCCCAGAGCGGGGGGACACAGAGCAGGGGCGCGCTGACCAGCCCCTGGTTCGTGCTGCCACCCCTGAGCCCCGCCGGTGGGGTGGCGTTATCAGCATCCGGCCGCACAGACCGGGGCAACAAGCTGATCCTGGAGTTCGGCCGGTCGGTGACCGGGAATGTCGCCATCCTGGGCAATCGCACACCGATCGACCGGGTTCGGCACAATCAAGACGACTTCACCGGCCCGCCGGATTACCCGCAGTGGCGCTCGATCGGATTGGACGCGGCGCAGATTCCCCGCGGCGCTGATCGGGTCCGGATCCATGCGATCGACAACACCACTGACCCGGACGGGTGGCTGGCCGTCACCGGACCCCGGCTCCGTTCCGTGGTGGGGCTGACCACGTTCCTCGCCCACCACGGGCCGGTGCTGGTCAGTTGGCCGCAGGCATTCCTTTTCCCCTGCGTGCACGACATCGTCCGGGTGGGCGGTGGGCTGGCCGCAGCGCCCCGGGTAGTGATCGAGGCTCCGCGCCGCCACGGCCGGCTCTCGGCGATCACCACGGATCAGAGCCAGGGCGGCGACTTCGCGGCGATCCGCCCGTTCGGCCGTCTCTACGAAGTACCCACCCGCCTGGCCGGCCATCCCGAGATCGACTGGGGAGCCCTCCAACTCTCCGCCGATCCCTCCGCCCGCGACGCATACCAGCGCACCCCCGTCCCCCGACATGGAGACATATCGGGGTCAGACCGGGTCCGCTGACCCCGATATGTCTCCATGTCGGGGAAGGGGCTGGTCGGGATGGCGAGGGGGGTACCCTCTCGGGCGATGTCCGAGATCGTGGTGCGCACGCTGACGGGATGGGGACGGACCGCGGCCAGCAGGGCGCGGGTACTCACCGAGCCCACCGTGGAGTCGATCCAGCAGGCCGTCCGGGATGCCGGCGCTCGGGGAGTCATCGCCCGCGGGCTGGGGCGCTCCTACGGGGACCCGGCGCAGAACGCGGGCGGCCTGGTCATCGACATGACTGGGATGACCAGGATCCACTCGCTGGACGCGGGCAGCGGCCTGGCAGCGGTGGACGCCGGGCTCAGCCTGGACGCGCTGATGCGGGCAGCGCTGCCGCTGGGTCTGTGGGTCCCGGTGCTGCCCGGCACCCGGCAGGTCACCGTGGGGGGGGCGATCGCGGCGGACATCCACGGCAAGAACCACCACAGCGCGGGCAGCTTCGGCAACCACGTGCGCAGCCTGGACCTGGTCACCGCCGACGGGTCGATCACCACCCTGAACAGTGATGATGAGTTGTTCTGGGCCACCGTCGGCGGCATGGGGCTGACCGGGGTCATCGTGCGGGCGACGATCGAGCTCCAGCGCGTCGAGTCGGCCTACTTCGTCGTCGACACCGATCGCACCGCCAACCTCGACGAGCTGATGGCGCTGCTCACCGACGGCTCAGACGACCGGTACGACTACTCCGCCGCCTGGTTCGACGCCCTCTCCACCGGCGCCAAAATGGGCCGCGCGGTCCTCACCCGGGGCAGCCTGGCCCGACGGGACGAGCTGCCGCCGAAGCTGCGCCGGGCGCCGCTGGCCTTCGACGCGCCGCAACTGCTCACCGCACCTGACGTGTTCCCCAACGGGCTGGCGAACCGAGCCGTCTTCGGTGCGCTCAGCGAGGCCTGGTACCGCAAGGCGCCCCGGCAGCGTCGCGGCGAGGTGCAGAACCTGACCAGCTTCTACCACCCGCTGGACATGGTCGGGGAGTGGAACCGGGCGTATGGCTCGCGTGGCTTCCTGCAGTACCAGTTCGTGGTGCCCCTCGCCGCGCAGAGCGCGTTCCGCTCCATCGTGGCGCAGATCGCCCGCTCGGGGCACGTGTCGTTCCTCAACGTGCTCAAGCGCTTCGGCGCCGCCAGCCAGGCCCCGCTGTCGTTCCCGCAACCCGGCTGGACGATCACGGTGGACTTCCCGATCCGCCGCGGCCTGGCGGAGTTCTGCGACGGTCTCGACGAGCAGGTACTCGAGGCTGGCGGGCGGCTCTACCTGGCGAAGGAGTCCCGGACCGCTCCGTCCACCCTGCACCGCATGTACCCCCGGATCGACGAGTGGCGCAAGGTCCGCGCCGCAGCCGACCCGCACGGCATTTTCGCTTCCGACCTGTCGAGGAGACTCGAGCTGTCATGATCGACGCTGTGGGCAACCCCCAATCCCTGCTGCTGCTCGGCGGCACGTCCGAGATCGCGCTGGCCACCGCGGAACGCTACGCGACCCGCCGGTCGCTGCGGGTAGTGCTGGCCGCCCGCCCATCCTCGCGCCTGGACGACGCCGCGCAACGGCTGGACCGGATGGGCGCCACCGTCTCGACGCTGCCCTTCGACGCCGCGGACACCGGTTCGCACCCGGCGATCATCGAGAAGGCCTTCGCGGACGGCGACATCGACCTCACCCTGGTCGCGTTCGGGCTGCTCGGCGACCAGGAGAAGGCCTGGACCGACCACGCCAGTGCCCTGGAACTCGCGCAGGTCAACTACCTGGGCGCGGTGTCGGTCGGGGTGCTGGTGGCCCAGGAACTGCAACGGCAGGGGCATGGGACGCTGGTCGCGTTGTCTTCGGCGGCCGCCGAGCGGCCCCGGCGCTCCAACTTCGGCTACGGCGCCAGCAAAGCGGGTCTGGATGCGTTCTACACCGGGCTCACCGACGCGCTGCGACCCTCCGGGATCAAGGTGAGCGTGATCCGGCCCGGCTTCGTGCGCAGCAAGATGACCGCAGGCATGAAGCCAGCCCCACTGTCGGTAACCCCCGACCAGGTCGCCGAGGTGATCATGGACGCGGTGGCCAACGGCCGCGAGCAGGCCTGGGCACCCGCCCCCATGCGCTACGTCATGTCTGCCCTGCGCCACCTCCCCCGCCCCATTTTCCGCAAGCTACCGATCTGAGCACGCCGTGAACCGGACACCACGGACGTCTCGGCGTCGGCTGACGTCGCTGGGGTCGAGTTCACGACGCCGGACGGCGGGAGATGGCTTCTTTTATCTGGGCTGCCATGGCGTCGGGGTGGCGGAGGACGTCTGTTGAGGTGAAGCGGCGGACCGACCAGCCGCACTCGTCGAGCTTGTTGAGCCGCCGGACGTCCGCCTCCTGCTGCCAGGCGGTGAGGTGGCCCCGCCCGTCGTACTCCATCGCCAGCTTCAGCCCCGGGTAGGCCATGTCGAGGCGAGCGACGAACTCACCGAACTCGTCGTACACCTGGTACTGAAGCTCGGGACGCGGCAGCCCACGCAGCACGAGCACCAGCCGGGAGCGGGTCTCCATCAGCGACTCGGCGCGCGGTTCAGAGAGATCGACCACTCCGGGTACCCGGCGGCGCCAGCGCGCCCGCCGGTGGCGATCCTGGATCCGGAGCACCGCGGATGGAGCGAACCGCCCGACCCTCGCCAGCGCATCCATCGCCACCACGGCCTCCACCGTTGGTAGCCACCTCGCCAGGTCCCAGGCCGTGCTGCACAGCCCATGATCCCCGGAATGGGGTGATGCCCAAGGTCAGTTCATCGATCACAGATCACAGCCTGCCCCGCCGCCCCGTCAACCCCTCCCGCAATCAGCCCGCGCACCCGCAGTTATCCACATTAAGAGCGCCATCCACAGGCGAGAGCGGCGCGATGAACGCGACGGGAGCGACGTGCGATAGTCGAGGGAGGTCGATGCTGTCGAGTTCAACGACAGCGAGCCCAGTAGCGGTAGAGCACAGCGGGCGCGAGGGCGAGATCAGCGGGGCGAGATCAGCGGGGCGGCACGGGAACCAGAACGAACCGGCCCGCCCCAAGCCACGGGGAGTCTACGTTCCACTGGTTGGGGGAATCGGCCCGCTGTGCAGCGTCATAACGGAGCATGAGGGTCGGGCGGGCGGGGCGGGCCGTGCGGTCGTTATAGCGGTAGTTGAGCTGGAGCAGCGGGCGTTGTACCGGCCCGGCTTGCCGCTCACGCTGCTGAATGACCTGGTTCATCATGCCGCGATCAGAGAAGGCATCCACGATCACGCAGTGGCAGTAGAACGCGAGCGTCCCGATCTCGCCGGGACTCGCGATCGTCTGGCCCGTGGCCTCGCCGGCCAGCTCAGTCCCGATCCGCTGGTACTGGCTCGCCAACGCCCAGTTCGTGGTGATCGGAGCGACCGCCCAGGGGATGCCCTGGCTCAGCGCGAACCCGACACCGAGGACGGCCGCCAGGGCCACCGGGGCGGCCGCGATCGCGCCGGCGATCCGGGGCGCCGCCGCTCGCACCGCGGCCGGCACGGCCACCGCGGTGAATGCCGCGCACGAGAAGAGGCCGGCCAGCGACGGGCCGTAGTACCAGTGGTAGGGCGCGGTACCCAGCGCGCTGAACGCCGCGAAATGGGCCAGACCACCGACCCCGGTGACGACCGGGACAGCCACACCGCCCGGAACAGCCCGGCGCAGCGCGGGGATGGTCCAAGCCGCCAGGCACAGCGCACCGAGGGCGGCCGGTGCGACGGCGAGCACAGTCGCAGTGGGGTAGGCCTGCCAGTAAAGCTGGATACCGTTGGCGAAGTCGTAGACCCCACCCCACCGCTCTCCCCCGGTCTTGAGCAGGAACGTACCGGGCAGGGCCGAACCCAGCAGCCGCCAGCTGACCAGGTACCAGGGCAGCGCCACGCCGATCGCGATCCCGGTGACGAGCACCGCCCGGCGGCGCAATGCGGCCACCCCGAGCACTGCCACCACCGCGAACACCGCGAGATCCGGCCGGGTCAGCACGAGCAGCCCGCAGAGCACCCCCGCGGCCAGCGGGCGACCGGCCACAGCGCAGTAACCGAGCCCCACGATCAGGCTGGAGGCGAGGAAGGTCTCCAACCCGATAGTGGAAGCCAGCAGCGGGTTGACCAGTAACCCGACCACCGTGAGCACCGGCAAGATCCAGGACAAGCCCAGCAGCCGGGCGGTGCGGGCCGACCAGATCGCGGTCGCGGCGGAACTCGTCATCAGGACCGCTCCCGCGGCCACCACCGGTTGCCGCACCAGCGCGGTGGCCCCGGCGAGCAGCCACACGTTCAACGGGGAGGTCGCGGTATTCGACGTCTGCGCCTCGATGACACCCCAGTGCAGGTGAAAGGCCACATTCCGGGCGTAGTCCAGGGTGATGTAGGCGTCATCGATCAACGCGTGGCGAGCCAGCAGGAACAGCAGCCCACCCCCCGCCGCACCAGCACCCGCCGCCAGCAGATCCGACCGCACGGGGCGGGAGCTACAGGTAGACGGCCGCGACGAGGGTGATCACCAGGCAGCCACCCAGCACCTGGAGCACCCGATCGCCGAGGGCGATCTCCTCGGGCTCACCGCCGTTGCCACCATCCACGTCCACCGCGTACCTCAGCACGGCCACCACGAAGGGCACCAGGGAGATGATCGGCCAGTGCGAGTGGTTGATCTGGCTGAGCTGGAACGCCCACAGACCGTAGGTCATGATCAGCACGGTGGCGGACAGCGTCCACACGAAACGGAGGTAGGAGGCGGTATAGCGCTCCAGCGACTTGCGGATCTTCGCGCCGGTGCGCTCCGCGAGGCGAATCTCGGCGTAGCGCTTCCCGGCCACCATGAACAGCGAACCGAACGCGGCGACGAGCAGGAACCACTGGGACAGCTCGATATTGGCCGCTGCTCCACCCGCGATGGCCCGGAGCAGGAACCCCGACGCGACGATGGCGATATCCACCACCGGCTGGTGTTTGAGCCACAGGCAGTAGGAGATCTGCACCGCGATGTAGACCGCGGTGACGATGGCGAGATTGGGCGTGGCCAGGAAGGACATCCCGAGCGCGCCCGCGAACAGCAGCGCCGCGACGACCAGCGCCAGCTGTGGCGGCACCACCCCGGCGGCGATCGGCCGGTTGCGCTTGGTCGGGTGTGCCCGGTCAGCCTCGACGTCCTGGACATCGTTGACCAGGTACACCCCGGACGCGGCGAGCGAGAACGCGACGAAGGCAACGCCGACGGCGATGAGCACGTGCAGCTGGAAAAGGTATCCACCGACGAACGGTGCGGCGAGCACGAGAACGTTCTTCACCCACTGCCGGGGCCGCATGGTGCGGACCAGCCCGGCCAGCGCGCTGAGGGGCCGAGCGGGGGTACGAACCTCCCGCGGCGCGGTGGTGGTCATCGAGGTCCTCTCCGGCCTGTGCCAGGGAAAGATCGCCTGCCACGAGAACCGCGAGCAGGGCGACAATACTGCCGAATCCCGGCTCCAACAGCGGCGCCCAGCGCGGAACCAGCCAGCACGTCAGTCGGGTAGTGCACGCCGAGCACCAACCTGCTGATCAGCATCGGAGGCACCAGCACCGGCACGAGCCGACGACGCAGCAGGCTACCGTAGAGAACGGCCGCCGCGGTGGTCGACGCCGCATGCGAGGACGGGAAGGATAGTTGGCTGGGGGTGCCCGCCAGCGCCATGACCGTCGGGTCGGTGGGCCGGTGCCGGCGCACCACCCGCTTCACCCCGATCGACGCACCGTGCGCCGCGGCCACTGCCGCCGCCGAGACCAGCCAGTCCCGCCGGCGTCGCCGGTCCAGCAGCGCACCCACCGCACCCAGGACCAGCCAGCCCAGGGCGTGCTCGCCGAAATGCGAGAGCCCGCGGGCGGCGCTGACCACCCGCGGTACCGCGATCCGGCGCTGCACGGCGGCGAGAAGGGCGACCTCCTGGTGATCCAGCGAGGTCCGGGGGACCGGCGAGTCTTGCTCGGTGTGCAGCATCAAGAGTCGAATACCCGTTTCCAGCCAGTGCGGTCGGTGAGCTGCGGGAGGGCGTCACGGTACTGCTTGCGCAGCCGCGGGAACTCCCGCGCGAGATCCCGGTGCAGCTGCACCGAGCGGGCCAGCATCGTGCGGAACGCCTGCGGATCCCGCTTGCGGTAGGTGACTCCGCGTCCGTCGGCGGTGGAGACGGTCACCCCGTCGAGCCCGGAGAGCACGAACCACCGGGCGTCCTGGCGAGCCAGCGAGAGCTGCGGGCGATGCTGGGCGCGGACATCGGTCGGGCGCAACTGGTGCGCCAAGCGCTTGAGCAGGGTGGCCCCGATGGTCAGCGGGTTGGTGGGTGGGGTCAACATCCGCTCGACCTCGAGCTGGCCCGCAGCGGGCAGCGGAACCTCCTGGGAGTCCACCACCCGGCCGTCGGGGAAATCCGCGCAGCGAGCCCGTACCTCGCCCAGCGCCGTGGGCAGCTTGTCGAACAGCGCGTCCGGCCCGGCCATGAAATCCCGGATCGCCATTTCCTGCAACGCCAGGGTGGAGTACTCCATCGCCAGCGCGTGCTTGAGGGCATGTTTGAGGCTGTCGGCGAACATCGAGGTGGGGCGTTCGTCGGAGCCGTGGATCGCCGCGCCGACCAACCGGTTGCGCAGGTGGAAGTAGGCCTGCCAGTCGGTGGCGTCGTCCTTGTCGGCGAAGGACATGTGCCAGATCGCTACCCCGGGAACGGTCGCGGTGGGGTACCCGGCCGCGCGGGCCCGCAAGCCGTACTCCACGTCGTCCCACTTGATGAACAGCGGCAGCGGCAACCCGATCTCCTCGGCGACGCTGCGCGGGATCAGGCACATCCACCAGGCGTTGTAGTCGACGTCGGTGCGCCGATGCATCCACTGGGTCTGGCGCAGCGAGTGCTGGGCGAAATCGTGGTCGTACTCGGTTCCCGGCGCCTTGTTCCACCGCATCCGGTGCCGGTCGACGACCTCACCCCAGGCGTGTAACCGGGACCGCGCCTGGGCTTGCAGCATCTGACCGCCGATGAGCATCGGCCGGCGGGTGAAGCGGGAGAACGTCACCGCGCGCAGGATGGAGTCCGGCTCCAGGACGATGTCATCGTCCATGTAGAGGATCTGCTCGCAGTCGCTGTTCTCCAGCGCCTCGTACATGACACGGGCATAACCGCCTGAGCCACCGATATTGGGCTGGTCCACAATCCGCAGGCGATCCCCCAGCACCTCCTGGGCCTGGGTGAACCCGTCCTGGTCGCGGACCTTGTTGACGCCCTGGTCGGGGATCACCACCGCGGTGACCAGGGAACGCACCAGCTCGTCCTCGCCGATCGCGCGCAGGGTGGCCACACAGTCGGTCGGGCGGTTGAAGGTGGGCATCCCGATGGTCACCGCGGCCCGCCCGGGCGCGGCCACCGGGGCGTACCAGCCACCGGAGTGCACGATCAGCTCCGAGTCCTCGGTGGACAGGTCGAACCAGTACCAGCCCCCGTCCTCGAACGGGGTCAGGTCCAGCTCGATATCGACCTGGCAACGCCCGGACTCGCAGTCGATCAGCTCGCCATGGACGTGGATCGGGGTGGCGTCCGCCTTCGACCGGTAGACATCCACCCGGCCTCCACCCTCGACCTCCATGCGCAGCGCCATCGTGCGCAGTGTGGTCCAGCGGCGCCAGTAGCTGGCCGGGAAGGCGTTGAAGTAGGCGGCGAAGGACACCTCGGTCTGCTCGGGCACCCGCGCGCTCGTGCGGGACAGCGCGCGCACCCGCCGGGCGTTGGGGTTGGCGAGGGTGACCTCGAGGTCGACATCGGAGGGGTTGGGTGCCGTGGTGGCGCCCGCGGGGGGCCACACCCGCCGCGCGGTGGCCGGCTGCTCATCGACGTAGAGCGCCCGGACCGCCATCGGATCCGCCCGGCGAGGCAAGATCACCCGCTGTAGCAGCGTCGACGACGGTTCGACGGGCGCGCCGGTGACCGATCCGTCCGGGCTACAGACAGTGCTGCTCGGCATGAACCCCTCAGTTCTGCGGTCGCGGCGGCAAGGAGTCGGCGTGCCAGAGGGTATCCCTCGGCAGCAACCAGCGCCTGCGGGACCCCCTCGCGCTAGGGATGTCCAATCGGTCGGACGACCATCTGACCGGCATAGGCGCGCCATGACGTCACATGGACCCCGGTGGGATCTTCGGCGAATGCGAACTCATAGACCGGAACAATGGGTGGGCCGGTCTTGAACCGATGGTAATTCCAGTCGAGCAGCGTATGCAGAACCGGCCCCGCTGACGCTCGTTTGGCGCGCAGGACATCGGCAACCTGAGTTCGGTCGGTGAACCGGTCGACAACGACGCAGTCGCAGAAGTAAGCGAGCGTGCCGACCTCACCGAAACTGCGCACCGTCGCACCGGGCGGCACTCTCGCGGCGAGAGCGGCGTACTCGGAAGCCGAGGCCCAGTTACCCGAAATGGTGGTCAGCGTCCAGGGTCGTGCGGCGAGGAATACCGCCGTCGCCGCAATCAGGAAGACCCCGATCGGGGACACCGCATACCGCAACCGGCGGGGGAGCCCTCCAGCGCTCAGCGCGGCGTGCATGCTGAGCGCACCGATCGCCGGCCCGTAGTACCACTGGTACGGCGGGACCTTGAGCAGCAGGTAGACGGTGACGTGCAGGATCGCGCCGATCCCCCACACCACGGCCAGTACCGCACCCGCCCCTCCCCTGCGGCGCGTCCCGAGGACGCTCCACACGGCGAGGGTGACCAGACCGAAGGCGGCGGGCAGCAGCGACAGCGCAACGGCGTAGGGATAACCCAGCCAGAAGTACCACAGGCCGTTGGCGAACGACCTGCCGACCCACACCTCGTTGACCTTGAGCAACAGCGTGTCCGGAACCGCGGAACCGAGCCACCACCAGGACGCGACGAACCACGGCAGGGCGACGATGCCGGCGACTCCGATGACCTGCCCAGCACGTCTGGACCTGGTTCGAGCAGGTGAGCTTCCGATCACGGCGATCAGCGCGGCCACGGCGAACGCGGCGAGGTCTGCGCGGGTGAGCACCAGGAGCCCGCACAGCACGCCGGTGGCCACCGGACGCCGGGCGAGCACCGCAGCGCCCAGCGCCGCGATCAGCGCGATCCCCAGGTATGTCTCCAGCCCGATCGTCGAGATGAGCAGCGGGTTCACCACGACCAGCCCGGTTCCCATTGCGGCGAACCACCGGCTGTATCCCACTCGCGCACAGCTCAGCGACAAGGCGACGCCTGTCGCAGCGAGGGACGCGATGAGCAGCACCCCGACTGAGACCACCGGGGCACCGGACAGCACGATCAACCCGGCCAGGAGCAGCACGTTGAGCGGCGAGGTGGCGGTGTTCGACGGGTGTCCCGGCTCCAGCGCCCACTGGCCGTGCTGGGCGAGCGTGCGCGCGTAGTCGATCGTGATGTAGGCATCGTCGATCAACACTCGGTGGGCGGCCAGGAACACGAGCGCGCCACCCACCACGCCCAACGCCGCCGGCCCCCAAGCGGGAAGGGCTGGAAGGCGCCCGCTTCCCGGCTTTGGCGGCTCGGCGGCCGGCGGGTTGGTCAACGTGGCGTGATGAGGCATGAACCTTCGGTTCTCCACCGGTGGCGGGTGAGACGTCGACGGAGGATAACGCTCGGCATCTTGGCCGCAGCCCGGGCACTGGGCCGACAGATGCGCAGCATGCCCAGCCAAGATCCCGCGATCGGCGGTTACGGCATCGTCGGAATACCGGCTGCTCTCTCCCGCGAACCTGGCGGTGTGTCGTGAATCTGATCGAACACTGACACTAAACGAACCAGAGATGCGCTCCACCGCGTGCCCCGCCGACAGTCGCGTTAGCAAGAAATGCACAACCGGTTAACTCTATGCGATCACCGGGTCCAGTACCGATATTTTTATCCCCCGGTCACATCACATGCCTGAACACCGAACGGAGCGACGCTGCATGCGTGGGTACATCGTCGACCAACAGCACAGCGTGCCCGGTCAGCAACAGTTGGTCGTCCAGCGCGCGTTCTTCGCGGCTGCGTTCCCGGAGACACCCGACGATCTTTACGCCCGAGGCGTCAAGGGGATCGTAGAAAGGGCCCGGCAGCGCGTGAGCATCCAGCCACATGCCGCGCTGTCTACAAACACCTTCTTCGGACGCTTCCCAGCCAGCTACTGGCAGCGGTGGACCGACATTCAGCAGGTCGGGTTCACCGTGATCGCGCGGGGCTCCGGACTGATTACGATCAGGGCGTCGGACGTCGCCGGAGACCCTCGCACAGTCGCCACCACCAAGATCGACAATGCCGACGGCGCAGAGGTGGGCCTGCTGATGCAAGTCGACAGATACGTCGACGGAGGCGCCCTGTGGTTGGAGGCATCCACCGGTGCTGCTGAACTGGTGCTCGAGTCCGCCTACTGGTCGGTTCCCAAACGCGAGAAGGTCCGCCTGACCGCCGTGGTGATGTGCACCTATAACCGTGCCGACGACTGCCTGCGTACCCTCGACACGCTGTCCCGCGACAGCACCGCGCTCGCCGTGGTCGACAAAGTATACGTCGTGGATCAGGGAAACGATGCCGTCGAATCCCGAAGAGATTTTGCCGATCTGCAACACATCCTTGGCGACAAGTTGCGTTATATCCGGCAAGTCAACCTCGGCGGCGCCGGCGGCTTCTCGCGCGGGTTGTTCGAGGTCATGGAAGCCAGTCAGGCTGATCATCCCCACATTATGTTGATGGATGACGACATCCTGCTGGAACCAGACGCCGTGATCCGTGTCGCGGCCTTCGCCAACTGCACGGTCGCTCCTGCCATCATCGGCGTTCAGATGCTCTACCTGATACATCCAGACCACTTGCACGTGGGTGCGGAAGACGCCGACCTGAAGATCCTGCAAGCCGGGGTTCCTGTTAAGGACGCACTCTTCCAATCGGACTTGACGAGGCAGCACCAGGAGATCCGGGTAGACGCCGGATACAACGGTTGGTGGGCCTGCCTCATCCCCTCCGAAATCGTCGCCGCAATAGGTTATCCCATACCACTGTTCTTCCAGTGGGACGATATTGAGTACGGATTTCGGGCCCGCGCTCAGGGTTATTCGACAGTGACATTACCCGGCGCGGGGGTCTGGCATGCGGACTTCCATTGGAAGGACTGGGACGATTGGTATCGTTACTTCAACCTGCGTAACTCACTGATTGTCAATGCCCTGCATGGACGCCCCCACCGGACTGACACGGCCCGCTTCGTCCTGAAGGACCTGCTGCTTTACCTCGTCTCGATGCAGTATGGGCTGGCAGCCACCCTGATCATGGCCGTTGAGGACTTCCTGGCCGGACCGGAGGTGCTGTTCGACGGTGGGATCGAAGCGGCCGCAGCGGTTCGTAAGCTTCGAGCGGAGTACCCGGAGACGACTCGGCATCCCGCTCATGGCATCCCCGGCATAACCTCGGCGGCAACGCCCGTTACAGCGGCCGCGCCGACCCCCTCGATGCCGAGGTTGGTGCTGGTCAAACGGTTGCTGTGGCAACTTCTACGAATACCCCAGGGCACCGCAGCGATCAGCGCCCGCGACTCGTACTGGTGGCATGTCTCAAGGTTCGCGACGGCGGTGGTCACGGATCGATCCCAGGAAGCTGTGCGAGTTCGCCGTCTCAACCAGAGCTTGATGCGAACGCTGAGCGGACGAGGATTGCGGGTAGCCGCCCGTCTTGTGCGAGAGCAGCCGGGGGTACGACGCCGATACCGTGCTGCTCTTCCGAGACTGACCAGCAGACAGAATTGGCAGCGGCTCTTCGGCACCGACGACCCAGGCTCGACGCTCGGAACATTCGTCGAGTTCTCGCGGCCGACAAGCGACGACCAGCCCTAGAGCTGCCCGGTGTGGGAGAGACGGTCCGCGAGGGCGATTAGCTACTGTGGCTGATTGTGAATCTTGGCAACCGCATCCGTGCTGCACTGAGAGCGCGGTTCGTGCGGGCGGTCGATGAGGTCGTCGGTGCGCATCGGAGTGAGCTGGAGGCCGCGCTCGCCACTTACCGGCGCGAACTGGAGGCCACGCTCACCGCACACCGCGACGAGATACAGGCGGCGTTCACGGCAGAGGTCGAGCGCGCTATCCGGGCAGTGCACGATGTGGAGTTCCGGTCCCGGCGCGACGTCGCGGCGGCGGGCGAGCGGGCGGCGGCCGAGTCGAGCGAACGCTTCGTGCGGGAGGTGATGCCAACCGCGCCCACCTTTGATCACCCGATCGCGACCTTGGAGCATGCCCTGTCCCTCGCACCCGCCGAGGGAATGGCGCTTGAATTCGGCGTAGCCACCGGTCGTACCCTCACGGTGATCGCCGCCGCGCGCGGCAATAGGGAGATCTTCGGTTTCGACTCGTTTCAGGGCTTGCCCGAGGATTGGCGCACGAACATACCGGCGGGCACATTCAAGACCGACACTTTACCCGACGTTCCCGGTGCCGAACTGGTCGTCGGATTGTTCGAAGACACCCTGCCCGATTTCCTCGCCGGCCACGGCGGACCGGTCGCATTCCTGCATCTGGATGCTGACCTCTACTCATCGACGGTCACTGTCCTTCAGCAGGTGGGCCCACGGCTGCAGCCGGGCAGCGTGATCGTGTTCGACGAGTACTTCAACTACCCGGGTTGGGAACAGCACGAACACCGAGCTTGGCAGGAGTTCGTGGCCGAATCCGCAATCGAGTTCCAGTACATCGCCTACACGTGCAATGACGAGCAAGTCGCGATGATGGTCACCGGCTCCGGCGCCGCCTGAACTCAGCCGTCGGACCGGCGTGCGCTGCCGGGGCCAGGGCCGGGACGGTCCGCGCTGCGGTGCCCGGAGGTGCCATCGAACACCCGTTGCCAGGACTCCTCCGAGGTCAGCTCGGGGACCGCGGCGCGGTAGCGCTCGGCGGTGATGGCCCACTCCCCGACCAGCCGCCGGTAGAGCGTGATCGTGCGGCTCAGCAGGGCACGGAACTGCTCGGGATCCCGCTTACGGAAAGCCACCGCGCTGCCATCCGGTTTGGTGACCACGGCCGAGTCGACCATGCCGAGCAGGAACCAGCGGGCATTACGGGCCGCCACGTTGATCTGCGGCCGTTCGCGGGCCTGCGGCTTGGGGGAGCGCAGGTGATGGACCACGGTGCGCACCGCGCGCTGGGCGATGGCGGCGGGATGCACCGGGGGGTCGAGCAGCGCCTCGATGCGCACCGGATCGAACAGCGGCATGGGCAGCTGCTGGGCCGACGGGAACATCCGCGCGTCATCGAAGCCCTCGCGCAGCGCCCGGACGGCGGGCAGCGCTTCGCGCAGCGACGCGAACAGCTCCTCCGGACCGTCGAGGAAATCCTCGATCGACTTGTGATGCAACGCCACGGTGGAGTACTCCATGGCCATCAGATGCTTGAAGGTGACGCGAAGGCCGTCCTGCACGAGTGCCCGGCGGACGTCGTAAGGGCTGTGCAGTGCCAGCGTGATCAGCCGGTTACGCAGGTGGAAATACGCCGTCCAGTCCGCCGCGTCGTCCTTGTCGGTCCAGGGCATGTGCCAGATCGCCGATCCGGGGAGGCTGACGGTGGGAAAGCCGCGCTCGCCGGCCCGCAACGCGTACTCCGCGTCGTCCCATTTGATGAACAGCGGCAACGGCAGCCCGGTGCGTTCGAGCACCTCGCGGGGGAAAAGGCACATCCACCAGCCGTTGTAGGTGGAGTGGATGCGGGCGTGCAGCAGGTTCTGCTCGCGCAAGGTCAGCTTGGCGAAGTCGTGCTGGTAGACCGACCCGGGTGCGGGACGCCAGAAGCTCGTGCGCAGGTCCACGACCTCCCCCATGGCGTGCAGCTGGCTGCGGACCTGAAGGTTCAGCATCTGGGCGCCGACGATCACCGGCGCGGACGTGGCGCTGGCGAAGGCGTGCGCGCGCAGCACGCTGTCGGGCTCGAGGCGGACGTCGTCGTCCATCAGCATCACGTGCTCGATGCCGGTGGTGCGCAACGCCTCGAGCATGCCCCGGGTGAACCCACCCGAGCCGCCGAGGTTCTCCTGATCGATGATCACCAGCCGGTCCCCGAGCTGGGCTGCGACCTCGGCGAATCGCTGGTGGTCACGTACCTGGACGCTGCCCTGATCGACCACGAAGACCTTGGCGACGACGTCGAGGACTGCGGGATCTTCGGCCAGCGCACCCAGCGCGGTGACGCAGTCGGCCGGGCGGTTGAAGGTGGTGATCGCCACCGCCAGGGGCCGTACCGGCAGCGGCTCATCGACGATCCACGCGGCGTCGCTGATGGTCAGCGACTCGGATCCGGTCGCGACGTCGAACCAGACCCACCCGCCGTCCTCGAACGGCGCGAGCGACTCCCGGAACTCCAGCTCGAGACCGCCCTCGACGGCATCGAGTTGCTTGCCTTCCAGGTGCACGACGTCGCCGCCGGACTTGGAGCGGTACAGGTCCACCCGCCCGGCACCGCGAACGGTCAGGCGCAGCGCCACCTCCTCCACCCGGGTCCAGCGCTTCCAGTAACTGGCCGGAAAGGCGTTGAAGTAGGTGGCGAAGGACAGCTGGCACCCGGGGGGCAGGGCGATGGACGACCGGGACAGCACATCGGCGGTGCGCCCATGCCGGTTCTCCGGTTCGTCGAGGTAGAGCGGTCGCACCTCGGGAGGGTCGTCGACCCGTGGCATCACCACCCGGTGCAGCACCCGCCGCGGGGGGACCGCGCCGTCGGCCGGACCGACCTGCAACGAGCTCACATCGGAAAGCTTGCTGTCGGCTGCGTTGTTCCGGGCCGCTTCCCGGCGGGCCGCCAGCTCGATCGCTGTCGGGACCTCACCTGGGCCGATGGGGTCGGTGGGGTTGCCCGCCACCTGAATCCGCTGATCGGCCACTTCCTTGGTCGCCACCGTGCTCCCTTTCCGACACGCCCCAGTCAACCCGGCCCTCGCGAGAATCCTCGCAGATCGGGCGGGGCTTAACGCGGGCTGGGCCGTTGGTGAAGCGGGGTGAGGCGGCCCGGCGCAGGTGTGGATCAGGGGATGCCGGGTGGCGAGTCACCGACCGGTGGGGTCACCTCGCGCTCCGGTGACCGGTGTGGGCTGCCGTTTCTCCCGGCGTTGGACCCTGTGCCGTTGGAACCGGTACCGACGGACGCTGCGTCGACCGACCC
>OBLV0100000238.1_pt1 | contig 17693 bp, 21 predicted proteins | sample 1520071 | NCBI WGS metagenome assembly OBLV01 (sample SAMEA3888446, study PRJEB22518) | metagenome | reverse complement strand
TCGTGATGTGACTGGAGTTCAGACGTGTGCTCTTCCGATCTGACCGCGGCCGCCGTCGCCGTCGCCCTCGCCGAACGGACTGAACAAGAGGCTCGGGAACACGTCGAGGAAGCGGATCGGCTGGCGGCGGCCGCCGAGCGCCTCGAGGTCGAGGCGATGGTGGCGCGGGAAAGAGCAACGGCGGCCCGCCGTAGCGCCTCCGACGCTCTCGGTGTTGCAGCAGCCGCCCGAGCCGCCGCCACCCGCGCTTCGATGGTCGATTCTGACACCTAGGTGCGGCGAGCAGACGGGGGTGATCGAACCGGCAAGAGAAGTCCCCGATGCGCCCAGAGAAATCGCCGATGCGCCCAGAGAAATCGCCGATGCGCCCAGAGAAGTGATCGCATTGCGAGGTACCTCCCAGAGTTGTGGTCGCTCCGTGAGCCGCTACTACTCAAGGTTGGGCCAAGGGGCTGGTTTCGGCAGGGAAATGAGGCCGCGTCGACCAAATGAGGGCCTCCATTCCGACCTTCACAGTGCCGCCGATGGCGGCGACGGACCGATCGATGTCATCGTCGGTCGTCCTTCGCCCACGAGTCGGCGCCCTCGACGCGCCGGTCGCGCGCCGCCATCAGGAGCGGTTGAGCAGGTCGCCGGCCCGACGCACCCCGTCGACATATGGGGCGGCGACGTAGACGATGAGACGATCGACGCCCATCTCCACCAGGCGCGCCCGCTCGGGGGCAGAGGGGCTCCCGGAGGCGGTGACGATGAACCGGTCGGGGTCGCGACCCGCACGGTCACGGGCGACCCGGGCGACGCGGATCAGGGTGTCGAGCTGCCGGCCGCCCGGGGCGTTGATGCCGTCGCCCACTCGGCCCGCCAACTCGGCCATTTTCGGACCGAATCCGCCGATGATGATCGGCGGTGGCGGGACCGGGCGGAGGAAGCCGGCGACGCCACCGATCGAGCCCGACCACACCGTCCGCAGCGTCTCCACCGACAGGGAGACCGTGCCCCGGCGCGAGCGGGCACCGGGCACTGGGCGGCCGAGCGCCTCCTGCTCGGTGGCGTACGGCGTGCCTCGGCCTCCGCCGGCGCCGATACCGAGGAGGAGGCGGCCTCCACTTACCTCCTGGAAGGTCGCGGCCATGACGGCGAGGGTGCCCGCCGGCCGGTTGGCGACGTTGAGGACGAGCGGGCCGACCATGACCCGGGGAACGGTGGCCGCGATCGCGGTCAGGGTGGTCCAGCACTCGAGGACGTCAGGGGCGTGGTGCACGGAGCCGGCCAAATGGTCGTACAGCCACACTCCGTCGAAACCGGCCTGCGAGGCCAGGGCAGCGGCGCGAGCCACGTCGGGCCAACGGCCGCCAAAGGGATCGAAGAGGACGTCGACGTGCACGAGCGCACGCTACGTGCCCAAACCCAGCCGGTAGCGTTGATCGGTCGTGTTGGTCGCCAAGAATGTTTCGGTAAACCGCGGCAACCAGGTCGTCCTGGACCGGGTGAATGTGATGGTCGGACCTGGGAGCCGGCTGGGCATCGTCGGGCCCAACGGCATCGGCAAGACGACGCTTTTGCGGGTCCTGGCCGGCCTCGTCGCAATCGACGGCGGCCAGGTAGACCGCGCTCCCGCCAATCTGGCCATCGGTTACCTGCCCCAGGAGCTGGATGCCAAGGAGGGCGAGACCGTCATCGCCTATCTGGCGAGGCGCACCGGGGTAAAAGCCGCCGAGGAGGAGCTCGATCGCCAGACCGAGGCGCTCTCGACCGATGAAGACGCGCTGGAGCCGTACGGCGAGGCCCTCGATGTCTTCCTGGCGAGAGGCGGCGACGACTTCGCCAGCCGGGCTGCGACGGTGTGCGCCGATGTCGGCCTCGACGCCGACCGGCTCGACGTGGCGGTGACCGAGCTCTCAGGGGGTCAGGGGGCGCGGGCCGGGTTGGCGGCCATTTTGCTGGCCCGCTTCGACGTGTTCCTACTCGACGAACCGACCAACGACCTGGACTTCGAGGGCCTCGACCGGCTGGAGCGGTTCCTGGCCGGTGTGAACGGGGGCGTGGTCGTCGTGTCCCACGACCGGGCGTTTCTCGACCGCGCCGTCACCCGCATCGTCGAGATCTCCGAGCAGAGCCATCGCGCCACCGAGTTCGCCGGCGGTTGGAGCGACTACGTCGATGCTCGGAACCTGCGCCGGCGCCAGCAGGAGGAGTCCTTCCGGCGATTCGACGAGGAGCGCAGCCGGCTCAATGAGCGGATCCGCACCCAGCGCACGTGGTCCGAGCACGGGGTGGCGACCAGGAAGCGCAAGGCCGAGGATCACGACAGGCAGCGGGCGGGCTTTTCGAAGGATCGCACCGAGAAGCAGGCAGCCAAGGTTCGGGCCAGTGAGCGCCGGTTGGACCGACTCGAGGTGGTCGACAAACCGTGGGAGGGGTGGCAGCTGCAGCTCACCCTGGCACCGGAGCGGCGCAGTGGCGACGTTGTGGTCCGCCTGGCCGGCGCCACGGCCGAACGGGGCTCGTTCCGCCTCGGGCCCGTCGACCTCGAGGTCCGCTGGCAGGACCGTGTGGCCGTGCTCGGCCCCAACGGCTCAGGGAAGTCGACGCTGCTTCGGGCCATCCTGGGTGAGTTGCCCCTGGCCGCAGGGCAGCGGTGGGTGGGGCCGTCGGTCCTGTTTGGCACCCTGGACCAGGGACGGGTCGGGTCTGGCCCCGCTGGAACCTCGGTACTGAGCAGCCTTATGGCCGAGACCGGCCTGATCCAGCCCGAGGCGCGTAGCCTCCTGGCCAAGTTCGGGCTCGGCGCCGATCACATCGTCCGGCCGCTGACCGCCCTGTCGCCGGGGGAGCGCACCCGGCTGATCCTGGCGACGCTCATGGCCGGCGGCGTCAACTGCCTGGTGCTGGATGAGCCGACCAACCACCTCGACCTGCCGGCCATCGAGCAGTTGGAGGCCGCCCTGAATGCCTTCGAGGGCACGCTGGTCTGCGTCAGCCACGACCGCTGGTTGCTCGAGGTGGTCGAGTTCGACCGCAGTGTCGTCGTCGAGCGAGGGGTCGTCAGCACCTGATTCGGGGAAAATGGTGGCCGGTTCAGCTACACGTCTTCTCTGGCGAGATAGGCGACCAGGGCAGCAAGGGCACCAGCCCCGAGTCGTCGGCGATGATCCCGTCGGCTCCGATCGCCGCCCTCGGAGATGTGGGCGCACGCGCTTTCGACCAGGACCGAGCAGGATCCGCAGCGATTCGTGGGGCCTTGGCCACGCCGGACGCGTTGAGGTAAGCGACCGGCTTGCCGTAGATCTCACCCCCGCCGACGGTCGCGTCTCGGCGACCGTCGGGTCCACCGGCGAGACGTCGTCGTCTGGCCGGCGGTGTTCAACAGCGCCGTGTTGGTCGAGCCATCCCGCAGGCTGGCGGAGAAGGATGTTGGTCACCGACGCGCCGGCGCCGCGGTCGAGGCTCGAACGACCAGATCGATCGGGAGCGTGACCCGCGGCCCAGCGCCGCCGGCCAGGCGGTCGACCGCCAACTGGGCGCCGGCCGCGCCCACGTCGTAGAGCGGCACCCGGATCGTCGTGAGCGCCGGTTCCACGAACGAGCAGGATGGGATGTCGTCGAAGCCGACCACCGACATGTCGCCGGGCAGCTTGGCGCCCAGGTGGCGCAGACCGGCCAGCAAGCCGATCGCCAGCTGGTCGTTGGCCGCCAGCAGCGCCGTCGGGCAGGCGTCGGCCGCCAATGCCATGATCACCCGGGCCGCGGCGACGCCTCCTTCTCGGGTGTAGTCGCCGGCGAACACCTGCATCGGGCCGATGCCGGCGGCGTCGATCGCAGCGGCGGCCGCGGCCAGCCGCTCGTGGCTGCTGGACAACAGCGTCGGCCCGCCGACGAAACCGATGCGCGTGTGCCCGAGGGAGCGAAGGTGGGCGACGGCGGTGAGGTAGCCGTCAGAAGTGGGCCACTCGACATCGGCCCGCCAACCCGGCGCCGGGGCCAGCCGCACCACCACGCCACCGCTGTCGGCGAAGAGCGCCAACTGGGGCGCCAGCGCCGCCTGGTAGTCGTCGTCGCCTAAGCCGCTACCGGCGAAGACAATGGCGTCGACGCGCATTGAACGTAAGGTGCGGACATAGGCCAGCTCCTTCTTCGGCTGGCGGTCGGAGTTGCAGATGAGCGTCGCCCGACCGCGGGCGTAACCGGTGTCCTCGATCCCCCGGGCGATCTGGGCGAAGTACTCGTCGGTCATGTCACCCACGATGACCCCGAGGGTCGAGGTCCGCCGGGCGACCAGGCCGCGAGCGACCAGGTTGGGTACGAAGTCCAAGCCGGCGGCGGCCGACAACACCCGCTGGCGAGTCGACTCGGCCACCCGGTGGGGGCTGTCGCTCAACACCCGCGAGGCGGTGGCGAGCGAGACGCCAGCGCGGGCGGCGACGTCAGAAAGCGAGGCCTCGGGTCCGGTCACGCCTCGGCCGCGGCCGAGCAGTAGCGGCGATAGTGCTCCTCGACGCCCGCCTCGGCGGCGTCGCCTTGGTGGACCACCAGCCGGTGGCGCAGATGCAGCGTATCGCCTCCCTCAAGGCTTCGCTGATCGTAGAAGTGGTGCCCGGGAAAGGGCGAGACCGGTCCGTACCCCCGGGTGAACCAGCGGTTCGGGTGCGCCGGGTTGGCCGGGTGGTCGAAACAGGCGATCCCTTCGGTCAGGCCCTGGCCCATGTAGATGAGCGATCGCGCGCCGCTGATGTCGAGCCACTCCGCCGCCTGCCCGAATGTCTCGAGCTCGCCGGTTTGGCCCCGAGAGTTGCGCATGGTCGCCCCCCCGGCCACGGTCAGCGACTCGGCCACCCGGATGCCAGGAAGCGCAGCCTCTTTGGTGTCGCCGAATGTGACCGCAACCAACGCGGTGTAGGTGCTGTCCAGGTCGATGGTGTAGTGGTCGCCGCCGCCCACGTGGACCGCCACGGTCCGGGTCTCGCGCAACACCAGGTCCTGGTGGTGGTCGCGCCACGCCAGTTCCTCCACAAAGCCGAACCGGGGAGCCTCATCGACGATCGAATGCCACGCCACGTGCTCGATCCTGCCCTGGTCGGGCCGGCCGTCACCACCGGGCAACTCAATGTAGTAATCGACACCGTTGACATCACCGTGGCCCCACCACACCCCATGTTGGTGGAGGTGGTCGACCGGGCCGTCCTCGAGCAGGTTGCGTCCCGACGCCCCGCACAGCGTGGTGATGTGTGGCCGGTGGGTCAGGTAGCGAAAGACGACGAAGCAACCCTGGGCCGACAGGGTGACCTGCGCGTCGTCGACCGACAGCACAAGCGGGAACCAGGCGAACGCCCCCGGCGCGTTCACCGCTCGCCCCCGGCCCACGGGATGGTTCGTCGCCCGGCGCACAGCTCGGCAAAGGTGGCGGCGTACATCTCGTCGTCGACGGGAACCTCGACCCGCCGTCGCGTCAGGGCCGAGAGGTAGGCGGCGTTGATGACCTCGATCGCCCGCGTCGCCTCGAGGGCGTGGTTTCGGGGCGGGCCGGCGCCGGCGGACATGGCGGCCAGGAAGTCGCGGTGGCAGTCCACGATGGCGGCGAACTCCATGCCCTGGCCCCCGTCGACGACCAGGTCGCCGCAGCGCACCGGCACCGTTGCCAGGTCGTTTTGGCCCTCGGCCGCCAACTGGGCGACCGGCGCGGGGAACGTCGCCTGGCGCAGCCCGAAGCCATCGATGACCAGCGAGCCGCTTTCCGCGTGGATCTCGGTCCGGTTGGTGCCGGCCACTTCCGCGGTCGAGGCGATCAAGGTGCCGTGGACGCCACTGCCGAACTCGAGTAGGGCGGATACGGAATCCTCGACCTCGAAATCGTGGAGCGACCGCCACGCCTGCGCCGTGATCGCCGTGGGCCTTCCGATCAGGGAAATGAGCCCGTCGAGCTGGTGGCAGGTCTGATGCATCAAGACGCCACCGCCGACGGTGGCCCACCGGGCTCGCCACGGCCGGGCCGAGAAGTAGTGCGTCGGCCGGAACCAGGTCGTCGCCGTGACGCTGACTCGCCGAACCTGGCCGATGGCACCGCCCGCGATCAGCGAAGCCGCTTGCACGTAGGCCGGGAGGAATCGGTACTGCAGCCCGACCTGAAGGACCCGATGTTGCCGATCGGCCACCGCCGCCAGCGCCCGACCCTCGGCCGCGGTCGGCGCCAGCGGCTTCTCGCAGTAGACATGGAGCCCCGCTTCGAGGGCCTGGGTGGCCATCGGGGCGTGCAGGAATGGTGGGACGGCGAGGACGACGGCGTCGATGCCTCCGGCCGCGATGACCTCGCCGAGGCTGGTGAAGGCGGCGCAACCGAAGCTCGTACCCACGTTCTTGGCCGCTTCGCCGTCGGTGTCGGCGACCGCGACCAAGCGGTAGCCCGAGCCCAATGTGGCGATCGCCACCAGGTGGACCATGCCGACGCCGGAGAGGCCGACCACGGCGACTCGCACCGGCGCCTCCGTCATCGCCACACCTCCTGCTACCGTCTTCCCGAATGGAAAGCGTTTTCCACGAGGCCAGCATACGGCTTGGGCCCGCGACCAATGGCGGAGTGGGGGGTGGCGACGACCTGTGGGCCTGGACCCGCGACCATTGGGACCCGATGCGCGCGTTGGTGGCAAACCCGCCCGGCGGTTATATCGAGCTCGGCCCATTTGCTGGAAAACACCTGATCCGGGAGACGGCGTGGTTTGCCCTCGACGCACTGGCTCACGACGAAATCGAAATCGCGGTGGACGCGATTCGCACGGTGCTCGGGCGCCAATACAAGCGGCCGGGAAAGCCGTGGCACGGCACCTTTCCGATTTTCGACCATGACCCCGAACCGGGCGACGACGCCATCATGTGGCTGAGTTACGACCCGAATTGGCGCCAATTCGTCGGGGTGACGTTGGCGCTGATCGTCGACAGCTATGCCGAGCGGCTGCCGGGGAATGTCGTCGCAGAATGCGAAGCGGCTGCGTTGCGTTGCGTCGAGGGCGAACCACCAGGGCGCATTGTCGCGTCCTATTCCAACCCGGCGCTCATGCATGCCTGGTTAGCGGATTGGGTCGGCCGGCGCCTTGGCCGGCCGGACTTGCAGGCGCAGAGTTGGGTGTTGGCGGCGGAGATCATGGCCCGGTTCGACGCCACCGGGACCCTGTACGAGTTCAACTCGCCGACCTACGACGGGGTCAATCTCATGGCTGCCACGTTGTGGGCGGCCTCCGACCCGCCGCTGCGCGCCGCCGGCGAGCGGTTGGTCATCGCCCTGCTCGACTCGCTCCAGTTCCTGTACCACCCGTTGCTGCACAACCTGTGCGGACCGTTCAGCCGGGCCTACGGGATGGATCTTTCTTCCCGGATCACGTTATACGGGCTCTGGCGGCTGGTGGCCCGGTCCGACCCGTCGACCTTGCCGCCGCTCAACGGGGTGATCGACCACAGCCACGACCTTTTCTTCGCCCCGCTGGTGGCATGGGCGCTCGGCCGCTTACCTCAAGCGTTCCCGCCGGACTGCCAGGTCTTTCCCCGCCAGCGGAGTTTTGACCTAAACGGCGGGCGGCGCGCTCGGGCCGTCTTGGACACCGACGTCATGATCGGCGCCGAGCGCGGTGGGCGGGAGGGCCTGGTCTGGGACCAGTACGTGCCGGGGAGTGTCCACTGGCGCGACGACGGCCGCGTGCACTGGTTGCGGGTCCACGCCCAGCCGGCCTGCCCGATCGATTGCGACATCGTGGATGGCGCCACGCTGCTCGTCACCCCCGTGGGCGACGCCGGTGGCGCTGCGATCGTCAGCACCAATGGCCGAGTCGAGCACGCCGGCGCCGAATGCCTCGCGGTCGGGTCCCGCGTGATCATTCGGGGCCGGCGTCAACTCGACGTGCGACCGGTCGGCGATATCACGGTGGTGACGGGTGACCATCGCTCCGACGATTCCATCATTATTGCCATCGACTAGTTGGTGTTCAGGTTTGGGAGGACGGACCGGCGAGGGGCCCATTGGCGCCAGGAAACATTGCGCCATCGTCTTGTTCTTTGGCGGTACGCCGACTGTTGCTCCCAGCGCCGGACCTGACGTTCGACGTCGGCCATCCGGGCGCGCATGACTTGTTCGTTCAACATTTCGTTGTTCTCCTTCGAGAGAGGCGGGAAGATGCGTCAGACGAAGCTGATCGAAGACGCCGGCTCAGAAGGTCAGAAGGCCGGCGTGCGACGGGTAGGCGAGTGCCATCGGTGTCATGCGTGGATCCAACTCGCCCTCCTTTCGTTGCCGGGAATTGTTACCGTCGCATTTGTACCTGGTTTTGGCTTCGGGAGCGAACGATTTACCGGTGTATCCTCGGCCGCGAGATGACCGACCAGACACCGCAGCCTGAACAGACCTCGCGACGCACCGCAGACTTCGACGCCGAGGAGCGCCATCGGCTACGGATCGTCCACCACCGGCTCAGAAACGCCTCGCAGGCCATAGAGTCGCTGCTGGCGACCGAACCCCTGAAGGGCCGATGGGCGCCGGCGCCGGCACCGCCCGAGGCGGTCGAGGGGGCCAAGAACGAACTCGAGGCCGCCTACCGCGCCGTCGTGGAGTGTCACCGCGACCTCTCGATCTGACGACGAACTGACTCGCCGGTTGCGCTGGGAGCGCCGGCGGGCGGCCGAGCAGGTGGAGGCGCGCGTCGCGGACTACGACGCATTTGTTGCCACGGCGATGACCGAGGGCCGTGACGACGAGCACGATCCCGACGGATCGACACCGGCCACCGAAGGTGCCCTGACCGTCGCCTTGCTCGGCTTGGCACAGGCCCACCTGGCCGCGGTGGACCAGGCCCTCGAACGCCTCGGGCGCGGCGACTACGGTCGCTGCCAGGCCTGCGGAGGGCCGATCGGTATCGAGCGGCTGGAGGCCCTGCCGGCGGCGGTCACCTGTGTCCGTTGCCCCCGCCCAACCTAAGCCCCGCTCGTTACGCCGACCTGCGGCAGCGCAGCGGTGGGGACGAGGTGAGGCGCGGCACCGCTCGGGGCGAGGTAGAGCAGACCGCCGCCCTGGGCCAGAATGTCAAGCGTCGGACACGGTGTCTTCGGGACGCAGCGGTCGGGTGGCGGCGTCGGCGATCGTCGACCACAGGGCTCGCAATGTCGCCTCCTCGATCTCACCGAAGCGCGCATCTTCGGCGATGTCCAAGCTGGCCATGGCGCGCCGTGCCCGGACCTTGCCCACGCCTGGTACTTTCTCGGCCAGCGCGACGATTTTCACCCTCGCCGGGCCGCGCTCCGAGCCCTGTTCGGCCAAGAGGCCGTCGATGGACGTGGCGCCCGCCGATACCTGCTCGACTAGGCGAGCTCGCTGGGCTCGCATCTGCTCGGCGACAAGGTATGCCGCCGCGGTATCGGCGTCGTCGAGATCGGCCATGGCGCCACGGTAGGGAACGGGCTGAGAAGACGCCAGCAGACCGCGCAGTAGGCGCTCACCTCGTCGGCGCGCGGTCGAGGGCCTGCTCCGTCAAGACCCGGCCGAGGGCGATGAGCTCCTTGGCGCGGTCGAATTCGAGGCTGCGACAGGCGTTTTTCGGCACGTTGATCAAGATGTCGGGGCGGTAGCCAGACAGTTTGTGCTCGCTGAGCGACGACTGCATGGTTTCGATCGACAACTGAATGAGCTCGAAGCGACCAAGCGTCTTGCGGGATTGCGGGCGAGGAGCGGGATCCTTGGAGGGCAGATCGCCGCTACCTGCGGTGGTCGGTCCGAGGATCGCCCGTATTTCACGCTCTACGGCGCGAGATGCACCGTCGAGGATTCGATCGATGAGCGTTGGGTCGTCATGGGCCGCCTCGGGGGGCACGGCCTCGCCGTGCAAGGACACCGCGATGACCAGATCGACCGACTCTGCCGCGATCGGCGCCATGGGCAGCGGATTGAGGATTCCGCCGTCGATCAGGACCCGGTCGCCCGACTCGACCGGCGCGAACAGGCCCGGGTTGGCGCCCGACGCCCGCATGGCAAGCTCCAGCGGACCGCGCTGAAACCAGACTTCTCGGCGCGCCGTCAAGTCGACCGCGACTGCCGTGTAATGGATCTTCAGGTCCTCGATATTCCGGTCGCCGACGAGGGATCCAACCTTGCCGAAGACCTTGTCGCTGCGTAGTGCACCGAACCGGGACAACGACAAGTTGATCGCCTTCACCATGTCGAACTGGCCGAGGTCGGTGACCCATTCTCGATATTTGTCGAGTTGGCCGGCGACGAAGATCCCGCCGACAACTGCACCCATGGACGATCCAGCGACCGCGACAATCTCATATCCCCGCTCGATGAGAACGTCTATAGCGCCGATATGGGCGTAACCGCGGGCGCCTCCGCTTCCGAGCACCAATCCGACTCGATTTTTTTTCTCCACCGGGTTAGTGTAGATCGAAGCCGAACCAGGTGGCGCCGTAGCGTGTTAGGTGAGGGGCGCGACCGCCGTTGTGCAATGGGCGCAGCGCGTTGCCGCCTTGGGGATCTGGCTCAGGCATTCGGGACAAGGCCGGTCGTCGCTGTCGGGCTCGGCGCCCTTTTGTCGGCGAGCGGCAAGGAAGTTGACCGGCTTGACGACGAAGAAGAACACGGCGGCGGCGACCGAAAGGAAGGCGATCACCTGGTTGATGAAGTCGCCGAGGAGGAACTCGCTGTTGTTGATCGTGAAGTGCATCGTGGCGAAGTTCGGCCGGCCGAATATGGCGGCGACGATCGGTGTCAGCAAGTCCTTCACGAACGCCGCCACCACCAAACCGAAGGCCGTTCCGATCACCACCGCGACTGCTAGATCGACCACATTGCCCCTGAGGATGAACTCCTTGAAGTCGTTCAACTGACCCTTGCCGCGCGCCATGTCGCACCTCCACCTGTCGACGTCCTGGTTGCCCACCAGATCGTAGGCGGATCGGCCGTTTGGCCCCCGTCCGGCGGCTTATGGTGCGGGTAGCCTCCGTAGGTGCTCCATCACGTGACCCTCTGGGTGCCCGACCTGCCCCGCGCCGACGTCTCGTGGGGCTGGCTCCTGGGCGAGCTCGGTTACACGCGGGACCGATCGCTGTCGAACGTGTTGTTATGGCGCCATGCCAGCGGTTTCGCCGTCGCTCTGGAACAATCGCCCGACATGGTCCCGGGGATGTTGTACAGCCGGTTGCGGCCAGGACTCAACCACCTGGCCTTCTCGCTTGAGACGGCAGCGGCGCTGAATGCCATCATCGACCACGCCGCCGCCTACGGGTGGTCGACGCTGCCGATCGACGGCCACCCGATCGCCGGCGGCGCCCACGTCGGCTACCTCGAAGACGGCGATGGCTTTGAGGTCGAACTGGTCGCGCCGGGTCGTTAACGCTCCGCCAGTCGCCGAAGGTCCGCGCCCGATAGCCGGTAAACCGTCCAGTCGTCCTGCGGCCGGGCGCCGAGGTGGCGGTAGAAGCCCAGCGCGGGCTCGTTCCAATCGAGTACGGCCCATTCCACCCGGGTGTAGCCGTGCTCGATGGCGATGCGAGCCAGGGCTGCCAGCAGGGACATCCCGGCGCCGATTCCACGAGCAGACGGGTGGACGAAGAGATCCTCGAGGTAGATACCGTGCCGGCCGGTCCAGGTCGAATAGTTGAGGAACCAAATTGCCATTCCCGCGACGGCACCGCCGTGCTCGACCACATGGGCAAAAACCGTCGGTGTTTCGCCGAACAGCACCTCCCGCAGATGGGCTTCATCGATCTCGACCTGGTCGGCGGCGCGCTCGTACTTCGCGAGCGCCCGAATCATCTCCACCATGGCTCCGACGTCGTTAGTTCGCGCCGGTCTAACCAAGACAGGTTGGTGGGCGTTGGCAAGCAATCGGTTGCAGGTTAGCTCGCCGACCCGGGTGAAACCATCTTCGGGCCCTTAGGTCGTACGCTTTGTGATGTGGCCAAGAAGACATACGGGAAAACAACCAAGAGCTGCCGAGTCACCTTCGAGTTGCCCGCTGGGGTTTCCGCTGAGGGGGCCAGCGTGTGCGGCGAGTTCAACGATTGGTCGCCGACTCCGATGGTACGGCGGAAGGACGGACGCTTCAGTGTGACGATCGCCCTGGCAGTAGATCGCGCCTATCGATACCGCTTCCTGCTCGACGGCACACGTTGGGAGAACGATTGGGAAGCGGAGATGTACGTGTCCAACGAGTTTGGTTCCGAGGACAGCCTCATTCGGGTCTGATGGCCCGCGGCATTCCCGGCCGGTAAGGAGCTATCCTGCGTCCAAGCGACGTATGTACGTTGTACACCACGATTGCAGGTCCGAAATGGCCGGAACTTCTTACTTCCGGGACCCAAAGATTCGTCAAACTCGGTCGTTGTACGTGCAAATAAGCGTGGTATGTCGTACTCTATCCGCATCCTATTGTCAGGCGAGGGAGTGCTATGGCCAAGATGCAGGTAGTGATGTACAGCTACACGTGCGACGTATGCGGGACCGAGATACCCGAGAGCACCGCCAACGGTGCAAGTCGCAAGATCAGCTGGGAAGGGACGGACTATGTCCTTGACGTGTGCGACACGCACGGTTCGCAGTTGGTGGAGGTGCTCGGCCAACTGAAGGGTTTTGTCGACGCGGGCCATCGCGGTGGCGCACGGCGTGGGCGTAAAGCCGTGGCGGCCGCATCGGCTCCGTCGAGTCGTGCGCCGCGCGCTCGGCGGGAAGCTGCTTCCACCTCGACGGCGGGCACCGCACCCAAGCGGAGCGATCTTCCCGCCATTCGCTCGTGGGCCCAGGCCAACGGCCACGCCGTGGGCGATCGCGGCCGTATTCCGGCCGCGGTCATGGCTGCATACGACGAGGCCCAAAGCGCACCCGCACCGGAAGCGCCTGCGCCCAAGCGCCGACCTCGCAAAGCCGCGGCGGCGCGCTAAGAACAGGTAAGGATTTTGAGACTCCCTTAACAATGGGGTAGGAGATTATGGCTGGGCGTCGCGGGATCCCGCGGCACCCAGCCAGATCGATTTTCAGGACTCTTCAGGAATCAACAGCGGCGGCGAGAATCCCAGCCCCCCTCCGCCGCCTGCAGTGCCGGCGAGGGTCGAGGTGATGGCTTGCGGTTGGCCGGGTCATTCGAGTAGGTGCACGCCGACTTCCACGTGTCAGTTGAGCCTCGCCAGGTAACCGTTGCTGACCAGCCACATCACGTTGAGCGGCGACGGGGCCCCAGGCACCAGCGCGCTGTTCAACTGGTATTGACGACCGAGGCCGCGCTGGCCGAAGCCGGCCGCGATGGGCCCGGAATCAACCAGGAAGGGCTTCAAGACCTGGTACTCATGATAGTTACAGGTGAAGTTAGCGTCGAAATTGTCGAGGCTCATCGGCGGCAGTGCTCGCGCCGCATAGGGCGTCCCCTCAGGAGCGAGGAAGGCGCCGTACTCGCTGCCGAAGCGGTCGATGTCCTGGCCGGGACCGAGCGTGAGGGTGTATTCGATCGGTTTGCCGTTGGCGAGCAGATAGCCATTGTCGGGCGGGTAGATCCAGCCGCCGCCACCGGCCGGGTTCCAGTACGTGGCAATGAACTGCGCAGCAGTGAGCCCGGCGAGGGGGTTGTAGCCCCTCACAATCAGGCCGATCTCGCCCGTGGTGGCAAGCTCCTTCGGACCGAGACGGTTGTCGCCGTCCAGGTACGCGTTGGAGCAGGTCGCCCTTCCCGTCGCCCGTGTAACCGCGGCGGTGCTGAACGCCGCGCTGCCTGGCATCGCGACGACGGTGCCAACGACCAGAAGGGCGCCGGTAACCAGCGACGCGACAAACCGTTTCAACGCCATGCTCGTCTCCTCCTGCCGTGTCCTCGTTTGCAGTGCCTCCCCGCCCGCGAGACGATACTCGTCGGGAAGAGCAGAGGAAGACGGACCTCGTACAAGACGTGACGGAGCCCCTCACCGCCGTCGAGGTGGACGAGGCTGGCGACTCAGATGGGCGGGACCGGGTCTGACAGAGCGAGGAGTTCCGCGAGATGCGCCTAGCCGGCGTGGAGCCGGTCCGGGAGCCAGCGGCCGGTGAGGCGGAAGACGTCCTCGGCCCACGACGGGGTCACGGTGACCTCGACGCCGCGTTGGCGGAGCATCTCGGCGGTGTCGACGAGGGGGTCAACGGCCAACATGTCGATCGAGTGCACCTGTTGCAGGTCGAAGACGGTCCGAGCCCCGTCGCCGATGCCCGCCAACTCCTGACGCACACCTCCGACGTCCGCCGGGCCAACGTCGCCCGCAAGTACGAGGACAGCGTCAGCCGACATGGTGGCCCAGCGTCTGTGTAGCCGCAGTGTCCGAATGCGCCATCGTTACCCCCCTGCAGCTGCGGAATTGGTCATGGTACCCAAGCTCACGGCCGAGCGTGAGGCCAAGGAAACGACTTTTGCCCGATAACGGTGGGAAAGGGTCGTGAAAACCTCTCGATTTGATGAACTTCGGTTCGAGCCGCTGCGCATCGTGCGTGAACTGGCGAAAATAGTGGTCATGTTGGATGCTCCTCCCGTGGCCGCCCGGGTCCTGATCATCGAGGACGACCCCAATGTTGCCGACGTGGTCGCCCGCTACCTCAGGCGTGAAGGTTTCCGGGTCCAGGCGGTGGCCGATGGCCGGCAGGGCCTCGATGCGGCGCTGGCCGATTTGCCGGATCTCGTCGTGCTCGACCTCATGTTGCCGTCGCTCAGCGGCTTGGAGATCTGCCGGCAGCTGCGATCGGTGGCGCCGGTCGCGGTCATCATGTTGACGGCCCTCGGTGACGAGGCCGATCGCATTGCCGGCCTCGAGCTGGGCGCCGACGACTACATCGCCAAGCCCTTTTCACCGGGCGAGCTGACGGCACGAGTGAAGGCGGTGCTGCGTCGGGCGAGCGGTTCGCTGACAACGGCCGACGGGCATTCGGGCCGGCTGGAAGCCGGCGAGGCCGGGGCCAGCCATCTCGTGGTTGACACGGTGGCCCATGAAGTGACCCTCGATGGAAACCTGGTCGCGCTGACGGCCAAGGAGTTCGACCTCCTGGTGTTCCTGATGCGCAACCCGCGCCGGGCATTGCGGCGCACGGAACTACTGCGAGACGTGTGGGGCTTCAGCTATGGCGACCTCTCCACCGTGACCGTGCACATCCGCCGCCTCCGGGAGAAGATCGAGCCCGATCCATCGGCCCCGCGGTTCGTGTGCACGATCTGGGGCGTCGGATACCGATTCGAGCCATGAGCCTTCGTTCGCACTTCAGCGTGGCCACCCCGGCGGTGGGACGTTGCGCCCTGCCGGTCGCAGTTGGTGTGGGCGCCCTCCTGCTCGGTGCGCTCGTGGCGGCAGTGAGTGGCATTCCCTTGCAGTCGGCGCTTCGGCTCTTGCTCTACTCGACCGTCGGCGCGGCGCTCGCCGGCACAATCGCCGCCCTGGTGCTGGCAGCCCTGCGGCGTAGGAGTGTCGGGGTACAGGCGACAGTAGCCGCACTGGCCCCGGTGGTGGCCGTCGGAATCGGGGTGACTTGGGCCAGCGACCGCATGTTCCTCATGTCGCACGACCTGCGGGTGCTCGGGGTTGTGCTCTGTGGCGCTGGCGGCGTGGGGGTCATCACCTCGATCCTGCTTGGGCGCCGGGTGGCCGGAGCCGCCCGGTCCGTCGGAGACATGGCCCGCCGGCTCGGTGAGGACGGACCCGGTACCGAGCTCGGGGAGGCGGGCTGGGCGCGCGGGGGACCAGGCGAGCTGGCCGCACTGGGCGCCGAGCTGCAGCAGACCTCGGCCCGCCTGTCCGAGGCGCGGGAGAAAGCGGCGGCGCTGGAGGGCAGCCGGCGGGAGCTGGTGGCATGGGTGTCGCACGACCTGCGCACGCCCCTGGCGGGGATCCGGGCCATGGTCGAGGCGCTCGAAGATGGCGTCGTCGATGACACCGAGACCGTGGCGCGCTACCACACCACCATCCGCCAGGAGGCAGACCGGCTGGCCGGCCTCGTCAACGACCTCTTCGAGCTGTCCAAGATCCAGGCCGGTTCGCTGTCGCTCACCTACGAGTCGGTTCCCCTCGACGAGTTGGTGGCCGAGGCCATCTCGGGTACCGCCATGGCGGCGTCGGCCAAGAACATCGAGATGCGGGGCCCAACCGGCCCCGGGCCGGTTGGGCCCCATGTAGGCAAGAGCGCTCAGATCCCGACGCCGATGTTGTCGACCGTCGAGCTGTCGACACCGGAGGTGGCGCGGGTCGTACGCAACCTGCTCGACAACGCTATCCGTCACACGCCCGCCGGTGGCACGATCGTGGTCGACGCCAGCCTGGACGACCGCGACGGTTGGGCGCTGGTGTCGGTGCTCGACGGATGCGGCGGGATCCCCGAGGCCGACCTGGGCCGCGTCTTCGAGATGGCCTACCGGGGTGATTCGGCCCGTACGCAGAGTGGCGGTGGCCTGGGACTGGCCGTGGCCCGGGGTCTGGTCGAGGCCCACCATGGCGATATCACCGTGCACAACGAGGGACCCGGCTGCCGCTTCGTGGTGCGGCTCCCGCTGCGCCGGTCCTGATCTGGCCCGGACGGCGCGCCCTCAGGCGGCGCGGCGAGGAGCGTTCGTCAGCACCTTGACGCACTCGTCCCGGGTGACCGCGCCGAGCCAGGTGGCGATCCGATCGGGCCGGCGGATGCGGTCCAGGTCGTCATCCAGCCTGCGCCACACAGAGGCCGCAACACGGGCGGAGTCGGCCTCGTCGAGCCGGTGGGAGGCGGTGATCGAGGCGATCAGACCGGAGAAGCGGGCGACGAGTTGCTGCCAGGCCCAGGTGTCACGCTCGGCGGCGCCGATCACCAGATCGCCCACCGCGCCGTCGTGGCCCGTGGCATCGTGGGTGTTCATCTTGTCCTCCTCATCCAACAAAGCGTCGGGCACGCCGCACGCGCCGGTCTGATTAACCAGAGCACGGGCGGCACACGCTGATACCGAGGCGGACTTTTTTCCGTTTCGTCGGTTCGTGATTCATGACCTACTGGGTGAGGAATAAGCTTTGGCGGATGCCCGCGCCCAGCGACGGCCCCTTCATCGGTCGCGCCGACGAGCTGGACGACCTTCGCTCGGGGCTGCAACGCACCGCCGGCGGCCGCCCCGCCATCGTGGTCATCGGAGGGGAAAGCGGGGTTGGCAAGACCCGCCTGGTCAGCGAGTTCGTCCGATGGGCTCGAGACGAGGGCGCAACGGTGCTCGTCGGTGGTTGCACCGACTATGGCGAGAACGGCCCGCCCTATTGGGCCGTCCTCCAGGCGTTGGATCCGGTCTGGAGCCGGCTCGGGATGAGCGCTCCTGTGCCTGCGATGGCCGAGGATGCGGGGTTGGTCGCGGGTTCGATTGCCCTGTTCGAGCCGATCCTGCGGGCGCTGCGGCGCCTGGCCGAGCAGGCGCCGCTCGTGCTGGTCGTGGAGGACGTTCATTGGGCCGCTCGCTCGACGCGCGACCTACTGGCCTTTCTCCTGGCCAACCTACAGGACGACCGGGTGATGATGATCCTCACCTATCGCAGTGAGGCGCTGGATCGGCGCCACTCGTTGCAGCCGCTCCTGGCCGAGCTGCGACGTAGCCGGCGGGCGGAGTTCTTCGAGCTGCGCCCCTTCACCAAGGCCGAGCTGGTCGCCAAGCTCCACGCGATCCTGGGTCGGGCGAGATCGGAAGAGCGTCGTGTAGGGAAAGAGTGTAGATCTCGGT
>OBLV0100000237.1_pt1 | contig 17791 bp, 12 predicted proteins | sample 1520071 | NCBI WGS metagenome assembly OBLV01 (sample SAMEA3888446, study PRJEB22518) | metagenome | reverse complement strand
CCTTCGCCCTAGCGCCGGCCGCGCCGCCCTTCGCCGCGCCGCCCGCCGCGCCGCTCTTCGCCGCAGCGCCGGCCGCACCGGCCCTCGCCGCACCGCCGGCCGCCTTGGAAGTGCCAGCACCCGCCGCCGGGGAGGCCTTGCGCACCGTGCCTTTCGGCGGCGCTCCCTTTTGCGGAACCGCTCGCTTCCCCGAGCCGGTGGCCCCGGCGGCTGGTTTTCCGGCTCCCGGTTTGGTGCCACCAGGCGAGCCCTTGCCCGGGGGAGCACCGGTTTTGTCGCCAGGTTTTCGTGCGGTGGGAGGGGCCGTATTTTTCCCGCCGGGATTGCGCCGATCGGCCGCCGCACCCGAAGCGTTGGTCAACATCTCGCGGAAGGAGAAGCCGGCCTTGGGCTGTTTGGCCTCCTTGGCGTCGATCTCCCGGGTCTTGGCCTCGATCTCCTTGACGTCCTTGATCACCAACGCCTTGACCTTGGGGTCGTAGCGGTAGAGGGCCCACTGCTGGCCGATCCGGATGATGTTGCTGACCGTCCAATACAAGACCACGCCGGCGGGGAATCGCAGCGAGATCAGCCCGAAGAAGATCGGGATGAACTTCATCATCATGGCCTGGCCCGGCTGGCTCTTGATGGCCGGGTTCTTCGAGGTCAGCTGGTACTGCTGGTAGAACTGGGTGCCGACCATGAGCAGCAACAAGACGAAGTACGGCAGCGAGTGGACGAATCCGCCCCCCGCGTTGGTGGCTGACTTGGCGACGTCGACGCCGAAAGAGGTCAGCTTGCCGCCCGCCGCCACGATGTCCAGGTACATCTTGCTGGTGTGCGACAGGTAGTTCGGGACGTGGCACGTCCCGCCGACATGGCAGTTGGCTGGGTACCCGGCCGGTACCACCTTGCCTTTGATTGTCTCGAGCCGGCTCAGGCCCTCGAGCACCTTCAGAAGGGCGATAAAGAGCGGGAAGGGGAGCAGCATCGGCAGGCACCCGCCCAGTGGGCTGGCGTTGTGCTCCTTGTACAGAGCCATGACCGCCTCGTTCAGCGCCTGGCGGTCGTTCTTGTGCTGCTCCTGCAGCTTCTTCATCTCCGGCTGGAGCTTCTGCATCACCAGCATCGATCGGGTCTGCTTGATGGTGAGCGGCGTCAGCACGATCATCATGGCCGTCGTCAACAGAGCGATGGCGATCACATAGTTGGGAACCAGGCTGTAGAAGAAGGCCAACGCATCCGCCACGGGCCTGGCGATTGGCCCGATAGTGATACCGGCCAGGATGGGCATGACAATCATGACGAAATCCTTGCTCCGGGACGCCCCGGAAGATCGGGCACGGGGTCGGCGCCAAAGCCGCCCCAGGGATGACAGCGGCAGAGACGGCGCACGCTGAGCCAACCGCCGCGGGCGGCGCCGTGTCGTTCGAGGGCTTCCACGGCATAAGCCGAACAACTGGGTACATACCGGCAGGGCGAGGGTCGACCGTGGCGGGCCAGCTGGTAGCCACGGACAAGCCAAACGAGGAACCGGGAGACGAACCTCGGGGACGACCCCGCCGGCGGGGGCGAGGTCTCACAACAAACGACCTCATGAACACTCATACCTCTTGATCCCCACCCACGTAGCCGGCAAGGCGCGGCAAACACCGCCGGGCCTCTTGCTTCCAGATGGCGTCAAGCGCTCGCATGACCGTTAGTCGAAGCTCTCCAAAGCGGAGTTGGGCCGAGGGAGCAACTCCGATCAAGTACATGCCGGGCCGCAACTGCGGGGCCAGGTCCCGGACAATGGTTCGGAGCTGGCGGCGGATTCGGTTTCGATCGACGGCATTGCCGACTTTGCGCCCAATGGCGTACGCCACCCGGGGGGGCTCTGCCGGGTTTCCGTAGACAAAGGATATCGTGACCGGCCCGATATGGGCCCGAGACGGTCGGCGGGTGGCCTCCGAAGCGCGAGTCGCCGGGGACGGGTGGAACGCACGAAACGCCGACCGCCCTCGGACCCGCCAGATCAGGCCGACAGCCGCTTGCGGCCCTTGAGTCGGCGGGATTGCAAGATGGCCCGACCGGCCCGTGTCTGCATGCGGTGGCGGAAGCCGTGCCTCTTGGCTCGCCTGCGGTTGTTCGGCTGATAGGTGCGCTTCACTCATGGCCTCCTCGGTCCGGGCCGTTCTCGCTTGAACCACGGCTCGGTGCTAGCGCGATCACACATCTGCCGCGACGCGTCAGCCCAGCGGCCCGCTGGCACACGCTCATCCTACGGCCCCGGAGCCCACTCTGCCACCTCAGGGGCGCAACGAGATCGCCGGAACGGTCTCCGCTACCCTGAGAGACGGGGCGAATTCTCGGGAGGCGGAAAGAGATGAGCTGGGACTCGGGGGCCAATCAGGGCGCTGGTGACGGGTCGGACGACGTCGAGGGCTACGCCGCCCCCCAACCCTACAGTTCGCACGACGATCCGAGCGGTACCCGGATTCTCCCCCCGCCGGGTTCGGTGCCCCCGGGGCCGAGCGGTTGGCCGCCGCCACCGGGCTACCAGCAACCCGGCTCCTACCCGCCGCCTGGTGGCTATGGCGGTTACCCACCACCGCCGCCCCCGGGCTACGGACCGCCCCCGGCCACCTTCTCCAGCTACCCCCAGGGGTACGGCGGCTACGCCGGTGCGGCCCCCCGCACCGATGGCGCCGCTATCGCCGCCTTGGTCCTTTCCATCTGTTCCTTCGTCGTCTGCCCGCTGATCCCTGCGGTCGTCGCCCTGGCCCTCATTCCGGGCTCGCGCCGCACGATCAACAATTCGGGCGGAGCGGTCGCCGGGCTCGGGTTGCTAACGGCGGCCAAGATCATCTCCTGGATCAACGTCGGGCTTGTCGTCGTGGTGTTCGGCATCATCGTGATCGCGGCCTTGGCCTCGTCTGGTTCCTCGTCGAACGGCCTGGCGCACCTCGTCGCTCGGTAACTTCCGAAACTTGGGGAAAAGGGGACCGCTTCAGCCGGGAGCGCTTCTGCCCACTTCTACACTCAACCCCGTGCGCCGGCCGTATCTCGTCCTGGCCGGGGTGACCGCCGGTTGGGGCACCATTCCTATCCTGGTCGCCTGGTCTACCCTCCCGGCGCAGCTGGTCGTCGCGATGCGGCTGTGGACCGGCGCCGCGTGCTTGGGTGTCGTGCTCCTCGTCGACGCCCGGCTCCGGCGCTCTCTCCTGGGCGCGCCGCAGCCAGCCCCTGGGCCAAGGATCTTTTCACAGCGCCGGGGACTATGTGCTCTGGCCGCGCTGGTGCTGGCCGCACACTGGCTGGCCCTGTTCGCGGCCTATCAGAAGGCACCGGTCGGCACCGTGATCCTCATCGTCTACCTGGCGCCGGTCGGGGTGGCGGCGTTGGCGCCGCGGCTGCTGGGGGAGCGGCTGGGCCGGCGGACCTTGGTAGCCCTGGCCGTTGCCACGCTTGGCTTCGCCCTGGTTGCGATACCGACTGCCGCCTCGGCGGGCGGCACCGGCCTAGCACTTTCGCTCATCGCGGCGGTGTTGTTCGTCGCCCTCATCTTGATCTCCAAACCCCTCGCCGCAACCTACGGCGGCCTACGACTCGCGTTCATGGAACTGGCCGGGGCCGGGCTGGTCCTCGTCCCGGTCGGCCTGCTCAGTGCCTGGCCGGCACCGACCGCCGACTGGCTCTGGATCGTCGTCGTCGGCGTCGTCCACACCGCCGTCGGCATAACCCTCTACTTGAGCGTCTTGGCCAAGGTGCCGGCCACCCACGTCGGCATCCTCAGCTACCTCGAACCCGTCGCCGTCGTGGTCGCGGCCTGGGTGTGGCTCGATCAGCGCCCGACCGTGGCCACCGTGGCCGGAGGTGTTCTCGTCGTGGCCGCAGGAATCATCGTGGCGACAGCCGGGACCCGGCCCCGACGGGCTGCGCGGTTGCTCACGCCGCCGCCTTCCATCGACCCCGCGATACCGTCGAGGTGATGGTGTGGCTGACCGCTGCGTTGGTCAAGGCGTCGCCTTCGGCGTCAAATGACCTCTTTGGCAGCACCGACAACCTGCTGCGCCTGCTCTTTCTGGCCTTTGGAGGTGCCCTCGTCGTCGGCAACGTCATGGCGCTGGTGCGCCCGCCGGCGCCGTCGGATGGCGGTGACTCCACGACGCCGATCCGGCCCCCGTTGGCGCGCTGCGTCACCATGATCGTGATCGGGCTGGTGGCGGTCGTCTGGGCCCTGGCCACGCTCATCTCGGGTTAGGCGCATTACGTATCAATTACCTCAGCCCCGCGGGTCGGCTCCGGTGACCTCGATGCTAGGGTGCTCTCCCGTTCCAACGCCGAAGGGCAGGAAAGGCTCGTAGCCGGTGAAGAGTCAGAGCGCGCCGGTGCCGGGCAAAGGGCCGCTGGTATTTGTGACTGCGGTCGCCGTCGCGCTCGTGATCCTGGCTATCACGGTTCTCCCGCATTTCATCTCGTCCGGCGCGAAAGGATCCGTCGGTCCCCAGTTGGCGACCGCCGGTGTCCGCAGCTTTCCCGTCACCGAGATGGCGAGCGGGACCGCCGTTCCCGCCTCGGAACTAGAAGTTAATTTCGTGAACTCGGGCCAGTTGGTAGAGATTGACGCCAAGGTGGGCCTGGTGGTCACGGCTGGCATGGTGCTCGCCAAAATCGACCCGTCGGTGGCACAGAGTGACGTTCTCCAAGCGACCGCCGATGTCGCCGAAGCCAAGTCCTCGACGCTGATCAGCCGTGATTTTTCCGACGCCCAAGCCGCCATCGCCGCGGCGCAGGCGCAACTCCAACGGGCGCAGGACGAGTTGGCGGACACGACCTTGGTCGCACCGAGCGCGGGCACGGTCCTCGAGGTGAACGGCCAGGTAGGCGAGATCGCCAGCGGTGCCGCGACCGCGCAACCGACGTTGCCAGGGACCTCGGCGCCGATTCCTGCGGTCGCGGGTACCGGGATCTCCGCTGGAGGGGGAACGGCCTCGCCCACCAACCTGCCGTTCATCGTGATCGGGGATCCGTCGAACCTCGTTGTCGGCGCCGCCTTCTCGTCCAACGCCGCCGCGGACCTGTCCGCGGGCCAGACCGGCTCGATCACCGCCGACACGGTCAGCGGCCTCGCCGTGCCGTGCCACCTGCTGGCTGTTGCCGCCGATCCAACCCTGATCGACGGCGCCTATATGTTCTGGGCCAGCATTGTTCCGAACAAACCAAGCGGCCAGCTGCGTTCCGGAATGGCGGTCGACGTCACCATCGCGGTCGGTCAGGCGAACAATGTGATCGCGGTACCCCAATCCGCGGTGTACACGCTCGGTGGGGTCCCCCACGTTGACGTGTGGCATGGAAACCACGCGGTATCGACCGTTGTCGGCACCGGCCTACAAGGCACCGAGTTGGTCCAGATCACGTCAGGCCTGAGCGCCGGCGAGCAGGTCGTGCTGGCGGCGTTCCAGGGTGTTCCGTAAATGCACGCATGATCCCAACCGGCATCCACTGGTCGTCGGATCGTGCCGTTCAAGGCAGTCCGTATCGGGTCATCTTCGACTCCATCGTTCTCGCCGCCGGCGTTGCCGCAGTGGTGTTGGCGCTGGCGGTCAGCCACGGTGCATCGGCACTGGTGAAAGGCTCGCTCAACGGGCTCGATCCTGACACCATCGTCGTGGTTGGAGCGGCGCCGTCGGCTTCGGGTGTACAGGATGGGTTTGTCTCGTCCAGCTTGACCAGCGACGACGTGGTTGCCCTGGGCAATGCTGGATTCGTACCTGACGCTTCGTCCGTGGCTCCCACTTCGGGCCTTCAGGAGAAGGTCGCATCGCTTAACCGGTCGGCCGAATCCGATGTCATCGGATCCACTTCCGCCTTCGCATTGGTTCGGGGATACACCGTGGCCCAAGGCCGGTTCATCACCCAAACCGACTTGCAAGCACGGGCGCCCGTCGTCGTGCTCGGACAGACCCTCGTCAGTAGCCTGTTTTCGGGAGCCAACCCGGTCGGTCGGGCCGTCGAGATCGCCAGCCAAAATTTCCAGGTAGTAGGGACCCTGCGAGCCCGCGGCTACTCGGGCTCGCTCGACCAGGACGATCTGGTGGTCATGCCGATCACGACGGCATGGTCCGTTCTCTTCTCAGGCCGAACGGCGCCGATCGATCAAGTGCTGATCCGGGCCGACAACCCATCGGCGGCCACGGCGGCGGCCGAGGAGGCGACGACCACGCTGTTGCAGCGTCACAACATCGCCAACCCGGCACAGGCCGACTTCACGGTCCAGACCGAACACCAGTTGGCGGCGGCGCGTATCGCAACTGCCATCGGCGTCAAGCGCAGCCTAGAGATAGCCGGACTGCTCCTCCTGCTCGCCGGTGCCCTCCAGCTCCACACCGTCGAGACGACCTTCCGCCTCGAGGCGCCGAGGCGCCTTCTCGACGGTTCCGACGAGATGGCCACACTGAGTGGGGTGCTCTACAGCGGCCTGGTCGGCTCAGGCGTTGGCGTCTTCGCCGCCCTCTGCCTGGCTCCGGCGGTGCACCGCCTGGCCCCCGGTCTGCCCCACGCCGGCGTCACGCCCTACGCGGTGATGACGGGCCTCGTTGTCGGCGTGGCGGCCGCGGCGCTGTGCCTCCTCCCCGAGGCCATAGCGCTGGCCGGCGCCAGGCTTCCCCGCTTGGTCACGGTGCTCGGCCGGACCGAGCATTCGGTCCTTGCCCTCGACCCCTCGCCGGCGCAGGCGGCTGAAACCCCGCCCCGCGACGACCGTGATCCCGAGTGAGCCGAACCCGGATCGTCGTTGTCGTCGCGGTCGCCATCGTGGTGGTCGTGGGTGGCGGGGGCGCGGTCTGGCTGGCCCACGGGTCGACGTCACCGACGACGGCGCCGACGACGGCTGCGCCGGCCACGGTTGCGCCGGCGACGGTTGCGCCGGCCACGGTTGCGCCAGCCATCTCGTGCGCCAAACATCCCCGCAAGTGCCCGTCGACCACGGTCGCACCAGCGCCGTTGCCGCCGTTGCCTCCGCTTACGAGCAGTACGATCGCGCCGGCAACAACGCAGCTTCCTCAACCGGTCGTCAACGTCACCACGATGGGGGCGCTGCCCGACGGCAAGACCAACGACACCGCGGCTATCAACGAGGCGATCGCCAAAGCGCAGGCCAACGGCAAGGGAACCGTGTATTTCCCGGCGGGCAAATACCTGGTAGGACAGAGTTCGAAGACCACGAGCATCGCGGTCGACAGTGGAGCGGCTATCACCATCGCCGGCGCCGGTATGAACGAATCGACGCTGATCGAGACGGATCCGAGCAGCGATCTCCTGGGCATCAAGGTGGACGGCACGGTGGTCCAGGACCTCGGCCTCGATACCCGGACCTACGGCGCCGGCCATTGCATCGGCGTGGTGGCCAATAACACCACCGTCCAGCGCGTCCATATTATGAGTGGCACCCGAACGTTTGCCCTCTACTATGCCGGACCTCCGGGGGCTCGGCCGACGGCGCCGAGTTACAACACCGGCAACCAGGTGCTCGATTCGGTGGTCGAAGATGGCGTCAGTGACGACGGTTTCTCGTTTTCGTTCCAACAGAACGCCGTGATCCGCGACATTGTGCACCAAGGTTCCCGGCTGGCCTTGTACGTAGACCAGAACGTCCTGGTCGACGGCTACCAGTACAGCCCGGGCATGCAGCCGGGCGCGACCGTCGGTTTCTATATCACCCCGCCGTCGAACCACATCACCCTCGAGAACTTTGTCTCGACGGGTGAGGGGGGCGTGATCGGCCAGAGCCCAGCCGGGGGCCCCGATCGGGTGTCGACCGACGTGACCATCGCAGGCGAAGTATTGCGTCGTCCGGGTTTCAAGCTGCGCATCGGCGACGTCAACGGTTTGACCATCGAGAATAGTTCGTTGGTGGGGGAGATGTTTCTCAACCCCGGGGTCAGCGCGACCCAAGTGTTAGTACAGAACTGTACGGTCAGCGCGGTCACCTTTTCCCCCAGATCAGGAGCGACGATCGATAACGTCGTGTTCCAGGGCGATACCTACGAGCCGGTTGGCCCGATCACGGGGCGACCCTCCACGGCGACGTTTGTGACCGAACGGGGATTACCGAGTTTCAGCGCGGCCGGGGGTCAGTTTCACAATCAGGCAGGCGGGTTCCAAAGCGGAGCGGCGCAGATGCAGCAGAGTGTTCCTGGTGCGTGACCGGGGCGGGCCAGGGTCGATCCTGCTCGCCGGGACACCGCGCTGCGGCAGCACCTGGTTGGCCAATGTGCTTGGTCGGGCGAGCGGCACACGTACGGTCTATGAGCCAGACGGCCCTATTTCCGACGTGCTCGGGGCCATGGTGGCCACCCGACTCGGCCCGTTTCCCGTCCTGCGCCCAGGTGAGGCGAACGGGTGGTACCGCCTGGTGTGGGATTTGGCTTTTTCGGGCGGCTGGCCTTGGGACCGGCTCGAGGGGGCACGAGCCGCCGGGCGGCGATTGGTCGAGGTTCCACCCTTCGTTCGTGATTCGGTCATCGCCACCCTGGCGGTGGGAACTTCTCGACTGCGTCGCCGCCCGGAGCACGTCATCGTGAAGTCGGTCAACTCGGCCTTCTCTTTGGAGTGGATAGCGGCGCGTTACACCCCACGAGTCGTGGTGCTCCATCGTGATCCGCTCAACGTGGTGTCGAGCTGGCTGGTGCTCGACATGGCCAACATATGGCCGGTCGGTGAGGATCCCATGGTCCGCCGGACCTATCTCGAACCGCTAGGTCTTTTCCCCCCCGTCGCTGGTAGTTCGCCGGTCGCGGTCGTGGCCTGGAAGGTCGGCTTGTTGACCCTGGCGCTCAAACGGACGGCCGAGCGCAACCCCCATTGGGTCTCGGTCTCCTTCGACGAGTTGAGCGCCGATCCGGTCCTCGGGTGTAAGTCGCTCTTTGCTCAACTCGACCTGGGATGGACCGACGGGGCGGCCGATTTTCTCGAACAGGCGGACGACCCGAACTTTGTCGTGCACGGCGGCAATCCTCGCGCCCATCCCAACGCTGTGACCGGCACCGATGGGACCAGCCGGCGATCACAGCAGGCATCACAGTTTCGACGCCGGTTGAGCGACGACGAGATCGTCGAGGCCCACGGCATCTTGGCGCGCTTCGAGCTCGGGGAGTGGGGGCCGCAGCCCCTCTGAGAACGAGCCGCGAGCCTGTCTAGTCGGTCTTGGCCGAGGCGATGTCGGCTCGAAGCCGGGCCGCCGTGTCGGGCGCTCCCGGGGGCAGGGTGGCCAGAGCCCCGTTGTAGTCGGTGATTGCCAGGGCCGTTTCGTGGCGCTCGACGTAGAGGCGACCGCGTGCCTCGAACAGGTTGGCCAGGCCAAAGCCATCCACGCCCGCCGGCTGGGCGTATGGGCCGACGCTGCCGGTGAACGAGCCGATTGCACTGGTCAAATCGACAATTGCCTGGTCGAGCTGACCGAGTGCAGCCTGTGCCGCCCCGAGGTCGTCGTAGGCGCCGGAGCCATCGGGGCTCATCGCGACCGTGCTCTGGCAGGTGCTCACAGCCGTTTGGTAGTCGTGGTGAATGACCTGGTAATGGCAGGTGATGCTGAGCACCAGCACCATTTCACCCTTGCTGAGCGCCATGTGGCTCGCGGCCGCCAAGGCGGCTTGCGCCTGGGCGTCGTTGCCGTTGGCGGCGGCGAGGGCCGCGGCGGCGAGTGCGGTGAGGGCTGATCGTGGGTAACGCTGCATCGCGATCCGCAAGATGGTGCTCGCCGCCGCCTTCCGGCCTATCCCGATGAGCCCGTCGATCGCGGCCAGGACCTGACCGTCGCTGGATGACGGCGCCACCGCGGCCGCTTGGTAGTTCTCGGCCGCGGCACCCAGGTCGCCGACGCCTCGGTGGGCCGCGGCCAGCTGGAGCAGGAGTGCGGGATTGTCGGGCGACAGCGACAGCGCCCGGTCGAGATCGTGGATCGAGGCTGGGGCATTGAGGTCGCCGCTGCGGTAACAGGCGGCCCGGCCGGAGTAGGCCTTTACCAAGCCGGGGAAGGACTTGAGGGCGATGGTGTAGTCGGCCACACAGGCGCGGCGGTTCTTGGCCTGTTGCTGGATGGGTGCTTCGTCCAGGGGACCCCCTACCGGAGGGCCCGATAACTGGCCCGATTGTTCGGCGTTGCTCAGCGCCCGGTTGGCGTTGCCTGCGCTGCCGGTGCACGCTGCCAGGACGCACATGGCCGTCGCCAGGGCCAGGCGTCGGGCGCGCCGTTTCCCGTGGCGGTGGGTGAGCGCAAACTCGCGCTCTGCCGGGTTCCCGCCGGCGGTTGCGAGCAGGCCGCTGGCGGCGGGTTCGAGGTCCGGGTCGGGCGGCGAGACGGGCGGTCGATGAAGGAGGTGTTCGCCCAGTCGGACGAACAGCGAGACGCCGAGCAGGGCGAGCGCCATCGTGCCGAAGATGATGTCGAGGCCGTAAGGATCGGACGTAATGGCGGTCCACGGGGCAATCGACGCAACGCCAAACCAAGCGAACACCGTGGCCAGCGCGGTAAGTCCGAGGAACAAGAAGCCGAGCACGCCGACCAGTGGTGCGAAGCGGCCTTCGAGGACCGGTTCAATCCGCGGGGTTGCGACCCGTTTCTTTTCGGCTCGCGACTGGCGCCAGAGGAGCAGCAGTGCGCCCAGGATGGCGAGGAACGTGAGGGCTTGGCCAATGCGTTCCCATTTCAGCGTCGAGAAGGTGAACACAAAGCCTCGTCGGCTGGTGAGCTGTTTGGTCGTGTGGTACAGGCTGAACAGACCGTCGGCGACCGCCGTCGGCTTCGTGCCGTTGAAGCGCCAACCGGGGTCGTACAGGCGGCGGAGCTCGGTCCAGGCCGGCGTGGCGCCGGTGAGCGGAGCGCGAAGTTGCTCGCCCTGCTGGCTGATCCGCACCGGCCCGACGACCTGGCCGTGAGGGCCGAAGGCGGTTGCGGCGAGCGCTGACCAGGCGACGCAGGGGCCGAGGTTCACCCCGCCCGACGAGGTGGTGATAGGTACCACGCCGGATGGGATACCGACGGGGCCGTAGACCCCCCACCCGGGCGTGCGGCTCGAACGGGCTAGGAGATCGAGGGTCCGGGCGCTTCCGCCGACGTCGACATCGATCGTCGCGGCGGTCGTCTGGGCCATGATCCCGACCTGGCGAGGCGCGGTGCTGAGGCACCCACCGTCGATACGCGGTACGACGCTGACGCTGTCGGGAAGATTCGCCGGCGCGGCTCGGAAGTCCGATTTGTTGAACGTCTGGCGATATGCCGCCGGTACGTCCATCGCTTGGAGGGCGGGCAGGACGCTGGAGAGTGACCACGGACCGGAGTCCACCAGGGCGACGGCGGGGTAGGTCGCGATCGCCGGTTGAGGCGTAGGGATGTGCCAGACGAAGAATTGCGTCGGTGCGTCGCCGACTTCGATGGGCGATCCGAACATTGCCTGTAGTTGTTGGCGAAGCCAGGAACGGGTCAGGCTGCCCGGAAGCCGGCCGGCGTCGGAGCTGGCCGGGCTGACGAGATACGAGGCGCCGACGCTCCTGACAAGGTAGGGAAAGACGCTCGGGTTGACATAGCAAAACGCTTCGGTCGGGGTCGGGCAGAAATATTGGAAAACATCCCGGCGGTTGATCAACGTCGACGTCCCGTTGCCGGTCAGGTTGGTGAGCGCATGGGTGGGCGACCCAAGCACGTAGCGGTGCTCCTTATTGTTGGTCGCGAAAATCGGCGATCCGAACCACAGAACGGATCCCGGTTGATGGTCGGCGTTAAGCATCGCGTTGATTTCGGAAAAGGCTCGAGGCTCGGGGGCGGGCGTGGTCGTCGACCCGAGTTGGCCCCGTTCGAGCACCAAAAGCGTTGACCCGGTGATCAACAACACGAGTGCGAGGCCTACCGATGCTGCCGCCCAGATGGCCCGCGCCCTCCGGCGCGTCGCTCGGTCGGCGCGACCCGGTCGGTCAGTTCGCTCAAGTTCCTTGGCCTGCTGGACCATCGACCGCAGCGCTGCCGGGATGAGCACGGCGTAGGCCAGAGCTATCGGGTAATAAAACTTCGAACCCTCTCGGAAGAGCTTGAAGCCGGGAATGTTCAGGTAGATCCAGTCGTACACGCCGCCAAAAGGCGGGGTATTCGTCTTGGCCAGGAACGCACAGAACACCGCGGCCAGCGCGAGCCAGATCAGTTCCGGCTGCATTCGCCGGCGGAGGAGTGGCACCATGGCAATCAGCGGGAGCACCATGAATATCGGGTTGAGAGGCGCCTGGACGAGCGCCGCGGGGGTTCCCCCAGTCCATCCTGCGGCTACGCCTGCGATACCGTGCGCCAGGGTGATGATGTTGAAGTCGGGAGCTTGGGGCGTCGGCAATGAACGGTGCCCGTGGTAGGTGAGGAATGGGATGATCCAGAAGGCCTGGCTCCCAATGAATGCGGCGCCGGCCGCCGCGCCGATGAAGATCCGGCTGCCGATCAGGCGCCATCGAGGTTCGGCGATCACCAGCACGAACAGATATCCCGCCATGAGGAGAACGGTGATAAAGGCGGGTCGTATATCGAACGCCGTGGTGACGCCCACCAATAGACCACTGACGATTGCCCATCGCAACGAGCGGCCCCGCATCGCTCGAATGAACGCCACGAGCGCAATGCATCCGATGGCCTCGCCCACGACGATGGGGACCTCGCCGTTGGCCTCAATAAGGAGGTAGGTGTTGCCCAACATGATGACCGGCGCGAGCAGCGCCCACCTTGTCGACCCCAGTATCTCCCGGGCCAGTAACCACCCGGCAATCGGGAGCAGGATGGCACACGGGAGGTAGTACACGACCTTTTCGATAACGGTCCATGAGCCGCCGAGGACCCCGATCAGTCCATCGATGGCGAAGATCGGAAAACGGAAGACGTCAAGGAAGCGGTTTTCGCCGGAAAGCCCGAGCGTGGGATCCCATATCGACGGCCACGGGAACCAATGGACGATCCGGCCCCGGCCCGGCCAATGCCAGTCGCCCGATGCCAACGGACGGGTGCTGATCCAGCCATGGCGGACGATCAAGCCCACCGCGGCGAGGACGGCGACGACAATTCTGGGCTTGGTGACTGTCCACTCGCTTCGGCGACGGGCCGACTCCGAGAGGTCGGCGAGGCCCCGATCGCGACCTGGCACGGTCACGTCATCGCTCGCTCGGTCCTGTCATTGCTCGGTCACGTCATTGCGATCGCGGCTCCAGGCGGGGGCGCAGTTTGACCGCCTGGGCCGCCGGTTGTTCCGGCCCCCGCCCGTTGGCGGGCCCGCTCCGTCACGATGTACATCGCCGCGATCACGACTGCGAAGGCCGCGATCGACAGATCGCTCACCACCACCACCGTCAGGAGAGTTCCATGGAAGACCACGAGGAGTGCGGGGCGCAGGATCGTGGCCGGAATGAGGACCCACAGTAGCGAGAGCCGGTTGAGAGATTGCAGCGTGTTGACCAAGACGAGGACGCAGCTGAGCAGCGCCATCCCGAGCGCATATCCACCGAGGTAACGGGCGCCGCCGATGTAGGCCTTGCCGGCGAAGTTGACCAGGATGAAATGCGAGAGCAGTTGGAGGCCGAGAACGCCGATGAGCCCGGCGATGCCGCACAACGCCAGCGACGCCCCCATAACGCCAAAGGTGCTGCGGTCTCTCGCGTGGCGCGCGGCCACGATGGGAAAGACGACGCTGGCGACGCCGCCGGTTGCGAAGAAGACCGAGTTGCCGAGCACAGCGACGATGGCGTATTCACCGCCGAGCGTCTTGGTGAAGAAATGCTCGACCACGATGACGTCGGCGCTCTGGAAGACCCCGATGGCCAGGGTGGAGGCCAAGGCGGTAACGAGAAAGGGGACGACCGGCCGCCAACCGAAGCGGCCCCGGCCGGTGCTGAGCCGCGGCCAAACCTGGCGGAGGCAGACGGCGAAGGTCACGGCGGCGGCGATCGTGGTCCCCAGGATGAACCCGAACGCACCGAAAGCGAAGATGAGGGCGACGACGCACACGAGCCGGCTCACCGTGACAAAGACGCTCAAGACGCTCCACGGGACGAACCGTTGTTCGCCTTGCAGGCTGCCGAGCAGCGCCTGCGTAGCGAGCAGGAACGGGACACTCGCGGCGCCGACCACGATGTAGCTGAGCGCGACATGGAGATAGGTGGCGAGCACGACGCCGCCGACGAGTGACACGATCCCGACGAATGCTCCGATCGCCAGCATCCGGAGCGTGACCTGGCGCAGGAGCACGCTGCTGTGGTCCCCGAGCGCTTCGGGATCCGACAGGTCCTGGCTCGTCTGCCACGCTACGAGGCGGCCAAATGCCGCCGCCGGTTTGGTCAGGAGGGTGAAGAAACTGAGGACGGCGAAGGCCTTGCCGTATTGACCCGGGCGCAGGGCGTGGCTGGTGACCGCCTGGAGCACGAAGCCGAGGGCACCGGCGACGAGGGTGGACCCCGTCGCCAGCACATTGTCCTGCACGAATCGGTGCCGCTCGTTGGCGACCCGGGTGAAATGGGCCATAGCCGGGGAAAGGGACCCTCTCGCTAGGCCGTTGTTGGCTCTCGGACCCAGCCGTGCCGAGGAAAGCGGTCGAGGACTCCTACGATCTCCTCGACCTCGGCGTCGGAGAGCCGGCCCCGCCACCGATTGGGCTGTTCGCTCGTGACTCGGATCGGCTTCAATCCCTCACCCGGCCGGTTCGACTCGTTCAAGAAGCGCTCGACGTCGGATGACCACGGCATGCCGATACCGTCGCACACGCCCCGGATACGCGAGATCGGATCGGCGCACAGTTCTTCGTGGTTGACCAGCAGCCAGCCGGGATGGCGGTCGAGGGAATCGCCGATGGCGGTGCTGAGCAAGCCGACCTGCCACGCGATCCTCGCCAACTCTGAGGCATCGGCCGGCAGCGGGTCGCCGTCGAAACGATCCCGGTAGCGCGCCAGGAGCGATGGGCGGCTGGTGAGGTCAAAGCCCGGGATCTGTAGCTCCCGCCAACTGGATACGACGTTGAGCGGGTGCCGTTGTAAGACGACAACGCGTGGGTTGTACTCCTCGACCAGCCAGTCGAGGCAAAAAGCGGCGTAGATCGTCTTCACCGCCGTGCGCTCCGGGCCGCCCGGTAGCGCGGTGAGCACGCGTGAGGAGGTGCGGATCAGCGGCTCTCGGATCGGACGAGGGAGCTTCAGCGCGGCTCGGGCCGCCGTCAGCTTGACCCCGCGCCGCGGTGGAAGGCGGCCGGCAAACACAGTGTTCCACAACGGACGGTACGGGCCGCCCCGATCGCCGGGGCTGATGGTCGGATACGGGCCGAATCCGCTGTGACTCGACGGCCGCGCACCGGTCGGGTCGGCGTCCACGTTGTCGGGTTCGTAGTAATGGCGGGTCCCGGGCGTGGCGGCCATCGCCCGGATCAGCCACGACGTGCCCGAGCGCGCGACACCGGTCAAGAGGACCCGATCGGCCCGGCCGGGAGTCACGACGAGCTCCCGATGGTTGGTGGCTCGGCCGTCGGTTGCGGGGTCGGGAAACGTGCGAGCACCTGCTTCCATTGTTCGGCGATGCGCGTGCGGCCATGATGCTCGTCCATCCAGGCTTGTTGCGCTCGGGCTCGTTCGCCGGCCGCGGTGGGGGACTCGACGGTGCCGCAGAGCTGGGCGACGAGGGCAGGCAAGTCTTCCAGGGATGTCGGGTAGAGCCCGGGGGCGTCGGCGACGCCTTCGAAGGCGGTCGGCGTGCCCACCACCCGCTTGCCGTGCGCCAGGTAGTGCAGCACCTTCGTTTTTACCCCGGCCCCTGCGGCGAGGGGAGCAAGGCACAAGTCGGAGGCCGCCACCACCGCGTCGACATCGTCGACGGCACCCAAGCCGAAGACGGCGGCGCCCTTTTCGGTTCCCCGCCTATCGCCGGCGCGGTGTACCTCGCCGGCGTCGGTTACCAGCTCGTCGCTGCCCGGACCGCACAGCACGACGGTGACGTCGGGCGAGAGGGTACCGACGAGCTCATCGAGGATCCAGTGGGCGGCCGCCGCGTTGTGCTTGGCCCGCAGCGTTCCGAGGAAGAGAAGCACGGGACCGATGAGCGGGCGCCCGAGTTCGTCGGACAACTTTTTCCGGGCCTTCTGCTGATCACGGCCTGTTGCCAGCGTGGCGTGGTCCACGATCACCAATTTGTCGCGTAGGCAGGGATGGGTCGATCGCCAGATCGCCGCTTCCTCGTCGCCGATCGCGATCGCGAGGCGACAGCGCCGGGCGGCCCAACGTTCGAGGCCCAGCCAGGCGAGATACTTCAGCCGGTTTCCAACCGTCGGCGGCAAGCGCCGATAGTGCAGCGTCTGGCACTCGTTGGTGTCCCAGATCAGGGGTTGGCGAACCCGGGCCGCCGTGATGGCCGGGAGGAACATGGCGTTGTTCGCAATCACGACCGAACAGCTGGCCGCCTCGCGGTGGATGAGGCGGGCGAACTCGACCGAGAAGCCCTTGGCCGGTTTGTTCCGCGGTGCCGTCAGTGCTGCCGCCCACGCGGGGGCCTCGCGGCGCGCCGGTTCACGGGTGCTCACGATCGTCATTGGCACGCCGAGGTCGGTGAAGACCTCGGCGGTGAGGCGGGCTCGGGTCTGCACGCCCCCATGAGGTTGCTCGACCGACCCAAAGGTCACCATGAGCGGGCCGCCCGGACCCACTCCGTCGCAGGCGCCCTGGTCTGCGGTGTCCGAACGGTGCTGGTACACCTGTCGGGCCCGATCTGGTGCTCGACCGAAGATCCCTTGTTCGGCCGCGACCTGAACGACTGCCAGCAGTTCGACGATCTTGAGGGTGAACATCCCGCTGGTCAGGATCGGGTGGCGCAGCAGATCCCGCCAGTGGCGCAGGAACGCCGGGCGTAAGACGGCATTGCCTTGGGCCAAGGCGTCTCGGCGGTGTTTCTTGAGGTAGTGGAGGTACCCCGGGGCGTAGTACCGGCGCTTGACGAAGCTCCCCCGGAGGCTCGTCCGACCCTCGTCGTGATGAATGATCGACGCCGTCCGGGGAAATGGGTCGGGCCCAGCCAGGCGTCTTGATAGGTCCCAATCCTCCGGACCGTTGAGTTCCAGGTCAAAGCCCCCGACCTCGACGAAGTCCGTGTGTCGGTACATGCGAGCCGCTTCGACATCGTCGTCGCCGAGGTAGCACTGGCGTTCGAGGATCCGGCACCGGGTCCAGAAGCCGTCGCCGAAGGACATCTCGGGGATCATGACGCCACGCGCCCGTCCCTCGGCGATGGCTCCTACGCCGTCGCTTACCACGCCTGTTTCGAGGACCATGTCCGAATCGATGAAGACGAGGTACTCGCCTTGTGACAGCTCCGCCCCGAGGTTGCGCTGGGCGCTTCGCTCTGGGCCTTTGGTCGCGAACACGTCGCAAAAACGCTGGGCGATGTCGGGAGTTGCGTCAGTCGAGCTGTTGTCGACGACGACTATCTCTATGTCGTGGTAGGTCTGTCGCTCGATGCTGGCCAGGCACGCTTCGAGCGTGCGGGCCGAGTTCCGGGTCGTCACGATCACCGACACCAGACCGCTGCGCCGAAGTGTCGTATCGTTGGTGGCCTTAGCTACCGCCACGAAGCAAGGGTGAGTGCAGGTTGGGAGTCAGGGTTCAGAGGTCGCGAGGTCACCTGAGACACGAGTAGCTCGCCAAAGGTCTGGGCGCCATCGTCCCAGGTGTGACGGGCGGCCCACTCCTGGCCGGCGGCGCCCATGCGGGCGCGGCGTTGCGGGTCCTGGAGCAGCGACACCACGGCTTTGACCAGTGCGGATTCGTCGGCGTAGGGCAC
>OBLV0100000236.1_pt1 | contig 17836 bp, 22 predicted proteins | sample 1520071 | NCBI WGS metagenome assembly OBLV01 (sample SAMEA3888446, study PRJEB22518) | metagenome | reverse complement strand
CATCGGCCACCTCCCATCGGGCCCGGCCCAACGGCCATCCGACTACCCGAAACCATGCTATCGAACACACGTTCGACTGTCAAGAGAAACATCGAAAATCTCCCCACACCCATGGAGGACGCGATGGCTGTATGGGGGTGTGCACCTCACACATTTGGCGCACCGGCAATGCAGGCGGGACCGGCGGGGGCGGTTGGACCGGGGGCGCCACGGGGAGGTTGCGGCGGTACGGGTGGTGCCGTCTCTGCCCGAACGCTCGGCGAGCCACCCTCGGCCGCACCGCTTCGGAGCCGTTCCTCGAGCCGTTTGGCGCCGCGGCTCGTCGCGCCGTTCTCGTCACCAACCCGCCCGCGTGCAGGTAGTGATATCTGAGCGACAATACCGGTACTGACCGGTCTCCTCCGGCTCGGCTGGCGCACCGCAGACCGGGCAGGCTGCCACTGCCTCGGATACGTTCGTCCGGTAGGACGCGGCGCGCCGGAAGAGCCATCGCTCCCGCCACGTCGCCTGGTCGCCCAGCACCAGGGCCGACCGGGCGTAAGGGTCCATCTACACGCGAAACTCGACCATGGCGCTGTGAATACCCGGCGTCGGCCACCGCACGGAATCCTTGCGGTCCTGGCTCGGACCTCTTCCCCCCCCGTTCGTTTGCCAGCCGCGGGTCGAGCCGAGCCTTTGAGGTTAGGTCATCCAGGCGCTATGTTGCCTCAATGGCAACATGTTTGGTCGTGCAGCATGGCGAACCAGAGCGCCCGTTCGCGCTTGGCTCAGCCCTCGTCGAGGCCGGAGTCGACCTTCTGGTCTGCCGGACCTACGACGGCGAAGCGGTGCCGACTGACTGCGAGGGCCTTGACGGGCTGGTCGTCATGGGGGGCTTCATGTCGGCGTCATCCGACGACGATTTCCCAACCAGGCGGGCCGAGCTGGCGCTGCTGGCCGACGCCATCCACCGGGCGGTTCCAACCCTGGCAATCTGCCTTGGCGCCCAGCTACTGGCCGTCGCCGCCGGCGGGCGCGCCTTCGCCGGGCCAGCCGGGCTCGATGTCGGGTGGGCGCCGGTCTGGCTGACCCAAGCGGCGGAACACGACGTGCTCGTCGGCGGGGCGCCGGCCTCGTTCACGGTGCTCCACTGGCACGGCGACACCTTCGACCTACCACCCGGTGCGGTCCATCTGGCGTCGGGCGAGCGCTACGCCAACCAGGCCTTTCGCGTCGGTGATCACGCTTGGGGGTTGCAGTTCCACCTCGAGGTCGACAGTGACGCACTGGCGGCGTTCACGACTGCGTTTGCCGAAGAGGCGGCCGCGGCGCCGGGTGGCGTGGCCGCACTCGCAGACCCGGCGCCCCTGGAATCAGTAGCACCGACCCGACGGTTCATACTGCGCCGCTTCGCCGAGTTGGTGGCGGGATCAGACCAGAGCAAGCAAACCGTAACCCGAGGTTCGGACATCTCCGTTGCCTGAGAGGCACCTTGCTTCGTATCGTCCGGAGATGGACACGGCCGTCGGATGCCTGCTCGGGAGAGCGATCAAGGCGCCCCACCGTCCATGTACCAGCCGGGACCGAACTCGGCCGGCACGGGCTGGATATCGATCGCAAGCTGCAGCGGATACACCGGGACCCGAGACCCCGAGGCCCTGCGGGTGGTTATCAACCCCGATCGCCAAACCGCCCCATTTTCCCAGCATCGGGGCGAGGAATGGCTCTACGTGCAACGCGGGGTGCTGCTCCTCGAAGATGGCGCCAACACCGGTTGGGCGCGGTCGACCGCGACGCCGAGGTCTTGCTCGTCGCGACCGCCGCCATGCAGGAAATCCAAAAGTTCCCACCGCTAAATCCAAGGAGGTTCAACGGTGACTCTCGTCAGCCCGCTGGAAGCGATCGCCGCCGACTTCGACATCGGTCGATTCCTCGACATGCGCCTACGCACCCGGCGTGCGGTCAACGACATCGCGGCCCAGGTCAAAGTCGGGATGGCCGAGGAAGACGCCAAGGAGATCGCGCGCTACCACCTCGAAGGTCTTGGCATGCGGCGCGGCTGGCATCACATCATCGTCCGGTGTGGCTCGAATACGACCAAGGACTTCATGGCGCTGTCGGAGAAGGGGATCATTCTCGGCAGCGACGACATCTTTTTCGTCGACATTGGCCCGGTGTACGAGGGCTACGAGGGCGACGGCGGTGACACCTTCGTCTTCGGTTCCGACCCCGAGCACCACAAGGCCAAGAAGGACGCCAAGGAGATATGGGGCATCGTCAGGGACGAGTGGTTTGCCACCGGCCGTAGCGGTCGCTCGCTTTACGACTTCGCCATTGAGACGGCCGAAAGTCGCGGCTGGAAGCTCAACATGGACCTCTCCGGCCACCGCCTTTCCGAGTATCCGCATTCGGCGCACTACGACGGGCCGATGGCCGAGGTCGACTTCCGCCCCGCGCCGGCGCTATGGGTCCTCGAAATCGCAATCATCCACCCAGCGAGGCAGTTCGGGGCGTTCTACGAGGACCTGCTGCTCGAGGACCAATCGTTCTGACCCTTTCGACTCCGGTTATCCTCGCCGTCGCACCCGTCCGGCGAGGCCAACCACGCCCTGGAGCGTGACCAGGATGATGAGCGACCACAGGGTGACCAACAAAAGGACGACCACGATCACAACAAGCGCGACGCGCACGACGCCGGCGGTGTAGGCACCGGCGACGGCGACTCCCGCGGTTTCAAGCACGAGCAATGCCACACTGACCCAGGATTTGGTCAGGTTTTCGACCTCCGCCGGCGGGTCACACGTCTCGCCGCCTTCGCCGTCGGATCCCTCGTAGGTGAACGCATCATCGGCCACTGTTCGAGTGTGCCACCGGCGCCTACCAGGTGTATCGGACATGCTTTGACCGATGGACATCTCCCTATTCGACGCGGTCGCAGACGCTCTCAGGGGCCTGGTGCCTCGAGACTTGGGACAGCTCCGATGCCGGCCCCGGCGGTATGGCATCAAGGTCTGGTTCGACGATGAGACGCCACCCCGCGAGCACTACGAGGCGCAGGTGATCAGCCGGGAGCACGTTGGCGATGCAACCGTGGGCGCCCTCGAGGTCGGGTTCCATGCCGAGCATCCCATCGAGGGTGACAACGACGCCGTGATCTCCCGCCTCCGCGTCGCCGAGGGCCGCTGGCGCCCCCAGCTCGGCGACGAAGCCGTGATTGGCCCCTTCCTCGGCCGAGACAGCTGGCGGCGAATCTCGGAAGCCTGGCCCGACCCCGACCTGGAAGAGGTCGGCATGGTCTTCGAAATTGCTGCTCGCTTGACCGACTACGTCACCGCCATCGAACCGATCCGCCGCGCCACCTGAACCGAGCGCGGACTCGAGCGGGACTTGTCGACTTTGTGGGCCAAGGGACGCTCCCTGGCGAGCGTCCCCAACCGCCGGAGGTGTGGCGAAGGACTGTGGTCCACCGACGGCGGCGACGCCAGCCTCGACGTCACCGAGCCGGGGACCGCCCGTAACGACCGCGATCCAGGTTCCGGCCATGCGCCCCTGGAGTTCCTCGGGCACGGTCAGAGGCATGATGGCGCTGCGGAACACCGCTGAAACGACATCGGCCGCCCCCGCCAGGACCAGGAACGCCACCCCGATCCACAGCACCCGACCGCCATGGGGAGGGGGCCTTTCGGGTCGGGTTGTCGCCGCCCTGGAAAGTGGCGACTTTTGTGGCTGGTCCCCTGAGGTGGCGTGGTCACGGCCTCACATTTGTAGCCCGGAGGCGATCAGTGGCCGAACTGAACTACCTCGTCGGCGGTTTCCTCCCCGCGTTCAACTGCGCTTCCATCCGGACGTACAACGCGGCGGTAGCCGCCGCCACCACCAGGAATCCGGCGCCGAAGACCCAGGTGAGGGGACGGGTTGTGTCGAACTCCGGGTGAGCTCGAACCACCGCGATCAAGATCAGGGTGAGCATGAACCCGGCGACTTGCAGGAGTATCCGGGCGCTGGTCCACCGCTTGTCGGCGAAGGCACCTAACCCTGCCACCCCCAACGCGAAGATCGCGCCCGTCACCCGCGCCGTCAACGGAGTCAAGAGCCACGGCCAGATCCGGATGGCTGTTTTGGGGAAGAGGAAAAGGAACGCGCTGCTGGCCGCCGCCGCGAAGCCGATTACACCAATGACCATCGCCGCCAGAGGCGACAGCAAAAGATCATCGGAAGTGGCCACCGACTCTTTCCGGCGGTTCAAGAACCACACCCCGAAGACGAGAAAAGGTGTCGTGAAATACAGCCCGGCCCACAACCAGAATGCGACGTTGTTGTGAATGAATTTGTCCCAATGCACGATGGTCGCAATCCCCATGAGCGTGGCAAAGCAACCGACGGAGACGAACCCGCCCTCGACCTGATGCCATTGGGCGGCCCGGGCGGCCCGGACAAAGAAGTAGGACCCGCCGAGATACACCGAAGCCAGCAGCATCGGGGTGAACGTCGGGACGATCTTCCAGGCGAAGAGGTTCGCAGTGTCGTGGGCGGACGGGAAGAAGTACAGCACCACGAAAGCGACGAGCAGGAACGGAACGATAACGATGGAAAGGATCCGGGTGGGTGGCAACACCCGGTCCGATGCCGTCGCCGACCCACCGGTTGGAGACACCATGATCCACCCCTGCCGTCAGGTTGTGCCGACCGACCCCCCGAGCGGAACGTTACTCGGTGGAGGCCGCGCACGGGGCGCCGAGCGAACCTGTCAGTTCATCTACACCGACACCTGTGGCGCCTGGCGGCAGCGCCCCGACCGGGCCTGAGCCCGCCGCCGGCCTCGCCGACCACCGTCGACCCTCTCACCAACGACAGGGCAACGGTGGGGCGACCCTCGATATCTCACGACAACGACGGCACCCAAAACGTCAATGCGAAGACCGGGGTCATCACCTTGACCCCCGCTGCCGGTTTCACCAAACCACCCCGGCGGTGGCCTACGAGGTCCTCGACTCCCACGGCACCAGCGCGGCGACCACCGTCATGCTGAATGTGACCCTCGCCTCAGCCCTCGGTTACCCCGTCGCCCCCCGCCCCTTCGAAGGGGCTACAGGGATCGGGTAGCACGACCAGCCCGTGAGCCGCTATCAGCACCTCGTCCCGGTCCGATCGGACGTCTCCCTGGAGTCGAAGGAAAGTGGCCGTTCAGGGCGGGTTTCGGTTCGACCGAGACGACGGCCCACGTCATCACGATCGGACCGGCCTTGACACCAGCCAGTTAGCGGACCGTGAACTCCAACCCCAGCGGTGCCCAAATGCCCCCTTTCGGTGGGCATCATCGAGGCGTGCAGTCCGGCGATGTGCGAGCCCGACGCGATGAGCTCCACGAAAACGGAGGGCGGCGGCCACAACGGGATCGTGATGCATCGGGTGGTGGTCGTCGAGGAACCGGGCGCCGGCGATGATTTCGTCGGTTGTCAGCACGACCAACCGTCGGAAGGTCGAACGTTGCGGGATAGGGCAGGGTTGTCGATCACGAAATACGCCCAGAGCAAACGTGGGCCAAAGGCGAGAGAGGCAGCAGCGGCCTATAGAGACACGACGGCCGAGAAATGTTCGACGGTCGGGAACGGCGAGTAGAACTGGTGCAGCAAGGCCCGCCACTGCTCGTACGCCGGGGAAGCTCGAAAGCCCTCGGTGTGGTCGACGAGCCGATCCCAATCGACGAGCAGCAAATAACGCGATGGGCGTTCGAGGCAGCGCTCGAGGTGCAGTCCCCGAAACCCGTTCGCGCCGGCGATGATGGCCTTGGCCAGGTGGAAGGCCTCTTCGAAGCGCGCCTCCTCGCCGGGCACGATGTCGAGCAGAGCGTGTTCGAGAATCATCGGCTCGCGTTGAAGCACGCGGTGAAGCGCGCGGTGAAGGACACGGTGAAGCACATCACTTGAACTCCCCTGAGGGTCGGTCGCCGACACCGGCGACGGTGGAGATCACCCCGGACGGGCTGACCAGGCGGAGCCGATCGTTGTTGTCGTCGGCCATAAAGATTCTGCCGTCTAACCCGACCGCGACACCGCCGGGCGAGTTGAACTCGGCGGCGGTCGCCGGCCCGCCGTCGCCGCTGAAGCCCTCCATGCCGTTCGAGACCCGGCGCGTGACCTGGTTGCCCCGTCGATGATAGAGAAGGTGCCGCCACGTGCAACGGCGACACAGTCGGGAACGTTCAATGAGGTACATAACGCCGACCCGTGGTCTCCGACAGAACCGGCCACGCCGTCACCGGCTGCGGTCGTGATCACGCCGGCCGGGTTGACGTCGCGGATGACGTCGGCGCCTGCATCGGGCGCTGGCGTCCGGACCAGCCGCTCGTCCGCCGGCCTCGCCGGCCTCGCCCGTTGGGCAGGGGTGGGCGGGACCGTTGGAGCGGGCGACGAGCGGCGAGGGCTGCATCGTTTCGGTCCCCGCGGGCGCGGCGGCCGAGAAGACCGGCGCCCGCAGAACGGGCACGAAGGTGGCCATTGCAACCACCGCCCCCACGATCAGGGCGATTGCGACGACCAAACCGGCGACGATCATCGGCGCCCTCGGCGACGAACTGCGTGCTCACGAGCCGCGGGCACCGAACAACGGTACGCCCGGTCAGTGCCAGACGACGCTCGCCGTAACCGCCACGGTCGCCATCGCCAGGAAACCGACCACCGTAACCAGGACGAGGCGGAGCAGGGCGGCCACCTCGTGGCCCCCAACCGGGGTGGTCACGATGTCCTCGGGGCTGAGGTCGAACGACGCGAGGTCGAGCGTGTCACCGCTGTCGAGGTCGGCCAGCAACGCCCGGGCGTTGGGATAGCGGTGCTCCGGGTGGCGACGCATCGCCGTCATGACGACGGCCTCGAGCGCGGGCGGTACGTCGGGACGCAGGGCGCGAACCGGACGCGGATGCTGCTTGAGGTGGGCGGCCATGGTCGCCAGCGGGTCGGGGCCGGAGAAGGGCACCTTGCCGGTCAGGAGCTCGTACATCACCACCCCCCAGCCGTAGAGGTCGCTGCGCTGGTCAGTCGGTATGCCAGTGATCTGCTCGGGGCTCAGGTACTCGACGGTGCCTTCGGGCACGACGGGGATGGCGAGCAGGCGCGGTTGCTTCTGCGCCGCCGGCACAGCGGTGCCGAAATCGCCGAGCTTGATGGCCATCTCGCTGGTAACCAGGATGTTCTCCGGCTTCAAGTCCCGGTGGACGACCCCGGCGTCGTGCAGGTACATCAGCGCCTCGGCCAGTTGGCGACCCCAGACCACGGCCTGTCCGATCGGCAGCGGGTCATCGGCGGTGCTCGCCCAGCCCCGGAGGTCCCCTCCGGCGGCGTACTCGAGGACGACGTACGGCTCACAATGACGTTGGCCGGTGTCGAGGCGGCAGACGATCCCGGGGTGGCGGAGGCCTTCGGTGATGGCCGCTTCCCGGCGCCAGCGACTGGCGAGTACCGGGTGGTCGAGACACTTGGCGAGGGGAAACTTGATGACGACCTCGGAGCCGTCGCGAATGTCCTTGGCCCGGTGCACCTCAGCGTGGCTGCCATCACCCAGGTGATCGAGCAACTCGTAACAGTCGACTCTGGTCCCTGAGGTCCGGTCCACCCGCTCACCCCCTAAAGGGTGTTGTACCTCGCGGAACCGTCCCGCGGTCGAGGGTTTTACGAACCTTTAGCGCGCCCTGGAAAAGGGGCGTCACCGGGGTCCAGGGTGACACCCTCCATGCCACAGAACCCTGCTTTTTAGGGCCATACCAGACTAGGTCAAACCGACCTGGGGAAAGAGGCGAGCGTCTCCAGTACCAGCGCAGCCTGGCGCACCGGCCTCATTTTCCCAAAATCCAAGTCAACCGACTTCGAGCTGGGCAGGATCGCCGACGCTAACTGCTTCTCGTCGGCCACTGGAGGCGGCGCGTCGGGCGGGCTGACGTGGGCCTCACGAAAGGTGGCGGAACAGCGCCCAGGCGAAGACGAGGGTCAGGTAGCTCCACAGCGCCACGAACGCCAGGTGCCCCGCCACCGTGAGCGCCCGGCCCCGCCAAAGGGACGAGTCGAAGACGAAGAGTTGCACGACCAGCCGGCTGCCCCACACCGCAACCGCCCCGACCAGGATCGGAGCGACCAGGGGGTCGCGAGCCAGCAGGTCGCTCGGAAACAAGGCGGCGACGAGGCCGAACATGGCGCAGAGGAGCCCGATGAAATAGGCGTGTACGTACGACACCTGGCGGGTCAGGAGCGACACGCCCCGAAGCTCGACGTTCCAACCCATAGCCCGGGGCAGGACGAGATGGGAGGCGGCAAGGCACAGCAACACGGCCCCGGCGACGCGCAGGTGCAGGCCGAGGTCGCTCAGCACGGACACAGCGCCAACCCCCGGACGAATGGGGTCACCTTCGCCTCCTGGACCTGGTAACCACCCCGCTCGGCCAACCGCAGCCACTCACGCCGCGTCTGAAAGTGCCAGGCCGCCGGCCCGAAGGCGGCGATGTTGGCCCACCCTCGGTGGTGCTCGACCAACACGATCCGTCCCGCTGGCCGGACAACACGGCGCAATTCGTCGAACAGCGCCTCTCGCCGATCGTGGTCGCGCACCTCGTGGGCGGCGAACACCAGCAGCACGGCGTCGCACGAGCCGCTCGCCAGCGGCAGCCCCTCGCCCGCCATCACCGTTTCGGCCGCGGGCCCGGATCCGAGGTGGCGGCGGGCTCGGCGCAGTGACGGCGACACCCGCCCGAGCCCGGCCGAGACGTCGACCACCGCGGCCGGATGGCCGATCGCGGCAGGCAGCGACGACCCGGCCTCGTCGAAGCCGGCGTGCACCAGCGCCCAACGCTCGAACAGCGCCGGCAGGAGGGGTCGCAACCACCGCCAGTCGTGCAGTGGGGAATGGTCGTACACCCACCACGACACGACGAGCGACGCCACCAGGAAGTACCCGACGACGACCGCGAGGATCCGGGCGAGCCCGCCGATCAGGCCGGCGGCGACGACGACAGCGAGGCCGCCGGCCAGCTTGGGCCAGTTGAACACCACGATCCGCCTCACGGCGCGATCCGCCGCCCGCGGTCCCAGCGGTAGTCCAGGTCCGAGACGTAGAAGGCGTTAGCCAGCACCGGCGCCGCCCCGCCGAAGCGGCGGTCCTGCAGGAATGTGCACGCCTTCACCTCGACGGCTACCGGTTCGGGCCGCCACGACGAGCGGTGGCCGTGGATCATCACCATCGAGTCGGTCTGTGGCTCGTAGTCGAACGTCCACGGGAGCGGGCCGGCGAAGCGACGACCATCGCCGGCGTTGGAGCCGTCGGTCGAGAAAGGCGAAGCGATGGGAAAAGGGGCCGGTCGGCTACGCAGGTCGGCCACGACATGCAGGTCGGCTTCGCCTTGCGGTGTCCGGATCTCCACCTCGAAGGTGTGCGGCAGTTCGACCGAGCGGATCTTGCTGCGGTGGTAGCGATAGTGGGTGAGGGCGTTGCCACCCCACTGCATCGACCGGCGGTCGGTGTCACTACGCAGGATGTGCAGACCCCGGCGCATCCGGCCGTCGGCGTCGTGATGGCGGACGAAGATGCGGTAGCCGGTGAGGAAGTAGTCCCGGCCGGCCCAGGCGGGAAGGCCGGTCGGTCGCAGGTTCTCGGTCTGCACCATGGCGATGGCTACGAAGCCCCAGGACCGGTAGGTGTCGACCTCCAGCCCGGGCGGGACAAGCGGCGCCAGTACCTCGGCGGGAAAGGCGTAGGCCAGCACCAGGCTGTGGCGGAAGTGCGTCACCATGGGGATCGGGTGGCGTTGCAGGCAGTAACGGTGGCAGATTGTCATGCCAGCGCCTCCACCCCACAGATCGTGATGCCGCCCCAGATGAGGGCCCGATCCCTTTGGGCCGCTCGCGCATCGGCGGGCGAAAGGGGCGGGCCGAGGGTGCGCAGCACGACGGGGGCTCCCGGTTTCGCTTTGGATTGGAGGGCGGCCACCAGGCGACGGCGGTATCCGGCGGGGGCGCCGTCGAGCACATTGGACAGCGAGAACCCGTCGTAGCGGCCGGGCTCGACGGCTTCGAGATGGGTGGCGACATCGCCGGTGACCAACTCGATCCTTTCCCGGACGCGGTCGGGGTCGAAGTCGGGCTCCGGCCAGGCTCCGGTGAAGAGGAGGTGCGCCCAGGGATTGGTACGGCACGGGTGAATGGCCAGCGCCGCGTCGATACGCCCGGGGAGGACGGCGCCGAGGCCGACGGCGGCGCGGGCAAAGGTGGATTGGTAGCCGAAGCGCAGCGCACTCGGCGCCAGCGCAGCCTTGAGGGCGGCGCCAGAGGCACCGCTGGTAAGCCGGCGCCACGCCGCCACCTGGGCCTGGCAGTCGAGGAGTGCGCACAGGCGCTCGAGGCGGTCTCGCGTCCAGCCAGCCGGGCGCAGGAGTTGCCGGCCAGCGGCCAGGATGCGGTCGGCCTGGCCGATCTCGGCCGGACCGCCGGCGAGGCGCCGGCCCAGGTAAGCGACCTGAACCGGGTTGATATCGACCGCGGTCACCTCATTGCCCGCGCCGGCTAGGGCGATGGCGGTATCGCCGGCCGAGGCGACGGCGAGGATCGCCCGGCAGCCGCCCAGGGCCTCGAGCTCCACGGTCGAGTCCTCGTACATGCGGCCGAACAGCAACGTGGCGCCGCCCCGGCGGCCGAGGCGACCACCGGTCCAGGGGTTCGCGCTCTCCACCGGCCAGGTGAGCGTCGGCGTCATGCGATCACCCAGGCCGCGGCCAGGAGGACGGCGTTGCGGGCCATCATCCGCCGATGACCGGCGATAAGGTCGCCGGCGAAGAGGAGTCCGCCGGCGTTCATCACGATGACCAGGGCGGTTTGGGCCGCTGCGGCCCGGCGGGGCCGCCAGCCAGTCAAGACCCACCCCGCGAGGCCGGTTTCGATCACACCCAACGCCGCGGTGAGACGCCGGGCCGCGACCGCGGTCACACCCGGCACCGAGGCGATGATCTCGCGGTGGCGTTCGTCGGGCCACGGCCCCTTTTTCCAGGCCCCCTGGTACAACCAGACACCGGCGACGGCCGCTCGCACCGTTCTTTGCATCCTTGTTTGAGTCTTCATATCTCTAATATATACTAGAGAAGTAACTACAACACAAGTGGACACTGTAGAGTCCTCTGGTGGCCCGCATGACGATCGACGAGTTGGCACACCGGTCGGGGACGGCGGCATCGACCATCCGCCTGTACCAAACTCGCGGCCTGCTGCCCCCGCCAGCGAGGGAGGGGCGGGTTGGCTTTTACGGCGACGGCCACCTGGCCCGCCTCGGCTTAGTGGCGCAGTTGCAGGAGGAAGGCTTCTCGCTCGCCAGTATCGGCCGGTTGGTCGACGCCTGGGAAAACGGACGAAGCCTCGACGCCGTGCTCGGCCTTGAAGCCCAGGTCGCCGCCGCCTTCGGGGGTGAGGAGCCCGTCTACCTGAGACCGGAGGAGCTGGCGGGCCGTTTCCCCGAAGGGGCGGTGACACCCGAGGTGGTGCGGCGCACGATCGCGCTCGGGCTGGTGGGCCTCGACGGTGACCGCATCGTGGTGAACAGCCCGAGGTTCCTCGACATTGGCAGCGAGCTGGCGGCGCTCGGCATCCCGATCGGGGAGGTCATTGACGAGTACGAGCGCCTGCAGGAGGCGACGGCGGCAGTGGCGAACCGCTTCACCGGGCTGTTCGAACGGCACCTGTGGGCGCCCTTCGTTGCGAGCGGTCTCCCCGCCGGCGAGGTGCGCCAGCTCACCGATGTGCTGCAACGCCTGAGCACCTTGGCCGAGGCGGTCGTGAGCGTGACGCTGCGCCAGTCACTCAAGCGGGCCGCCACTGCGTTCTTGGCCGCCCAGGCCGAACAGCTGCAGGAGGCTGGCGTGCTGGAGGCCGTCCGACCTCTCGCCGCCGCCGCCGGGCTCGACCTCGACGGCTAATCGCCCGGCGGCCTGCGTAGCCAGGTGTCGATGGCGCGGGCGAAGCAGTCTGCCCCTTGCGGCGCAAGCTCGAGGAACAGGTAGGGCTCGGCGACCTCCAGTTCGAGCAGCATGGGATCGCCATCGGCATCGGGCGCCGTGTCCACCCGGGCGTAGACGACCTCGGGCGCGGCCGCCAGCACTCGCCGGGCGAAGGCGGCGAGCTTCGGGTCGATCGGCGCCGGCTCGACCGCCTGTGAGAATCCGAGCGACGAGTCGTCGACCGGGGGCTGACCGGCCGCCAGGACGGGTCCCTTGCCGATGGCGTGGCTCACCTCGTCACCGAAGACGTAGGTACCCGTCTCGCCCCGGTTGTCGACCGAGGCCACGTACGGCTGGAGCATGGCGGCACCGCGTGCCGCGTTGATGCGGCGAATGTGATCGGTGGGATCATCGCCGCGGCAGTAGCGCGCCGCCAGCCGGGCGCCACACGAAACGGACGGTTTCACCACGTACTCGGCCCAGTCGGGTACCGGTATCGGCTGGCCGGGCTTAACCCAGAGGGTCGGGACGGTCGGAATACCAGCCGCCTCCAGGTCGCGTAGGTACCGCTTGTCGGTGTTCCACCGCAGGACGTCCAGGGGATTTGCCAGTCGGGTCTGGGCCGCGACCTCCCCCGCCCAATCCAAGAACCCTTCACGATCCTGGACGTAGTCAAAGGTGTTGCGGAGCACGACGGCGTCGAACCCGCCCCACTCGGGGCCCTTGCCCCAGGCCAGGATCTCCGTTTCGATGCCGAGCCGCTCGAACGCCGCTTCGAGCAACGGCCCGTCACCGAAGAGCTCGCCCGCGGCCTGGCTGGCGACGAGGGCGATGCGGGTCACCGTTTCAGCTTGGCACGCCTCTACTCGAACATGTGTTTGTATAAGCTTGGTCCGTGATGGGGGCCACCATCTTGCATGCCGACCTCGACGCCTTCTACGCGTCGGTCGAGCAGCTCCTCGATCCCTCGCTGCGGGGCCTCCCGATCGCCGTCGGGGGTGGCGTGGTCCTGGCCGCTTCGTACGAAGCCAAGGCGTTCGGCGTCGGGGCGGGTATGGCCGGCTGGCGGGCACAGCAGCTCTGCCCCAACCTGCGCTTCGTGGAGGGCCATTTCGGCGAGTACCAACGCCTCGGCGACCAGGTGATCGAGGTGTGCCAGGACTTCACCCCGCTGGTCGAGCGCATCTCGATCGACGAGGCGTTCCTCGATGTAAGCGGATCCGTCCATCTCTTTGGCCCTCCGGCCGCCATCGCAGATGCGATCCGCCGGCGGGTCCGAGACGAGATCGGGCTGCCTATCTCGGTGGGTGCGGCCCGCACCAAGCACCTCGCCAAGATCGCTTCCCAGGTGGCCAAGCCCGATGGGTTGGTCGTGGTGGAGCCCGAACGAGAGCTGGAGTGGCTGCACCCGCTGCCCGTCCGGCTGATGTGGGGCGTCGGTCCCGCCACCGCCGCCCGGTTGGCGTCGACGGGAATCACGACCATTGGTGAACTGGCCGCTACTTCGGCTCCCGTTCTGCGCGGCCTGCTCGGCCCGGCGGCCGGTGACAAACTCGGGTCCCTGGCGGTCAATCGCGACCCCCGGCCGATCGAGACCGAGCGCCGGGCGTTGTCGGTTGGCGCCCAGAGCGCTCTCGGCCGGCGGCCGGGCACGCCGCAGCTACTCCGGACCACCTTCGCCTACCTCGCCGACCGCGTGGCCGGTCGGCTTCGGGCGGCGGGACGGGCCGGGCGCACGATCACCGTTCGGGTCCGGTTCCTCGGCCTCATGTCCGTCACCCGTGCCGTGACATTGCCCGTCGCCATCTCCACCACCCTGACGCTGACCGAGGTAGCCACCGAGCTCGCCGCGACCATCCTGGCCGATCATCCCGAGGAGCGGGAGATCACCCTGCTGGCCGTTTCGGTGTCCAAGTTGGTCGCCGAACCGATGTTGCAGCTTGAGCTACCTCTCGATCTGCCCGGCGACCCACGACCGGGCAACGTCGTCGGGGCCGCCCGGTGGGCCGTTGACCGCTCGGTCGACACCATCCGCGCTCGATTTGGCAGCGAAGCCGTGGGGTATGCGACGGTCCATTTTTCCCCAGATCATCGTGTCCCCGACGCCTTCCGGGAGCTGGCGGAGCACCACGACTCCCGGTAGCGATCGCTCAGTCGGGCGAGCCGAAGTCGTCGATTGGCGCCCGGTGGCCGGTGACCTCGACGTCGAACATGGCGGCGTGGCCGGCCAGGGCCTGGCGGGTCAGGTCCTCCGCCTGGCGGGTATGAAGGGCCAGCGACGGCTCGTCGGTGTACTCGTACACGACCTTGAAGGTCAGTTCGGCCAGCACATCATCCTCCGTGGGTGGGTGTCGCGGGCGACGCTACTGCTCGGCCTCCTTTAGTAGCGGGTGCGCCGGAAGCCGCGGACGGCGCAGCGTGATTAGCGCTCGCTTCGCGAAGGTCGGAGCCCTTGCCCTCAGATAGACGGATGCGTGTCTGTCGGCCGGCCACCAGTCATGTGGTCACTCGGGGTCGCCGGCCTTGGACACCCCGGTGGGGGGCGGTGGTCGTGTTATTCGGTTGTCAAGGTACGGTGACGGGTGGTGTCCCTGACGGAGCGCACCCCCGGTGGGGCGGAGTGTCGAGGGGGCGGCGGAGGCCGTCTCGCCGTGGAAGTGGGCGGGGGAAGTTGGGGGGGACAGCTGGGGTGGGGTGGCGTCGGGGGCGGTCTGTTAGGCCGCCGCCCTCGGTTTCTTGCGGGCCGGGATCGGTGTGATGGCCGGCGGAGTTGCACCGGCCGGGGTGGGTGGCGTAAGCCCGGGGACCGATACCGGCGCTGTCGCGGCGCGATGCGCCGCGGGCGTTACCGTCGACCTGGCCTCCACCGCGGCTGCGGCCGACGATGCCGCTGGCCGGGGGGGCGGTGCGTCGGTCGACGAAGGGGCCGGGGATGGGCTGGTCGGCGGGGTTGGGGTCCCGGTTTGGTCGTTGCCGGGTGGGTGGGCGGTGAGGAGTCCGGCAGCGCGGTCGCGTTCGGTCTTGTCCCGATGACAGGCGTAACACCTGGGTTTGACATTCTCATAGCTGGTCGCGCCGCCGTGGGCGACTGGGTCGATGTGGTCCCATTCGATGCCGTAACGGCGGCCGCAGTCCACACAGGCGACGCCGAGGAAAAGCGGTGGGGGACCCAGGCTGAGGGCGGTGGCCAACTCGGCGCAACGGTACCGGCCCCGGAAATGCGCGACCTGCTGGATGGTCTTGCCGTCATGTAGCACTCCCTTGATGAACGCCGAGACCGCAAGTTCCCGGGCCACCTCTACCGGTACCGGTCCGCCGCCGATGACCTGGCAGGTCTCGCCGCCCTCGCTGTGACCGCGTTGGAACGCGGCCACGTCGCACACCAACACCAGCTCCGGGCGGGCCGGGCGACGGGACAGTCCGCCCCCATTGATCAACCGGGCCACGGCGTCGGCCCGGAGCCGTTCGACCGGTTCGGGTTCGACACCGTCGCGCTTCGCTTGGCGCAACATGGCGTCGACCTCGGCGTCGATACGGTTGGTGAGCGGCACCCAGGTCTCCACCGGCCACGACCCGGCCACATGCCCGATGCCGTCGCCGTCTTGCCAGTACCGGGCGTAACGTTCCCGGCGCTGTCGGTCATGGGCCGCCTCGGCGTCACCGGGGTCGGCGGCGACGAGACGGCGTCGGCGGCCCTCGTCGGCCAGCCGGGACAGCGAGGCGGTGGCGGCCTGGGCTAACAGGTCCGTTTCGGACCCGGGGGCGACCGCCTCGGTCTTGATGATCACCGCTGCCTGGTCAAGTGACAGGTCCCCGGCCAGAAGCGCTTCTTTGGTCTCGGGGCAGGCGGAAAGACCGGCCGCGGTTTCCAAAGCCTGATTGGCCTGGCCGGAACTGACCCCGGTCGTCTGGGCCAGCCAGGTTCTGGGGTTGGAGTACCCCTGGCCCCGGTAGCCGGCGCACTCGACGGCCCGGGCCGCGAACAGGATCCGCACCCCGGCGCAACGCTTCTCGACCCGCGCCAGCAACCGGACCACCTCGGCGCAGTCCGCGCCCGAGTAAGACCCCGGGTCCAGCTCGGCGAGCAGGGCGGCGAAGTCCTCGCACCCGGCCTGCACGTCCACCGTCACCATCACCCACCTCCGACATCGAGAGTAACCGGTTGACCATGAATGTCACCGGAACACCTGCTCGTACTCTACCGAACGTGCGTTCGTCTGTCAACAGATTTCGCCGATTTTGATGCAGTGACGGTGAGTCTCCTTGTGACCTCACCAGCTGGCACGAATCTGTGGGCTGACGCCACGGTCGAACCCATCGCCTTCACCGCGACCCATAGGGGAGCGTCACACCGCCCGAGCGTCAGCGGCGCAGAAGATTTTGGGGAATCGGGAACCGATGGCGCCCCTCACAGGTCGGAGCATCCGAGTCCCTAGTCGTGGAGGAAACGATGGTTGACCTTCGAAAGTCGGGAACGATGCTGGCGTCGCTGGTCGCCGTCGTCACCTTCGCCCTGGTTGTCGCGGCGTGCGGAGGATCCAAGCCCAACGTGGCGGCGTCGCCGACCACCATTGCTGCATCGAATCCGGGCGCACCCGGCGTGAGCGCAACAACCGAGGCAACGCCGACGACGTTGGCGCCGACGACGTTGGCGCCAACCACGACCGAACCGAACACCGCAGTTATCCACGCCTGCTCGACCTCCATGCTGTCGGCGTCGGTCAGCGGTGACAACGGCGCAGCTGGGACGATCTACAGCAACCTGATCTTCAAGAACATCGGGTCGACCACGTGCACCCTCTTCGGCTACCCGGGGGTGTCGTTGGTGGATTGCTGCGGCCACCAGATCGGGGCGGCCGTGCCGCGCGACCCCAGCACCTATGGCGAGGGCACCGTCACCTTGACGTCCGGCGAGACGGTCGGGGCGGTGTTCTCCTACCACGACGCCTATGTCAACACGGTCGCGAATTGCCAGCCGACGAACGCGACTGGCCTGCGGATCTACCCGCCCAACCAGACGGCGGCGCTCTTCGTGCCCGACGCCCTCTTGGTCTGCGCCAACGCCGCTACCAACGGGACCGCTGCGATCGAGCCGGTAACGGCCCTTTCCAACCTCCCGGGCTGATCGCGGACCTCGCACGAACCGCGGAGCCGGCTAGCCCTGGCCGACGAAGTCGATGGCGCCGGCCGGGGCCACGACCGACTCGGGGGCACCGAGGTGGGCGAAATCGAGCGTCACGCTCTCGCCGGTCGTCTGTGGCCCACATTGGGTCGCCGTCCCCGAAATCGCTTGCCCGGGCTTGAGCGATTCCACGTTGGTGAGCTTCTTCCCGGGCTGGGTCGTGAGCGTGGTACCGCCCCCGACGCCAACGGTCAACTGGCAGGCTCGCGCCGTGTCCGACGAGGACAACGAGAGGCGCCGCACGACGTTGTTCTGGTCCACCCACATGTCGAAGGCCGTCACCTTGCCGGTGGTGAAACCGGCTACTGCCGCACCGTTGATGGCCTGGGGATCCTGGGCGTGAAGGTGGGTGACCGTCACGCCGTCGAGCGTCGTCGTTCCGACCACCTCGAAATCGGCGGCCGCGCTGATGTCTGGGTAGAGCGTGCGGGGGTCGGGGAAGGTGAGAGAATTGTCATTGTCCTGACCGGCGTCGTGATACCAGCGCGTCACATCGTCGGGTCCCGGCGTGTAGATGTAGAACTGGCCGTCGACGACCCGATCGTCAACGGTAAAGGCGTTGGCGCCACCGACGGCACCGGCGGGCGACGACACCGCCATCTTCTCGTCGAGATTGGGTCCTTCGAACGTCACCGCCGCCGAGATATCCGATTGGACGGCACCGTTGCGGGTCATCACCTCGGACGCTTCCGCCGTCCCAGAATCGGCCATGG
>OBLV0100000235.1_pt1 | contig 18036 bp, 16 predicted proteins | sample 1520071 | NCBI WGS metagenome assembly OBLV01 (sample SAMEA3888446, study PRJEB22518) | metagenome | reverse complement strand
CGTCGGCCGAGATGCAGATCGATGGGTCGGGGGCGATGGTGACCGGCGGGGCGTCCGGCCTCGGAGAGGCCACGGTGCGGCGGTTGGCGGCAGCCGGCGCGATCGTGACGATCTGCGACGTGGATCGTGAGCGAGGCGAGGGACTTGCGGCCGAGCTCGGGCCGACCGTCGGGTTCGTCGCCTGCGATGTCGCCGACCCCAGCCAGGCCGCGGCCGCCGTCGCCGCCGCTGTCGCCAGCGAGGTGCCGCTGCGCATCGCCGTCAACTGCGCCGGAATCGGCGACGCCGCCCGAACCGTTGCCCGTAACGGGACGCCGCATGATCCTGGGCGTTTTCAGCGGGTCATCAGCATCAACCTCATCGGGTCCTTCAACACCATGGCCCACGCCGCTGCCGCCATGGCCACCAACCTGCCAGTCGACGAGGGCGAACGGGGCGTGATTGTCAACACGGCATCGGTCGCTGCCTTCGACGGCCAGATCGGCCAGATCGCCTACGCCGCCTCCAAGGGCGGCGTCGTGAGCATGACGTTGCCGGCGGCGCGCGACCTGTCGTCGGTCGGGATACGGGTTTGTGCCATCGCGCCGGGTCTGATGGACACGCCGCTCCTGCGGCTGCTTCCTGACGACGCCCGGCGGGCGATCGGAGCGTCGGTGCCGTTCCCCAAACGATTGGGTCGACCATCCGACTTCGCCCAACTCGTGGTCCAGGTCATCGAGAACCCGTACCTGAACGGCGAGGTAATCCGCCTCGACGGCGCCTTACGGATGCCGCCCCGCTGACGGGCCTGGCGATCGCTTTCCTGAGGCTTGGCGTACCGCGATGCGGGTTATGTAAGGCCAACCTGTGGGACTTGTCGCCTTTGTGGGCGTAGATGCGGTATAGCGCGCCCCTTCGCCCACAAGGTCGCCAAAGCCCGCAAGACTGGGCCTCGGTCCGCCGGAGTAGGCCCGGTCCACTCGTCCGCCCGCCGCCGGTCCGCCGGTCCGCAAGACTGGGCCTCGGTCCGCCGGAGTAGCCGCCGGTCCGCCGGTCCGCCGGTCCGCCGCGCCGGTCCGCCCGCCCTGACCAGGCCCGAACGGGGGCGCGAGCCCGCCCGCCCCGAACGGGCCGTGAAACCTACGCCACCCGGGTCAGCTCGACCTTCACCTCGAGTTTTTCCGCCGGCTTGCCGGTAAACAGGCCCTTTAAGGGCGTGACGTCGGCGTAATCCCGCCCCCGGGCGACGAGCACGTGCTGCGGGCCGACGAAGCCACCGTGGGTTGGGTCGAGCGCCACCCAGTCCCCGACCCACGCCTCGACCCACGAATGGCTCTGGCCGACATGGGCCTCGCCCAAGGGAGCGTTGAGGTCCGGATGCAGGTAACCCGAGGCGTAACGGCTCGGGATGCTCATGGCGCGTAGGATCCCGAGCAGGATATGGGTGAAGTCCTGGCACACTCCGTGACCGGCGGCGTAGGCCTCGGGTCCGGATGTGGCGACGGTCGTCGAACCGGGCAGGTACTCCATCTGGTCGTGCACGAAGGCGTTGGCCGCCATAGCGGCATCCAACGGGGTGTCCGACCGCAACCGCGCCGCCTCTGAGGCCAGGGCACCATCCAACGGGACGTAACGCGACGGCCACAGCAGCTCGCACCAGCGATCCATCTGGTCTTCCGAGCCCAAGGTTGCCCAGCTCACGACATCGGTGCAGGGCTCCCAGGCCGAGGTCTCGACGACGGCAGAAGCCGAGACCGTGAGTTCGTCGTGGGGCACATGGATGTCGAAGGCGTGGACCAGGGTGCCCCAGTAATCCCAGTAACGGAACGTCCGCGACGCCGGCCGGACATCCAACCGGGCGTCGATCGTCGTCTGCAATGGGGTGCTCAGCGGGGTCATGCGAGCCTCGTTATAGGAGGTCGTGACCGTGCCGGCGTAGCGGTAACGAGTCGTGTGCTGGACCCGCAGGCGCCAGGTCATCGAGCCAGGCCGAGACAAGACGCGAGACAAAACTCGATGCAAGACGCGAGGCAAAACGCGAGGCAAAACGCGAGACAGACCCCGAGACAGAGCAAAAGGCAGCTCACCGGGCCGCCAAGTGACCAGCCTGCCAAGCAACCACCCGCGTCTGGCCGAAGTACCGCGAAGCGATGGCGCCGGCAGCGTCGCGGCCCAACGATTGGATCTCGGAGAGGCGTTGCGGCAAATGGGCCAGCAGTTCTTCGCGCCCGCCGAACTCCAGGCCGGTGCGGGCCCGACCGAGGGTTCGCCGGGCCTCGTCCTCCAACCCGGTCCGGCCAAACCGAGGGTCGAGCTCCGCCAGGCACTGCTCTGCGGTTCGAAGCGCGTGGAACAAGGATCGGGGGAACAACCGGTCCAGCAGCAAGAACTCCGCCGCCAACGAGGCGTCGACGGCTTGGTGGTAGGTCCGCAGGTAGGCCTCGTGGGCCGAACAGCAGCGCAAGGTGGTGATCCAGCCGGCCGTGCCCCAGCCCTCCCGGTGGCGGGCGGACAGCAGCCGGGTCGTCATGTCGACCCTCTCGATGCTGCGCCCGAGCACCAGGAACCGCCACCCGTCGTCGCGGCTCATGGTCGAGTCGGCGAGGCCGGCCATGATGGCCGAGCGCTCCTTTACCCAGTCGAAGAAGATGTGGGGGCTGTAGCCCTCGGCCACGTCGGGGGCCATCGGGAGGGAGTTGTAGGTCGCGTTCAGGCAGCGCCACATCTCCGCCGACACCGCTTCGCGCGCCCCCCGTCCGTTTTCCCAGGCCGCGGTGATGGCGCCGACGATCGAACCGCCGTACATCCGGTCGTAGGCGAGCAGCCGGGTGACGCTATCGGCGTCCAAGGCGACCCCCTCCGCCTCCTCTCCGACCCCCATGACCTCGAGCAGCGCCCGGCAGGCGGCGGCCTCGTCGACCTCGGGATCTTCCAGCAGCAGGTGGTAATGCACGTCGAGGATGCGGGCGGTGTCCTCCGCCCGCTCCACGTAGCGGCCGAACCAGTAGAGGGACTCGGCGATGCGGCTCAGCATGGGGTATGACCCGCAGCCCGTGACTGTTGCTGCTGCTGGGCCGCCTGGTGTGAACTCGGCCCAAGCTCTGGCGGGAGGGTAGGAAGCGGTAGGAGAGCGGGCTGTTCGGCGACCCGGACCACCTCCTGGCGGGCCTCGGTATCGGTCAGGACCCACGTGTCCTTCGAGCCGCCGCCCTGGCTGGAGTTGACGACGAAACTGCCCTCCGGGAGGGCGACGCGGGTCAGGCCGCCCGGCACCACCCAGACTTCGTCGCCGGTGTTGACGGCGAAGGGCCGTAGGTCGATGTGGCGCGGCGCCATCCCGTCGTCGCACTGGGTCGGGCTGGTCGACAGCAACACGACCTCTTGGGCGATCCAGCCCCGCGGATTGGCGGCGATCACTGGCGCCAGCGCCGACAGCACGGCGTCGGATGCTTGGGGCCCGATCACCAGTCCCTTGCCGCCCGAGCCGTCGACCGGTTTCACCACGAGCTGGTCCAACCGGCCCAGCACCGATTCCAGCACGTCGGGATCTTCCAGCCGGTAGGTCGGGACATTCGACAGCACCGGTTTTTCATCGAGGTAGTACCGGATCAGGTCGGGAACATACGGATAGATCGCCTTGTCATCCGCCAGCCCGTTGCCGACCGCGTTGGCGATGGTGACGTTGCCGGCGCGAGCGGCATTGAGCAGGCCGGGGCACCCGAGGATCGAGTCGGGCCGGAACTGCAGTGGGTCAAGGAAGTCGTCGTCCACCCGGCGATAGACGACATCGACCCGACGCTCGCCGTCGGTGGTGCGCATGTACAAGACGTTGTCCATGCAGACCAGGTCCCGGCCCTCCACTAGTTCGACCCCCATCTGGCGGGCGAGAAAGGAGTGCTCAAAGTAGGCCGAGTTGTAGACGCCCGGGGTCAGAAGGACCACGACGGGATCGTCCGACGACGGCGGCGCCGACGCCCGCAGCGCCTCCAGCAGCATGGTGGGGTAGGAGGCGACGGGACGCACCCGGTGGCTCACGAACAGCTCCGGGAAGACATGGGTCATGGCCCGGCGGTTCTCGATGACATAGGAGATGCCCGATGGGGTGCGGACGTTGTCCTCCAAGACGACGAACTCGCCGCCCTTGTCCCGCACCAGGTCGATGCCCGCCACGTGCACTCGCACCCCGTTCGGCGGCTCGAAACCGGCCGCTTCCCGGTGGAAATGGGTTGCGCTACTGACGAGGCGGCGGCTGATCACGCCGTCGTTGAGCACCTCGCCGGTGCCGTAGACGTCACCCAGGAACGCCTCCAACGCCTTGACCCGCTGGCGGACGCCTCGCTCGATGACCGCCCATTCGTCCGCCGGGATGACGCGGGGGACGAGGTCGAGGGGGAATGGGCGTTCTTCCCCCGAGAGGGAAAACGTGATCCCCTGGTCGCGAAATGCCTGGTCACGAGCCCGGCACCGACCTTCGAAGTCGTGCGGCGACAGGGTCTGGAGGACCGCGAACAAGCCCTGGCACTGCTCGCGTGGCGCCCCGCTGCCGTCGAACATCTCGTCCCAGGCCTCGCCCAGGACATAACCGTCAAGGATGTCGCCCACCTGCATCAGCAGAGCAGCCAGTTGTTTCCGAGGTGTTGCTACATGTTGAACGATTGCGCACTCGTTGCCCGAGCGTACGCCGCACCGCCGGTGCCATCGGCCAAGCTGCGTGTCGGGCGCACCCTTGATCCGTGTCCGCCATACGGGTGGCGGACATAAGGATGGGGAAATTGCGGGCCGGTTGGCCACCAGCCGATGTGGACGCTCCGATCGGTTCCATGGTCGCACGACCAACCCTTCCAGCGCGCTGGTCCCCCCCGGGCCCTCGGCCGCGCCGAGGTGGTGGTGGCGGGTTCGGGCCAGCCGACGCTGCTCGCGCCCAGCGCCGCGGCGGTGCTCCCAGCAGCCCACCCCACTGCGGTGTGGGTTATCTTCCCCAACAGCCTGGGGAGACCGAGGTCGATGGCACGGGTCAGGTCATCCTCGGCCCAGGAGAACCCGCCCGGGCACCCGTCGCAATCCCGAATCTCGATCTCAGTGCCCCGTTCCGTAAGGGGTGCGATGAATACATGGGGTGTACACCCCATGTATTCATCGCACCCCCCCTTAAACCCGCTGCCAGTCCTTCCAGACCGGGTCGTAGCCGGCGGTCCTCAAGACTCGAACGATCTCGGCGGGGGAGCGGGTGTCGGCGATTTCGAATTGGGGTTCGGCGTCGCTGGCGCCGGCATAGCCGCCCGGTTCGGTGTGCGAGCCGGCCGACATGGTCGTGACCCCGAGCCGGACCAGGGCGTCGCGCAGGGGCGCGGGCTCGCGGGTAGACAGGTTGATCCCCACGTCGGGAATGGCGATGCGCAGGGCGCAGACGAGTTGCACGAACTCGCGGTCGCTTAGCGCGCCGGCCGGCTCGAATTCGCCGGCCGCGGGGCGCAGGCGGGGGAGGGCGACGGTCACCTCGCAGCGCCACCACCGGTGCATGAGGGCGAGGGCGTGGGCGGCCAGTGCGATGGCATCGGACCGCCAGTCCTCGTGGAGCCCGAGGAGGGTGCCGATGCCCAGACGGCGCATGCCGGCCTCGGCCCCCCGGTCTGGTGCCGCCAGCCGCCAGGCGTAGTTGCGCTTCTTACCCTTCAGATGCACCGCGGCGTAGGTCGAGGCGTCATAGGTCTCCTGGAACACGGTGAGCCCGTCGCAACCCGCCGCCACCAGCCGGCGGTAGGTTTCGGTGTCCCACACCTGGACCTCCACGCTGAGTTGGGGAACGCTCGGCGCCAGCGCCTCCATGCAGCTGACCAGGTAGTCCTTGCTGACGATCCGGGCGTGCTCGCCCGCGACCAGGAGGAGGTGGCGGAACCCCTGATCCGTCAGGGCCGCGGCCTCGGCCGCGACCTCGTCGACCGACAAGGTGCGCCGGCCGATCTGGTTGCCGGCCGAAAAACCGCAGTACGTGCAGACCGACACGCACTCGTTGGAGAGGTAGAGCGGGGCGTAAAGTCGCATCGTCGGGCCGAATCGGCGGATGGTCGCGGCGTGCGCGGCCTGGGCGAGGTCCTCGATCCGGTCGGCCGCGGCCGCCGACAGCAGGGCGGCGTAGCCGGCCAGCCCACCAGCGGGGCCATGCGCCAGGGCGCTCGCCACGTCGTCGGGTCCGGCTTGGCGGACCAGCGACCGCAGGGCCGCGATGTCGGTGGCGACCACGTCGGCGGCGGCGGTACCGGGCGCGACGACGTCCGGCCGGCTCTCCAACGCCACCGGGACCAGCGCCGGCGCCGCCGCTGGGACCGCGGCTTGGAACGGGAGCGGGGCGACGGACGCCATCAGGCGAGGAAGCCGGTCAGCGGCGAAGAGGCCGCCGCCACCTTCGCCGGCGCCGGCAGCCCGGCCCGGTACGCCGTTCGTCCGGCCTCGACGGCGAGCGCGAACGCTCGACCCATGGCGATGGGGTCGTGGGCGGTGCCGATTGCGGTGTTGACCAAAACGGCGTCGGCACCCAGTTCGAGGGCCAGGGAAGCGTGGCTGGGCGCGCCGATGCCGGCGTCGACGACGACCGGAACACGCGACTGTTCGATGATGATCTCCAGCGCCGCTTGGGTCCGTAGCCCCTGGTTGGAACCGATCCACGACCCGAGGGGCATGACGGTGGCGCAGCCGGCCTCCTCCAGCCGGTGGCACAGAACGGGGTCGGCCGAGCAATACGGAAGGACGGTGAAGCCCTCGGCGACGAGCGTTTCGGCTGCCCGCAGGGTGTCGACTGGATCCGGGAGCAGGTAACGGGGGTCGGGGGTGATCTCGAGCTTTATCCAGTCGGGCAGGCCGGCGGCGCGGGCCAGCCGGGCCAGGCGAACCGCCTCCTCGGCGTCGACCGCGCCGCTGGTGTTGGTGAGCAAGATCACACCGGGAGCCACCACCGCGTCGAGTATGTCCTCGGTGGCGGTCGGGTCGATGCGGCGCAGCGCAACGGTCACCATGCCGGTGCCGCACGCCCGGATCGTCTCGGCGAGAAGGGCATTGGACGGGAACTTTCCCGTCCCGAGGAAGAGGCGGGAGGTGAACGAGCGCCCGGCGATGACCAAGGTGTCGGGATCAACTCGCTCCGAGATGGTCATACGATGCGCTCCCTGGCCCGCGTTATCGAACCGGTCGTTGGAAAGGGTCGCTGGGATACCAGCCTCTCAGCCCGTTACCTACGAGCTCCCCTGCGTCATTCCCAGTCTAGGCCTCCGCCGTCGCCGTGCCGGGCCGGAGGGGAAGTGACGTGGCGTGTCGCATCCACGCCAGGCACGCTTGGACAGAGGCGCCGCTAGTTTGGGGTCCGTGAGGTTCTGGACGACCGACGAGGCCCGGGCCTACCTGCCTCGAATCCGGGAGCTCCTCGCCGTGATCCGGGGGGTGGCGACCGGGGCGGCGTTGTCGGGGAGCAACGGCCACGGCCCCGTCGGGGTCGCCGACGCCGTCAAGGCCAGCTTCGAGGAGCTTCAGGCCGGCGATATCATCCTCCGCGACGCCGAGTCGGGCCTGATCGACTTTCACGCCCAGGGCGCCGACGGCGTGGTCTACTTCCTTTGCTGGCGCGACAGCGACGCCGACCTCGACTGGTGGCACCTGCCCGAGGAGGGGTTCCCGGGCCGTAAACGTCTACCGAGGGATCCACCATGAGCACCAGGAAATTGATCATCGCCGCCCTCTGCACCGGCCTTCTGATTCTTCTCGCCTTCGCCCTCCAGGTCACGATGTGGACGCACTGAGGCCGGGCGGCCGTATTGGTCCCACCCAGGCTCTAGTCTCCAACAGGTGGCACAGCCGTTCGATGTCGTGATCGTTGGGGGTGGTCCGGGGGGGTACGCGGCCGCCCTGCACGGCGCCTTGGCCGGGCTCAAGATCGCGGTCGTCGAGAAGGACAAGGTCGGCGGGACCTGCCTGCACCGAGGCTGCATCCCGGCCAAGGAGTTCCTGGAAACGGCCTCGGTGTACCGCACCGTCGTGGGCGCCCATGAGTTCGGCATCGCCGCGACGGCCGACGGTGGCCGCCCGGTGCTCGATTTCTCCCAGTCGCAAGCGCGCAAGCAAAAGGTCGTCAACCAGCTCTGGCGTGGTCTCCAGGGCCTGATGAAGAAGCGGGGGATCACCACCGTCGCCGGCACGGGAACCCTTGGCCCGGGACATGTCGTCACCGTCGAGGGCGATGGCGAGTCCATTGAACTGGTGGGCGAAAACGTCATCCTGGCGTCGGGGTCGGTACCGCGCACCATCGGTGGTTTCGACGTGGATGGCACCGTGGTGATGACCTCCGACGAGATCCTGGCGTTGGACCACCTGCCGGCTTCGGTCGCGGTCATCGGCGGCGGCGCTATCGGCTGCGAGTTCGCCTCGATGCTGGCCGATCTCGGCGCTCGGGTCACCATTCTTGAGGTACTTCCCAAGCTGCTGCCGGGCTGCGACGCCGATGTCGTGGAGGTGGTGGCGAGGTCGTTCAAGAAGCGGGGCATCGGCGTGCGCACGGGCGTCGCCGTCCACGGCCACAAGCCCAGCGAACAGGGCACGACGGTCCTGTTCGGCGAGGGTGAGGAGTTGGTCGTCGATGCCGTGGTGATGTCGGTCGGCCGCCGGCCCCTGTCAGACAACCTCGGCCTAGCCGGGACCGCCGTCCAGGTCGACGAACGGGGTTATGTCAGGGTCGACCCCTATATGCGCACCGGCGAGGCCGGGGTGTTCGCGGTCGGCGATCTGGTCGCCACGCCGGCGCTGGCCCACGTCGGCTTTGCCGAAGGCGTCTTGGTGATCGACCAGATCCTCGGCGACGAGGTGATCCCCGTCGACTACTCCCGAGTCCCGTGGTGCATCTACTGCCATCCCGAGGTCGCCTTCGCCGGGTACTCCGAGGAGGCGGCCCGCCAGGCCGGCTACGACGTGGTGACCAAGAAGGATCCCTACGGCGGCAATGGGCGGGCGCTGATCGTCGGTGAAAGTGAGGGTTTGGTCAAAGTCATTGCGGAGAAAGGGGCCGACGGTCGCGCCGGCCGTATTCTCGGCGTCCACATGGTGGGTCCCTGGGTGACAGAGCAGCTGGGCCAGGGGTACTTGGCCGTGAACTGGGAGGCCACCGTCGACGAGGTGGCCCATTTCATCCAACCGCATCCGACCCTATCGGAGGCCTTTGGTGAAACCGTCTTGGCGTTGACTGGAAGAGGGTTGCACGTTGGCTGACATCACCATGCCGCAGCTGGGCGAGACCGTGACCGAAGGGACGATCACCAGGTGGCTTAAGAAGGTGGGCGACCCCGTGGCCGAAGACGACGTGTTGTTCGAGGTCTCCACCGACAAGGTGGACTCCGAAGTGCCTTCGCCTGTCACCGGCTTCATGTCGGCAATCCTGGTGGCGGAGGGCGAAACCGTCGACGTGGGCACCAAGCTGGCCGTCATCTCGGCCGAGCCGGGCGCGGCGCCGGCGCCAACCGCGCCGCCCGCGGCCGTGACGACGCCGGCCCCCGCTGAGCCGGCCCCCGCTGAGCCGGCCGCGGCCGTGACAGCGGCGGCGCCAGCCCCCGCGCCAGCTCCGGCCGTGATCCCATCTGAGCCGGCAGCGGCCTCGGCGCAGCCCGAGGTGGAGGAGTCCGACGCCCCAGTGCCGCCAAGCGGCCAGCGACCGCAGACCGGGAGTCCCGCCGGCGGTGGGGGTACTCGGCCTGCGAGCGAGCGGCCGCCGAGCGGACCCGGCAGCGGGAGCGGTTCGAGCAAGGTCTATTCCCCCGTCGTGCGGCGCCTTATCGCTGAGCACGGCCTCGACCCCGGCCAGATCGAGGGCACCGGCGCCGGAGGTCGGATCACCCGAGACGACGTGCTGGGACTGATCGACCGCCGCGGCGCCACGGCCGCCAACGGCGCCCCGGCCCCCACCCCGGCGACGGCCGCGCCGCCGCCCGCGGCCTTCTCCCCCCTCCTGCCGATGCCGACGACGGCCGATGTCATCGGGGGCAGCGAGGACGACACGATCGTTCCTTTTACCAATATCCGTCGTCGCACCGCCGAACATATGGTCCGCTCGATCCACACCTCGGCCCACACGGTCGTGGCGATGGAGGTCGATTATTCGGCGGTCGAGCGGGTCCGCCAGGCCGAAAGGGGACGCTTCAAGCAGCACGAGGGCGTCAGCCTCACCTACCTCCCGTTCATCGCCCGGGCGGTCATCGACGCCATCGCCGACTGGCCGAACGTCAACAGCTCGGTCGGCGACGACGCCCTCATCCTGCACAACCACATCAACTTGGGCATCGCCGTCGATCTCGCCTTCGAAGGCCTTCTCGTTCCCGTTGTCCACGACGCCGGCGACAAACGCATGCGAGCGCTGGCCCGGGAGATGGCCAACCTGGCCGAGCGGGCGCGTACCAAGCGCCTCACCATGGACGACATCAGTGGTGGCACCTTCACCCTGACCAACGCCGGGCCGTTCGGGACCTTGTTCACTATCCCGGTCATCAACCAGCCCCAGGTCGCGATCATCGCCACCGACGGTGTCCGCAAGAAGCCCGTTGTGGTCGAGCTACCCGACGGTACCGATGCCATCGCCATCCACCCGGTCGGCAACCTCGTGCTCTCGTTCGACCACCGCGCCTTCGACGGGGCCTACGCCGGGGCGTTCATGCGGTCGGTCAAGACGACCCTCGAGACGCGGGACTGGTCGACCGAGCTGTGACCCTCCGGATCCGCTGGCTGGGCCGGGTTCGCTATCGCGACGCCCTGGCGCTGCAGCGGGCCCTCTTCCGCACCTCCAGCGGCGACGACTGGCTGCTGCTGCTCGAGCACGACCATGTTTTCACCCTGGGCGTCCGAGCTCGGAGCGAACACGTCCTGGTCGATCCTCTTTCGGTCGGCGCCGAACTGGCCCGGGCCGACCGTGGAGGCGACGTCACCTATCACGGCCCAGGCCAACTGACCGGCTACCCCGTCGTGTCGGTTCCGATCGGCCCGCGGTCGACGCCGGACTACGTGCACCGCCTCGAGCAGGTCATCATCGACGTGCTGGCCGAGCTCGGCCTCGGCGGCGCCCACCGCGATCCCGTTGCCCCCGGCGTCTGGGTCGGCGACCGCAAGATCTGCGCCGTCGGCGTACGGCTGTCAAGGGGCCGCTCTATGCACGGCTTCGCCCTTAACGTCGATCCCGATCTTGGGTTCTTCCGCCACATCGTCCCGTGTGGCATCACGGACAAGGGCGTCACGTCGCTCGTGGCCGAGGGGATCAACGTCACGATGCACAACGTGGTCGACGCCGTCGCCCGTCGATGGGCGTCGAACTCGACCGGGTCGTGGGAACGCCAGGACGTCGCTTGGCGAGTGCGGCCCGAGGATCTGTCCGCCTTCACGAGAGACGGCGATAGACGAACCGGGCGCTTGGCCGCGGCGGGCGTCGACGCCGCGAACACGATTGCGGTCGGGGAGCGCAAGCCGGTGTGGCTTCGGGCCAAGGCCGAAATGGGCCCCGATTACCGGGCCCTGCGCAGGACCATGCGCGACCTCGAGCTGGTCACGGTCTGCGAGGAGGCCGGTTGCCCCAACATCTACCAGTGCTGGGCCGAGGGCACCGCCACATTCATGATCAACGGGGACCGGTGCACCCGGGCATGCGGGTTCTGCCTCGTCGACACCAGCAAGCCCCTGCCGCCCGACACCAACGAGCCAGGCAGGGTGGCCGAGGCGGTGGCGCGGATGGGTCTGGCCTATGCCGTTGTCACCGCGGTAGCCCGCGACGACCTGGCGGACGGGGGTGCGGCCGGTTTCGCCGCCACCATTGAAGCCATCCGACGGCGGTGCCCGGGGACCGCCGTCGAGGTGCTCGTCCCCGACTGCAAGGGAGAGCCGGCGGCGCTGAAGGCGATCTTCGATACCCGGCCGGATGTCTTGAACCACAACATCGAGACCGTCGCCCGCCTACAGCGCGCCGTGCGGCCGGCGGCCTCCTACGCCCGAAGCCTGGCCGTGCTGTCGCGGGCCAAGGCGGCCGGTCTCACCATCAAGTCAGGACTGATCCTTGGCCTGGGTGAAACCCGCGACGAGGTGATCGGGGCCCTCGCCGATCTGCACGGCGTCGGTTGCGACATCGTCACCATCGGCCAGTACCTCCGGCCTACCTCCCGCCACCTCCCCGTCGTGCGGTGGTGGACGCCGGCCGAGTTCGACCAACTCAAGGAGATCGGCCAGGCGATGGGCATCGGTCACGTCGAGGCGTCGCCCTTGACCCGGAGCAGCTTCCACGCCCGCCAAGCGGCGGACGCCGTGGCCTCGCCCGCATGACATCAGCGAGAGGCGAGCGCCTGGGCCGGGTGCGCTCGGCCATGTCCGACGTGGGGGTCGACTGCCTGCTGCTGTCGCTCGGCGCCGACCTGCCCTGGTTGACCGGCTACACGGCGATGCCGTTAGAGCGCTTGACCATGCTGGTCCTGCCCACGGACGGCCAAGCCACCTTGGTCGTCGCTCGATTGGAAGCACCGCGAGTGGAGCCCGACCCGGCCACTTTTTCCATCCTGCCTTGGGACGAGACGCAGAACCCGATCGAGATAGTCAGCCGGCTCGTCGGCGCCCGCCGTCATCTGGCGATCGGGGACCGGGCCTGGGCGACGTTCCTGCTGCAACTCCAGGCTCACCTCCCCGGCGCAACCTGGCGCAACGCGTCGTCGATCACCGGTCCGCTGAGGGCGGTCAAGGACGCCGCCGAGGTCGAGGCGCTGGCGGCGGCGTCGACCGCGGCCGACCGGGTGGCTGCGGCCCTCGTCGCGGGCGATATCGGGCTGATCAATAGGACCGAGGCGTCGGTCAGCGAGGAGATCGGCCGGCGCCTTGTCGACGAAGGTCACCAGCGGGTCAACTTCGCCATTGTCGGTAGCGGGCCCAACTCGGCCAGCCCCCACCACGACGCCGGCGCTCGCGTCATCGGTGCGGGTGAGGCGGTGGTGTGCGACTTCGGGGGCACCATGGACGGCTACTGCTCGGACATCACCCGCACGGTGTTCACCGGCGAACCGCCGGCCGAATTCCTGGAGCTGTACGCCGTGCTCGAGCGAGCCCAGGCTGCGGGCGTCGCCGCCGCCGGGGTCGGGACGACCTGTGAGGACGTCGACCGCGCCGCGCGCGAGATCATCGCCGGCGCCGGGTACGGGCCGTATTTCATCCACCGCACCGGACATGGCATCGGCCTCGAGGAGCACGAGGACCCCTACATCGTGGGTGGCAATTCGCGGCCGCTCGTCTCTGGCAATGCCTTCTCGGTCGAGCCCGGCATCTACCTGCCGGGTCGCTTCGGCGCCCGAATCGAGGACATCGTGGTTGCGACCGACGCCGGGCCCCGCTCGCTGAACACGGTCGACCACGCCCTAGCCGTGGTCGGGTAAACCGTGGACCTCGGCATCGAAGGCAAGGTCGCCCTGGTAACCGCCGGGTCCAAGGGCCTCGGGCGGGCCAGCGCGCTGGCCCTCGCCGGCGAGGGGGCGAAGGTCGCCATCTGCGCCCGGGGCATCGCATCGTTGAACGAGACGGAGGCGGAGATCCGGGCGTTGGGCGCCGACGCGCTCGCATTGGTCGCCGATGTCACCGACCCGGCGGCGCCGGCCCGGCTGGTCGCCAAGGCCGCCGCCTATTTCGGCCGGCTCGACATCCTGGTTGGCAACGCCGGCGGGCCACCCCCGGCCCGGGCCCTCGAGGTGTCCGACGACCAGATCGCGGCTGCCGTTAACGCCAATCTGACCACCTCGGTCCGGTTGGTCCGGGAGGCCGTGCCGTGGATGCGCCGTGGCGGGTGGGGCCGGATCTGCCTGATCACCTCGTTCTCGATCAAGCAGCCCATTCCCGGTTTGTCGCTGTCCAACCTGGCCCGCACCGGACTGTGGTCCTGGGCCAAGACGGCGGCCCAGGACCTCTTCGCCGACGGCATCACACTGAATCTGGCCTGCCCCGGTCACTTCGCCACCGACCGGATGAAACAGCTAGGTGGCGACCCGGCGCACATGGGCGACCCCGCCGATTTCGGCCGCATCGTGGCCTTCCTGTGCTCACAACCGTGCAACTTCCTGTCCAGCGCGGCGATCAACGTCGACGGGGCGGCGGTTCTCGGCCTGTTGTAGGCCCTGGCGCGCGAGGCCGGGGCCGAGGGAGGCGCCGGGAGGGGGCGTCAGCGCCGCCGGAGCGTCGGCTTGACGGCCGAAATTCGACTCGTTACAGTCACCTGCCAATGTTGACTGTTCCGGTAGGAAACAGCGGTAAAGTGGGTCAGGTAGGTAAAGTAGGTAAAGTAGGGAAATGGGGCCTCGCCGCCTCGGCGATCCTCGCCGTCGTCGCCGCTGGGTGTAGCTCGTCCGCCAAGCCGGTCGCCGCCTCGACTCCGGAGCCGGTCACGGTCAAGGTCGGATATTTCCCCAACATCACCCACGGCGTGGCGCTCGTCGGCGTGGCCAGCGGCATCTTTGCCCGGGACCTAGTGCCGGACAAGCTCGACGCCAGCGAGACCTTCAACGCCGGCCCGGCCGAGACCCAGGCGCTGCTGAGCGGCGCGATCGACATCGCTTTCATCGGCCCGAGCCCCTCGATCACGGCGTTCACCCAGTCGCATGGGGCGGTGACGATCATTTCCGGGGCGGCGTCAGGGGGCGCCGGATTGGTCGTCAAGGCATCGATCACCAGCCCGGGCCAGCTGAAGGGCACCACGCTGGCCACCCCGCAGCTGGGCAATACCCAGGACGTGGCCCTGCGCTACTACCTGAAGAGCCAGGGCTACACGACCGACCTGGAAGGCGGCGGCGACGTCAGCATCAAGCCTCAGGCCAACAGCCAGACCGTCACCACCTTCAAGGCGGGAACGATCGACGGGGCGTGGGTGCCCGAGCCCTACGAGAGTGAGCTGGTGGCGGCGGGGGGCCACCTGCTGGTGGCGGAGAACAGCCTCTGGCCCGGCGGTGTGTTCGTGACGACCGACGTGCTGGTCCGCACCGCCTTCCTGAAGGCTCACCCGGCGACGGTCAAGCGCTTCCTCGCCGGGGTGGTCGACACCATCGCCTACATCAAGTCGAACCCGACCGCGGCGGCGACCTCGGCCAACACCCAGCTGACCACCCTCGGCGCGCCGTTGAAGCCGACGGTTCTCACCTCGGCGTTTGCCAACATCACCTTCACCGCCGACCCGCTGGCCTCCACCCTGCAGACCGAGGCGGCCCACGCCGAGTCCGTGGGGCTGTTGAAGTCCCCCGATCTCAACGGGATCTTCGACCTCACCCTCCTGAACCAGGTGCTTCAGAGCAAGGGCCGTCCCCTGGTGCCAAGCTCATGAGTATCGCCGAGCGGTTGCTCACCAAGGCTCCTCAGGCGGCCGATCGACCCCCCGGCGCGGCCATCGTGTTGGACAGCGTGTCGAAGGTGTACGGCCAGGCCGGCGCTGCCGTGCCCGCGCTCGACCGGGTCTCGTTGCAGGTGGCCCGAGGTGAGTTCGTGTGCTTGGTAGGAGCATCAGGTTGTGGAAAAAGTACGCTGCTCAGTCTCGTCGCTGGTCTTGACCGACCGACGTTAGGTACCGTCGACAGGCCTGGTGGGCAGGTTGCGCTCATGTTCCAGGAGGCCGCTCTTTTCCCCTGGTTGACGGTCTCCCGCAACATCGAGTTGGCAATGCGGTTGCAGAGTGTCCCCAAGGCGGCGCGGCGGGCCCGGGTCGCCGAACTGCTCGAGCTGGTCCACCTCGGCGCCTTCGCCGACAAGCGGCCCCACGAGCTGAGCGGCGGGATGCGCCAGCGCGTCGCCCTGGCCCGAGCGCTGGCCCAAGACGCTCGGGTGCTGTTGATGGACGAGCCGTTCGGTGCGCTCGACGCCATCACCCGCGACCTGCTGCACGACGAGTTGGAACGGTTGTGGGGCGAGACCGGCCTCACCGTGCTGTTCGTAACCCACAATGTCCGCGAGGCGGTGCGCCTCGGAGACCGGGTCGTGCTGCTGAGCAGCCGGCCCGGCCGGGTGGTGGCCGAGTTCCCGGTCATGGCGACCCGGCCCCGTCGCATCGAATCGCCCGAGGTGGCGGCGGCCGCGGCGGCCATCATCGACCAGCTTCGGGAGGAGGTGGCCCGGCACGGCCGTCACTGAATCGGACCAACTGAGCGGCTCGGACCAGTTGGCGGGTCTCGACGAGCTCGAGATCGATCTTCCCGCCGCGCCGTCGCGCCTGCTGGTGCTGTGGGCCGCGGTATGGCCCAAGTTGGCCGCCATCGCCTTGGCCCTCGCGCTCTGGCAGCTCGTCGTCTGGAGCGGCTGGAAACCCTCGTACCTGCTTCCAGGCCCGACGACGGTGCTGCCCAAGCTGTGGCACAACCTGCTCGGTGGGGGCGCGGTCGATGGACACCTGCTCAAGGCAACCGGCGTCACGTTGCGGCGGGCCGTCGTCGGCTACGTCCTGGCCCTCCTCATCGGGACCGCGTTGGGCCTGGCGCTTGCCCAGAACAAGGTGTTGCGCGCCGCTCTCGGGTCGCTCATAACCGGCTTCCAAACAATGCCATCGGTGGCCTGGGTCCCGCTGGCGGTGGTGTTGTTCGGGCTGAGCGAGCGGGCGATCCTGTTCGTGCTGCTCATCGGGGCCACGCCGTCGATCGCCAATGGCGTGATCTCGGGGATCGACAACGTCCCGCCGATCTTGTTGCGCGCCGGGCGCGCCCTAGGCGCCCGCGGCTACGCCAAATACCGCCATGTCGTGCTTCCGGCCGCGCTCCCCGGCTTTGTCGCCGGGATGAAGCAGGCGTGGGCCTTCACCTGGCGCTCGCTGATGGCAGGTGAGCTCATCGTCACCATTGCGCACCGGCCCTCCCTCGGCGGCACCCTCGATAACGCGGCCAACCAGAACGACTACGCCGGTTTGATGGCGGCAATGCTTTTAATCCTCCTCGTCGGCCTCCTCATGGACGCCCTGGTGTTCGGGCGGATCGAACGCAGCGTGCTGCGTCGGCGGGGCCTGGCCTCCGCCGCCGACCTTAGTGGTAGAGGGCCGCGAGGCTGATTCGCCCTCGGGGCTCCAGTTTGGTTTGGTGGAAGCGTCATGATCCGCCTGAACGCCGCCACCGTGCTGCTCCAGTGGTCGGTAGGCGGCCTGTTCTTCCTGTGGGTGACGACCCGGCGGCGCCAGATCGGGATCGGCTATGGCTGGCTCCTGCGTGGCGTCTACCTGGTGATGGCCCTCGGTGCGCTGGCCGCCGGGCGGTTCATCCAACCCGACGGCTGGCGCGATGCGTGCTCAGTGGTGGTCGCCATCGCGGCGGGAGCCGCGCTGGTGGTATCGATCGTCCGGCGTAAGGCTGGGGTATCGGGTGAGAAGGAGCACGAAGAGCGTCGCAGCGCCCGGGTGGCGGCGATGACGGGGATCGATCGCGAGGCCAAGGTGCTCGACCGGTCCCGACCCGAGTTCCCGCCCTGGCTGGACCTCATGGCGCCCGGGGTCGGGCTGATCGGGCTTGTTGGCGCGGCGATGGCCGACGGAGGTCCCCACGGGCTGGCGGTTGCCCGCACCGTGGTGGGTGCGGCCTTCCTCGGCTCGGTGACCGACGCCATGCTCCTCGGCCACTGGTACCTGGTGCAGCCGGGCCTGGGTCGCGGCCTGCTCAACGAGCAGGTTCGCCTGGTTGCATGGATCTGGCCGTTCGAGGTGGCGGCATTGCTGTGGCCGACCGGGATGATCTCGGTGCTCGATGGCCACATCAGCGACGGCTACGGCGGGTTGCTCGGCTGGTTCTGGGTGGCGTGCGCCGTGACCACCATCGTGCTGTGCGTCGTGACCCGAGCCGCCCTGAAGGAGCGGTACTACTCGGCGGTGATGGCCGCGACCGGCCTGCTGTACCTGGCCATCCTCACCGGCTTCGGCACCGACCTGGTGGCGCGCGCCCTGCTCGCGGGCGGCCGCTAACCGGCGGCCGGCAACCGGCGGCCGGCAACCGGCGGCCGGCAACTGGCGACCCGTAACCGGCGGCCGGCAACTGGCGGCCGGCAACTGGCGGCCGGCAACTGGCG
>OBLV0100000234.1_pt1 | contig 18099 bp, 13 predicted proteins | sample 1520071 | NCBI WGS metagenome assembly OBLV01 (sample SAMEA3888446, study PRJEB22518) | metagenome | reverse complement strand
AGCGCAACCGCTCGGCCTGCTGCCGGATCCCGATCACCGGCTCGAACCCGAAGGCCAAGCGGGTGGAGTTCCGGGTGCCGGACCCGGCCTGCAACCCGTACCTGGCATTCTCCGCGATGATGATGGCCGGTTTGGACGGCATCAAGAACAAGACTGAGCCGCCGTCCCCGATCGACAAGGACCTGTACGAGCTGCCACCGGACGAGGCCAAGGCGGTGCCGCAGGTGCCGAGCTCGCTGGAGGCGGTGCTGGACAACCTGGAGACCGACCACGAGTACCTGCTCGAGGGCGGCGTGTTCACCCCGGACCTGATCGAGACCTGGATCGACTACAAGCGCATTTGCGAGGTCGACCCCATCCGGCTGCGCCCGCACCCGCACGAATTCGCGATGTACTACGACGTGTAGCAAGGCTGTAGGTGGTCCAGCGCCGCCCGCGCACTCTCGTGCCGCGGGCGACGCTGGACCACAGTCACGTCCCCGCCCGGCGTGATCAGCAGGCTCGCACCCTCGACGGCTACGTCCGCGAGGTCATCGCTCTGCTCGAAGACCTGCCCGACTGCGCCGGGGACCGACTGAGCCTGGACTATGAGTTCCACACCGGTGACGAGGCGGTGGCCGCCTCGTCACCGAAGCCCGCCTGACCAAGCGAAACCTCGCCCGGCCTGCCGGGATCTTTTGCCGCCGGCCGTCGGAAACCCGGGCGCCGCAACGACGTGAGGAATGTGACGAAGCGACCTGGCGTACAACCCGACCCGGCCCTGGGGTTGATCGAGTTGTACGATGCCGCGTTGCCTCAAGTGTACGGGTACCTGCTATCCCGGTGCGGCAGCCGGGCGGTGGCCGAGGAGCTGACCGCGGACACCTTCCTGGCTGCGGTGGACACCTGTCGCCGAGCCGATCCGCCGGCGCTGAGCACCGGCTGGCTGATCGGCGTTGCCCGGCACAAGCTGGTCGATCACTGGCGGCGGGCCGAGCGGGAGCAGCGCAACCTGCGGCTGCTGGAAGGCGACCTGCCGATCTACCACGACCCGTGGGAGGAGGAGGAGCTAGACATCCTCCGGGCCCGCCAGGTACTCGCCGCCCTCGGCTCGCACCACCGCGCCGCGCTCACCCTGCGCTACCTCGACGGGTTGCCAGTGCCCCAGGTGGCCGCCTACCTCGGCCGCACCCTGCACGCCACCGAGGCCCTGCTGGTGCGGGCCCGAACCGCGTTCCGCCGCGCCTACTCCGACTCGGAGGGCAGCGATGACTGACCCGCTTTCCGCCCTGCGCGCCCCGGTCGAACCGATCGAACCCGGCCCGGCCTTCCGCGCCGCCCTGCGCGCCCGGTTGGAGCGGGCCCTGCTAGCGATGGGAGAACCCACCATGACCGCCGAATCCGCTGCGACTACTGCTACTGGGACCCGAACTACCGGTGCCCAGTCCGAGGTGCGGGCACCCGGACTTATCCCGTACCTCGCGGTCGATGACGCCCGCCGCGCGATCGACTGGTACGTCGAGGTGTTCGACGGGCAGCAGCGCGGCGAGCCGATCGTGATGCCAGACGGCCGGATCGGGCATGCCGAGATCGCCATCGGCGACTCGGTACTGATGCTGGCCGACGAGCATCCTGAACTCGGGCTGCTCGGGCCAACGGCGCGCGGCGGCGTGACCCAGTCCATCCTGGTTGAGGTGCCGGACGTGGATGAGACGGTACGCCGTGCGGTGCAGCACGGTGGGGTGCTCACCCGAGCGGTCGCGGACTACGACTACGGCCGCAATGGCGTGGCCAACGACCCGTTCGGGCACCGCTGGATAATCTCCAGCCCGCCCCCGGCACCGACCCGGGCCGAGCCGAGCGAGCCGAGCGTCCGGCAGCCCGGGCCGGGAGATGTGGGGTACGTCACCATCGCCGTACCAGATGACGACGCGGCCAAGCGGTTCTACGGCTCGGTGCTGGGCTGGCAGTTTAGCCCGGGCAGCGTCGATCGCGGCTGGCAAATCGTTGACCGTACCCCGCCGGCCGGCATTGGCGGCGGCGCGCAGCAACCGGAGGTGCAGCTTTGCTACCTGGTCCCCGACGTGGACGCCGCGGTACGCCGGGTCCGCGCGCAAGGCGGCCAGGCGGCGGAGCCGACGCTGGCTCCGTACGGCCGGATCGCAGCCTGCGTGGACAATCAAGGTATGCACTTCCAACTTCTGCAGGCCAGCGGTGACTAAGCTGCCGGGCGTACTCGACACCGCCTACCGGCTGGCCGAGGAGGTGTTCTTGCCAGCCGCTGCGGCGGTGGACGCCGCGGATCGGGTGCCAGCCGCACACCTTGACTTGCTAGCGGCGGAGGGGTTCTACGGCATAGCTGGGCCGGCCGAGGCCGGCGGCCTGGAGCTAGACCTCGACACCGCCCTGGCGGTGGTCGAGACGCTGGCCAGCGGCTGCCTGGCCACCACCTTCGTCTGGATGCAGCATCACCGCTCGGTGCGTGCGGTGGCGGCCAGCACCACTCCGGGAGTACGCGAGCGCTGGCTGCGGCCGCTGTGCGAAGGGCGGCAGCGGGCTGGGGTGGCGCTGGCCGGCACCCTGCCCGGGCCGCCCAGGCTGGTCGCCACCCCGGTCGAGGGCGGTTACCTGCTCGACGGCGAGTCGCCATGGGTGACCGGTTGGGGGCTCATCGACATCCTGCACGTCGCGGCTCGTGACCCGACCGACACCCTCGTCTGGACGCTGACCAACCCGGTGGCCAGCGACACCCTGGCTGTACGTCCGCTGCGGATGGTCGCGGTCAATGCCAGCGTGACGGTGACCGTCAGGTTTTCCCGGCATTTCGTGCCGGCCGAGGCGGTCACCGGCACCCTGCCCTACGCGCAATGGCCGGCTCGGGACGCTGCCGCGCTCCGGGCCAACGGTTCGCTCGCCCTCGGTCTCGCCGGCCGCTGCTGCCGGTTGATCGGACCGAGTCCGCTGGACGCCGAGCTGGCCGGCTGCCGGGCAGCGTTGGATACTGGCACCACCGAGACCCTGCCAGCCGCCCGGGCGGCTGCCGTGGAGCTGGCCCAGCGGGCCGCCGCGGCGCTGGTGGTGGCGCACGGCAGCCGGTCCATTCTGGCCGGCGAACACCCCCAGCGGCTAGCCCGGGAGGCGCTGTTCCTGCTCGTCTTCGCCAGCCGCCCAGCGATCCGGGCCAACCTGCTGGCCCGGCTGACCGGTGATCAGGAAGCTGGTCGTACGGAGCTGTTCGTACGGAACAGTCCTCAGGAGTAGAAGACCTGCTCGATCACCCGGCGAGCCCGCCGGGTAGCCCGCCGGTAGTCCTCCAGAAGCTGGCCGGGGTCGCGGCCCGGTGGGTAGCCCATCGCCCGGGCCACCGCGGACAGGTCCCGGCCATGCCCGGGCAACTGGTCCCCGGCTCGGCCGCGGACCAGCATGATCGCGTTGCGGGCCCGGGTGGCGATCCGCCAAGCGGCCTCCAACGCGGCTGCGTCGTCCCGGGCCAGCAGCTCAGCCTCGGCGGCGGCTCGCAGCGCCGGCAGGATACGGCTGGTACGAAGGTCCGGTACGACCGCAGCGTGCCGCAACTGCAGGAGCTGCACGGTCCACTCCACGTCGGCCAGCCCGCCGCGGCCGAGCTTGGTGTGGGTGGCCGGGTCCGCGCCGCGTGGCAGCCGCTCGGCATCCACCCGGGCCTTGATCCGCCGGATCTCGGTGGCCGCCGCCACCGGCAGCCCGCCGGCCGGGTAGCGCAGCGGGTCGATCAGCTCGCAAAACCGCTGCCCCAGCCCAGCGTCACCGGCGACCGGTGCGGCCCGCAGCAGGGCCTGCGCCTCCCACACGTCGGCCCACCGGCGGTAGTACGCGGCATAGGAGGCCAGGCTGCGCACCAGCGGGCCGCTTTTGCCCTCGGGGCGTAGGTTGGCGTCCACCTCCAGCGGCGGATCTGGGGCCGGCCGGGACAGCAGGGAGCGGGTCAGCTCCGCGATCGAGTGGGCAGCCTCGGTGGCGGCCCGCTCGTCGGCTCCGAGCGCCGGCTCGTGCACGAACAGCACGTCAGCGTCGGAGCCGTAGCCGAGCTCGCCGCCGCCGAGCCGGCCCATCGCGATCACCGCGATCCGGGTCGGCAGGCCGCCGTGCTGCCGGCCGATCTCCCGGCTGGCTACGTCCAGCGCTGCCTGCAGGGTGGCCGCCGCGACAGCGGTCAGTGCCTCGCCCGCCTCGACCACATCCAGCCGGCCGAGCAGGTCAGCGCAGGCGGTACGTAGCAGCTCCTGGCGGCGCAGCGCGCGGGCCGCCGCGACCGCCTCGACCGAGTCGGTGTGCCGGCTGACCGCGGCCCGTAGCGCGCTGGCCAGCGTGTCGGCGCCGCGCGGCACCAGCTCCTCGTCCGCAGCGAGCAGCCGCAACGCCTCGGGCGCGCGCATCAGCAGATCAGCGACGTACCTGGACGAGCCGAGCACCGCGGCCAGCCGGTCGGCGACCTGACCTTCATCCCGCAGCAGCCGCAAGTACCAGGGGGTGTCCTGCAACGCCTCGGAGACCTGCCGGTAGGCCAGCAGCCCGGCGTCCGGGTCGGGTGCGTCGGCGAAGTCAGCCAGCAGGACCGGCAGCAGGGTGCGCTGGATGGCCGCCCGCCGGGACACTCCGATGGTCAACGCGCGGATGTGCTGCAGCGCCCCTTCGGGGTTGCCGAAGCCGAGTGCGCCCAGCCGGTTGCGGGCCTGCTCCTGGGTGAGCCGGAGTGCTTCGGTGGGCACCCGGGCTACCGCGGACAGTAGCGGCCGGTAGAACAGCTTCTCATGCAGCCGGCGGACTTCGCGGGCGTGCCGGCTGCGCTCGGCTTGGAAGGCCGCCACCGCGATGTCCTGCCAGGCGCCCGGTCCGGCGCCTCCCCGGCCGGTCGCGCCCTCCGGTCCACCAATGCCGCGCATTGCCCGGGCCAGCCAGCGCAGGCCGGTCGGGTCATCCGGGATCAGGTGGGTACGCCGCAGCCGCTGTAGCTGTAGCCGGTGTTCGACGGTACGCAGGAACCGGTACGAGGCGGCCAGGCTGGCGGCGTCCTGCCGCCCAACGTACCCGCCGCGAGCCAACGCGTCCAGCGCAACCAGGGTGGTGCCGCTACGCAGCGACTCATCAGCCCGGCCATGGACGAGCTGCAGCAACTGCACTGCGAACTCCACGTCCCGCAGCCCACCCGGGCCAAGCTTCACCTCCCGATCGGCCACGTCGCGCGGCAGGTGATCCTCGACCCGGCGCCGCATCACTTGGACGTCCTCGACGAAGTGGTCGCGGTGGGCAGCGGCCCACACTTGCGGCCCGATCCGGTCCAGGTACTGCTGGCCGAGCGCGAGGTCGCCGGCCACCGGCCTGGCTTTCAGCAGGGCCTGAAACTCCCAGGTCCGGGCCCAGCGCCGGTAGTACGTCTCGTGGCTGGCCAGGGTGCGGACCAACGGCCCGGCCTTGCCTTCCGGCCGCAGCGCGGCGTCCACCGGCCAGGCCACCTGGCTGCAGATCCGGACCAGCTCCGAGGCGATCCGGGCGGCGGCGGTCAGCGCCCCCTGCTCGGTGGGCTCGGCTGCCGCGCCGGCATCGGTACCGGCTGGTTCGACGGCGCTGGCACCCAGTGCCGCCCCCGGCTCGGCGACGAAGATCACATCGACGTCCGAGACGTAGTTCAGCTCCCGGCCGCCGCACTTGCCCATCCCGATGACCGCCAGCCGGAACGGCGGGAGCTGGCCCGGAACGGCAGCCAGCGCGATCGCGTGCGCGGCGATGAGTACGGCAGCGGCAAGATCGGCGAGCGCGGCGGCCACCACGTCCAGGTCCAGGGCATCGGTCAAGTCGTAGCCGGCCAGCACCAGCAGCCGCCGCCGGTAGGCGATCCGCAGATCCCCCAGCACGTCGTTGCCGGCACCCCGGGCCGGCGTACCACCGCTGCCCCACGGCGGATCGGTCGGATCCGCGCCGACCGCGGTGAGCAGCTCCGCGGTAAAGGTCGCCGGGTCGGCCAGCGGCGGCTCGACCCCGGCGTCCAGCAGCCACCAGTCGTCGGGGTATGCGATCAAGTGGTCGGCTAGCGCGCTGCTGGCCCCGAGCACCGCCAGCAGCCGGGCTCGGAACTGGTCGCAGTCGCGCAGCCGGTCCAACAGCGGCTCGGCGTCGGCCTGCGCCTCGACCAGCCGGGTCAACGCCAGCACCGCCCGGTCCGGATCGGCGCACCGGGCCAGCGCAGTGATCACCGCGGCTGCGCCAGGGTCGGCCGGCTCATTCAGCCCCAGGTGCCACAGGGTGAGCCCGGCCAGCAGCCCGGCCGCCCGGTCGGCATCGGCAAAACCCAGCCTGGCCAACCGGGCCGCGCTGCGGATCGAGGGGTCAGACATCATCGCCGTACTCGCTGTCAGCCGGACCGGACGGACCACCGCAGCGGGCCCGATCCGCCCGCCGGACCACCTCCGCGAACCGCGCGGTGAACGGCTGCCATACCGCCGCCAAGTCGGCGTGCGTCTCAGCCAGCCCGGCCAGGATGCGGTCGGGTTCGATGCCGTACGCGGCCAGCGCCGCAGCGTCCTGCTCGACCCACCGGGTCACCATGTGCGGGGTCGTCTCGATGTGGAACTGCAGCCCCCAGGCCCGGTCGCGGTACCGGAAGGCCTGCACCGGGCACCACGGCGAGCTGGCCAGCAGCACCGCGGCCGGCGGCAGGTCGGTGATTGCCTCGGCGTGCCACTGCAGCACGTCGGGGGTAAACGGCACCGGCCCGAACAGCTCGTCGGCCGCCGCAATGTCCCGCTTGGCGATGAGCGCCGGACCGTACTCCGGGCCGTCCACGCTGGGCCCGACCCGGCCGCCGAGGGCGGTGGCCAGCAACTGTGCGCCGAGGCATATGGCCAGTGTCGGTAGACCGCTGGTGGCGGCCGCGCGCAGCAGGTCACGGGTGGCCGGCAGCCACGGCGCCGAGCCGTCGTCGGCGACCGACATCGGCCCGCCCAGCACCACCAGCGCGGCGTAGCCGGTTGGGTCAGCCGGCAGCGAGGAGCCGTCGTACGGCGTGACGACTGAGGCAAGGACGCCACCCTGCAGCAGCCACTCGGCCAACCGGCCCGGCGGCTCGGCAGGGGTGTGCTGCACGATCAGGGCGGTGGGAAGGCGCACAACCGGAGCGTAACGCCCACGCCACCGGTCAGCTCTGGAGATCCCTCAACTGCCTGGTACGACGGCGGCACCCTACTCTACGGCTCCGCTGATCGCGCACTACTCCACTTGGTCCGCTTGGTTCGGTGCGCGCCGCACGAAGAGGCGGTGGTAGGTGTCGCGCCATTCACTGGCGACATGACCGCGGCTGGCGCGGACTGACCGGTCGAACCGCTGCGCCCGGGTCCGGACGGTGGCACTGCGGAAAGCATCATGGTCGCTGACGGCCTCAATTGCCACCCGGTACGCCTCCAGCACCTCACCGGACTGCACCAAGGCACGGGCTTTCTCCAGCCGTACCAGCGCGGGCTCCGCGATTGCCGTCACATCGTACAGTGAGAGTGCTCGGTCTGCTGCGGTCGTCGCCCGGTGTGGCTCGTTGCAGAGCACCGCACCGTCTGCCTCATAAAAAGCCAACTTCTCAGGCGTAAAGGAGAAGATTCCCGGCGTGAGGAACTCTGTCGGCGACCGCTCCAGGCACTCGCGCGCGTTCTCGATCGCTTGGTTGAACTCTGCGGCTTCACCCAGCGCGGCATGTGCCCGGGCCGTGAGCCCCCAGAGGAAGCTGATGGCCGGCGATGGGGTCGGGTCCCTGCCATCAAGCCGCGGCGCCAGTAGCGCGATCACCCCCCGGGGGTCGTCGCTATAGGTCGGCAAGTACGCCTGCCCCGCCAGCGTAATGTCCGTCAGGTACCGGTCCCCGGCGTCCCCAGCCGCGTATTCGGCCGCCTTGTACCACTCCCTGGCATGGGCGAACCTGCCCACGTTCATCATGATCTCGCCGACCACCGTGCTCAGCTTCGCGCTGATACGCACCAACCGCGCCTGCAACCGGGTCGGCTGCCGCTCCACCAGCAGGCTCCGCACCCCCCGCAGATGAGTCAACGTGGGCTCCAGCACTGCCAGCGGCGCACCCCTGGCGACCTGCACACCCAGCTCCGCAGCAGCCTGCTCCAATCCAGCAACCCACTCCGGGCTCGCACTACCCCGGCCCAGGGTGATATGAACCAGGCTCAACTCGCCATCCAGCACCCCAAAAAGCTGCCCGGCGGCAGTCCCGGCAGCGACAGACCCACCAAGAGCCAGCAGGTCTCGGCGCAGCGTCGCACTCACCTCACCCGTACCGGCAACGGCGGGGACCTCCGGCCCAGGCTCGTCCGGCTCACCCTGCTCAAACCAGAGTAGCTGGCCAGGGATACCCAGCACCCGCGACCAGGACATCAGCTTGGCCAGGTCCCGCACCGGCGGCCCGTTCTCCACCCGGCTGAGCTGCGCCTGGCTCAGCCCGAGCCAGCCCCCCACCACCTCCTGGGACAGCGCCCTGCCGTGGTAGGGATGCGTACGGTAGGCGTAAATCACCCGGCCAATGTGCCGGCTGGTCAGCGCCACCCGCATCGCCGGGAGGAGCCAGAAATCCGGCGGCACCAGCGGCGCGCTGGCCCGGATCCCCCGGCCCTTCCGCTGGCAGGCCGCGCACTTCACGCCCGGGTTGTCCCGCGCCAGCCGGGTCCCACACCGGCAAAAACCCGGTCGACTCTTCGACTCCACCGCCCGACCAACCTTTCGCGGAACGTGTGACTGAGCAGTGACTGAGGGCGCACAGTGTAACTCGTACCAGCCCACCGACCAAGACCATAAAGTAATTATGCGTGTTACTCATAGCAATTATGCAGCTACGCGTATGGCTCAATAACCGGACCTGTGGGTGAGTGGATCCCCACCACGCGCCGGGCCAAGCCGAGCCATCCAGGGGCAACTGGTCACCTGTGGCTGCTTCATAAGGACAATAGGTGCCCACTTGCGGGGGTGGCGACGGGACAGCGGGTGAGCAGCTCACCCGAGGCCGTCCACTAGCCTCGCCGAGGCATGGGCGTACCCACCCCACGATCACACAGTAGGCAGGGAGATCAACTCACCCGCAGGGTCCGGCAATAAAGCCACGCCCACGCGATATGTTGAGAAATCACGGCAGGCCGACGAGCCAGGCCATTGGTGCGGTCAGTACGGTAAGCCGGTCACAGTGTCGGCAGGTAGCGCTCAAGCTCGTACGGAGTAACACGGACCCGGTAGTCCAGCCACTCCGCCCGTTTGTTGCGCAGGAAGAAGTCGAAGACGTGCTCGCCGAGGGTCTCGGCCACCAGCTCGGACTCCTCCATCACCCGCAGCGCGTCGGACAAGTTGTGCGGCAGGTCAGGGTAACCCATCGCCCGCCGCTCCGCACCGGTGAGCAAGTTGACGTCCTCCTCGGCGCCAGGCGACAGCTCGTACTCCTCGGCTACCCCCTTCAGCCCGGCGGACAGCAGCACGGCCAGCGCCAGGTAGGGGTTACAGGCCGGATCGGGGGCACGCACCTCGATCCGGGTGGAGTTGGCCTTGCCCGGCTTGTACATCGGCACCCGCACCAGCGCGGAGCTGTTCAGGTGCCCCCAGCACACGTACGCCGGCGCCTCGCTGACCGTCCCCGGGTGTAGGGCGGGGAACAGCCGCTTGTAGGAGTTCACCCACTGGTTGGTCACCGCGGTCAGCTCGCGGGAGTGCCGGAGCAGCCCGGCAATGAAGCAGCGCGCAGTCTTGGACAAGTTGAGCTCGTCGGCCGGGTCGTGGAAGGCGTTGCGGTCGCCCTCGAACAGCGACAGGTGGGTGTGCATTGCCGAGCCCGGCTGGTCGGTGAACGGCTTGGGCATGAAGGTCGCGTACACGCCCTGCGCGAGCGCGACCTCCTTGACCACGTGCCGGAAGGTCATGATGTTGTCGGCGGTGGACAGCGCGTCGGCATAGCGCAGGTCGATCTCTTGCTGACCGGGCGCGCACTCGTGGTGGCTGAACTCGACCGAGATACCCAGCGCCTCCAGGTTGGAGACCGCGACCCGCCGGAAGTCATGCGCCACGTCATGGGTCGTCATGTCGAAGTACCCACCGGAGTCGACCGGCTGCGGCAGCTCGCCGGGCACCGGAGAAGACTTCAGCAGGAAGAACTCGATCTCCGGATGGGTGTAGAAGGTGAATCCCATATCCGAGGCGCGGCTCAGCGTCCGGCGCAGCACGTGCCGCGGGTCGGCCCAGGACGGCGAGCCGTCCGGCATCAGCAGGTCGCAGAACATCCGCGCGGTGTCGCTCGACTCGCCGGTACGGGTCGGCAGCACCTGAAAAGTCGAGGGGTCCGGCTTGGCGATCATGTCGCTCTCGTATACCCGGGCGAAGCCCTGGATAGCCGAGCCGTCGAACCCAAGGCCCTCCCCGAACGCGCCCTCCAGCTCGGCCGGCGCGATCGCCACCGACTTCAGGAAACCGAGTACGTCGGTAAACCATAGGCGGACAAAGCGGATGTTCCGCTCCTCCAGCGTGCGCAGCACGAACTCCTGCTGACGGTCCATCTCCGGGGTTCTCCCGTCGTCCATGAGACCTGCATTCAGCCTGCGCACCCCCACAGTTTGCGAGCAAGCTATTTCTGTGACGTTACGCCGCCGAGGCTACCTGGGCCCGCCAGGCGGGTCTTGACAGCTCTCGAGCCGACCGATCCGGCAGCCGCCCTCTCGATGGCCGAGCCATCCGGATGCCGAGCCATGCAGGATAGCGAGTCATCCAGGATGGTCAGCCATGCAGCGCGCTGCCCTTGACCCACTGTGCCCAGGACAGCGTCCAGTCCCCCAAGCCGTCGGTGACCGGCAGCCTGCGCGCGGTACCCCGAACATCGACGATGTCGCCGTAGCGGAAGATGTGGTAAAACCACTCGGCGTTGGCCGGTGAGATGTTCACGCAGCCGTGCGAGACGTTGCGGACGCCTTGGTCGGCCACCGACCACCATGCAGCGTGGACGAACTCACCGGAAGCGGAGATCCGTACCGCCAGCGGGATCTTCTCGTCGTAGCCGAGCGGGGAGTCCTTCGGCAGGCCGTAGGACTCCGAACTCATCTCCTTCACCAGATACTTCTCCAGCACCACGTGCGGCCCGCTCTGGGTCCAGAACTCGATGGTACGGCCGTGGACCGTGATCGATCCGCCGTGGCCCTCGCTGACCGGGATGTGCCGGACCACTTGACCGTTGATGTAGACGGTCATCATGTGGGCCGAGTCGTTGATGATCGCGATCTGGCTGCGGCCGATGGTGTACGACACCCGCCGGTTGGCCTGGCCGTATAGCCCGTTGCCCAGGTTCACGCCGTACACGTTCGCACTGACGGTGACCGTGGTGCCAGGCCGCCAGTAGTGGCCGGGCAGCGTCTTCGGCCGCCAGTGGACGTTTTGGTCATCGATCCAGTGCCAGGCGCCGACCGCCTTCGGCGTGGTGGTGACGACCAAGGACCGCTCGGCCACCGCCCGGTTGGGGACCGGCTCGTCAAAGTGCACCGTGACCGGCATGCCGACCCCGAACGTACCGCCACCTTCCAGCGCGCCAAACGACGGCAGGGTGAGGTTGCTGGGGGTCACGGTGGTGAAGGTAGATACCCGCCTGGCCAACGCACCGTCGGCGTTCCTGGCTACCGCGGTCAGCGTGTAGGACCCCTGATAGTCCAGCGGCTCGACCGACCGCCAGGTTAATTGGTCCTTGGCAATGCTGCCCCGGATTGCCTTGCCGGCCGAACTGACCAGCCCTACCGACTCCAGCCGGCCTGCGGCGACCCGAACGGTGACCGGGCTGATCGGCGAGACGTTCCGGGCACCGGACGCCGGCTGGACCACCAGCCGCGCCGCTGGCGCGGTCTTGAGGGGGGCCTGCGGCGCGACGACGGCACCACCGCCCGAACAGGCGGTCACCCCGCCCAGCACTAACGCGATCCCTACTGCCGCGAACCTGACTCGCCAGTGCCGGACCGTCGCTTGTCCCGGCATCCCTGACCCACCTTCTCCCCCATGGCTCCATACCCGGGGAACCGCCCGGCCGAACACCCCAAGTCTTCCGCGTCCACGTGTTCCTGACGTCTCGCCGACGAATATTGTTGCGCGTCGCACCGGCCTAAAGTGCAACAGGAGAGTAACGACGCATGACTTAATAGTGGTCAATTGGGACACACCAGGCGTGTCGCCCGCTAGCCGGGGACACTGGAGGCAGAATCGACGGGAAAGCGGGGCGATGGGAGACACCGTGCAGCTTCGGGTCGCGCTTGCCCAGGTTGACGTGACGGTCGGGGACCTTGCCGGGAATGCGGAGTGCGTACTGTCGTGGGCCAAGGAAGCTGCCGGCCGCGGCGCCCACTTGGTCGCGTTCCCGGAAATGACGCTGACCGGTTACCCGCCCGAGGACCTGGTCTTCCGGGAGTCCTTCCGGGCCGCAAGCGTGGCCACCTTGCATGAGCTGGCCGCTCGCCTGCAGGCAGCCGGGCTCGGCGAGCTGGCGGTGGTGGTCGGCTATCTGGGCAGCGACCGGGGTCCGCGCAACGCCGCCGCGCTGCTGTCCGGTGGCCGGGTGGTTGCCGACTACTTCAAGCACCACCTGCCGAACTACGGCGTGTTTGACGAGGCCCGCTACTTCGTGGCCGGGGAGCGACTCACCATCATCCGGCTGCACGGGGTAGAGGTGGCACTGACGGTCTGCGAGGACCTGTGGCAGGACGGCGGCCCGTTCGCGGTGGCCGGCCGGGCCGGGGTCGGGCTGGTGGTGACCATTAACGGCTCCCCGTACGAGCGGGACAAGGACGACATCCGGCTGCCGCTGATCCAGCGCCGGGCCGCCGAGGCAACCGCGCCGGTAGCGTACGTGAACATGGTCGGCGGGCAGGACGAACTCGTCTACGACGGCGACTCCATGATGGTGCTGGCCGACGGCACTCTGCTGGCCCGGGCGCCGCAGTGGACCGAGACCCTGCTGGTCGCCGACCTGGAGCTGTCAGCGAGCGGTCCGGCCGAGGACGGCCAGGCGATCCTGGGGATGACGGTGGGCCGCCAGGTGGTCAGCGAGCACCCGGTGCCAGCCTACCGACCGGTGCCAGCAACGGTCGCCGAGCGGCTGTCGGAGGAGGCCGAGGTGTGGGGCGCGCTGGTGGTTGGGCTGCGCGACTACGCCCGCAAGAACTCCTTCTCCTCGGTGGTGCTGGGCCTGTCCGGCGGCATCGACTCGGCGGTGTGCGCCACGGTGGCGACCGACGCGATCGGCGCGGCGAACGTCCACGGGGTGTCCATGCCCTCGGCGTACTCCTCCGAACACTCGCGCTCCGACGCCGCCGAGCTGGCCGAGCGGCTGAGCTGCCGCTTCCAGGAAGTGCCGATCGCGCCGATGGTCGCGGCGTACCTGGACAACTTGCCGCTGTCCGGGCTGGCCGAGGAGAACCTGCAGGCCAGGGTCCGCGGCGCGATCTTAATGGGGCTGTCGAACCAGTACGGCCACCTGGTGCTGGCCTGCGGCAACAAGAGCGAGTGCGCGGTCGGCTTTACCACCATTTACGGCGACGCGGTCGGCGGGTTCGCGCCGATCAAGGACGTGCCCAAGACGCTGGTCTGGCAGTTGGCCCGCTGGCGCAACGCCACGGCCGCGCAGCACGGCGGGATTGCCCCGATCCCGGCGAACTCGATCAACAAGCCGCCGTCGGCCGAGTTGCGGCCGGGCCAGCTCGACACCGACTCGCTGCCGGCTTACGACGTGCTGGACGCGATCCTGGCCGACTATGTGGATCGCGACCTCGGCTGGACCGGCCTGATCGCCCGCGGTCACGACCCGGCAGTGGTGGCCCGGGTGATCCAGCTTGTGGACCGGGCGGAATACAAGCGCCGGCAGTACCCACCAGGTACCAAGATCTCGCTGAAGGCGTTCGGCCGTGACCGACGTCTCCCTATTTCGAACCGCTGGCGGGAGACCGCACCGCCGTCGCGGTGACACCATCGACACCGTCCGGTAATCCCGCGGACCGCAGCAACGGCCGCGAGGAAAGGAACGGTGCGCGATGACTGAGCTGCTGAGCAATATCGACCCCGGCGCTAGTCCATCCGGCGGTGGGCACTCCAGCGGGGAGAGCCTAAACGGCGGGACTCTCTATGGCGGGATCACCACCCGACGGGTGACGGTACGCGACCTCCGGGCCGCCAAGGACCGTGGTGAGCGCTGGCCGATGCTCACCGCCTACGACTACTCCACCGCCCGGGTCTTCGACGGTGCCGGTATCCCGGTGCTGCTGGTGGGGGACTCCGCGGCCAACGTCGTCTACGGCTATGACAGCACCCTGCCGGTAACGGTGGCGGAACTGCTGCCGCTGGTACGGGCGGTGGTCCGGGGCAGCCAGCGGGCCTTGGTGGTGGCCGACCTGCCATTCGGGTCGTACCAGATCTCCCCCGGCCAGGCGCTGGCGACCGCCGCTGAGTTCCTCAAGGACGGCGGCGCCCAAGCGGTGAAGCTGGAAGGTGGCCGGCGGGTGGTGCCGCAAGTGCGCACCTTGGTGGAGGCTGGGGTGCCAGTGATGGCGCACCTGGGGCTGACCCCGCAAAGCGTGCACATCTTTGGCGGTCACCGGGTGCAGGGCCGCGGCGACGCTGGCGAGGAGCTGCTCCGGGACGCCGTCGAGCTGCAGGATGCCGGGGCGTTCGCGGTGGTCCTGGAGGTGGTGCCCGCTGAGCTAGCCAAGCGGGTCACCCACGAGCTGTCCATCCCGACCATCGGGATCGGCGCCGGGGTGGACTGCGACGCGCAGGTGCTGGTCTGGCAGGACATGGCCGGGCTGCGGAGCGGGCCGAAAGCGCCGAAGTTCGTCAAGACCTACGCCGACCTCAGCAGCGAACTCGACACCGCAGCCCGGCAGTTCGGCGAGGAAGTACGGCTGGGGATCTATCCCGGGCCGGAGCATGTGTACCACTGAGCCCTGCCGGCAACATCGAGATTGACCCGTCCGGCTGCTACCGGGCCGGGGCTGAGCGGCGGACCCTCGCGGCATGACCACTCGATGGCAGACCGCGACGGCAAGCCAGCAGCGGGTCTGGGCTGCGGGTGACGAGCACCAGCTCAGCACCCAGTTCGTGCTGGCAGCCGAACGGCTGTGTGAGGCGGCCTCGGTCCGACCCGGTGAGCACCTGCTCGACGTGGCCGCCGGCACCGGCAATATGGCGATCGCGGCGGCCCGGCGGTATGCCGAGGTGACCGCCACCGACTTCGTGCCGGCGGTGCTAGAACGGGCCATCGCCCGAGCCCGCACCGAGGGGGTACGGCTGCACGTCCAGCCGGCGGACGTACAGCAGCTCCCGTTCGCCGACGGCCGGTTCGATGTGGTGACCTCCTCCTTCGGGGCGATGTTCGCCCCGGACCAGCAGCGGACCGCTGACGAGCTGGGCCGGGTCTGCCGGCCGGGCGGCCGGATCGCGCTGGCAAGCTGGGCGCCGGGCGGGCTGGCCAGCGCGCAGCTCGAGATCATCGCGGACTTCCGGGACGGCCCGGATGGGCTGCCCGACCCGACCCGGTGGGGCACCGCGGAGGGGCTACAGGAGCTGTTTGGTGGCCGGCTCGCCACGATTGAGGTACGCGACCGGGTGGTCGAGATGATGTACCGGTCGCCGGAGCACTGCATGCAGATGTGGAGCAAGAGTTTCGGACCGGTCGCCACCTTGTTGACCCGCCTGTCGCCGGAGGACCAAGCCGCGTTCCGGCACGAGCTGGCCGCGCTGTGGTCCCGGCACAACGTGGCAATAGACGGTCCCGTGGTGGTGCGCTCGGGCTACTTGCAGGCGGTGATCACCCGACGGTGACACCCGCTGGCGCCGGGCCCGCCGTGCACCGTCCGTACCGCTGCCCAACACCACTGCCCAACCCGGCCTGCGCTCCCCGCCGGCACCCACCCCACACCTCCACATCCGCAGCCCAACCCTGCCACTCACGCCACAAAGTCACATTAGGGGGGCCAATGCTCACACGTCGGTGACCCGTAACCCGGCGTGCGCCTTGTACCGGCGGTTGATAGAGATCAAGTTGGCGGTCAGGGCCTCGACCTGCCGGGCATTACGCAGTCGCCCGGCGTACACCCCACGCACGCCGGGGATGGCGCTGGCCAGCGCCTGTACCGTGTCGGTCGCCGCCCGGTCATCACCGAGCACTAAGACGTCGAGTTCGACACGGGCTACCGCCGGGTCGGCTAGCAGCACGGCACTGACGTGGTGGAAGGCAGCTACCACCCGGGATGCGGGCAGCAGCGCGGCGGCCTGCTGGGCGGCACTGCCTTCGATCACCTCCAGCGGGTAGGCACCCTGCTGGTCGAACCCGAGCGGGTTTACGCAGTCCACCACAATCTTCCCGGCCAACTCGGCGCGCAGCCCAGCCAAGGTGGCCGCATGGCCATCCCATGGCACCGCGACGATCACCAGGTCGGCACTCGCAGCAGCGTCGGCGTTAGCGACGCCCCGGGTCGGGATGCCTCCGGTCAGCGTGGCGTTGAGCGCCGCGGCCGCGGCAGTGGCTCGCTCGGCTGAACGTGAGCCGATCAGCACCGAGATGCCAGCTTGGGCGAATCGACGGGCCAGCCCGTGACCTTGGTCGCCGGTACCGCCCAGCACGGCGATGGTGAGTCCGGTGACATCAGCGGCCAGCACGGCGCTCCTTGGTCTGCTGCTCGGCAGGTATCTGGGAGGAGTACCCCATCCTGGGCACTCCACGATAGCTCTGCCGGTCAGTCTGCCAGCCGCTGTCGTTGTCCCGCCGGAGCGGCTCAGACTCCTGGACCGCCGCAACAAGCCGTACCAGAACTCTGGCTTTCGGGGCTCCAGCATATGCATCTGCATATGCACAGCCGTACAAAAAAGGCTCCGAGCAGACCGCCCCTCTTCGGCCCGCTCGGAGCCTTTCGATCTGTGTCAACGAAGCAAGACCCGCGAGGTTGCGCTGAGTGACGAGAAATTCCCAGAAGTTGGCCTTAGGCCTACCCAGAGTAATCAAACTGGGGGTAAATATGGCTTAATGTCTATATATTCCGGATAGCCTTGTATCGTAGTTCTTGTCCGAAAAATCGGCTGATCGTTGGACCTAGTGTGGTGGCGTCTGGCGGTAAAGGTTTCCTTTAGGCGACGCGGGGCGCAGATTTGTGCTTCAATCAGCCGTCGCGTGCGCATCTGGGCCCGGGACCGAGGGATCCTTCCTCGAAAGGCGCGTGGTGGAACCACAGTACGAGTCCCAGCGAAACTGGTTTGACGCGCAGTCAGACCAGCCGACCGCTGGGTCGCCGGCTGCCTATGACGGGCACTTGGCGTCCCCAGCCGATCATGACGATGACTTGGCCCCGACTGGTGCCGACCGGCCAATCAGTTGGTCCGGCACTGACCTCGGCCCGGCGTTTGGTGCCCGGGCCCGTGCCGACGAGTTCGAGCCGCCGCCCAGCGACCCGAGCGACCCTGTGGCGGTCGACGACTTAACGGCCGTGGAAGGCGCGCGCGAGGAGTACGGGGACGAGACTACTCCGGAGATAGCTGTTGCCGACATCGCCGGCTACTACCCACTTCACGTTGCGAGCTACTCGGTCCCCGAGGAGTTCTCGCCGTACGGGCCGGATCTTGAGCAGCCTACCTACCTCACGCTGGACGACGAGCTGCCGATCGCGGCGGACCCCGACGACCTGCCGGAGGAGCTGCCTGAGGAACTCCCGGACCGGCGGCGGCAACTGTGGATCGCTGCCGGCACGATGCTGACCGCAGTGGTGCTCGGCACGGTGCTGGCGCACCAATTCTTCGCCCCGCCGCCGTCCAGCAGCCCCGCGATACCAGCCGAGGGTGCCACAAATCTGAATATACCCGGCACACCCGTGCCGCCGTCGTACAGCCCAGTAGTGCCGGCCTCACTGCTTCCTCCGTCGCCTACCGCGCCGGGTGTGGCTGTCACCGCGCCGCCGACTATCACCGTGCTGCCTCCCGGTGCTACCGGTGGCCCACCAGCGCCCCAGCCGACCACAACCAGCCCGACTCCTCCACCCACCCCGACGAGGACGAGCCCACCGCCGACCACCAGCCCGCCCCCCACGACCAGCCCACCGCCGACCACCA
>OBLV0100000233.1_pt1 | contig 18180 bp, 15 predicted proteins | sample 1520071 | NCBI WGS metagenome assembly OBLV01 (sample SAMEA3888446, study PRJEB22518) | metagenome | reverse complement strand
TGCTGTCGCGATACGCCGGGTTCGCCGCCTTCGCCTCCGCGAACAGCGGAGCGCTCTCGGCCGGCCGGCCCTGGAGCGTCAGCCCCAGACCATGTCCCCCGAGCACGATCGTCAGGCGATAGGCCTTATCGTCCTCGCGCGCGATCGCCTCGGCGCGTCGTAGCGCCGTCTCGGCCTCGGCGAACGCGCCGGAGAAGTTGGCGCTGTAGCTGACCGCCGCCAGCCCCTGCATGGCGACGAACCGATCCCCGGCGGCATCGGCGGCGTCGACGAGCGCCCTGGCGGCCTCGCCCATCCCCGCCAAGTCCCCTCGCAGGCCCTTGATCCACGCAAGCTCACGTTCCGCGAGCAGTGTCTGCCGCTCGTCGCCGCAGCGCTCGAACAGCTCGCGCGCCTGCAGGCAGGCCTCGTCCGCCGCGTCGAGGTCGCCGATCCCCCAGGCGAGGAAGTTGGCCAGGCGGAACTTGACGATCGCCCGCCGGGCGTGGTCGGAGGAGCCCTCGAGCAGGGCGTCGATCGCGCGCAGCGCCCTGACCGCGACCGGCGCGTCGGTCTCAGCTCGGTGGTCGACCAGCCACTCCGCGCGCGCGTACATCGCTTCGAGCACCTCGAGCCAACGCTGGTCGTCGGCCGGGAGAAGATCGACGAGCTCCGCCTGCAGCTGAAGCGCCTCGCGGTAAGCCTCGCGCCGCTCGGCCTGACGCATCGCGTCGAGCAGAACTTCGACCGCCTCAGAATCTCCGCGCTCCGCCGAGCGGGCGAAGTGGAGTGCGGCCTCCGCCAGGTGCCCGGTCTGGCGCAGGGAACGTGCCGCCTGCCGGTGCAGTAGCCGCCTCCGCGCGCCGCCGGTGGCCTGGTAGATGACGTCGCGGACGAGTGGGTGCTGGACCTCGTATGCGAGCTCGCCGGCGCGTTCGTCCTCAACCACGACCCGCGCGCCGACCAGTTCGGCCAGGACCGGCCCGACTTCCTCGAGCGGTCCTCCAGCGAGTGCGGTCAGATCGCCGAGTGATACGGGCCGGCCCACGACGGCCATCAGCTCGAGCATCTCTTTCGGTCCCGCTTCCAAGCGGCGCAGCTCCGATACCACCCGCTCGGTCAGGCTCTCGGGCAGGCGCTGCAGATGCGGAGCCGAAAGATCTCCCCTTTCCTCGATGAGCGCTCGCAGGAGCCCAATCGCGAACAGCGGATTGCCTTGCGATCGCTCGCATACCCAGTCCACGAGCGCGCGGGGCGCGGGTTGCTCGATCACGGCCTCGGTCAGCTCCCGCAACTGGGGGCGCGCGAGCGCGCCGACCTCCAGACGGGTGAGCAACGAATCCTGCTCCAGCTCGAACAGCACCGGTGCGGCGCCCTCGTGGCGTGCCAGTTCGGCAGGGCGAGCGGTGGCGATCGCCAGCAGCCGGGCGTCGTCGAGGTGCCGCGCAAAGTAGCGCACGGCTTCCCACGAAGACGCGTCGGCGAGATGCACGTCGTCGAGCAGGACCACGAGTGGGGTCCGCCGCAGGACGTTGCCGAGGAGCCCGGCCAAGCCCTGCAACAGCCGCGGGAGCGGCGGATCTCGATCGGGAACGGAGCCGCGGACGAGCGCAACGCTGTGGAACAGACTCGCGAGGTCATCGAGCAGGCCGCCGCATAGGTCGACCACCTCGTCGTTCGGGAGCGGCTGGAGGAACGGGTCGAGCGCCTCGGTCCACAGACCGAAGGCGGCGCTGGCCGCGAGCGGATAGGCCTGGGCCACCAAGCCGGTCACCTCGGGGTGGCGAGCGAGCAGCTCGCGGCCGAGGCGGCTCTTCCCGACGCCGGCCTCGCCGAGCAACAGAACGAGGCGGAAGTTACCCTCGTCCGCCTCGGTCAGCTCGTTCTCCAGCAAGCCAAGCTCGCCACGCCGCCCGACGAGCTCGGGGGTCGATCGCGCCGCCGCCGACCGCGGCTGCGCCATGGTGCGGACCGCTCCGGTCACAAGTACGTCCGAACGCTGCGTTAGGTACCAAACCTACCAAGCCGTCGAGTCGTTAGGGGACTTTTGCCGGACGGGCGGCGCGTCGCCGGTAGATGAGGATCGCCAGTGCGCCGTTCGCCAAGCAGTAGTAAGCCGGGTAGGCGAGCAGCGTCAGATCGAGCATGCCGACGGCGCCGCTGGCCAGCGCGCCTCCGACGCTGGCCAGCGCGTATGTCGCGAGCGTCTCCGAGTACGGGTCGCGGCGGACCTTGGGGGTCATCATCGCGACGCCGATCAGGTCGGCGGCGATCACGCATCCGACCGCCACGATCGGATCGCGGACGAGGACCCACCCGATCACTCCACCCCCGGCGAGCGCGATCAGCGACAGGTCGGCCGTGCTCATGCCGCCTTCGCCGTGACGGATGGCCAGGACAAAGACGGCCCCCGTCAGTACCGCCTGGGTGCAGGTCATGAGTGCGCTCCAGGAGGCGCCGTCGGCGAGCTGCGCGACGCAGGCCACGATCGCCAGCACGCCCCAGATCAGCCAGGAGCCGCGATGGGGGCGGGTGCTCCCTCGCATGGTGTCGCGCACGTAGGGGATCGTGTCCGCGATGCCCGCCAAGCCGGCGAGCACGCCGAGAACCGGCGCAAAATAGCCCATCGGACCCAAGTCCCAGCCCCCTCGTGAGTCTCTGACGCCCACTCGGGCAATCGACCTCGGGAGCGTATGCCGGCGCTCGCGATTCGTCTTCGGTATCGCTACGGAACCGGATACGGATTCCGGTCGCGTCAGACGAAGCTGCTCCAGACGGTCGACAGCGGTGCTGTGATGTCGGGGTCGCGTCGCAGCTCGACGTGCGTCACCCACTTGACCCACTCAAAGCCGCGGGCTCCCGGAACCACGAGCCGGACGGGTGCGCCGTGGTCGTGGCTGAGCCGCGCGCCGGTCACGTGGGTGGCCAGCACGAGGCGGCGCGCGTCCTCGATGCCGAAGCTCCAGCGGTAGCCGGTGACCGACCCGACCGTGACGTGCCGGGCGCGTGAGTCGGCCCCGGCGAGTTCCAGCAGCGAGCCCAGACGCACGCCTCGCCAGCGTTGGGTCGAGTAGAAGCCGCCGGTGCAGTCGAGCGTCGCGACGATCTCGTCGGCCGCCGGGAGCTCTCCGATCGACAACACCAGCGGCCGCGCCACGAGGCCGTTGACCCTCAGGCGGTAATCCGCCGGGTCGATCACGGCGGGGTTGTCGGCGACCCACGACGTACTGGGGAAGGCGTTTCCGGTGAAGGATCCGGCCTCGTAGGACCCGGTGAATCGGCGGTCGGCGCCTTTCAGTCCGAGGAGCGCCTCGACCGGTCGCTGCACACGCCAGAGCACGAACGCGCCCGCGGCAAGACCGGTCGTCGTGAGGAACTGGCGCCGTCCAGTGAGATCGCGGCGCCGCAGGCGCTTGGCGCGCAGCGCCATGTGGATGGCGACGGCCAACGCCAGGATCGCCCCCAGCGCGTCGTGCCAGCTGAGCAGGGTGTAGCCGGCGGGCGCGACGGCGACGCCCTGGGACCACAAGACCCCGGCGGCCAGGCAGCCGAGGACCACCACGGCGGCGGCGATTCCCGCGGCGCGCGGCCGGTTGCTGCGCTCAGCGCGGACCAGACGCGGCCAGACCCGGCGAAGTTTGATCACGACCAGAATGGCGATCGCGATCCCGCACGCGTCGTGGACGGCGAAGATCCAGGCAGCGCCCGAGGATCCGGCGAACAGCGTGAGCACGCCGGTCACGAGCAGTGCCGTGACCAGCGCCGCGAGACCCCAGTCGGTGCCGCGGGCGGTCACTCCCCCAGTCTAAGACCCGCTAGAGCTGGATGACGGGGCTGCGCCGGAGCCGGCGCCCGGTTCGATCGAGCGCGGTGACCGACGCGTACCGGTGCTGGGCGTAGAGCGGGATGACGGTCTCGAAGCCGCGGCTCGGCGCGACCCCGAGCGGGCGCAGCTCATCGCGTCTCGCTCCGGCGGCCACCTGCCAGCCGGTGACTTCGGTGGCGCCGTTCCAGCTGGCGTACATCATCGTGGCGCCACTCTGGCGGTCCCGCGCCGTGGCGACGGCGGGGCGATGGTGGGGGGTGCCCTGCCACGGAAACCAGAGCCCCCGGTATGAATACATCCCGGCTGGGAGGGCCATGTCGACCAGCGGTTTGCCACTCGAGTCGTACTCGATGGTGTGCGACTGGACGCCCCAACCGACGAGGACTCGGTCGGGGGAGAGCAGCTGGACCGAGCCCATCGCGCCCGCCGATAGCCGCTGGGGGCTCTTGTAGGAGTTGCGCACCGTCACCCTCCGGCGCGACTCGTCCACATCGAGCACCAGTCCCCGCGATTGGGATTCGGTCTTGATCGGACCGTTTGTGCCGTTGTCGAACACGGTGACGAGACCGTCCGAGTGCTGGCGGGCGTCGTGCTGCCACGCAAACTGCGCGCCCGGGCCCATCTCGAGCTGGCTCTGTTTGCCGCCCAGCGTCCAAATGATCTTGCCGGTGCCACGGTCGAGCTTGTAGAGCGCCCAGGTGTGTCGCCCGGAGACGAGCAGGTTCCCGTCCGGCAACTGCTGAATCGAGTTGATGTGCAGGTAGTCGTACGGCTCGGCGTGCGGCTCCTCGGAGGCGTTCACGGGAACGTGGTCGAGGCTCCGCCACTCGAACAGCAACCGCCCGCTGGCGATATCCACCTCCTGGATGATCGACTCGAGGACCTGGCTATTGGCGGGCGCCCCGATCGAGGACAGATTCATCGGCACCGTACGTGGATAACAGGTGAACAGCGCCGTTCCCCCGGGGGTGACCGTGAGCGCGTGCAGGTCCATCGAGCGGCCCCCTGCGGCGCGCACCCGCGCGATCTCGTGGTAGTCCTGGTCGACCAAAACTGCCTCGCCCTGCCCGTAGCCCGACTGCTCGATCTTCCCCTCCCACCAGACCAGGGCCGGCTTGCCCTTGTAGTCCGCGCGGGCGAAGTTCGTTACCTGCAGCCCTTTCGGCAGTGGACGGAACCACACCGGCGTACCCGAACGATTGACGATCAGCGGCCCGTACTGCTGGGACCCGCTCAAGGACACCGGCCCCGGTCCCAGGAACAGCAAGCCCGGATCGTCGCTGGTCAGTCCCGTGGTCCCAGCGGCGGCGGCCGTCGTGACCGCCGGCGGTCGCAGGTCCGGTCGCGAGTGGTACGCGGCGACGCTACCCGCCGGTTTGACCCCGGAGGAGCCGATCTCCGGCAGCGGCTTGGGTTTGCTCAGGACGCGGGCGGCGCCGCAGCCGGTGAGCATGAGGGCCGCCACGCCTCCTGCTCCCTGCAACAGCTGACGTCTGGTGCGGCTATCGCGGCTCGCCGGATCAGGCACGGTCGCAGTCGAACGTTTGCGCGATCACAACGCCGCCCTTCCTACCCACGAGAGCGTAAATCCACCGTCAACTGGGCGCTTACCATGCGCTAAGTATGGTTCGCGCCCAGGACGATCGCCGCTACGTCGGCTAACGCGCGCCGGCTATCACGGCCTGGCCCGCGGCCGTGTCGATCACTCCGGGTGGGTGCTGATCGATATTCCCGAGCCCGCGCCCCGCGAGTACACGGAGATCGACACGCCCTCGTTGGCGCGGTGCGCGGTGAAGCTGGCGTGGTAGGCCGAACCTGACGAAGACCTGATCTGCCAGCCGCCCTTCGGCAGGGCGTCCTTGTAGAAGTTGCCGACCTGGGCGACCGAACCCGGCGAGGTGAGCACCGTCGAAGACGGGCTCTTGCTGACGAGCGTCGACGGGTGATATTCGGGAATCGCCGCCGGTGGGGCTGCGGGTGTTGGCGCCGGCGGGGCTGCGGGTGTTGGCGCCGGCGGAGCTGCGGGTGTTGGCGCCGGTGGGGCAGCGGGGGCCGTGCTGCTCGTCGCGGCGCCGTTCGCCGAAGCTGGCGGTGCTTGCGTGGCGGTGGCTGCCGCTGCCGTCGCCGTCACCGTCGTCGTTCCCGCGCCGGCGCCGGGTCCGTTGCTCGATCCGCCACACGCGGTCACCGCCATGCCGACGACAGCTATCCCGATCGTCGCCGATGCCCATGTCCGTACTGTCGCGATCACCTTGTGCCTCCTGTTTGTCTCGGATTGATGACCGAGGAAGCTAGGGCGGGGCATCTGGCGTCGCATCGGGAGATCTACCAGTCGCACCACAGTCTCGACTACGATCCGACCATGCTGGTGGGGCGCGACGCTGAGCGGCGCATCCTGGACGAGCTCCTCAGAGCCGCACGCGATGGGCGCAGTGCGACGTTGGTCTTGCGCGGTGAACCGGGAATCGGCAAGACGGCGCTGCTCAGTTACGCCGAGCTTGGGGCTGCGGATATGACCGTGCTGCGCAGCGTCGGGATCGAGAGCGAGCACGAGCTTCCGTTCGCGGGCCTCCACCAGCTGGCTCGGCCGTGTCTGGGATTGGTCGATCGACTCCCGGCTCCCCAGGCGGCCGCGCTCCGAGGAGCGTTCGGGATCGGGTTCGATCAGGTCCAGAACCCATTCCTGGTCGCGCTCGGGCTGCTCAGCCTGCTCGCGGAGGCAGCCGACCACCAGCCGCTGCTGTGTCTGATCGACGACGCGCACTGGGTCGACCGGGCCTCGCAACAGGCTCTCGTGTTCGCCGCCCGTCGTCTCGTGGCCGAACCGGTAGCGGTGGTGGTGGCCTGCCGAACGGGAGAGCCACACGGGTTCGAGGCCGGTGGTCTTCCCGAGCTGGAGCTTGGATGCCTGGACGACGCGCCGGCCGGCGAGTTGCTGCGGTCGCGACTCGAGCGTCCACCCGCCGCCGAGGTCGAGACCATGCTGTTGGCCGCGGCCCACGGCAACCCGCTCGCACTTCTGGAATTGCCGGCGGGCCTGTCAGATCGCCAGCTTCAGGGCGCCGAGCCGATCATCGGCCCGCCCCCGGCGCGGGGCGCAGTCGAAGAGTCGTTCCGAGCTCGCGTGCGGGCGTTGCCCTCGCCGGTTCGTCGGGCGTTGTTGCTGGTGGCGGCGGATCAGATCGGCGACCCTGAGACGCTCGAGCGTGCGCTCGCGCGTGCCGGTCTGCCCGGTTCAACGCTTCAGACCGCGCAGCAGGCCGGGCTCTTGCAGCTGGACGGCACGGTTGCGTTCCGCCACCCGCTCGTGCGCTCGGCCGTGTATGGACTGGCCAGTCGCGACGAACGGCGCGCTGCCCATGAGATGCTCGCGGAGGTCATGGAGGACCCGATCGGCCGTGCCTGGCACAGGGCGCTGATGAGCGAACGGCCCAACGAGGCGATCGCCGCCGAACTCGACGCGGCCGGCGCGCAGGCGGCGGCGCGCGGAGCCTACGGGCCGGCGGCAGCCGCCTTCGAGCGCGCGGCGGAGCTCAGCGAAGACGCGGCCAAGAAGGGACAGCGGCTGCTGTGGGCCGCGCAGGCCTCGCTTGCCGCCGGGCGAACACAGGCGGCGCTCGCCTGCGCCGCCCGGGCCGGCCCACTAATCCCGGAGCAGGCGGCGGAGCTGGACGTCGTGAGGGCGGCGGTGTCGATGCGAGAGGGCTCCCCCGCCGAGACCTTCTCGCTCGCGCGGACCGCCGCGTCGGCGCTCGCGGAGCACGCGCCCGACCGAGCGCTCGAGCTGGTATCGCTGATGGTCTGGGCAGGCGCGACGGGCGGCTGGGCAGCGAGCGCGGTTCCCGACGCTCGCAACGCTCTGACTCAGATCAGCGGCGGCGGGGCTCGGCGCGAGTTCATGCACACGATGCTCGACGGCGCGATAGCGGTGCTGCGCGGAGAGGCGGCGACTGCGGGCGACCTGTTCGCGGACGCGCTGGCGCAAGCCGACAGGCTCGCGGCCGATGTAATCGTGACGCAGATGGCCGGGCTGATTGGCCAGTGGACCGCCGACTTCGCGCCGGCGCGAGACCGGTTCGCCCGAGTCGTCGCGCAACGCCGCGCCGAGGGCTCGGTCGTCGAGCTTGCCGGGAGCCTGCCGTTGCTCGCGATCGGGGAGATGTGCACCGGCCACCCGCAGGCCGCCGCCGAGGCCACGACCGAGGGGCTGGAGCTAATGCGCCAGCTCGGATACGAGCAGGACGAGATCTCCTATCTCGCGCTCCAGGCCTGGACGGCTTCCCTCATCGGCGACGAACAAGCGTGCCGCGAGTACTCGGCGTCGACCGTCCAGCGCGGGCTCTCGACCGGTGTCGGCTGGGCAGTCGGAGAAGCGCATCTCGCGCTCGGACTGCTTGAGCTCGGACTGGGAAACCCGCGCGAGGCGATCGACCACCTCGAGCAGATGGAGCCTGGCCCGCTCCCACCGACCACGGCGCTGGCGACCCCGGAGGTAATCGATGCGGCGCTCCGGCTCGGCGAACCGGAGCGAGCACGGCTTGCCTTCGAGCGGTTCGAGGCCTGGGCCCCGGTCAGTCGTACCGCGCTCGTCGCCGGAATGCTGGCTCGCTGTCGCGCCGTCATGGCCGACGACGCCGAGCAGGCCGATCTTCTGTTCCGCGAGGCGCTACGCCACCACGACATGCGGATGAATCCCTACGAGCGGGCCCGGACGCAGCTCGCCTACGGCGAGCGGCTGCGCCGCGACCGCCGCCGGGTCGATGCGCGGATCCAGCTGCGCAGTGCTCTCGATACGTTCGAGGGGCTCGGCACGTCGCTTTGGGCCGAGCGCGCCCGCGACGAGCTGCGCGCCACGGGGGAGACCGCGCGCAAGCGCGACCCCAGCACACTCGACGACCTGACCCCCCAGGAGCTGCGGGTCGCCAGGCTGGTGGCGTCCGGCGCCAGCAACAAGGATGTCGCCGCACAGTTGTTCCTGAGCCGCCGGACCGTCGAGTACCACCTCGGCAAGGTGTACGTGAAGCTCGGCGTCAGCTCGCGACTGGAGCTGACCAAGGTCCCGCTCGACCCGATGCTGGTGGCCGGGGACTCGTAAGCCGACTGGTGGTCATACCGAAGCGACGGGTACCGGGCGATTCCTACGCTCGCCGGCATGCCCGCTCCACCGGCGCCGATCTCGATCAACAACACGGGCACGACTGCGCCGGCTCGATCGGGAGTCGTCGAGACGCGCGACCGATTCTCAACGTCGCGGTTGGAGGCGTTCAGCGACGGCGTGTTCGCGATCGCGATCACGCTGCTGGTCCTCGATCTCGCGGTCGGCTCGGCGGCGCGAGGTCAGCTGCTCCGGGCGTTGGCCGAGCTCTGGCCTTCGTATCTGGCCTACGCGACCAGCTTCTGCATGATCGGACTCGTGTGGATGGGCCATCACCTGATCCTCTCGATCAGCACCCACATCGACCCGCGACTGCTGAAGCTCAACCTGGCGCCTATGGCGCGACAATATTCGTGTGAAGAACCTCCCTACCGCCCTTATCGCGGCGACCGGGCTGATCGTCGGCTTCGCTGTGGCGGTGGCGTCCGGATCTCGGGCGCTCGGCGGGCTGGTGCTTGTGATCTGCGGCCTCCCGTGCATCGCGATCTGGCTGCGGCGCGACGGCCCCCAAACCGCGGCCGTGCTCACGATTGCGGGCCTGGTGGCGTTTGCGCTCTCGCATCTTCTTGGGCTGGTCATCGGTGCATGGCCTTCGGTGCTGCTCACCGCGGCCGGGACGGCGGCGCTGTACTGGCGAGCATCGGACTCCCGCGTCGCGCAAAGGGCGTCGCTCTAGGCGTTGTCGCCTGCGCGCGTGAGCGAGCGGCTGGTGGCCGGTCTGGCGGTCCGGGAGTGGGGCGATCCCGCCGATCCAGGAATCCTTCTGTGGCCCGGTCTGGGGTCGACCGGTGCGTACTTCGCGCAGGTCGCGCCGGCCCTCCCAGGTCGAACTGTCGCGGTGGATCCTCCCGGTTTCGGCCGCTCGCCGCCGCTTGACGTCTACACGTTCGAGCGGCTCACCGACCTGGCTGCCGCCGTCGCGCACGGCTGCGGCTGTTGGGCGGTCGTCGGTCACTCGCTCGGCGCGTACCTCGCGGTCGGCGTGGCCGCCGAACCGCCGCCCGCCCTCCGCGCGGCCGTGTTGATCGACGGTGGCTTCATGGACGCCACCGCGATGGCCGAGGCCGGGATGCCGGTCAGCTCCGGCCGGGAGCAGTTGATCGCCTGGATGCGGGCGAACGCGCCGCTCTTCGCCGACTGGGAGACCGCGTTCGGGCAACTCGCGATGATGATCGGTGGCGAGCCGACCGCCGCGTTCGAGGCCTACGTTCGTGAGGTGTTCGTCGAGGCCGGTGGCGAGATCCGCGAGCGCACGCCACCCGGCGAAATGGCCGACCAGGTTCTGGCGATCGTGGACAGGGACGTTCTCAGCCCTGCGAAGCGCGTTCAGGTCCCGACTCTGCTGATTGCGAGTGGGCAACCGGCGGATCGCCGGCCGGCCAGAGAGCGGGCCTGGCGGCAGTTCGCCGGCTCATCATCTTTGATCGAGTTGCAGATCGTCGAGGCGTGGGGTCACAACCCGGCCCTGCAAGACAGCGAGGCCTGTGCGCGCATGATCGTGGACTGGCTCGAGCGTCAGCGTTGAGGCCAGACGATGCCCGTCACGGGTCCCCGACGGCCCGGGCGTGCTGTGGCTCCGCCGCCAGCTCCTGGATGTACGTCCCCGCGGCTTCCATGGCGTCGGCAGCTTCGGGCAGGAACGACCAGAACAGCTGGAAGGCGTGCGCCTCGACGGGGTACAGCTTGAGACGCGCTTCCACGCCTTGATCCTGAGCGCGGTCGGCGAGCTCCTTGGCGTCGACGAGCCGAGCATCGCCGGTGGCCGCCTGGATCAGCATCGGGGGCAGACCGCTGAGGTCTGCGCGTAGCGGGTCGACGATCGGATCATCCGAGGGATGGCCCGCCAGATACGCCTCGACGCAGCGGCGGACGTCCTCGTCGGCGGCCATCGGGGCGTCGGACGGCGAGGCGGTACGCAGGGCAAGGTCGAGCCATGGGCAGAGGATCATCGCCGCCCGCGGAAGCGGTAGCCCGTCCCGCTTCAACGTCAGGAGCAGCGACAGCAGGAGCCCGCCGCCGGCGGAATCACCGGCGACGATGATCGCGTCCGGGTCCGGCGCCTGGTCGCGGAGCCAGAAGTAGGCTCGCTGTGCGTCCTCGAGCCCGGCCGGGAACGGATGCTCGGGAGCGAGGCGGTAGTCGGGAACGAGAATCCCGGTTTGCGCCGCCGCCGCGAGCGCGCCGGCATGGGGCTGGTAGCCGAATGCCGAGCCGATCACGTAGCCGCCGCCGTGGATGTAGAGCACCGTCGGCTCGTAGCCGATGCCGGGGGAGACCACGAGCGATGGCACCCCGCCGGCGGTCACCGGCCGCGTGATCGTGCCGGCGGGAGGCGAGAACTGAGCCATCAACGACTCGAATGTGGCCCGCGTCTGGACCAGGTCATCATCGCTCGCGAGCATGCCCCGCAACGGCTCGAGCGCTCGGGCGACCCGCCCGAGCAGCTCGCCGCCGACCGCCAGCGCCGCCGCGACCGCTTCATCGACATCGCGGAGCAGCTGGCGCGAACGGTCGAGTAGGGCTTCGCCGGCGAGAGTCAGCTCCACGCTGTGGGTCGAGCGGCGCAGCAGCTCGCACCCCACGAGCTGCTCGAGGCCGCGAATCTGCCGGCTCAAGGCCGGCTGCGAGACATACAGCCGTTCGGCCGCGCGGCCGAAGTTGAGCTCCTCGGCGACGGCCACGAACGCTCGCAGATGTCGCAGCTCGATGCCGTCGGGCGCGTGGGGGAATGGAAGGACGCTGGCGGGCTGAGCCACACGACAAGTATGGCCGCCGGGCTGAGGATCGGTGATGCAGATCGTGCAACGCGGTCTTGCGCGATCGGTCTTTCCCTTTACTCGCGCGCGCTGCAACTCTCCTCGGCGTGACGGTCGCCGACATGACGCTCAGGTTTGGCTCGCTTCGCGTGCCGACCACCGTGAGCTGGCCGACTACAGCGACAGTGTCGCTCGCGTTTGTGCTCACCGACGAGTTGTCACCGACCGATCCATCGGTGGAGAACTGCGTCGTCGTGGGCCTGCGGGGCGGTCACCCGAGGTCAATCGAGCTAGCGGCGCTCCGCTGGATCTCCGATCACGTCAGCGAGTTCGGAGCGAAGGTCGATCACATCCTCGTCGCGGGTGGCGCGCGTGCGGCGATCTTGGCGCTGGCAGCGCGCGACGGCGGTTGGCCCGTGCTCCAACGCCAGTTGCTGGTTCACCCCAGATTCACCGCGTGGCATCCAATGCCGAGGAACGTCGCCGGCGCGGCGCCAGCAACCGTGGTTTCTGCGGCGGGTCTCGACGACGGCCGCCGGTACGCGGCGCGACTGCGCGCCGCCGGGGTCGATGTCCACGAGGTGCGCGATGACGGCCGTGGTTGACGGCATCATGGCCAGCGAGGTCCACCGCGCTGAGCTGACCGCGTATTGCCGTCGCATGCTCGGCTCATCGTTCGACGCCGAGGACGCTGTCCAGGAAACGCTCCTGCGAGCCTGGCGGGCCTCCGGGCGATTCGAGGGCAGGGCGCCGCTCAGGGCGTGGCTGTATCGCATTGCGAGGAACGTCTGCCTCGACGCGCTCGGACACGCCGCCCGGCAGCCGATGCCGGTCGAGGACGTGTCCCGCCATATCGATGCGTGTGGCGAACCCGATCCCTCCGACCCCTGCAACCACGCGCTCGCCCGCGATCGACTACGGCTCGCGGTCATCGCCGCGATCGCCAACCTACCCCCCAGGCAGCGGGCCGTGCTCCTTCTCCGAGACGTCCTGTCGTGGCGAGCCGCCGAGGTGGCCGAGCTGCTGGCCACCACACCGGCGGGCGTCAACAGCGCCCTCCAACGGGCGCGCGCAGCACTCGAGGAGGTCGACCCGGGGGCGGTGCCGGAATCGACCGAAGCGATCGGGCGCGGGCTCGTCGCGCAGTACCTCGCCGCCTTCGCCGAAGACGACGTCGACGCGCTCGTGTCATTGTCACGAGCAGCCTGAACGGCACATCCGCCGTCCGTCACATTCGTGAGCCGGGCGGGGTCAAACCGGTGACCGACGAACTCAGAGCGTGTGACGAGGAGACAGGAACATGTCGACAGACAAGAAGATTGCAGTGGCCGGAGCGACCGGGCGGGTTGGCCGTCACGTAGTCGAGGTGCTCACCGAACGCGGGCACGAGGTCGTGCCGATCTCGCGGACCCACGGCATCGACGTGATCACCGGCGAAGGGCTGGACGGTGCGCTGGCCGGCGTGGAGTGCATTGTCGACACCGCCACCGGCCCGTCGCCCGAGCAGCAGCCGGCGACGGAGTTCTTCACGACCGCCACCAGGAATCTGCAGGAGGCGGGTCGACGAGCCGGCGTGCAGCGCATCATCGTGGTGTCAATCATCAACACAGATCGCCTGAAAGGCGGCTACTCGATCGCGAAGGTCGCGCACGAACACGCGATGCTGTCTGGGCCGATACCCGCCCGGGTGCTGCGCGCCGCGCAGTTCCACGAGTTCGTCGAGCAACTCGTGCAATGGGGCACGCAGGGCGACGTCGCTTATGTGCCCGTGATGCGGACCCAACTCGTCGCCGCGCGAACCGTGGCCGAGGCGCTCGCCGACCTGGCCGTCGACCCGAGTTCGGCGCCCGGCCCGACGCTCGAGGTCGCCGGACCTCGCCCGGAGGAGCTCACCGAGATGGCGAAGCTCCTCGTCGCCAGGCAGGGCAACTCGTTGCGCGTCGAGGCTGTCAGCGACCCCGTCGACGGCGAAGCCAACGAGTCCGGCGTTCTCCTCCCGGGGCCCGACGCGATGCTCCGCGGGCCGACCTTCGAGGAGTGGCTCGACTCATAAGGTGTATCGAGCCGCTCGAACTCCTCCTCTGCGCAGCTGAGCCGGAACAGTCGGCGTCCACGTGCGCCTGGCCTCAGATCTAGCTGTCGGTGTGCACTGGGAATCCTACGGCTCCGCTGCAGCGGCGATCCTTTCCAGCGTCGCGACGACGTCCGCGACGGGCACGGTGGTCGAGATTTCGTGACCTGCGCCCGCACGGAGCAGCGGCTCGAACTCGGCTATGTCGCGCGCGATCTTCGCGCGCTCCTCCGGACGGGACCCGAACGGGTTGGCTCGATCGGCGACGCGCGCGAGGAGGACGTCGACGGGAGCGCTCAGCAGGACGACCGCGTCAAAGCGGTCATACAGGACGCGCTGGTTCGCGACGCAGCCGGCGACGAACAACCATCCCGAGCGGTGTCCCTCCAGGAGCGCCGCGATCCGGTCGAGGTCCCACATCGGCTCCATCCCCTCGGGCGTCTCGACCTCGACGATCCAGCCCGAGTCGTCGGTGTCCACGACCCGGTGACCGCGGCGGTCTAGCTCGGCGAGTACGGTCGACTTCCCGGTGCCTGACATGCCGGTCACGAGTACGACCGACCGACCCGCGAGGGCAGTCATGCCGGGAGCCGACGAAGGCGTGTGTTGACGAAAGGACAGCTCATGGAAATCAGATTCCCGGGGGAGTCACCGGAGTACCGGATTGCGCGAGATCGGCTGCTGGAGCGAGAGATCGAACTGCGCCGGGCGATGGAGGCGGTCGCCGCCGCGCGGCGCCGGCTCCCGTCCGGAGGCGAGGTGAAGATGGACTACATCTTCCGGGGGGCGGGGCCGGACGGGGGGACGGCCGACGTGCGGCTCTCCGAGCTGTTCGAACCCGGCAAGAACTCGCTCGTGATCTACAGCTTTATGTTCCCGCGCGATCCCGGCGATCTGACGCCCGGACCCCCCGACGGCGAGACGGCCCAGCTACCACTCGCTGAAGGCCCATGCCCGACGTGCACGGCGTTCCTGGACCAGCTCGACGGAGCGGCCGATCACGCGAGCCAGCACGTCAGTCTTGCGGTCGTTGCGAAGGCGGAGTTGCCCCGGGTTCTGACGTTCGCGCGCGAGCGCGGGTGGCGCCGCCTCCGGCTCTTGTCGTCCGCCGGCAACAGCTACAACGTGGACTACTTTGCCGAGACGCCCGAGGGGGCGCAACGGCCGATGCTCACCGTGTTTCACCGCGACGGCGACGTGATCCGGCACTTCTGGAGCTCGGAACTGTTCTACGCCCCCTCCGATCCGGACCAGGAGCCCCGCCACGTCGGCACCCTCGAGCCGCTCTGGAACCTGTTCGACCTTATCCCGGAGGGTCGTCCAACCGAGTGGGTTGAGCAGTTCAGCTACATCGCGTGAGGGATGATGCCTCGGCTAAAGCTCCGTGCCGACGCTGCCGATGGATGAGCCTCTCCTCTCCTCAACGGGCGGAGCTGCGGTGTTGACGGGACCGTACCGCGGCTCCGCCCCGTCTCTCTTCACGCGATGAGCCTGGGCCGGCGCGGGAAGCATCGACGATTGCAGCTCGCCGGCGCGATCAAGGCCGTCTCCACAATGGCCGATACGCCAGTGGGCCCGCGCGGACGCTGCGAACCCGGTCACGATGACCAGTAGCAGCCCCACAGCCGTGCGGGCCCTCTATCTCGTGTGTCCACCCTGTTGTCGGGCGGGGCCGTTCGGGCTCAGCGCTTGCGGCCCGTTCTGCGTTCCCGCTGCATACGGCCGGTTTTGATGAGCGCGCCCGGAGAGATTCGAACTCCCGACCTTCGGTTCCGTAGACCGACGCTCTATCCAGCTGAGCTACGGGCGCTTGGGTCCAGCGAAGCTCGACCATCGTAGCGTCCTGGGCGGGACGCGCGGGCCCTAGGTCCGAGGCTGGGTCGACGGTCCCACGGTCTCGGCGAGCCACTTCACGAGCGGGCGAGCCGCGACCATCTCGGAGCGCACGCGCTCGTCGCAGGTCGACTCGTGGAGCCACGGCTCGAGCGCGTGGCGCCGCGACACGGTCAGCTGCTTCATTCGCAGACGGCGCAGGCGCGGGTGGTCGGCCGGGTAGCCGCGCGGTGCGCGCTTGAGCTCCGGCTCGGCCGCCGCCAGCCCTCCGCGCTCGGCCGCGGCGAGGCCACGCTCGAAGCCTCGCGCCTTGCGGTCGTCGTCGATCGCGGCGCGGAACCGCTCGAGTTGGTCGGGAGCGGGATGCCACAGGCCGGCGGCGACGAGCAGGCCGTCGAGCGACAGGTCGAAGTAGAAGCCACCCGCGGCGCCGTATCCGATCGCGACGCCAAGGTGCTCCTTCAGCGGCGGCCCGGGCCGGAAGCGGAGGTTGTTGTATGGGCGGAAGAAGTGCGCCTGCCCGAGATCGCTCAGCTTGTCCGTGAGCTCCCGAGCCGGCGCCACCACGTACTCGTCATACCGGCGCCGGTTCGCGCGGAACCAGTCGCGGTCGTTGTTGTCCTCGAGGTCGCGGAAGAACTCGAGCGCTTCAGGCGGCCACACGAGCCTCGGTGTCGGCGTACCGCGCGACCGTGAACCCCATCAGCATCGGGACGTGGACCGCGAACACCGCGAGCGACAGCGTCAGCACCACAAGCGAACCGCCGCTCACGTGATCCTTGAGGAACGCATACTCGATCATCCCTGCGATCACGATGTACGCGAGCAGCGACCACTTGGCGACCGCGAAAAACCAGTCCCAGGCGAAATCTCGAACGCGTGAAAGCAGCACGATGTTCAGGAGCAGCAATAGCACCGAGGCGGCGAGCAGCGCCACCGCGGGCCCGAGCGGGACGTGCCGCGGGAGGTGCGCCGACAGATAGATGCCGCCGGCCACGATCAGCGCGAGCGAGGCCATTCCGAGCTGGGTGACGGGTGGGAGCTCGCGCTCGTTCATCCGGACGACAGCTTGGTCATGATCACGAGCGTTGCGATCTGCATCACGCCGAGGATGCCGGCGCAGTAGAGGAATCGCTTCATCAGACGCTCGATCACCGCGGGGTTGGGACGCGGCTTCTTCAGCTCCACCAGCACGGCGATGTTGGCCGGCTCGAGTAGACCGAGCGCGAGCACTGCCATAACCCCGACGATGATGTAGCTCGCCACCACCCAGCCGTGAAGTGGATTGAACGAGTACACGGTGCCGAGCTTCACCCCGAGCTGCCAGCCTGCCGCCAGCGTCGCCGTGACCACGGTCGGCATGATCAGCACCATCTTCGGCATCAGGCGCGTCGTGAACTCGACCCGGGCCGGGATCGACATCCGCCCGATGATCGGACCGAGCACGAGCCCGAGGAACAGGTCGATGATCGTCCACGCCGCACCGCCGGCGACGTGGAAGAAGGTCAGCGGCCATAGCTTGTTCGACTCGATCGCGGCGATCAGCAGGACCGCCACCACCGCGACCAGCACCAGCCCGCGGCGCGGCACGATCTCGAACTCGGGCCGCTCCATCGGCGGCGCGTGCGTCGGCTCCGATTGGACCGCGGGTACGGGGATCGCAGTGTCTGTCATGGGAGAATCCTATCCGCGCAACAAACGCACGACCAGGACTTTTGCTTGCGCGACTCACCTCTCGACGATCGACCGGGTCAGGGCGATGACCGTCACGAACGTGCGATACAGCCGCAACGGATCGTCGTCGGTGATCGTCACGACCCGGACGCCGGCGCGCTCGACACCACGGATCCACGTCGCCATCTCCGCCATATCGGCGGTCAGAAACGTGACCTCGAGCGTGGCCGGCAGCTCGATTGCGGGCGGGGAGAACGCGGACGCACGCGCGAGCGCCCGGGCGGCGCCGTCGCGGATCAGCTGGCACGCGCGATCAGGATGGAGGCTCTCGGCCGCAAACCGGGTGATCGAGCGCTTGACCACGACCGCCTCGACCCCGGGCAGGAACGGCTGGGACTCCTCGGCGGTGGCGTCGTCGCCCGTGATCAGAACGACTGGGACTCGATGGTGGAGGGCGACCAGCGCGTTCAGGGCACTCTCGCCGACGGCGACGCCGTTCAGCCGCGCCTCCCATATCGCGAGCGGGTTATAGGTGTGGGACAGGATTGCGCGCTCGGCGCCGATCGCCCCGTGGTAGGCGACCATGAACACCGCGTCGAACGTGCCGTCCAGGCCCTCCATCATGTACAGCGGCTTGTGCCGGCCCGACAGGTAAGAGGCGTACCCATGCAGCGCGCTCGGGCGGATGTTCTGCATCGTCGCGTGGCTGTCGTTGACGACGATCTCGGTCGCCCCGGCGTCGACCGCGCCGTCGATCGCTGCGTTCACCTCGTCGGTGAGCAGGCGCCGTCCGAGCTCGTAATCGGCCCCCGAGGCGCGAACCTGCTGCCAGTCGACGATCCAGATCGGAAGAGCGTCGTGTAGGGAAAGAGTGTAGATCTCGGTG
>OBLV0100000232.1_pt1 | contig 18197 bp, 13 predicted proteins | sample 1520071 | NCBI WGS metagenome assembly OBLV01 (sample SAMEA3888446, study PRJEB22518) | metagenome | reverse complement strand
GCACTGGCTGGGTGGACGCTGTCTATCGCGAGGAAGGCACGCCAGGAGCCTACTCTGGCGCGACCATTAGCTGGGATGCCGCAGAGCCTGGCTGGGATCTCCGCCTCACCAGTGGGACCGTCTATGTATTCGGCGAGTTCGCTCCCCTGCAGGCCATCCGAAATCTTCAAGGAGAAGAACTGGTGATAAGCCGTGAAGGGGGTCAGGCCGGCAGGATCACGAAAGTAACTTCGCCACACGGGCGCTGGGCCAGCTTCGCGTATGACGAATACAATCGCGTCACGGAAGTAACCGATAACGGCGGCGACCACCTCAAATACAGCTACGAAGAAGGACTGCTCAAATCGGCGACCAAGCCGGGGGGTCAGGCGACGAAATACGCCTACGACAGTTCCGGTGAGATGACGAGCGTGCAAACACCTCGTGGCTTCGAAATCCTCAAAACCTCCTACGAACCCAGCGGAAGGGTAGAAAAACAGACCATGCCAGGAGGGATCAGTTACAGCTTTTCCTACGGGCTGGGTAGCTCGGGGCAGACGGAATCGACTACCGTCACCAATTCCAGCGGCCTCAAAAACACGACTAGGTTCAACGCGGAAGGCGAGGTTATAAGTCGGTCGATCGGCGTCGGGTCCGAAAGCGAAGAGACCACCAGCTATGAACCGCAGGCCAAAACTGGCCTTCTGCTCTCTGAAAGCAATCCAGCAGGCCAGAAAACCGAATACGAATACGACTCAAACGGTAATACGACTGCAGTTACTGTCCTGGCGGGTACGAGCGAAGCAGCAACGGAGAAAGCTACCCATGAAAGCGGCTCGAACAGGATAACCAAGCTGACCGATCCGCTGGGGCATTCGATTGAATGGCAATACGGGCCCTACGGGGAACTGACCAAGAAGATCGACGCTCTGGGACATGAAACGAGCCTTGAATACGAAAACGGTCTGCTTACCACGATGACTAATCCCGCCGGCAACGCGACCCACTTCGGCTATACGTCGGGAGACGTGACGTCGGTCACCAATCCGCTCGGCCAGACGCTCACGCGCAGAGTCGACTCTCTGGGACGGACTACCGCGATGATTTCTCCTGAAGGAAGACAGTTTCGCTATAGCTACGACGCGAACGGGCGACTTCTTTCAGAAATTTCACCCTCTGGTGCCAAAACTACGTTTGAATACGACCTTGACGGCAATGTCAAGAAAGTCACGGACCCGCGCGGTCACGAAATCCTCGCCACCTACGACGAACTGGACCGAGAGGAAACCGAAACGGATCGTCTCGGAAATACCGCCAAATGGGAATACAATTCCGCGGGAGCCGTTAGCGCGTATATTGATCAGGCCGGGAACAAAACCACGGTTACTTACGACCCGTTGGGCCGCCTTTCGGTGTTGAGCTTCGGAGTCTCTGGGCTGACCGCGGAATCCACGGTGGAATACAAATATGACTCGCTGAATCGGCCGATAACCGTGTCCGACAGCGCGGCCGGTAAATACACTTTGGCTTGGACCAACCGCGCCGAGCTCGAAGCAATGGAAGGTCCTGGCGGTTCGGTGGCCTATGCGTACGATGCGGCGGGCCGGCGCGAAACGATGACCGCCTCAGGCCAAGAACCGACTAAATATTCCTACGATGCTGCCAATCGCCTCACTGGAATAGCCCGCGGTTCGCAAACGGTGTCCCTGAGCTACGACAAAGCTAACCGACCGGAAACGACGGTTCTCCCGGATGGAATCGAAGAACGCTATTCCCACAATGGCGCGGGCGAGCTGACGGCGATCGAATACAAGCGTGGAGCCGAAGCCCTCGGCGACCTTGACTATGCCTACGATGCAGACGGCGAGGTCGAAGCGGAGTGGGGAAGCGACGCTTGCGTCGCTCTTCCCGAACCATTGAGCGGTACCAGCTATAACGCGGAGGACGAGCTAACCGAACAAAGTGGCAAAAAACTCAGCTACGACAAAGACGGTGATTTGCTCGGCTACGGGGCCAATGAATATGGCTGGAATGCCAGGGGCGAGCTTGCCGAAATCAAAGGCGAACAAAACATAGCCTTCGGGTACGATCCTTTCGATCGCCGCGTCAAAGAAACGGCTGGTGGGAAAACGAGCGAAAAACTGTTCGATGAAGAAAACGTAATTCGGGAATCGGTACCTGGGTCCGGTGTGGCGAACATGCTCGATGGCGAGCAAGCAGATCAGGTCTTTTCCCGCGCTAGTGAAAGTGGCACCGACAGCTACTTGGTCGATCGCTTGGGAAGCGTGGCCGCACTCGCAAATTCGGCTCACGAAATCAAGACTGAATATAGCTACGAGCCTTTTGGACGCGCGACCGTGACCGGCTCCAGCACCCAGAATCCATTCACCTACACCGGCCGCGAACAGAGTGCAGGGCTGCAATACAACCGAGCCCGTTACTACAGTCCCACTCTCAGTCGATTTATAAGCCCCGATCCAGCGAAGGATGTGGGCGTGACGAACATGAGCTTCAACTACTACCAGTACGCTGACGGCGACCCTGTTGATTACACCGACCCGAGTGGGCTTCTTCCTTCCCTGCAGGAAATGGCCGAATCGGGTGTGGCGGGGGTCGACGGAGAGACCTTCGGGATCACGGCAGATATCCGCGAAGCGATCGGCGACAACAATGTCGATACCTCGTCCGAAGTGTACCAGCGAGGTTATTCTCTAGGCCATGTCGATTCCTCGGTTGTGATAGGGCTAGGTACTGGAGGAGCTGGAGCGTCGGTTCTCGATGGGGCGCCGGCGGCAGTCCGGGCTTTCGGCGGCGGTGCGCTTGGAGGCTTGGGGCAGGAGACCGCCTACGGTAACGGTCAATTGTCAAAGGAAGCTGCGCTGACGTCATTGCTGTATGGGGCACTCGGTGGCGGCATCGGAGACGTTTTTCGTGGACCGGAGGCGCAAAATACTCTTGCAAGAGAGGCTCTCGCCGGCAGCTTGGGGGCCAACCTCAGCGCTGCTCTAGCTGGCGATACGTCACTAACCGTAAGTGAATAGCAGATGAGTTTTGAGGAACAACTCCGGATTCTGCTCGCCTTCGCACTTGTCGGAATTGGTGGCGGCTTGGTGAAACGGGGCAGGCGGGCGGTCGGATGGACCCTGATTGTTGGTGCGATCATCGTGATTGTGATCGCGGCTATTGACAATCAGTTTCGACCCCTGATAGCTGCTGTCACCTTGACCGGCACGATTTACGGCTTAGAATTGGATGATCATGGGCATCGAGCATGGGGGTTGCTCGCATTTTCTGTCGGTTTTTTGGCTTTGCTATCGGCGACGTTCATCAGGTGAGCGATCACCTCACTAAGCAATGGGTGAGCGATCACCTCATCAAGCAATGGCATCGTGGCGAGGGGAATTACGCAAGCGGTGAGTAACTCCAAAGAGGCGCACTCAAAGCCCTTTATTGAGGGACGCGTTACCAGACGAGCCGTTGTCGTTGGCGGTGCCCTATTTGGCCTCGGGGCCGCTTTGGACAACACTCTCGTTCGTGACCATCTCGGGAGCGGAGAGACAGAGCGCTACTCGCAAGTTGCCTTCCCGTTTTACAGCGATCACCAGGCTGGTATCGACACTCCGATGCAGGAGTTCATCGCTATTGCGGCCTTCGATTTAGCCGCTGGCTCGCTCGACGATCTTCGGTCCTTGCTGCGCGGATGGACTGAGGCGGCTGCAACGCTGACCAAAGGGCAGGTGTTCGAACCAGAGCGGGTCCGAGGGTCTGAAGCGCCGGCCGACACCGGCGAGGCGCTGGGCCTCGGGCCGGCCGGATTGACCATCACGGTCGGAGTTGGCCCTGAGCTGTTTGAATCCGACCGCGATTTGGGGCTGGAGTCTAAGCGGCCTCCGGTCCTTCGACGGCTACCGGCTTTTCCCGGGGAGAGTTTGGATTCTGCGCGGTCGAATGGCGATCTCTGCATTCAGGCATGCGCCGACGATCCGCAGGTCGCTTTTCATGCCATTCATGTTCTGACTCGCTTAGCCGCCGATGTCGCGACGCTGAGGTGGTTGCAGCAAGGCTTCGGGCGTACGTCGAGTGTGAGTCGATCGCAGAAGTCGGCCAGAAACCTGATGGGGTTCAAGGACGGCACGGCTAACATTCGCAAGGAGGATGCCGAGGCGATGCGGGAGTTCGTTTGGGTCCGACCTGGAGACGGACCCATCTGGATGAGTGGAGGGAGCTACCTCGTGATGCGCAAGATTCGCATCCTCTTCGATGTCTGGGATGCGACCAGCCTGGATGAGCAGGAGCGGGTGATCGGCCGCGAAAAGGTTAGCGGCGCGCCGCTTGGCGGCAGACGGGAGAGCGACCCGGTCGATCTATCCGCGAGGCGAGATGGTGTCCTCGAGATTCCTTCTGATGCACATATCCGACTTGCAAGTCCAAGCAATAGCAATGGGCAGCGATTGCTACGACGCGGGTACTCCTACTCTGAACCCGCCGAACCAGACTCCGGCCAGCTCGATGCGGGTCTTCTTTTCATTTGCTTTGCGCGTGACCCCAGTCGTCAGTTCATCTCCCTGCAACGCCGGTTGGCCACTTTCGATGCGTTAAGCCGTCATACGCTTCACGTCGCCAGTGGGCTCTTTGCGTGCCCTCCGGGACCGAGGCGTGGCGGTTTCATCGGAGAAGGCCTCTTTGATTAGGTCAGCAGCCTTTTTTGCGTACGCTCTGTTAGACCCCGATCTGATCGGAGATTGGCCGCCGATCAGCCGTGTTCAGGCGTTCATTGGGTAGAGAGCGTGGGTCGCCCGCGCATCCTCAGCGGGTGAGTGCGGTTGCCTGGCCGATGGCGAGCGTGACCACCCCGGCCGCCCTGTCCGTGACCTTGCGCCTCTTGTCGCTGGCGCTCCCTGGCCTGCCGCTGCCGGCCATCCGGCGGCCGTCCCGCTTGCTTGGGTGCGAGCCAGGTGGCGTGCTCGGGGCCCCGAACCTCAGCAGCACGATTTGGTAGATCCTGCCTTCAGGACCGAATACAAGGGTCTCCGGCTCTTTCAGCTCCAGCGCCAGGCGCTTACAGGGGTCCCCCGGTTCGATGCAGTTTGACTTGCCTTCGAGGGAGGTCACCTGGGGTGAGACCCGCATGATCGCCTTGGTCCCGTCATCGCTGGTGCCGAGATAGGTGAGGGCGGGAACAGAGGTGCTCGGCAACTTCGTCTGCGGGGGCTGCTGGTAGCGAATGGAGTCGCTCTGCGCGATGCCTTCATGGATCGAAACGATTTCAACGTCGATCGCATCCGCGGCGGCACCCTTGCCCCCTGCGGGGTTCTGGGGCCCACTTCCCCCGCTGGGCGGTTGCTGGGCCGGCCCGCCGGATTCGCTGACGGGGGGCTCGGACTGTTCCGGCAGTTCCGGGGCTGCGGGCGGGGATTCGCCGCCGCTTTCACCCCCGCCTCCTTCGCCCGCGCTGGAGTCGAAGTCGGCAGCCGTGAGACCGTTGGTGAAGGGATCCTTTGGATTGCGGTGCGAGAGCCGGTCCTGGTACTTGCGCAGGCCGGGGTGCCAGGTGGTGGCGGTGAGGGTGGAGCCGGCCGCCGACGGAGTGCCGCTGGCGGTGGCCGGCGCCGCAGGGCTCTTGGTATCGGTGGATTCCTTGAGCAGAAGGGGGATCGCGATCAGGCTCGCGACCAGCAGGGCAACCAGGGGCAGCAGATGCTGGCCTCGGAGTTCCCGGTAGACGTCGCGCAGCGGCTTTGGGACCGTTGCCTTCGGCAGCTCGAACTTGGACTGTCCCTTGGTCGGTTTCATCGTGCTTCTCCGGTCGTGTACGAGGAGGGGGAGCCGGTCGTGGTGGCTGCCGCTGCCGGCGCGGCTTCTTCGCCGGTGGGCAGCCCGCCGGCGCCCGGCAGGGCTTCGCCGAGCTCGCTCGGCGGAGTGACGTAGGCGGTGACCCCGAATTCGGCAGTCAGGTATGGAAAGCCGGCTTCGCTGTCACGGGTGAGGGAGAAGCCGTCGAGCGTGATCAGACGTCCGCGGGCGTTCACCCCGTTGCCGTCGGTTTTGATCTGGCGCTCGATCCCATGGATGAAGTCCGCGATCTGGAAGAAGCTGCCGGTGAATTTGAGGCTGTACGGCATCACACCGAGGTTGGCGGTTCCGACCGTGGCGCCGAGCGGCAGCAGCGACGCTTCGGCCTCGGTCGGCGGTGACGGCTTCGGCGCCGAGGTCGGGCTCGCTTCCGGCGCCGTGGCGGTCGCGGCAGCGGATTCGCTGCCGGATTCGAGCGAGAGCGAGTTGAAGCTGACGTGCGCGTTGGTGGAGATCCGATTCAGCAGGACCAGTAGGGACGCGGTTTCGTCGCTTTCCGGCACCGCCTTGCCGAGGACCACCAGCTGGCGGTAGTCGCTGGGGAAGCTGCGCTTGTCGATGAGGCCTTCCGTAACCTTCGCCTGCGCTTCGCTCAGAACCTGCCCTTGCTGGTCGAGTTCCGTCGCCAGCTTGTCGGCTTCCTTGCGCTTCGGGCCGATGACCAGCAGCCAGAACCCGCCGAGCAGCACGAGGACCGCCGCGATCGCGACCAGGGTCCGGGTCGAGAAGGAAGAGGAGGAGGGCATCTCATTCACCTTCCGACGATGCTTCCGTGGATTCGGTCGGTTCGGCAGCCGGCGCTTCCGCTTCGCCGCCCGCGATGTTGGCCGGGATCGGCGCCGCGTCGAAGGCGACCACCATCTGGAACTGGACGAGCGAGCCGCAGCTGCCGCTGGCGGATTCCGATCCCCCCGCTTCGCTGTTCTCCGAGTTCTGCACGCCGACGCGGGTGACGCCGTCGATGTCCTTGAGATCGGTGATGAATCCCGCCACCGCATCCTGGCTGCGGGCGCAGCCGACGAGCGTCAAGGCGGGGCCGGGGACCGAGGACCTGAGGGCGACCGTTTCGCCGCCGCCAACCGAGACATCCGGCCGCGCCGTGCCGGTGAGGTTGGTGAGGAAAATGCTCGGGGGCAGGATCAGCGCGAGCTGGCGCATCACTTTTTCCCAGTCGAAGCGGCTCTTGGCCAGATTGGAGATCGTCAGGTCGCGCTGCGTGCTGACCTGGTGGAACTGGGTGTAGGGGGCCAGATTCCGCCCACGGGCTTCGGCGCGCTCGATCTGCTGGTGCGCTTCGGCCACTTCCGCCTTGCGGCTGGAGATCTGGTTGTCGGTGGTGACCATGAGGATGACCGCGCCGAGCGCGAGCAGAAGTGCGGCGACGATCACGTAGGCGACCGGCGCTGAGCGAAAGCCAGGCCCGTGCGCCGGCCGCTCCTCGACTGGCATCAGGTTTGCCGGACGCATCGGTCTACTCCTCGAGGGCGAGCCCGTAGGGGAGGGTCAGACGGGCTGCCGAGACGAGATCGGCGTCCCCGAGGGCCGCGGGGCGGCCAACGGTGATCGGCAGGCCGAGCTGCGGCGCCAGGTTCTCGGCGATGCCCGGGATCGCGATGCCGGGGCCGCCGAGCACGATCCGCTCGATCGGAGGCACCCCTTCCTGGGCGCTGTAGAAGTCGATTGAGAGGCGCAGCTCGTTGACGAGGTCGGCACAGCTTGCCTCCAGGGCCGACCTCGTCTCGGCAATCAGGGTGGGCTCGCCCTCGATCTCCTCGATCGGGGTGCCGAGGCCGACGTGGAAGAGCCAGAGACGGGCGTGCTCGGGAGTCAGGTCGCTGTTTGCGGTGATCCTGGCGACGACGTCCTCGAGTCCCACCTTGGAGACGCGGGTGAAGAGGCAGGCACGCCCCCTGGCGATGGCGAGGTTCGTCGGGTCGCCGATGGCGCAGTAGAGGACAGTCGCGCCCGGCGCCGGCTGAACGCTCCCTTCGTCGGACACCGGTGCGGGCTCGGCGAGCGCGCGGATCAGGCCGAAGGCCGAGAGGTCGATGCCGACCGGCGTCAACCCGGCGGCCCGGATCGGCTTCAGGACCGAGGCGATCATCTCGCGCCGAGCGGCGCAGACGACGATGTCGATGGTTGCGCCCTGCTCCTCGGTGGGGTTGGCGCCGACGATTCGGTGGTCGAGGATGGCCTGGTCGATCGGCATCGGGATCTGCTCTTCCGCCTGGAAGCGAACGGCGGCCTCCAGCTGGGCGGGATCGTCGATCTGCGGCAGCTGGATCGTCCGCACGATCACCCGCTGGTTGGCGATCCCGAGCCGGACCTGCTTGGAGAGCTTGTGCTCGGAGAAGACCGTTTTGAGGACGGAGGCGATAGCCGCTGGATCGATCACCTCGCCGTCTCGAAACGCGCCGGCCGGGAGGGGGGCTACCGCGCTCGCGCTGAGCTCGGAATCGCCCCGCACTTCGGCTACGGCGACGCTGTCGGCCTCGATCTGGAGTCCGACCAGGCCCTCGCCCGTGCTGCTCTTGCCAGGGCGGGGGAGGCGAATGTCGGCGTGGAGCCGCGATCGCGACCCGCCGTTCGCCTTTCGCGCGGCGGACTCGGTCGACTTCGGTCGCCGGAGCCGCGGCAGGTGCAGCTCGGGGCCGACCCGAGGCACCTTGAGCTTTTTTTCGGTCAGTCTCGCCATTCGGGGATAGGCATCGACAGATCCCGCCGGAAACTTTTGCCCTGGGCGGAAAAGTTCCACCCGGGCCACAGCGGCCCCTGGATCAGCCGATCGTCTCGCGCCCGATCACCCAGTTGCCCGGTTTCGGTTCGATGAAGCTGGGCGGCTCCTGATAGTGGAGACGGTTGTCGTAGTTGTAGTTCTTCAGGTAGCCGGTGCTCGGGCTGGAGGAGGAGCCGGTGCCGACCGGGCCGCGGTATTTCTGCGCCAGGGCGCCTTCGACATTGAGAAAGCCCAGCGGCGATCCGCAGTTGTAGTGATCGACGATGATGGAGTGTTCGATCGCCAGCATTGCCGCGTCAATCGTCGGGTCGTTCAGGCTGCCTGGGCCGTTCGTGCCTCCGCTGCAGGGGTGGTATACGCGGATGAAGTTGTTGGCGATCAGCCCGAGCAGGCCCGACTGATTGGTGCGAGTCAGGGAGCCGTTGATGATCACGTCGTTCTGGGCGGCGATCGTGAGCTGACCGGTGTAGTCGCCTTTGACGTAGGCATTGCCGCAACCCGACGTTTCCGGATAGACGGCCGTGAACGGCGAATAGACTTCTTCGCAGGCACCGTTGAAGACGTACACAACCCCGTTGGACGGCATCGGCCCTGAGTAGAGCCCGTTGCAACTGCCGTTATTGCCAACCGTCATCGAGGCGCCGCTGAGGCAGATCCTCACCTGGCCCGTGAAGCGAAAGGCGGGCTGGGCGATCACGGAGAGCTGGGAGTTGCTGGAGGGCGGGACCAGAATCGGGGCCTTGGTGACAAAGGTGCCGACGAAGTTCGGTTTGCTGCCGGCATTGAGCGGATACCAGCCTGGCGATTGGGCACCGACTTCGATCAGATCCTGTGCGCTGCGGCCGAAGGTGGGGGTGCCGTTGATCGAGATTGCGTCGTTGGTGTGCAGCGGGCCCTTGATCACGTCCCCGGTTGCGAAGGATATTTTCGAGCAGTATTCGTTTTCGTACCCACCTTTTTCATCCCGGACTTTGAACGGTTTTTCGTATCGGCCCTGCTGCCAGGTGAGAGAGCACTGGGCGTAGGCTTCGGTCAGTTCGGGAGAGGGGTTGGCGAACCCGTAGGAGATCGGGTCCAGGGTCTCGAGCTGGGTGAAGTACACGTAGTCGAGGAAGCTCGGTGGTTTGAAGGTCGCGACGATCGAGACCTTGGATTCGCCGGCGAACCCGGTCGAGCGAATCCGGAACGACCCTGGCAGCAGTTCGCCGGACTCGATCATGCTTTCCGTCGCCGTGGCCTGCGTGGACGGATCGCAGCTCGAATGCCCGGTCGCGGGAAGCAGTTCGATCGCGTAGGTCGCGCCGGTTTTGCCGGGGACCGGCCGGCGCCGTTCGGTCGAGCCGACCTGGTTCACCGCGTTCGGCATCGGCACGTTGGTGCATTCCGACCAATAGCCGCTGTTGGCGCTGAGGTGGTACGCGTAATCGTCGATGCCCGCCTTTGCCGCCTCGTAGGCCTGTTTGCCGTCGAGGTCGCGCCGCGAGAGGTGGGAGTCGCCGTTGACGGCGGTCACCGCAACAACGGTGAGGAGGGTGATGACCGACATCCCGATCACCGTCGCCAGCATCGTGAAGCCGGACTCGTCTCGAAAGCTTCTCATTGGCATGGGAGGTTGTTGGTGGCGGAGCTGTAGGCGGGCGGCGTGAGGCGGAGCAGAACCGCGTCCTGGAGCTCCGTGGGGGCGTTTTCGTCTTCGGAGACAGGCGGCCTCGGCACTGCTTTGAAGGCGATCGAGACCTGCACGGCGCTCGCCGCGTTGGTTCCCAGCGGAGTCGTCAGCGGACTCGCGGAGATCGAGCCGTTGGAGTAGCTGTAATAACGGAAGAGTGGAGTCGATTCGGAGATCGGTTCCACCCCGGTCATCAGTTCTTCGGTCGAGAACGGCGTTGCCGCAAAGGTCCATTCCGGAGCGGCGCCTCCAGCCACTTCGTAGTCAGCCTGCGAGAGCGTGTCACCGCTGAGGCTGATTTCGCTCATCACCGGCACCGGTGCAACCTGCGAACCGACCTGGTGGACGAAGCGGAGAGTGCTGCCAGTGCTTTCCTTTTGGACCGGAGCCAGCTGCGGTGCGACGCAGGCGGAGTGAAGCTGGTTGACGATCTTGGCCATCGCCACGCGAGAGCGTTGGTTCGCTTCGACATGGCTGGTGACACGACTCGTCTCGCGGATCGTCACCAGCATCGCCAGCGTCAGCGCGGCCATGACGAACAGGCCGGCGGCCAGTGCGATCATCAGTTCGATCAGCGTGATCCCCCTCTCGTCGCCGAGGTTTTGGGGCACCGCCATCAGCATTCACCTGCCTGATATCCGACGCCGAGGTCGATCGTAACCGCGGTCCCGTTGATGCTTTTGAGCAGTACCGTTTTGCTCAGCTTGCGATAGGTGCCGCCGATTTTCGCTGAGGCGCAGAGTTCGTATTCTCCGGTCGGCATGCCGGGCGCTTCGCTGGTTGGGGACGCGGTTTCGGCGAGGGCGCCGATCCTCGGGCTCGCCGTGGCGGTGGTCGTGTAGGTGCGCACGATCGATTTGCCTTCGTTCAGGCAGTTGAGGTCTTTGAGCGTGACCTTTGCGCCCCCGATCCCGCTCTGTTCGGCCGCGGTGCCTTTGCTGTTCTTGACCGTCAGATAGAGGGCCGGCAGGCGAACGGTCGCTGCGGCGCTGCTGCCGGCGGGCGCAGCGACATTCGCCGTCGCCGCTGATTCCGGCGGGGTCACGGTGCATGACCCGGCATACAGGTTGTAGGGATAGGTGAACGGGAAGAGCCGGGTCGCCGCGATCGTCGCCAGTGGCGTGCCACCGACGTTCCCGAAGGTTCGCGCGGTTTTCATCCCGGTCGCGGCGGCGACAATCGAGTCCGACTTGGCGGCGATGACCGTTCCGGCGCTGTTGCGAACGGAGAAGGAGAGGCTGATGGTGCCGGCGCGGTCGTATTCGCGAGTCACCGGGATCGTCGTGCCCCCGACGATAGAGACGACGATCGGCGCCGGGTTTTCCCCGCTGGGTTCGACGTATTCCGAGCCGAGGCTCGGAATCACGGTGTATTCCCCGGCGGGTTGGCCGCCGAAGACGGCGCAGCCTTCGGAGTTGGTCGAACCCGCGAACGAAGAGGGCCCGCTGCCGGTGATGCCGACCCCCGAGATCGGCATGCCGGCGGCGTTGTGGACACTGATCGCGAGACCGCCGGCAGTGGCGTCGACCGAGCCGGTGACCGGCGAGACGATGCTTTCGATCGTGACTGGGCTGGTGCCTTCGCGCATGCTCGGCCAGGTCACTTCGGAGCCGACCCTGACGTAGTCCGCGCGCCCTTCGCTGCCGCATTTCGTGGTGCCGGTCTTGTCGCTGACGAAGGAGGCGGTCGAGGTCACCCGGTATGGGGTGCCGTTGAGGGTCACGGTGCGTGGCGCCATTTCGGTCTGCAGGCTCTGGATCCGCATCGAGCGGAGCCGTGCCTGGTCTTCCTGTGCCACGGCGTATGCCTGCGAGCGATGGCGCTGATCGGCGCTGGCGTGGCCGGTTGAGGTGAGCACCTGGATCACGCCAGCGGTCACCAGCGTGATGATCAACCCGCTGATCACGACTTCGATCAGGGCGTAGCCACGCTCATCGTGCGTCGTACGCGCAGGGTTTGACTTCATGAGAGCTCATCGGATTGCTGCCGGCTCCCCTTTAGTCATTCCAACTGGGTAAACGTTTGTGCGGAGGCCCATTCCGAGCAATGCTTCAGTAAGTAAAGCCATGTGGCTATACTTCCTGAAGCAAGTCGACGGATCCCCGCGGCAATTCTCATGAGCTCTCTCAGCAACTCGAACTGTCCCGTCTGTCGCACGGCGGAGGTCGTTTGCGGGAAGTGGACCCTGCTGTTGATCCGCGACCTGGCCGAGGGAAACAGCCGCTTCTGCGAGCTCGAGCGCTCGCTCGAGGGAATCAGCCCGCGCACGCTTTCGCTGCGGCTGCGGGCGCTGGAGGATGGGGGCATCGTCGAGCGCCATACCTATCCGGAGGTCCCGCCACGGGTCGAATACGGGCTGACCGGCAAGGGGGAGGCCCTGATTCCCCTGATCGAAGACATGCGGACCTACGGGACGCGCTGGCTGCTGGACGAGAGCCTCGCTCCCACCTCATCCGTCTAGAGATCCCACCGGGGCCCGGCCCTCTGCAATGCATCGTGCAAGCGCAGGAGCGCTGAGCACGGGCGGGAAACCTCAGCCGTGCGTGACTTCCTGCTCAACGAGGCGCTGAAGCGGCTGGCGACCGAGGCGGCGACCCGGTTCAGCGCCCTCGTCGCCTCCGGCGACCAGATTCCCTTCGACGTCGCCGCTGAGGACGGCGACGAGTCGGCCTTCTACAGCTACGTGCCGCTGACCTCCCGCTACGTGCTGGAGCGGGCCGAGGAGCTGCGCTCGCTGCCGAGCTTCGGCCCCGCCCGCGAGGCCGCGATCGAGGCCGGCGTCGCCGCCTCCTACCTGGAGTCCCGGGGCGAGGGCGTCCCGGCCGACCCCGGCCAGCGCGCCGAACTGATGCTGACAGTCTTCATCGCCTCCCTCTGGGAGGGGAGCACCGGCTTCTCGCTCGACCGCGAGCGGCTCGACGGCGCCCTCTCGCTGCTCGACGCCGAAGCGCTCGACGCCGATGACGCCGAGACCGTGATCGTGCCGATCGTCGGCCTGCGGATGTCGCAGCAGCGACTGCAGCTGCCGCACGGCGTGCGGATCGTCCGCGCCGACTCGGTTGAGGCGCCGATCGAGGCGATGCGCAGCGAGGGCATGGGCCGCGCCGCCTGGGAGCCGCAGTACCTGGCGGTCGCCGAGCAGGAGCCCGGCGAAGGCGTCGAGGCGGCCCTGCAGCAGCTGCGCGAGCTGATCAGCGTGATGCGGATGTTCAAGAGCGGCGGCATCGGCCTCGGGCCCTACGCCTTCGCGCCGACCGGCGAGGGCTGCTGGAGCCGCCTCGCCACCGGCGCCCCGGCGACCCGGGCCGGCGGCTACCGGCTCAGCGAGGAGGAGGCGACCGAGCTGGCGCGGCTGGCGAAGACCTTGGAGGCACGTCCCGACCCCGATCGTGCCCTCACCTGGGCGGTCGGCCGCTTCGAGATGGGCTGCGAGCGGGAGAGCGCCCTGGATGGGCTCAGCGATCACCTGCTGGCGCTGCGCGCGGTGCTCGAGGGCCACGGCCCGGTGGGCGCCTCGCTGCCGATGCGGGCGGCGGCGCTGATCGCCGACGACTCGCTCGACCGGATCGGCGCCCGCGAACGGATGGAGGACGTCCTCGAGCTGGAGCGCAACCTGATGAACGGTCGCCCGATCGAGGGGGCGGCGGAGACCGCTCGCTGGACCGAGGAAGCGGTTCGCGACCTGCTGCTGCAGGCAGCGCTCGGCGAGCTCGGCGACGACCTCAGCACCGCCGCCGACGAGACCCTGATCGCCAATGGCCTGGCCGAGGGAGACGCCGAGATCACCGTCTCCGTCGTCGAGCCGGAGCCGGTCGAAGAGATCGAGCGGCCGGTGGGCGAATTCGAGGTGCCCGAATTCGAGGTGCCCGAGCCGGTCGAACGACCGCGCTTCGAGCCGGTCGAGCCGCCACGCGAGGAGATCTCGATCTCGGCCGAACTTCAACTGCCCATCGAGGACCCGATCGAGGAGGAGCACATGGAGCAGGAGACCCGGATCATGGAGCCGATCCCCGGCGAAGACGAGATCAAGATCACGGCCACCCCGTGGCTGGACGAGGTCTCCGACTCCCGCCGCGGCGAGTCGCTCGAGTGGCCAGCCGACGCGACCCGCGACGTCCAGCACCGCGAGCGGATCGACACCCCCCGCGTCCGCCACCTCTTCCCGGTTCCCGACTCGGACTGGGAGGTCAGCCACCTCGAGTTCGAGTACAACCGCCACGCCAGCTGATCCGAATCAAGTTTCCGGTCGCTCTGCCCGGAGGCTTGATTCGCGTTAGGCGCGGCCGGCGGCCATTGCCACCCGTTCCTCGCCGGTCGCAAACAGGTAGCGGTTGACCTGCGCCAACCCGGCGAGGTCGTGGACGTCCTCATCCAGGTAGGGGACGCGGATCACGCCCTTGGTGCGCAGCTCCTTGGCGAGGCGCTCGATGTTGCGGGCGTCGCGCTCGGCCAGTGCCTGGTAGTCGGCGAAGTTGGCGCCGACGCGCTGGGCCAGGTCCTCGTCTCCCAGCTTCTCCGCGAGGGCGGCGGGGAGGTCCCCGTCGCCCTGGTCGAGGTCCTCGGCGGGGTAGTGGACCTTGTTGACGATGACGCCGCCGAAGGGCAGCTTCGCCTCGACCAGTTTGCGGTGGAAGTAGACCGCCTCGTCGATCGGCTCGCCCTGCGGGCCGCAGACGACGAGGAAGCAGGTGGTCGGTTCGCCGAGCAGCTTGTTGACCCGCTTGGCCCGGGCCTGGAAGCCGTCGACCATGCCGCTGAAGGCGTTGAAGAACTCGGCCAGGTCGGCCAGCAGGTCGAAGCCGACGATCCGCTTGAAGATGCCGAGCGCGACCGAGGCGCCGCGGCCGGCCACCTTCGCCGCCAGCCCGGTTGGCTTCATGAACATCCGCAGCGATTTGCCCTCGATGAACTGGGTCAGGCGTTTGGGGGCGTCGAGGAAGTCGAGCGCGTTGCGGGTGGGAGGCGTGTCGAGGACGAGCAGGTCGTACTCGCCTTCGGTGTGCAGCTCGAACAGCTTCTCCATCGCCATGTACTCCTGCGAGCCGGCGAGGGCGCTGGAGATCTGCTGGTAGATGCGGTTGTCGAGGACCCGGTCGCGGGACTCCTCGTCGGGTGCCTGCCGGGCGATCAGCTCGTCGAAGGTCGCCTTGGCGTCGAGCATCATCGCCCACAGCTCTCCCTCCACCTCGACGCCCTGCTTGGCGAACAGCTTCGGGTCGACGCGGCGGGCGGTGTTGTCGAGCTCCTTCAGCCCGAGCGAGTCGGCGAGCCGCTTCGCCGGGTCGATCGTCAGCACGCAGACCTTGAGCCCGCGGGCGGCCATCCCGGCGGCGATCGCCGCCGAGGTGGTGGTCTTGCCGACGCCGCCGGAGCCGGCGCAGATGCAGACCTCCTTGCCCTCGAGGACCTCGCCCAGCGCCGGCATCAGCCCAGCCTCCGCGAGAGCCGCCGTGCCGCCTCGGGGCCGAGCTCGGGCTCGAAGAGGAAGGGGAGGGTCTTCACCGGCGTCTCGACCCGGCGGCGCAGCCGCGCCAGCTGCGCCCGCTGCGAGCGCGCCCGCTGGTGCTCGGAGACCGCCGCCCGCGCCGCCGCCCGCACTGCACCGTTCTCGCCGCCGGCGAGCTCGCCGAGGCGCTCGCACTCCGCTTTCGAGAAGCGCTCGGGGTAGAGGCCGTTGAGGTAGATGCGATCGACCGCGACCCCGACCTCGTCGCGCAGCTCCCGCTCCAGCGCCGCCGACTCGTTGACCGGCATCTCCTCCGGCAGCGAGACGATCGCGGTGCCGGTGTGGTCGTGGTCGGTGATCAGCCGGTCCAGCTGCTGGGCCTGGCTGTGGATCGGTCCGACCCGGGCGATCGCGGCGAAGGTGCGCGGGGTCTGGAGGAAGCCGATCCCGTGCCCGGTCGCCGGCGCGTCGACGATCACCAGGTCGTATTTGCGTCCCTGCTTGACCTTGCGGTCGAGCTGGGCCAGCTCCCAGATCTTGCCGATCGTGACCAGCTCCTTCAGGCCCGGGGTGGCGGCGGCAAGGTAATTGAAGATGCGGCTGCGGAAGAGCATGTCGCGCATCGCCCGCACCTTCAGCTGCAGCAGCACGTACTCACGCATCGACTCGTCGGGGTCGATCGAGATCGACCAGAGGTTCTCCTCCATCTCGACCTCGTGGAAGCCGACCTCGGCGTGGTCGAACATCCGCGAGGCGTTCTCCTGCGAGGAGACCTCGCAGACGATCGTGCGCTTGCCTTCGCCGGCGGCGCGCAGGCCGAGCGCCACGGCCACGGTCGTCTTGCCGACGCCACCCTTGCCGGTGACGAAGACCAGCCGCTTGTCGAGAAGCTCGGGGATCGGGCAATTCCTAGCAATTTCGGGTGCCGGCAGGAAAAGCGGGGTCCCATACGAATATCCGCGCATGGGATTTCTAAGCCGCAAGAAGCACGCGCCGCCAGCTCCGGTTGAGGAGAAGCATCATCCGATCGAGGAGGAGCTTCGGGAAATGGAGGAGATGGTTCCGGAGCGGGTGGCCGCGCCGGATGCATCGGAGCCTCTGCCCGCGGGTCCTGTCGCCGATGATGTCTCTCCCGCTCTGCGGGAGAGCCCATCATCCGCGCCACCCGCGGGAGATAGGTCGGAGGCATCCGGTGCGGAGGAGCGTCGGGAGTCAGCCCCTCAGGTCCAGGCGCCTCAAGTGGACGTGGCTCCGCACGTCGCTGCTCCCGAAGTGACCCGAGACGAGCGCCCAGCTCCTTCATCCTCTGCTCCTGCCCATGCCCCGGCTCCCGTCGTCGATGAGGAGGACGAGGGCGGGCCCGCGAGGATGCGGGCGATCGATCTGCTGGCGCCTTCGCGCACGGAGATGATCCGGCAGCGGCACGCGGACGAAGAGGCCGCGGAGCTGGGGCCGGTCAAGCACGCCGACGTGATCGCCTTCGCCAACCAGAAGGGCGGGGTGGCGAAGACGACGACGACGCTGAACCTCGCCGTGGCCTTCGCCGAGAGCGGCTACCGGGTGCTCTGCGTCGATCTAGATCCCCAGGGCAACCTGACGATGAGCCAGGGGATCGACCCCGACAAGGTCGAGAAGAGCCTCTACGACGTGCTCGTCCACGACATGCCGCTCAGCGAGATCATCGTCAAGCGCGAGATCGACATCGCCGTCGCCTCGATCGACCTGGCCGGGGCGGAGATCGCGATGAGCACCAAGATCGGCCGCGAGCGCTCGCTGGAAAAAGCGCTGAGGGAGGTCTCGGCCGACTACGACTTCGTCTGCATCGACACGCCGCCCAGCCTCGGGCTGCTGACGATCAACGCGCTGACCGCGGCCAACAAGGTGATCGTCCCCGTCCAGTGCGAGTATCTCTCGATGCGCGGGCTGGTCCAGCTCCAGAACACGCTGAGGATGATCCAGGAGAACCTCAACCCCGACGTTCGCATCGAGGGCATCCTGCCGACGATGCTGGACACCCGCACCGTCCACGCCAAGGAGGCGGTCGAGATCCTCGAGGAAAACTTCGGCGACCTCGTCTTCCGCTCGCGGATCCGCAAGGCGATCAAATTCGCCGAGGCGCCGGTGAAGGGGTCCAGCGTGCTCAAGTACGATTCCGGCTCAAGCGCCGCGAACTACTACCGGGAGCTGGCGAAGGAGGTTCTGGCGAATGGCTCGGCGTAACAAGCGGGCGAGCATGAGGGAGGGTCCGCTTTCGGACCTCTTCCGGTCGACCGCGGACGACGCGCCGGCCGACCCACCGGAGATGGACGCGCCGCGGCCGCCGCGCGAGTCCGCCGAGGAGCCGCCGCGCGAAAAAGCGGCGCCGCGCTACGGCCGCGAGGACCCGGCCGAGGCGAAGAAGGCCGCCGAAGAGCCGCGGCCGATCGAAGCCTCGCCGGTCGAATCGGAGCCGGCGCGCGAGCCCGAGCCGCAGCGCGAACTGAGCAGCGACCACTTCTACGACCAGGAGGCCG
>OBLV0100000231.1_pt1 | contig 18206 bp, 19 predicted proteins | sample 1520071 | NCBI WGS metagenome assembly OBLV01 (sample SAMEA3888446, study PRJEB22518) | metagenome | reverse complement strand
AGATCGTGATGTGACTGGAGTTCAGACGTGTGCTCTTCCGATCTGACTGCTTGTGCTCGGTGGCCGCCCAGTGAGCCGGGCTGTCGGGGTCCGCGGCCTCGACCATGGTGTTGATCGCAGCGCACCCCCGGAACTCGGTGCTGGCGAACCGGTCGGCGAGGGCGTCGAATACCGTCAGGGGATCGCCACCGCGGGCGGCCACCTCATCGGCCAGCCACCGGCGCCACCGCGTGCCGTAGGAACGGATAGTGGCCACCACGAGGTCGTCCTTGCTGGCGAAATGCCGGTAGAACGACGCCCGACCGACCCCCGACCTGTTCAGCAGCTGGTCGACGCCCACTGCGCGGATGCCCTCCGCGTAGAACAGGTCCTCCGCGGCCGCCACCAGGCGGTTCCGCGCGTCCGTCGCCATGACACCAGGGTAACGGCAAGCTGCACAGTTTGGAACCATTCGGTTCTTTTATGTCCATGAAGCTGCATCTTTCATAGCCAATAAAGGTACTGATCAGTACCGTCTTTCGTCATATCCAGTTCGTCGACAGGGGCATCCGACATCGCCAGCGATGGAGGAGCGGGCCCACCCGGCTCCGAGCGCGATCGAGGGAGCACGGGCATGGGCCGCGTGGCGGTCCTCGCGGTCGGGACCTTCGCCGTCGGCACGGACGCGTTCGTCGTCGCCGGCGTGCTCGGGGACGTATCACGCTCGCTCCAGGTCTCGGTGGCCCAGGCGGGCCAGCTCGTGACGGTCTTCGCTCTTGCCTACGCGCTGCTCTCACCCGTGCTGGCGTCGCTGGTGCCCGCCGAGAAGCGTGCTCGGACGATCGCCATCGCCACCTCGGGGCTGACGACGGCCACCGCCCTTGGTGCGCCGCTAGGCACTGCCGTCGCCATCGGACTTGGCTGGCGCGGCACCATGTGGTTCGTCGCCGCTCTCGGTTTCGTCGCCGCGGTTGTCATCGCCATGCTGTTGCCGAGCGTGCCTAACCCGCCGGTCGCCGGTCTGTGCCAGCGGCTCGCCCCGGTCACCGACCGCCGCGTACTGGGCATCCTGCTGACCACGTTGTTGATGTTCACCGGTATCTACATCGTCTACACCTATGTCAGCGTCATCTTCGAAGGCGCGCCCGGTGGGAGCAGCGGGCTCCTCTCGCTTCTGCTGTTCGTCTTTGGCGTCGCCGCTACCGCCGGTAACTTCCTCGCCGGCTATTTCGCCGACAGGATCGGACCACGAGCTGTGGTGGCCTTGGCCGGCGTGGTGCTGATCGTGATCTCGCTGCTCTCCCGGGTCGGGGGCTCGACCCTGCCCACCGCCTTCGCCACGATCGCGATCTACGGTCTCGCCGCGTTCTCGGTGACCACGCCGCAGCAGCATCGGCTGATGACCATCCGGCCCGAGAGCACCTCGCTGGTCGTTGCCATCAACGCGGCCTTCCTTTATCTCGCGGTATCCCTGGCCGGCGGGATCGGAGGACTCTTGATCAGCTCGGTCGGCGGTGCGTGGCTCGGAGTGGCCGCCGCGGGGTCGGTCCTGGTTGGTCTCGTCATGTCCGAACTCGCTCACCAACATGCACAGGGGCGGATGCCTGCCCGCCGGTGAACTCGCCCGAAACTGAAGACCGCGGGCAAGCGTCGAAGGACCCGGACAGAATCAGGCGCTTCGGCGCTGCGCGGCGGCGGTTCCGTGCTGGACGCTCGGCCGTAGATTCGGTGGAGTGCCTTCAGTCCCGGCTCGGACCGCACGATCGGCCGGCCTGGACGAATTCGCCCGGCACCACCGGACGGCGGCCACACCAGGAACCCTCCCTCCCACAGGTCCCACAGGTCTCGGCACCGGTCGAGCGCGATCACCAGGATGAGACCGAGTACGACCAGCCCATGAATGGCCAGCCTGGCGACGTCGACGCCGCCGGCCATCACATCCATCACCACCAGCACGGTGAGCACCGTGACAAACGTGGCCAGCGTGGGGACCATTCCGGAGGTCCGCGACGAGCGCCAGGCGACCCAGAGGAATCCGACGCCCAAGGCGAAATTCCACGCGGCACTCTCGTGCGCGAAATGCGCGACCGAAGCGCCTTGCAGGACAACTCCCTGTGATCCTGCGCCGCCGGCGTGCGCTCCGAGTATCTCGGCCAGGGCCACTTCCGCCTGGGCGAGGCCGACCAGCCCGAGTAGGACGCGCAACGCGGCGCTCAACCGTGGGCGGCGGTACGGTGGTGCACTCGCGAGGACGGCGCGCACGACGTCGGGTTCTGGTACGGCCACAGCGGTGCGGGCGAGCCTGGTGACGCGGGCAGCCTCGTCGCTGAACCGCCGGCACGGGGCGCAGGTCGCCAGATGGGCATCGAGGGTCTCGCGTTCAGTTGCGCTCTCCTCGCCGTCCAACCGGGCCGAGAGAGCCTCCCTACACTGTGTGCAGTCCACGTGACAGTGGTCGCCCGCTGGAGCCCTGGGGTTCCCGGAACTTTTAGTTACCGTTCTCGCATGGGCGACCCCCGATCAGACGATGCGAGGACCACCGAATTCGCACTTGCAGCGGGTGCAGGAGACCGTGACCGCTCTTGTGACCTCTGCGAACCCGATGAGGCTGAGGACCTCACCCAGGAGACGTTCCTACGAGCGCTGCGGGCACTGCCGAGATTCACTGGCCGCTCCTCGGCCCACACCTGGCTGCTGTCCATCGCCCGGCGGGTCGCGCCCGGCCAGATCCGGCGACCATGACGCGACCACGCACCACCCCGGTCGGGGATCGGGAGACCGTCCTCACCGGGCGGTCCCACACCGCCGCGCTCAGGTGTCGACGACGGCATCCTGCTCCGCCCGCAGACCACCCCAACCCTGGGCTGGAGGCGCTGGGCTGGGCTGGGAGCGGCGGTTAACGTAAGCCGCATGCTCCAGCCAGTGATCTCGCGGCCATACATGCCCGGCTACGGCACCCAGCCCTCCGACCAGGGCACCGGGCTGCTGCCCTGGTCGTGGGCCGTCGAGCAGCTACGCACATCGCGCAACTACTGGCTGGCCACGGCCAGCGCCGATGGTCAGCCGCATGCGATGCCGGTCTGGGGCGTCTGGCTGGGGGAGGCGCTGTGGTTCGCCTGCGGTCTGCGGGCTCGCAAGATGCGCAACCTCAGCGCGCAGCCACGCTGCTCGCTGAGCACTCAGGATCCGGAAGAGCCGGTGATGCTCCAAGGCGTCGCCGAGGTGATCACCGAGCGCGAGCACATCGCGGAGTTCCTCGCCGCCTCGAATGCCAAGTACGCGGCCACGGTGGAGATGGACTTCCTGGATCCGGCCGTGAACGCCACGGTCCGGGTGGCACCGCGCACCGTCATCGGCCTCAAGGAGTCCGACTTCCAAGGTTCACCCACCCGCTGGCGCTTCCCCGGCTGACCGGCCCCTGTCGGGCGGCTCAGGGTCCGGGCCAGCACTTTCCGGCGCCAGCGGCCGCGAGCCCCTGCCGGTCACCCGGGCCCAGCTCCGTCTGCCCGGAGTACTCCGGCGCCATCAGTTCAGCCGGATCCGCTACGTGCGCGAGCCCGACAAGGTGCCCGAGCTCGTGCATCACGACCGCTTGTGCCTCGGCGTGGCCACCGCGCGCAAGGAGAGGGGCGAGATCCTCCCGGTTGAGCACTACCTGACCGGTCACGTAGCGTGCCGATTCCGGACCGTCCGGCTGGACATCCAGACTGCCTCCGATCCCCGCAACATCTCCATTCCCCAAGGGGTACTCCGCCTGGCTGGCCCAGGCGATCAGCACCGGAGGCCAGCGCTGGTCCGGGGCCTGCCGCCAGGACGAGGGCTGATTCGGCAGGTGGGGACGCTCCCGGGTCAGGCCATCCTCGATGAACCTCAACCCGGTGGCCTTGCCGATCACCCCGATCGCGTCGTGGATCACCATCAGCCCACCGGGGGGCATGCCAGCCGGGTTCACCACGTAGTGGATCGGGTGGCACGGATCGTAGGTCACGGGCCGGCCGCTGGGGGTCGTGGCGGTGAAAGCGTACGGGCCGCTCGCAACCCCGGCGGCCGGCGGATGGGTCGCCGCCGCGCGCTCGCTGCCCTTGCCGGTCAGCCAGGGAAAGGCTGTCCCCAGGTAGAGGAGCAGGCCGACGATCGCCAGGAACGACAGGATGTAGCCGACCTCACCCTTACCGAGCCACCGGCCGCGCGGCCTGCTGCCTCGTCGCGGCGCAGCGGCCTTCCGGTCGAGGCGGTCCAGTACCGCCAGGCTGCGGGACATGCGGCGGTACCGGCGCCACTCCCGGAACTTGCCTGCGATCCCCATGAGCCTTCCTCCGCACCCTGGGCAGGCCAGCCCTCACTCCCCCGCCGTCACGCTCCCCGGCGGTCGCTCCCCTCCATCGTCGAGCCACCGTTGCCGGCCACCGAGACCCCCGCGGGCCGTGGGGTCTGCTCGCGTGCACCTCCGGCAGGCTGATGATCGCCATTGCCGTTGGGCGCTGCGGCCTCGACCGGCCCGCCTTCAGATCCGAACACCGGCACCGGGGCGTGACCGCGGACCGGACCCACCCGGCGTTCCCGCAGCGGATCTCGATGCAGGTCCACCCACAGCGCAATGCAGAGCCCGATGAGGATGAGCACGAACGGGGTCGAGGCCAGGATGGTGAACGTCTGCAGCGCCTGCAGCCCGTTGACCGTGAGCAGCACCGCCGCCACCACGCCGGTCATCACCGCCCACAGCACCACCAGCGGCGTCCACGGTTCGGGACGTCCCCGCGAGGACAGCGTCGAGAGCACCAGCGCGCCCGCGTCAGCACCGCTCACGAAGAAGATCGAGGTGAGGATGATCACCAGGATTGCGGTGACTGTGAAGAACGGGAACTGCTGCAGCGCGGAGAAGAACCCGGCCGCCTCATCACCCTGACCGGCGATGTTCGTTCCGCTGAGCTGTAGGTGGATCGCCGCGCCACCGAAGACGATGAACCACAGCGCGCTGACCACCGACGGCAGCAGCAGCACGCCCAGCACGAACTCCCGGATGGTGCGGCCGCGCGAGACTCGCGCGATGAACGCGCCGACGAAGGGCGTCCAGGAGATCCACCACGCCCAGTAGAAGATCGTCCAGTTGGCCAGCCAGTCACCGCCCTGGTAAGAGGCGGAGTGGAAGCTCATCGGGATCAGGTTGGTGAGGTACTCGCCGAACGAGGATGGGATCAGGTTGAGGATGAACACCGTCGGCCCGACGACGAAGACGAACACCAGCAACAAGGCGGCAAGCACCATGTTGATGTTCGAGAGCCACTTGATACCCCGGGCAACGCCGCTGGCCGCGGACAGGATGATGAACACGGTGAGCACGCAGATCGCGATGATCGCGGTGGTCACGCTGGGATTGTTGGCATACGCTCCGGTGCGCAGCAGGCTGATTCCGGAGGCGATCTGCAGCGCGCCGAGACCCAGCGAGGTCGCCGAGCCGAACTTGGTGGTGACGATCGCCAGGATGTCGATCGGTTTGCCCCACCCGCGCCCCTCGATTCGTTCCTTGCCGAACAAGGACTGGAACGGCGAGCTGACCAGATTCCCCCGACCCATGCGATAGGTGGAATAGGCCAGCGCGAGGCCCATGACCGAGTAGATCGCCCACGGGTGCAGCAGCCAGTGGAAGAACGTGTACGCCATCGCCTGCTGCGCCGCCTCCGGGCTGTTGGGCGCTGCGTCGACGAACGGGGGCGGCTTCTCCAGGTGGGTCACCGGCTCGTAGACGCCGTAGAACATCAAACCGATGCCCATACCGGCGCTGAACATCATCGCGACCCAGGACACGGTGGAGAACTCCGGCGGCTCCCCGCTGCGCGAGAGCGGGATCCGCCCGTAGCGGCCGAAGGCGAGCACCAACGAGAAGATCAAGAACGCCGAGGCGGCCAGGATGAGCAGCCAACCAAACGAGGTGACCACCCAGTTCAGCGCGGCGGAGGACACCGCGGCCACCGTGCCGGTGAACACCAGGCCCGCCACGCAGATGGTGAGGATGATGCCGAAGGACACGCCGAAGACGGTCCAGTCGATCGACTGCCGCTGCGCGCTCCACGCGCTCTTGGTCAAGACGTTTGTCATGGCCTCCCCAACATTTTCCCTAACCGACCTCACGCGTGCCACACCATCATCAGTGTGTGCTGCCCGCTCACGTACCGCCAGACGTGACGGTCCGGGCATTAGGGTGCGGGGGCATGACCCCCGAGCGCGACAACGGCCCGAGCGAGATCCCCGGTTCCGGCACCGAGAGCGTGACACCCTCGGCCACCTACACCCGGACAGGCGACAAAGGCACTACCACGCTCGGTGACGGGACTCGCACCAGCAAGGATGACCTGCGGATCATCACCTACGGCGAGATGGAGGAAGCCAGCGCGACGATCGGCCTCGCGATCTCGCTGAGCGAGCTCCCCGATCTGGTCGTCGTCCTGCTCAGCCGGGTGCAGAACGACCTGCTCGACCTGGGTGCGGACCTGTGCGTGCCGGGTGCCGGCGAGGCCGGCTCGTCCGCGTTGCGGATCGACGACGGTTACCTCGGGCGCCTGGAACGGGCCTGCGACCACTTCAACGCGGACCTGCCGGCACTGGCGAGCTTCGTGATCCCTGGCGGGACGGCGACCTCAGCCCTGCTGCACCACGCCCGCACGGTCGTGCGGCGGGCCGAGCGGGCGGTCGCGCAGGCCCACCGGGAGCTCGGTGACACCGTCAACCCGCTGCTCATCGCCTACCTGAACCGGGTGTCCAGCCTGCTTTTCATCCTGGCGAGGGGAGCCAACGCCGAGCACGGCGACACCCTGTGGCAGCCCGGCCTGACGACCACCTGTGCGGGCTATGAACTGTGGGAAACCCCGGCAGAGGCATCCGAGTCGTAGGCGCCAAGCCCGCTATCCATGATCAATCCTTGCGCCGAGGATCCGTTCCAGGTGCATGAGTGCCTGCTCCTGCATCGAGTCGGCCGGGTGGCCCGGCAAGTCGAAAGTGCCGGTGGCAGCGGCGGCCACGGTGACCGGGAGGTCCCGGTTGCGCAGGTCGGCCGTGGTGTGCAACACGCAGATGTCGGTGCAGACTCCGCAGATCCGCACCGAGTCGACCCCGAAACGGTGCAGGTGACCCTCCAACTCGGTCTCGAAGAACGCCGAATACCGCCGCTTGCGCACGAGCAGGACATCGTCCCGGGCCAGGAACGGGAGTAGCTCGTCGACCAGATCGGCCTCCCGGCTGCCGCGGAGGCAGTGCTCGGGAAACACCGTGAACTCCGCGTCCTCGACCTCGTGGGTATCGGCAGTGAACAAGACCCGCCGGCCACCGGCGAGAGCATTCTCGACTTCCCGGAGTACCGCCGGGAGCACTGCCAGGCACCGGTCACTGGCCAGGTTTCCCTCCCGGAGGAACCCGTTCTGCATATCCACCACGACCAGCAGCTCGTGAGTGGCATTGGGTGCTATAACACTGTTACTCACTCACGAGCCTTGCGCCCCACCCCGCCGAAGGTGTTGACCTCAGTCGGTACGCCGATCTGGCTGGGATCGGGTCGCCACAGCGGCACCGGGACCACGCCCGGTTCCACCAACTCCACCCGGTCGAAGAAACGGGCGATCTCCTGGCTGCTGCGGACCGCTACCGGCGGCGTCCCGCCACTGTCATTCCAGAGCCGGCATGCCTGCAGCATCGCCTGGCCGTGCACCCCATCCGTCGTGGGGTCGTACAGCGTCAGATAACTGCCCGCGGGCAACGGGTCCAGGAGCTGGTTCACGATGGCGTATGCCTCGTCGTTGTCCAGGACGTGCTCGATGGTCCCCATCACCATCAGCGCGATGGGCTGGGAGAAGTCCAGCGTCCGGGCCGCTTCGCGCAGAACGGTTCCGGTGTCACGCAGATCGGCATCGACGTAGTCGGTGACCCCTTCCGGGGTGCTGGTGAGCAGGGCCCGCGCGTGCACCAGCACCATGGGATCGTTGTCGACGTAGACGATGCGGCATTCCGGTGCCACCGCCTGGGCGACCTCGTGGGTGTTGTTGGCAGTGGGTAACCCCGTGCCGACATCGAGAAACTGGCGGATCCCGGCATCTGCGGCCAGGAACCGGACAGCACGGACCAGGAATGCCCGCGAAGCGCGCGCGACATCGACGATGCTCGGCAGGATGGCGGCGAATTGGTCACCCGCCTCGTGGTCGACCGGGTAGTTGTCCCGGCCGCCCAGCCAGTAGTTCCAGACCCGCGCCGAACGCGACACACTGGTATCGAGGCCGGCTGGGGTGTGGCCGGGTCCACTCATCCTGGGCACGCCTCCTGAACTCTCAGTGTTCGCGGTTGCGGGAGACAGCGCGTACTCTAGCCGCAACCGCAGGTTGCAGGGTGGGAAATATGTCAGACAGGACGCGCTCGGAAGGTGGAGGGTAAAGGGTGCCGCCGCGCACACCCTAGGTGGAGTCGATGAGACCTCGAAGAGATCATGAACCGTCCCTCGACACTATCCCGGTCCAGTGGTCTGGGAAACCGACAGCGCTGCGTATCGCGCTGGGTAGCAAGTTGCGCCAGTTACGGGAAGCGAGCGGAATCACCCGCGAGGACGCCGGATACGCAATCCGCGGATCCAGCGCGAAGATCAGCCGTCTGGAACTCGGCCGGGTGGGCTCCAAAGAGCGTGACGTGGCCGATCTGCTCACCCTGTACGGCGTCAGCGACGCGGAGGAACGCGAGGCTTTCGTCGCCCTCGCGCGGCAGGCCAATTCGCCCGGCTGGTGGCGTGAATACGGCGACGTGCTGCCGAACTGGTTCGAAACCTATCTCGGGCTGGAGCAGTCCGCCTCAGTCATCCGTACCTACGAACCACAGCTCGTGCCCGGCCTGTTGCAGACCGAGGACTATGCCCGAGCCATCATGCTGCTGCGCCACCTGCACGTGTCCTATGGGGAGATCGAGCGCCGGGTCGCGCTGCGCATGGCCCGTCAGGCGTTCCTGAGCCGGCCCGGGGCCCCCGATCTGTGGGTAGCGCTGGACGAGGCCGCGCTTCGCCGAACACTGGGCGATCGGAAGATCCAGCGTGCGCAGCTGCTGCACCTGGTCGAGATGGCCCAGCTAACGAACATCACCCTGCAAGTCCTGCCCTTCGAAGCCGGTGGCCATGCGGCGACCGGTGGCTCGTTCACCATTCTGCGGTTCTCCGAGCCCGGACTGCCGGACATCGTCTACCTCGAACACCTCACCAACGCGCTCTACCTGGACAAGAAGCGCGACACGGCGGATTACCTGGCGATCATGGACAATCTCTGCATCCAGGCGGCATCACCCACCGAGACCATGAACTTCCTCCACCAGATCATCGAGGAGAGCTGACGCCGCGAGTCGCGTCGACGGGCAGCCGGCCACCGCGGCGTTAATTCGGGAGTGCTCCCGAATGGATCAGAAATGCTGGGAACGTCGGCGTTGAGGGCTGCCCTCTAGCACTCCTATCTCTGGGCTGCCCATACTCCGGACGTCCCCGACCGAGGAGGTGCGCGATGGGCGCGCTGGTGTCGAGCAACGTCACCTGGGGGATCACTGGCCCGGCTTTCCTGGCCGGCTACGGGTTACTGGTCCTGGCGGCGCTACTCGCGATCATCGTGGCGCGGTGGCGGCTGGCTGGCGGGCCACCCGGCGCAGGGCGGGCGGAACTCAGCGGGCATCCCCACGACATCGCCTACCTCAACGGTGGTCCCGAGCTGGCGGTGCTCTCCGCGCTGAGCTCGATGCGGGTCGCCGGGACGATCGTCGCGCAGGAACGCGGGCGAGTGCACGCTGCACAGGCGGTGGGTACCGCCGGCAGCGAGCTGGAGCGGGCCATTCACCTCGCGGCGATCGTCCCGATCCCCCAGCGGGAACTGGTCACCCACCGGATCGTGCGGACTGCGCTGGACGCGGCACGCCAGCGGCTGGAAGACACGGGGCTGCTCGTGAGCGAGGAGCGGCGCCGGCGCATCAAGCGCGCCGGATTGTGGATGGTGCCCGTTGCCGGGCTCGGGCTGGCGCGTCTGCTCGCCGGGGCGGCGAACGGCGCACCGGTGGGTTACCTGATCCTGGAGCTGATCGCGCTCGGAATTCTGGCGGCCATCCTGCTCAGCACGGCGCCGGCACGTGGCCGGCGCGGCACCGCCGAACTCAGCAGGCTTCGCGCGGCACACCACGAGCTCGACCCGCGAATGCGTCCGGACTGGACCGCTTACGGCCCGGCTGTCGCCGGGCTCGGGGTGGGAATCTTCGGAGCGAGCGCGCTGTGGGCATCCGATCCCGCCTTCGCCGCGAACCTGGAGGCGCAACGGGTGACTGCGGGAATGGGCGGATCCGGCAATTACCACGGCCACTACGGCAGCGGGGGCTGCGGGAGCGCAGGCCATTCCGGCGGAGGATGTGGAAGCGGGGGAGGGGGATGTGGGGGCGGCTGCGGTGGCGGGGGCTGAATGATGCCCCCGTTACCGCAGTCATGCCTGGGCCTCGGCTGGCGCCCGGAGATCGCGGGGCTGATCGCTGAGCTTTCCGGGCTGCGGTTCTGCGAGGTGATCGCCGAGTCAATGACCAGTGGTACGCCGCCGGCGGCGCTGGCGGCCCTCCGCGAGCGCGGGGTGCTGGTGATCCCGCACGGTGTCACGCTCTCGCTCGGCGGCGCCGAGCCGCTGGCCCCCGGCCGGATCGCGCACCTGGTGGCCTGCGCGCAGCGGCTGGATGCACCGCTGGTCAGCGAGCACATCGCGTTCGTCCGGGCCGGCGGCCTGGAGGCCGGTCACCTGCTCCCGGTCCCCCGGTCCCGAGAGTCCCTGGACGTGCTGGTGCGCCACATCCGCCAGGTCCAGGATTGCCTCCCGGTGCCGCTGGCGCTGGAGCCGATCGCCGCGCTCTTCGATTGGCCGGATGATGAGTTCTCCGAAGCGGAGTTCCTCCTCGAACTGCTCGGGCGCACCGAGGCATGGTTGCTGCTGGACGTGGCCAACGTGTACGCCAACGCGGTCAACGGTGGCACCGACCCCGTGGCGCTGCTGGCTCGGCTGCCGCTGGAACGGGTGGCTTACGTGCACGTCGCGGGCGGGACCGAACGCGACGGCCTGTACCACGACACGCACACCCACGCCACTCCCCAGGAAGTGCTGGCGCTGCTCACCGAGCTGTGCACCCGGCACCCGCCACCGGCGATCATGCTGGAACGCGACGGCGCGTACCCACCGGCCGAGGAGTTGCACGCGGAGCTGGACGCGGTGGCCGGCGCCGCGTCGGTAGACCGGATCACACCATGACCAGCGCACCCCACCCGGCTAACGACCTGGCGAGCCGGCAGGCCGCGCTGATCGCCGCCCTAGTGGCCGGTGCCGAGCCACCCGCTGGTTTCGACCCCGCCCGGGTGTCCGCTGCCCGGCGCGCATTGCTCGTCAAGCGTGCCGGCGAGGTCGCCTCGGTGTGGCCACTGCTCGCGGCGTCCTTCGGTTCCGGATGGTCCGGGCGCTTCACCGCGTGGGCCCGCGACCGTGCACCGGTGGGCTCGCTGCGCGATGGCTGGGACTTCGCCCGCGCCCTCGACGCCACGGGGGAGCTGCCCGAGCTCGCCGCCGCCGAGCTGGCCGGGCGGGAGGCCCGCTGGCACTACGACGGCCGGCGCCCCCCGCGCCGGCGCCGGCTGCGCCGGCGGTGGCGGCGCCTGCGGATCTTTGAGTTGTGACTAACCCTCAAGTCGCCGAGTTCGACAACACTGCTGTACGCCGCCGAACGGACGACCACACTGCCGAACTCGGCGCATTGAGAGCACGAAGATCCGTGCGCGGGCGGCGACCTATTCTCCGCGGCGGCCTCGTTGACTGAGATCGCCGGATGGATGGCCCATGACGGCGGAAGCGACGACAAGTCGCAGAAACATTTTAATCAGGCTTTTCAGCTGGCCGTTGCGGCCGAGAATCCGGTGTTGTCCGCTCTGTGCTCTGAACAGGCGCTGCATGTAGTAACAGTGTGGCCAGCCCACTGTTGTTTGGGGAACGTACTGGTGAAGCCCGGACGATGTACTCGGGAAGTACTCTTCCTAACCGCGGGTCTGCTCCACTACCCACGACAGGTACTCGGTGCTCCCGCCGGTGATCGGGGTCGCGATGATTTCGGGCACGTCATAGCTGTGGTTGGCCTTGATGTGCTCGGTCAGCGCCGGGACCCGATCAGCAGCGGTCTTGATCTCCACCCGCCATTCCTGCTCGGTCTGGACCTCACCCTCCCAGCGGAACACGCTGGTGATCGGGCCTACCACCTGCGCGCAGGCGCCCAGCTTCGCCTTGATGGCTCCCGCAGCAAGAGCGCGAGCCGCGTTCTCGCTCTCCGTGGTCGAACTGACGACGACGTGATCAGAGGGCATGCGGGCATCGTAGGAGCCGCACAGCGGCGGTTGCGGCGGCGCAAGCGCAGCACCTACTGTGCGAGTGCGCAACGGTGCGAGGAAACCGGTGAGATTCCGGTGCGGTCGCGCCACTGTGACCGGGCGACGGAGCCCGGAAGCCAGACCTTCGGCCGTTGCCCAGCTCAGTGCCAGGGACGCGCCATCCCGAAGGAGTTGCGCTCATGCGCCCACCCACCGCATCAGCACTGGCATGCCCACGGCCTGGGAGCGATCATGCACGTCCCTGACGGCTTCGTCTCCCCCACGATCACGCTGGCCGGCGCCGCGGTGGCGGTCGCCGGGCTGGGGTTGTGCGTGCACCGGGCCGGGCGGGAGACGACCGACCGGCAGCTGCCGCTGGCTGGGCTGGCCGCCGCGTTCTTCCTGGTCCTGGGCGCCCCGGTCATTCCGGTGGCGGTGGGTACCCAGGGGCACCTGCTGGGCGGCACCCTGGCGGTGGCGCTGCTCGGCCCGTGGCTGGGACCGGTGGTGATCACGGTGGTCACCGTGGTGCAGGCGCTGTTCCTCGGTGACGGCGGGCTGTCCGCGTTGGGAGTGAACGTGGTCAACCTGGCACTGGTGCCGGCGGTGGTGGGCTATCCGGTGCTCCTGGGGTTACGCCGGCTGCTGCCGCGAGGCCCGAGCGGCACGGCGGCCGCGGCCGGGATCGCCGCCGCACTCTCGGTGTTCGCCGCGGCACTGCTGTTCACCGCCGAGTACGCCCTCGGCGGTGCCGCCGGGATACCGCTGCGCACCGTCACGGTCACCACCCTCGGGGTGTACGCGGTCGTCGCGGTCCTCGAAGGGCTGGTCACCGCGCTGGTCGTGCGGTCGCTGATGGTGCTGCGGGCCGACCTCGTGCAGGTGGCCAGGGGTTAGCCCGCCGGCCTAGCCACCCGGGGGCCGGTCGGCTCCCGCCGCCCGGTACTCGGAGATCCGCCGGGCTATGGTGTCGAGATCTCCCCAGGCCACCAGCGCATTGACGAGACGGTCGCTGAGCTGGGTGATGTCCTCCTCGGTGAAGCCCATCGGGCGGAAATGCCTCCGGTAGCCACCTTCCACATCGCGGAGGTCGCCGATCGGCCCCCGAGCGGCGGCTCTGGCTCGCGCCGCGTCGGCTAGGTCCCCAGCGTCCGCAGCGGCGTCGGTCCGTGCGCGCCGCCGAGCCCGACGACGAACCGGCCTGGATGTGCCGCCTCCATCTCGGCGTACGCCGAGGTCACAGCATCGGCGGGGAAGTGGTCGACCGCGATGAGGCCAGCGCCACCCCGATCGGCCCCAGCCCCCGCCCGACATCGCCTGCCCTAGCCACCACTCCGCCCTACGTTTCACCCATATCGTCCGTCGCCGCCGTGAGCTTGAGGCGTCCCCGTAGCGAGGGGTTGGTGATGGCCGCGACGTGCAGACCTGCCGGGTGGGCCTTGGCGAAGGTTCAGGCCACGAAACCCCCGATAGCCAGGAGAATGGATGGGCACCCGACACGTAGTGATCGTGGGGCCGGGATCGGCGGGCTGACCGCCGCATTGAGCCTGCATGCCGCGGGGCTCGGCGCGACCGGTCATCGAGCGCGTCCGGGACATCCGGCCACCTGGGCTGACCCCGTGGGCAGTCCCGGCATGGGGCTAGGCGAGGAAGTCGACGAGGTGACGGACGGTCTGATCGGGAGCTTCTTCAGGGATGAAATGCCCGGCCGGGATCGGACCGCCACGCACCTCGGGGGACCAGGTCCGCCACACCTCCAACGGCCGGTACCAGCTGGCGACTGCGCCGGTGTGACTCCACAGGGCCAGGGTCGGGCAGGTGATCCGCCGCTTTCCGCGGTCGGCTTCGTCGTGCTGGTAGTCGAGCGTGGCGGCGGCACGGTATTCCTCGCAGATGGCGTGGATCGTCTCGGGCACGCTGAACTTGGCGATGTACTCGGCGCGGACCTCGGCGGGGAAGGCCTCCGGTAGTTCCGACCACGAGTCGAGCATGTGGTTGACGACCACATCGGGCGCCCGGGCGATCAGTTGCTCGGGCACCGGCTCCGGGGCGGCCAGAAAGGACCAGACCCAGAACCCGAGGCTGAAGTCCATGCCGGCACCGCGGAATGCGTCACCGGTGGGGACGATGTCGAGCACCGCGAGACGGGTGACGGCGTCCGGGTGGTCCAACGCCATCCGGTAGGCGCAGCGCGCTCCACGATCGTGCCCTACCACGCTGAACCGCTGGAACCCCAGCGTGTTCATGACCTCGATCTGGTCCCGGGCGATCTCGCGCATGCTGTACGGCGCATGATCTGGAGTGCTGGGCGGTGTGCCGCTATCGCCGAAGCCCCGAAGGTCGGTGGCGACCACGGTGAAGTGATCAGCGAGTCTCGGCGCCACCCGATGCCACATGAGGTGCGTCTCGGGAATGCCGTGCAGCAGCAGGATCGGCGGTCCCGCACCACCGCGGCGTCCGTGGATCGTCGTGCCGGTAGTGGTGATATCGAACTCGTCGAAACGGTCGAACACGATGTCAGACCCTCCAGAGTGGTGACTGCACCCCACCGGGACCGATGAGTTCCGACCGGCGAAGCAGTCGATCCCGGTATGGCCCTCGCCAGGAGACCGCATCACCCGACGGAGCGGAGTGCACCATGAGTTTGCCGACCATCACCTCCCGGGAGCAATGGATCACCGCGCGCAAGGAATTGCTGGCCAAGGAGAAGGAGCTCACCCGCCGGCGCGACGAGATCAATGCCGAGCGGCGCCGCCTGCCCATGGTCGAGATCGCCGAGGACTACGTCTTCGAGGGCCCAGCGGGCAAAGCCGGCCTGCTCGACCTCTTCGAGGGTCGGCGCCAGCTGCTCGTCTACCACTTCATGTTCGACCCGAGCTGGACCGGCGGCTGCCCGTCCTGCTCTTTGCTGGTCGACAACATCGGCCACCTCGGCCATCTGCGCGCCAGGGACACCTCGCTGGCCCTCGTCTCCCGGGCGCCGCTGGACAAGCTCGAGGCCTACCAACGACGGATGGGCTGGACCATCCCCTGGTACTCCTCCTACGCCAGCAGCTTCAACTACGACTTCCACGTCACGCTGGACCAGGCCATCGCGCCCGTGGAGTACAACTACCGGGACACTGCGGAGTTCGAGCGGGACCCGGACTGGGCGGGCTGGGCGGGTGAGCTGCCGGGGACCAGCGCCTTCCTTCGCGACGGTGACCGCGTCTTCCACACCTACTCCTCCTATGCCCGCGGCGGCGACCTGCTGCTGGGCACCTACAACTGGCTCGATCTCACGGCCAATGGCCGGCAGGAGGACTGGGAGCAGCCCCCCGGCCGCGCGGACGGTTCCTTCATGCGGTGGGTGCGCCGCCACGACGAGTACGGCGCCGGGTAGCCGAGAGCCGTGGCTGCGCGAGCTCTGCGACCGGCGCGTCGCATGTGGCACGGCGTCGTCCCCGCCCGTCTTGGCCGGTAGTGAATTCGGTATCGTTAAAGGTAATAAACTGCTTGGGGCCGATCTACGAGGAGTCAAATTGCAAAAAGCACGCATAAATAATGGATGGGATCGATAATAGCTCACAGTTGCCGGGGTCGAAACTAAAGATAGCCACTTGGGCAACCGGAAGCGTTGGAAAGCGTATCCGATTGGCGCGCGTCCTACAGCACCCCGGTCGGGCGCCGTGTTGCCGGGGTCTACCTAATGGTTACGCGCCAGAGATGCTGGGCAGTGATGATCGCACAACGTACCCGGTACAAGATCAAACTGCTACACTCTGCGCGGCGCGCTTACCAGAGGTGAACTCATGACGGCTCAAGAAGATCGCGAACCGTACTACGGACAGATCCCGGCCCACTGGCACGGCAAGCCAACGGTGCTGCGTATCGCGTTGGGTAGCAAACTACGTCGGCTCCGTGAGGCGAGCGGAGTCACCCGGGAAGCTGCCGGATACGTCATTCGCGGATCCAGCTCCAAGATCAGTCGACTCGAACTCGGAAGGGTCAGCTTCAAGGAACGTGATGTCGCTGATCTGCTCACCCTCTACGGCACCACCGACGAGCAGGAACGCGAGGCCTTCCTCGCACTGGCTCGCCAGGCCAATACACCCGGCTGGTGGCGCGAATACGGCGACGTTCTGCCGAACTGGTTCGAGACCTACCTCGGTCTGGAGCAGGCTGCCTCGCTCATCCGTACCTACGAGCCCGCGCTCGTACCCGGCCTCCTGCAGACCGAGGACTACGCGCGCGCCGTGATCCAGCTGCGTCACGTGCAGGCCTCCGCCAATGACATCGAACGCCGCGTTGCGTTGCGGATGGCCCGTCAAGAGCTCCTCACCCAGCCCAGAGCACCCGACCTATGGATCGCGCTGGACGAGTCAGCGCTCTGCCGGCCGCTGGGCAGCCGGGCGGTCCAGCGTGCGCAGCTGCGGCACCTGATCGAGATGGCGCGGCGACCGAACATCACGCTGCAGGTCGTACCGTTCCACGTCGGTGGTCCCGCAGCGACCGGTGGCCCGTTCACCATCCTGCGTTTCGCCGAACCCGGCGTGCCGGACGTCGTCTACCTCGAATACCTCGCCAGTGCCCTCTACCTGGACAAGGAGCGCGACACGGTAGGCTACCTGGCGATCATGGATAGCCTGTGTATCGAGGCGGAGTCACCCGACGGGTCCATCAGCTTTCTCCGCAGGATCATCGAGGATCTCCCCGGCAACCCCCTGACATAGGAGCCGCAACTTGGCCGACGAGCGGTCCCCCGACCCGCATGCCACGCTGACAGCCAAGATCAATTTCGATCTGCCGCATACGGCGCGGGCCTGGAATTACTGGATGGGCGGCAAGGACAACTACGAAGTGGACCGTACTGTCGGTGACGCCGTCGCCAAGGTCTATCCGGACATCGTCACCATGGCCAAGCAGTCCCGGCAGTTCCTCATCCGCGCCGTACGTTTCCTGGCCGGTGAGGCCGGGATGAACCAGTTCCTCGATATCGGCACCGGCCTGCCCACGATGCAGAACACCCACGAGGTCGCCCAGCAGATCGCGCCTGAGTCCCGGATCGTCTACGTCGACAATGACCCGCTGGTGCTCCTGCATGCCCGCGCCCTGCTGGGCAACACCACCCCTGAGGGCGTGACCACATACGTGGACGCCGACTTCCACAACCCGGAATTGATCATCTCCGACGCCCGCAATGTGCTGAACTTCAACCAGCCGGTCGCGGTCATGTTCATGGGCGTGCTCGGCCACGTCGCCAGCTTCGACGAGATGCGCTCCATCGTGGCGCGCGTGCTGGCCGCCGTCCCGTCCGGCAGCTACCTCACGCTGTGGGACGGCACCGATGACGACGAAGCGTATGTCGAGGCCTGCGCGCAGTGGGCGGAAACCGGAGCCGTCCCTTACAACGTGCGCAGCGCTAAGCAGATCGGGCAGTGTTTCGAGGGTCTGGAGCTGGTGGACCCTGGCTTGGTGCAGATCACGCAGTGGCGGTCGGACACCCCCGAGGTCGGCAAGGCTCAGCCGATCAGCGCCTACGGAGCCGTGGCGCGTAAGCCGTGAGCGCATAAGCGCGTAGCCGGATCTGATTCATGATCGCAAGGCGCCATTGTGCTGCACTGTGCGGGGGGCGCAAGGCTAACCCCGTCGTCACCGAGTTCGACAGCACGGCTGTCTGCCCGCAGTGGACAGCTCAGGTGTGAAACTCGACGCACCGAGAGCACGAAGATCCGCGGCACAGGCCGTAGCCGGCGACGAGTGACTCGGCTCCTGGCTGGCGCCCAGGGGTCCGGTGACGTCGGGGCGCTACGCTTCCCGGCAAGATCGGAAGAGCACACGTCTGAACTCCAGTCACATCACGATCTCG
>OBLV0100000230.1_pt1 | contig 18250 bp, 19 predicted proteins | sample 1520071 | NCBI WGS metagenome assembly OBLV01 (sample SAMEA3888446, study PRJEB22518) | metagenome | reverse complement strand
TCGGTCGACCACCAGACCCGATACCACCGCCAGGCCCGGCTGGTCACCTGCGGGGGCTCGTCGACAGGGTTGCTAGACGTCGACGAGTTTGTGGTCGAGCGCATACCGAACGAGCTCCGATCGTGATCCGAGGCGCAGTTTCTGCTGGATGTGAGCTCGGTGCGTCTCGACCGTCCGTATTGACAGGTACATCTGCTCGGCGATCTCCGCGTTCGTGTGTCCGAGCGCGATCATCCCCAGCACCTCGACCTCGCGGTCGGTCAGGCCGCCGGGGAGGCCGGGCCGTGGCTCAGCGGCGACCTGCGCCCCGAGCCGTGGGTTCAGATACGCCTCGCCCGAGGCCGCGCGGCGAACCGCCTCGACCAACTCCGACTCGGCGGACTCTTTGAGCACGTAGCCGAGCGCGCCGGCGCCGAGCGCATGCCGGGCATACGCCGGTTCGTTCTGCATCGTCAGCACCACGATCTGCGTGTCCGGGCATTCCGCGCGGATCTCCGGAATGCCGTCGAGGCTCGATCCGCCGGGCATGTTGAGGTCGAGCACGAGCACATCGGGTTTGTGCCCGCGGGTGTACCGGCGTGCGGACTCGAGATCGGCGGCCTCGGCTACCACGTCGAATCCCTCCTCGGCGTCGAGCACCTGTCGAAGCCCTCTGCGGACGAACGCGTGGTCGTCGGCGATCACGACGCGAATCATCCCCGTCATCGTATTGCCGCTCGATCTCGGGCCTCGAGATACGGCGCGAGGTACTTGGCAGCGATCTTGGCCGGTGGGGAGGACGTCGACGCCTCGCTCACTTCGGAGCCCGACCCGTGGCCTCCGGTGACGTGCGCGCTCAGGTACAGCGGTCTCGGGCCGCCGATCAGCGCCCCATAGATCGTTGGGTTGAACGGGGTCGGTTCGATCGGAACGCCGGCGAGCGCCGCGATCGCCTCGGCGGCTGTGTCCGCTTGCTGGGCGGCGATTCCGCCGTGCTTGACCGCGAAGTCCGTCGCATCCCCGGCCGCGAACACGCGATCGAGTCGCGGCACCCTGCAGTGGAGATCGACCGGGATGAACCCGTCGCGAGCATCGGTCGGAACGCCCGGTACGGATGGGCCGACCAGCTGCGGCAGGGCGACGATCCGATCGACGACCAGGTTCCGTGACCCAGGCGCGATCGACACCCGCCCGGGTTCGGGGGTCTCACAATGGGCGGACGGGACGAACAGGATGCCGGTCTCCTCGAGCAGCCGCGCGACCGCGCGGCTCGCCTCGGCGCCGAACAACGCGAGCGGCGCATCCTCGGGCGTGGCCAGCGTGACCGACAGGTCGACGTTCATGTCGTAGGCACGGCGGGCGGTCATCAGCGCGAGCTCGTGCAGCGGCAACGGCCACGCCATCGGCGTCGGGCTGATGAACGCCAGCTTGTGAACGTAGCCTCCCTCGACGTCCTGGATCAGCCCGTGAAGCTGCTCGTCGATCTGACTGTCATCCAGCGTCAGGGCATGCCTGAAACGTGGTTTGAGGGTCGCGCCGGGTGCGAGCAGCAAGGCGTCGTACTCGAGCCTCGCTCCGGCTTCGGTGTGCACCGTGCCGCGATCGGGATCAAGCCACTTGAACGCGTCCGACGCCAGGTCGGCGCCGATGTCGCGGCAGATCTCGTCGAGTGGGTAACGCCGTGCGGTGCTGTGACCGAACGGTTCGCGAACCCTCGTCGGTCGGTACACGAACTCGGTCGCGCGCGCGAGCACAGTAGTGACGACACGCTCGCCCGCGAGCTCGCGCAGGGCGAGAGCGGCCTCCAGGCCCGCGACGCCGCCACCGACGATCACGACTCTGAATGGGGTGTAAGTGTTCGAATTCATACGCCGAGCCTATGCGGGGGAGGTCGCGGCGCCAGCCGCCCATGTCCGAACGATCGCTTCGGGAAACTACGTAGCTCCGGCGGACGTCCGTCCCGGGGACAGGACGATCCGCCGGCCCGACACGGTCCAGGCGCGGATTCGCATCCAATGCGGCTTGTGACCTGGTGTCCATGTGTCAAGGCCAAGACGCTCCAGGCGGCGGAACTCGCTCGGGTTGGTGACCTCTTCGGTCTTACCGACGATGATCACGCTCCAGCCCGTGCGCGAGCCCGCGTCGATCCCGTCGATCTCGAACGCTGCGTTGCCGCTGATCAGCATCGCGTGGAACTTCGACCCCTCCGCCGTCCTGAACACGACCGACTGGGATCGTTCGTCGAACGCGTAATTGACAGGACGGATTACGGGGGAGTCCATCGCGAGCGCGAGACGCCCGAAGTTGTGTGATGCGAGCAGCCGGAGGCATTCGTCGCGCGACAGGATGAGCATTTCGCTTGTCCCCGCGTCAGCGGGATGCACGCCGTCAGTCGACTGTGGGGGAGCGTTGGAGAGCATGCCGCCAACGTACGGGGCGTGCAGCTCACCTGACAGCCGCAAACCGCCGCGCGAACGTTGCGGATTTCCCGCACAGCTCATCGGGAGAGGCCGGATGGTCCGTTGCCGGCTGAGGACCATCATGGCCGCATCAAACCCGAGTTTTGTTGGCGGTCCACCGTCAGAGGAGGAACACCATGTCCCGCAAGCTGTTCGACATTCTCGCCAGCAGCGCCGGCGTCGTTGTCGTCGTCGTACTGGTGATCGCCGGAGGTCTCTTGACCTGGGGTCACAGCTTCGTCAACACCAATGTGCACAACCAGCTGGCACAGCAGCAGATTTACTTCCCGCCCAAGGCGGCCTTCGAGCATCCGAAGGCCGGAACCGAGATCACGCCGTCGATGATTCCATCGGTCTCACAGTACGCGGGACAGCAACTCCTGACTGGTCAACAGGCGAAGACCTACGCGAACGACTTCATCGCCGTGCACCTGTCAGAGATGCCCTATGGCGGTGTCTACTCGAGGATCAGCGCCGCGGCGCTGGCGAACCCGAAGAACACGCAGGTTGCCGCGCTGAAGCAGACCTCGTTCACCGGCACCACGCTGCGCGGGCTGCTGCTCGAGGCCTACGCGTTCTCGACGATCGGCACGATCATGCTGTGGGGCGCGATCGCATCGTTCGTCGCGGCAGCATGCCTGTCGGTGCTCGTCGGACTGGGCTTCTGGCACGCTCGTAGGACCGAGGTCGATGAACGGATGCTCGCGCGGGACGCGGTCCCAGCCTCCTGACGGTCGGTCAGACAACGACCGGACCCGACGAAACGACGCCCCCGCCGGTACCTCCGGCGGGGGCGTCTCTTGTTGCACGGTGACCGCGCCGACGCGAGCGATTCGCTCGTCCAGCGGCGGCCCTGAACCCTCAAGAACTGGCCTCCAGATGACGATCAACGCGGCTGAGGAATCCGCGTCTACGTCTAGGGGGTTTGGGCCGTGCACTGGAGCATCTGAAATCTGGATCCGCGCGATGCGCTGCCCCACGCCTTCGCTCCTCGAGAGGGGAGCGGTAGGATCGCACCCGTCCGCTAGTTCGGGGTGCCGTGGCCACCAAGTCCGTCCAAGTCTTCCGCGTTGCGGCCGTCGGGTTGCTGTCGGTTACGGTGGTCGGCGCGGCGTTGAGCTCACGCGCCGCCGATTGGCGGCCGTTGTGGCTGTTCGTGACCCTCGCGATTCTTGGGGTGATCGGCGACCGGGTGCACGCCTATACGGGCCGCATGCGCCTTTCGGCCGGATTGACGATCGTCGCATTGGCGATGGCGCTACTCGGTCCGGCGCCGGCCGTGCTCATCTGCTTCATCTCGCGCATCTCGCAGGCGATACAGAGCGATGGGCTGCGGCTGCGCGGGCGCCGGCTGGCGCTCGTCTGGAACCTCGGCATGTATATCGACGTGCTGTTGGGCAGCCTGGCGATCCAGGCTGCCGTAGACGCCGGCGTGGCGCGCGGAAGCGCCGGGTTCGCGCTCGTCGTCGCGGTTGTGGTGAGCGCCGCGAACGTGCTCAACTTCCTCCTCGCGGCGATCTGGATCCGCGTCCATGTCGGCACGCCGCTCGGCGTGCAATTCCGCGAGAGCTTCGTCCCGGCGTTGCCGTGGATCACGGCCCCTAACCTTCTGGCCGGCGCTCTGGCGACGCTGTACGTGCGAGAGGGCGGCGTTTCTCTGGTTCTCGTCCTTGCGCTCCTGGGGGCGTTCTACGTGCTGATGGGGGAGCTCCTCAGCTCGCAGCAGCGCCGGGAAGAGTTGGAGAAGCGCACGCTCGAGCTCGCATCTCTCCAGCTCGGCGTTCTTGTGACGATGGTCCGGACCCTGTCGCTCCGTGACCGATATACGGCGCGGCACTCGGCGGCGGTCGCGCGGTACGCCTACGCGGTGGCGAAAGCCGCGGACTATTCGGAGGACGAACTGCGAATCGTGCACACCGCGGGTCTGCTCCACGACATCGGCAAGTTCGCGTTCCCGGATCACATTCTGTTGGCCGATCGGCCTCTGACCGAGGCCGACCTCGAGATCGTCCGCCAGCACCCGGTCAATGGCGCGGAGCTCGTGCGCCGGATCGAGGGCTACGAGAAGATCGCGGCGGTCATCCTGGCCCACCACGAGCGGGTCGACGGAACCGGCTATCCGAACGGGCTGCAGGCAAACGAGATCCCAGCTCTTGCGAGGATCATCTCCGTTGCCGATACATACGACGTGCTCACCGCACGCGACACGTATCGCCCGCCGATCACGAGCTCCGAGGCGATCGCCGAGCTGCGCAACGTGGCCGGCAGCCAACTCGACGCGCGCTTCGTCGATCTGTTCATCGAGATCCTCGAACGCGAGGGGATCGGCTTCACCCACACCGAGGACGCGGACTTCGAAAAGGAGCTCGCGCTCGAGGAGCGCATCCGGGAACTGGCGAGGCCTCAGGTAGCTATCGGAGGCGGATGATTCGTGGCCGGGCTGCGGCGCACCTGGCGGATCGCCGAGTTCCGCGCGCTGTTGATCTCGTACGTGATCAACCGGGCGGGCGACGTGTTCGGCGCGCTCGCGCTGGCCGTCGTAGTTCTCGGCACGACTAAATCGGCGATCGCGCTGGCGGCCCTGTTCCTGGCGACGCAGTTCTTCCCCGGTCTCGTCGGCCCATTTGTGGTCGACCGGATCGGCGCGATTCCGCCGGGTCGGATCCTGCCTCTGTGTTACCTCGTCGAGGCGTGTCTGTTCTTCGTGTTGGCCGCGGTCTCGCGACACGTCGGAGTCGCGCTGATCGTTTCCCTGGCGTTCGTCGACGGGACGCTCGCGTTCGCCGCGCGCTCGGTGACCCGAGCCACGACTGCCTCGACGCTGATCCCGCACGACCTCATGCCTGAGGGGAAGGCCGCGTTCAACGTGGCGCTCGGCGCCGCGACGGTGGCCGGCCCCGTGTTGGGCGGCGCCGTGCTCGCGCTGCTCGGTCCCGCGACGGCGCTGGCGGTCGACGGCATGTCGTTCCTCGTCGCGGCGGTCCTGATCGCCTGCACCCCTGGGCTACGCGCTCGGCGCGACGAGGGAGCGGCCCGCACGCCGCGCTCGCGTCAACTACAGGCGAGCGTCCGCTATATCGCCGGACACGCCACACTCCGCGTGCTGATATTCGGAGAAGGGATCGCGTTCGTGTTCTTCTATCTCGTGGTCCCGGTGACGGTCCTATACGCCACGCGCTCGCTCCACGCGGGTCCAGCGGGGTACGCGGCGATTCTCGCGAGTTGGGGTGCCGGCGCGGTCATCGGCTCGACCGTGCACATCCGTCTCGCGCGCCGCATCGGTCACGCGACCATTCTGCTCTCGACGGCCGCCGTCGCGGTCGCCTACCTCGGCACCGCACTGGCACCGACGCTGCTCGTCGCCTGCGCCGCGAGCGTGATTGGCGGAGTGGGCAACGGCACGCAATGGGCCTCGGTCGAAACCGCCGTTCACCAGCTCGTCGAGGAGCACTTCCGTCTCCGCGTCGCGGCCATGCTCGAGTCGATGGCCGCCATGGCCCCGGGCGTCGGGATCATCCTCGGCGGTGCACTCGCGGCGCTGTTCTCACCCCGCGCCGCGTATCTCGCGGCCGGGCTCGGACTTGTCGCGCTGATCACCGCGGCGGCACTCAGCCGCGTCGTCGCCACGGAACTCGGACGCGATGCCGCGGTCGATATTGGCAGCGCCTGACCCCCGCCCTCTCGGCTACCCCGAACCACCCATAGAATCGGTCCGGGGCCGCCGAGGCCCGAGGACCCTCACATGTTCAGGCGCACGCTGACCGTGATCACTATCGCCGCCGTTCTCATTGGCGGCTCGGCGACCGCGGCGATCGGCGAAGCATTTCCGCCGCCGCGCTTCGCCCACGCTTACGGCGAACGCGCCGCGGCGAAGTCCGCCGCCCTGCCGACCCGGCCCGATCCGGCCGACTGGGCCAAGATCGAGTCGGCCGCCCGGATGCGCCGGATCGGGCTCGCGCGCCATCGCACTGCTCATTTCAGGGCCTATGCCGGATTGCTCGGACTCAGCGAGCTCGCCACCATTCACCCGCTCGCCGCCGGTCGATGTCGCGAAGCGGTGAGGTACCTGTACGGCAACCTGCTCGACCTGAGGGACGCCGAGCCGGGCGAGAACTGGACGCCGCTACGCCGGCTCGTCGCCACCGAGCCGTCGATCCGCGCGTGCGCCCCGCGACGCGCCGTACAGCACCGCACGTGACCCTCGTCATCCAGCGCGCCGAGGCTGACCGGGCGCATGGTGCGTTGCTCGGCACGTTCGTCGGCGATGCGCTCGGAATGCCCTTTGAGGGCGCCGCGCCCACGGTTATCCCGTCTGACGTCGAGATGGTGGAGGCGCGGCTGGGGCGCGGCTCCTACACCGACGACACGCAGATGATGATCGCGCTGGCGGAGTCTCTGATCGAGCGGGGTAGGGTCGAGGAGGAGCCTCTGGCGCGCGCGTTCCAGGCAGCGTATGACCCGGCCCGCGGCTACGGCCGGGGGACCCGACGCGTGCTCGAGCTTTGGCGCAACGGTGTCCCGGTCGCCGACGCCGCGACGCAGGTGTTCGCCGCTCATGGTTCCCGCGGCAACGGTGCGGCGATGCGGATCGCGCCGGTCGCGGTTCGCTTCCACCAGGACCCCGAGCGTCTCCTGACGGAGGCTGTGCGCAGCGCGCGAGTGACCCACGCACACCCGGTCGGCGTCGACGGAGCTGTGGTCCAAGCCGCGGCGATCGGAGCAGCGCTGCGCGATGAGGACGCTCTCGCTGGGGCGCTCGCCGCGGCGCGGACGGACGAGCTGCGAGCCGGCTTGGCGGGCGTCAGCGCATTGCTCGCGGAACCCACGAATCAAGCGGAGATACACGGCCGGCTGAGGACCTCATCCGACGCAGCCGAGTCCGTGTGTGCGGCGATCTACTCGGCTGCCGCGCACCCAACGTTCCACGCAGCGGTCTGTTTCGCGGTGAGTCTCGGCGGCGACACCGACACGGTTGCCGCGATGACCGGCGCAATCAGCGGCGCCCGTCTGGGCGCGAACTCGATCCCGCGCCGCTGGGTCGATGCGCTTGAAGATGGCGACCGCGGGCGGACTCACGTCGAACAGCTCGCCACCCGCCTCGCGGAGGTGTCCTTCGGCGTAGCGTGCCTGTAGCCCATCGCCGTGCTCCCGCAGAGCCGCCGATCACGAGATGAGCAGCGTTTTGCCGATCGTGGCTCGAGCCTCGATTGCACGATGGGCGTCGGCCGCGTTGGCGAGTGGGCGCTTCTGGCCGATCACGGCGCGGAGCTCGCCCGCGGCAGCGCTGGCTAGCGCCCGAGCGGTGAGCGCGGCCATCTCGCGCTGGTCGGGAACAGCCGCTCGGGGTCGCACCACACCCCGGTCGTTCAGTTGCTCGTCGGTGATCGCCGCGAAGCTACCGGAGGCCATCCCGAACGCGCACAGGCGTCCCCCGCGGTCGAGCAGCTGGAAGGCGTCGCGACCGATCGAGCCGCCGACACCGTCGAACACGACGTCCAATCCGCGGTCGCCCACGGCGGAGCAAACTTCTCCCGTCCATGAGCGGCGGCGGTAGTCGACCGCCAGGTCGGCTCCGAGCGCGCGTGCAACCTCGAGCTTGTCCTCCCCTCCGGCGGCCGCGACCACGCGGGCGCCGGCGCGCTTGGCAAGCTGCACCAACAGCGATCCGACGCCGCCCGCCGCCGCCTCGACGAGCACCGTGTCACCGGGTCGGATCCCCGCTCGGTCGATCAGCCCGACCGCGGTCCGGCCGTCAGCCAGCAACGCGACGGCATCGCTCATTCCGACCTCGCCCGGAATGGACATGACCGCAGCGACGGGAACCGAGGCCAGCTGGGCATACCCGCCGGTCCCGCCGGTCGTGGCCAGCACGCGGGCTCCGAACACGTCACCGTCGACGTCGGCACCAACGGCGACGATCGTCCCGCCGACCCCGTTGCCCAGAATCGCCGGTAGCTGCGGCAGCATCGACGGACGGGGAGCGTGCCCCGACCTGATCTGTGTCTCGACGAACGTCACGTTGGAGAACTCGACGTCGATAAGCACATCGCCCCGAGCGAGCTTCGGATCCGCCACCTCGCGCAGCCCGAGGACCTCGGGCGGCCCAAACTCCTCGATCACGACCGCCTGCACGTCTGACCCCCAAATCCGGACACGCCGGCGATCGTGTCGCGACGGAAGCTCGGCCACAATCGGCAATTGGTCGTAGGACCGCCGAGCCAGGCAATGAAGTCGCCGTACTGTCGCATCCGGGCCTCCGCCAATCGTCTTATAGATGAAACTGATCCCGAAAGGAGAGCTCTCAGTGAAATACGTCTTGCTGTTCGTCGAGACGGAGCGGTTCGAGAGGGATTTCGAGGCGATGAGCCAGGCGGACCGTGATCGGGCCGTCGAGTTGGTCTACAAGTGGATGGCGGACCACGCAGACAAGATCCGCGGCGGCAGCAAGCTGCAGCCGGCCACCACGGCGACGACGGTTCGGCTGGACGCCGGCGGCGAGCCGGTGATCACCGACGGGCCGTTTGTCGAGGGCAAGGAGGTCGTGAGCGGTTATACCGAGGTCGAGGTTGACGACCTCGACCAGGTGCTGAAAATGGTCAGCACCTGGCCCGGCTGTCCAATCGTGGAAATACGTCCGATCATGGAGATGGATCGCGTGCAGCCATGACCTCGGCGCTCGAGGGGCGTACCAACATAAGTCGGACTGCTTCGGATCGCGAGCTCGAACAGATCGTCCGAGAGCACGCCGGGCGTTTGGCGATGGCGCTCGTGCGGACCACCGGTGACTTCACGATGGCTGAGGACCTTGTGCAGGATGCCGTGCTGGCGGCCCTGCGGCGGTGGCCGATCGAAGGCATCCCTGACCGGCCGGACGGCTGGCTGTTCACCGTCGCGCGCAACCGCGGCCTCGACATCTTGCGCCGCCAGAGCAATTACCGCGCCAAGCTCGCGGGGCTTCGCTGGCCGGTCCAGCCCGCAGGCGACGACCGACTCCGGCTCATCTTCACGTGCTGCCATCCGGCGCTCTCCCGGCCGGCCCAGATCGGCCTGACCCTTCGCGTGGTGTGCGGGCTCACCACAGCGCAGATCGCCCGTGCCTTTCTTGTGAGCGAGTCAACCGTCGCGCAGCGCATCACGCGCGCCAAACGAAAGATCACTGAGGCGGGCATCCCCTACCGGGTCCCCGATCCGGAGGAGCTCGGCGCCCGCTTGCGCGAGGTGCTCGCGGTCATCTACCTGCTCCTCAACGAGGGCTACCTGTCGACCGCGGAGCGCAGCCAGTCACGAGACCTGGTCGAGGACGCCGAATGGCTGGCGGGCGAGCTCTACGACCTGATGCCGACCGAGCCCGAGGTTACCGGCCTCCTGGCGCTGATTCGGTTGCACCGAGCCCGGGCCGACGCCCGGTTCGACCCCGACGGAAATCTCGTGCTTCTCGAGCATCAGGACCGCTCGAGCTGGGATCACGAGGCCATCGCCGCCGCATCTCGATTGCTCTACTCAGCGGCGAAGCATCACCAGCCCGGGCCTTACCAGCTCCAGGCGGCGATCGTCGCCTGCCACGCCGGGGCCCCCGACTGGGCCGATACCGACTGGGAACAGATCGTGCTGCTCTACGACATGCTCTTGCGCCTGGCGCCTTCGCCGCTCACCCGGCTCCACCAGTCGATCGCCCGCCGCTATACCGCTGGGCCGGAAGCCGCCCTCGCCGAGGTCGACGCCCTCGCCGGGGCGCTCGACCGCTACCACCTCTACCACGCCGCCCGCGCGGACCTGCTCCAGACCCTGGGCCAGGTCGACGAAGCGCGGGCAGCAAATCGGCGCGCGCTCGATCTCACGGCCAACCCCGCTGAGCAAGCACTGCTCCGACGAAGGATCGATTGGGGGGATCGTGCCCGCTGAGGACCACAAGCGATCCATTCACCGTCTCCTGGTGAACCGCATCCTGGAGGGACCGGGCCGAGCACCGGCGGATCAGCGCGCCGCTGCGTTCGACAACAACGCGAAGCTCCCCGAACCCCTCCGCGTGCTGCTCGACAAGGTTGCCACCAAGTCCGCGCGGGTGACCGACGCGGACTTTGCCACGGCAATCGAAGCGGGCTTCACCGATGACCAGCTGTTCGAGCTCGTGATCTGCGCCGCCGTCGGCCAGTCGTCTCGGCAGTATGAGGCCGGCCTGGCCGCCCTCGCCAAGGTGACCGCTGACACCGGGAGCGGATAGTTGCGGCCCAGTGTTCTCAATAACGGTTACGGCGTCCGGCCGAACCTGCTCTTCAAGCTGATCCGATTGGTATCGGGTCGGCCGGTCCCGGATGCGGCCAAGATCACCTTTTACCGACCCGACTTTTACAGCACTTACATGAAGCAATTCACCCAGGAGGCAATGCGCGGCCGCTCGACATGGTCGGTGGGTGACCGAGAGCTGATGGCGGCCCACGTGTCGCAAGTGAACGAGTGCCCATTCTGCGTCGGCGCGCACACTGCCACCGCAGCGCGCGCCTACCAGGATCGGGAACGGGTGGCGGCCGTACTTGCCGATCTCGACTCCGCCTCGCTAGAGGAGGGGCTCCGGGCAACACTGCTGATGCTCGGCAGGCTGACCAGCGAAGGAACGCTGAGCGCCGACGACATCCGCGCCGTGCTCTCGGCCGGTGTCTCGAAAGGCCAGATCGAGGACGCGCTAGCGGTTAGCTTCGCCTTCAACGCGACCGACCGTCTCGCCAACGCCTTCGCCTTCGACGTGCTCAGTCAGGAAGGCTTCGAGGCCGGCGCGAAGTATCTCCTCAAGCGCGGCTACCGATAGTGAGCGCTCTCCGTCACCGGAGATCGGCATCGACGAGGACGTCCGTATGGCGTCCTGTGGTTCGTCTTCTGGGCAAAGCCGGCGGTGGACCGGCCCGACCCAAGGAGCCCCCACGATGTCGATCCATCACGAAGCCGTGATCAAGGCGCGGCCGGGACAGATCTACGAATACCTGACGAGTGGGGAGATCTTCGCCGCGGCGACGGAGATGCCCGCGCAGGTCAGCGATCGAGAGGGTGAGCCGTTCTCGCTGTTCGGCGGCCGGGTGGAGGGCCGGCAGATCGAGCTGGTGCCCGGCGAGCGCGTCGTGCAGGCGTGGCGATTCGGCAGCGCACACCCGGATGCTTGGGAGCCGGGGCTGTACTCGATTGTCCGGTTCACGTTGCGACCCGAGGGCAACGCGACGAGATTCGTGATCGACCACAACGGGATACCCCCTGAGTGGCGGGATCACATCCGGAGCGGCTACCCGGACTTCTACGAGAGCCCGCTTACCAGGTACTTCGGCGGGCAGACCTCTGCATTCCATCGAACCGCTGCACCGCCTTCGCCCGGACCTCTCAGCAGATCTTGAACGTGACGGTCAGCGTCTTGCTGACCGTCTTCTTAGCCTTGTGACCGCGCTTGATCACGGTCTCGACATACGAGAGCGTCACCTTGAGTTTGTGCTGTCCTGACTTGAGCCCAGTCAGCTTCAACTTCGGTGAGGCCGGCAGTGTTTTCACCGTTGCGTTGGCTTTGTAGGTAGTGACCCTCACCTTGACCGCCTTGCCGTGCCTGCGAACGGTCTTCATGATCGTGCGCTTGACGCCCTTGTCGATGTAGAAGACGGCATCCGAGAACCTCAGCTTCGTCTTCTTCGAGCCCCTGATCGCGGTTGAATTCAGCGTCACCGGCGGCTTGCTGGTGCGCGCGGTGCAGATCGATATCGACGGCGTCGTCAGCGTGATCTGCTGGTTCCCGAACGTCGCCGTCGTCGTGTGGACCGGCGGTGGCAGGGTCTTGAACGACTCAACGGTCCCGTCGGACTCACCGGCCGAGTTCGTCGCGACGATCCGGTAGTAAATCGTCGCGTTCGAGGGGAGGGCCGCGAGCATTCCGGTCACGGGCTGCTTTGTCATGCGCGCCGGGAGCGAGCCATCCGCGGTCGAGGAGCCGAGTGAAGGACTCGTGCCGTATTGGATCGAAACCGCTGTGGTGTCGGCGAGTGGCGTGACCGAACCGCTGATCGTCGCGGCGGTGCTTGAGACGGTCGTGGTCGGACCGGTGGTCGCGATCGGCGGGATGACGATCCGGCCGATCGCGTCCGGCGACCGACTGTCGGTGAACCACAGCGCTCCATTCGGACCCGCCAGGATCGAATCGCCGTCCTGGAGGCCGGCCGGGTTGACGCCGCTCGTGATCTCGTTGATTTGGCCAGCGGGAGTGATCTCCGCAACCGCCGACGGCGTCATCGGGTTCATCGATGCCTGGGGGACCCACAGGTTGCCGTCGGCGCCGGCGGTGATGTCGAGCGGGAGGTCATCGCTTAGGCCGGCGGTGAACTCGGTGATCTGGCCCGACGGCGTGACCCGGCCGATCGCGCGCTGATTGCCGTACTGGTCCGTGAACCAGACATTGCCGTCGGGTCCCGGTGCGATCGCGTCGGGAACGGCACCCGTCTGCAGACCGCTCTTGAACTCCTGGACCGAGCCGCTGGTCGTGATCCGGCCGATCGCCGCGCTGTTGTCGGAGAACCACAGGTTGCCGTCTGGGCCAACTGTGATGTTCGTCGGGATCGCGCCCGGGGCCAGCGGATACTCGGTGATCGTTCCGTCCGGGGCGATCTTGCCGATCGACGTCGTCCCCATGTCCGAGAACCAGATGTCACCGTCGGGGCCGACCACCATGTTGTCCGCAATCTCGCTGAGCGAGGACGCGAATGGATAGCCGGTGAAGGTTCCGCCCGGGGTCATCTTGACGATCGAGTGGGTCGCGCCGTTGACGCTGTAGAACCAGATGTTGCCGTCAGCGCCCGCGACGATCTGGAGCGGGACATCGCCGGCCGGCGCCGCGAACTCGTGGATCGCGCCGCTCGGCGTGGTGTAGCCGACCGCCTTGGCGCCGTTGTCGGTGAACCACACGTCGCCGTTGGGGCCGTTGGTGAGGTCGTACGGCGTGGCGCCGGGGTCGAGTCCGGCGGTGTACGTCGTGACCTGACCTGAGGAGTCGATCTTGGCGATCCCGGCTCCATTGATGAACCAGACGTTGCCGTCCGAGCCGGCCGCCATCGCCCCCGGACTGGTCACGCCGCCTGTGAACTCGGTGATCGATGCCGCTTGTGCGAGCCCCGGCGCCGCCATCGCGACCGCGCTCGCGAACATCGCCGACAGCACGACCTTCACGCCCTTACCAGTCATCTCGAACCCCCGCGTCTATCCCTGGTCGTTACCGACACTACCTTACTTACGCGCCGAAAACCTTATGGGGAGCGAAACAGCCGCGGTCGCTGATCAGGATGAGGATCCGAACCAGCGGGTGCGGCGCGTCGCGGCGAACTCGGCCTTCTCGGCGGCATATTCGCTGGACGGATCATGGCGCTGCGCCATCGGGGTCTCGCCGCGCAAGAAGCTGACATCGACCTTTGCGACGAGGGCGTCGCCGAACTCGGCGTAGCAGACCCCCGCGCCCTCGTACGGCGCCGGCGGCTCCCGGCCGGCGATCTCCGCCACGATGTCGTCGGCGACCACCCGGGCGGCGGCCTCGGCGAAGATCCCCGCCTTCGGAACGGTCCGAGGGCCCGTGCAGACGTCGCCGATGGCGTACACGCGGGGAAATCGGGTCTTGAGGTTCGTCTGGTCGACGGGCACCCAGCCGTCGACCGCCAGGCCTGAGGCCGCGAGCGGGTCAGGCGCCCGATGGATCGGGATCCCCACGAACAGGTCGTAGGCCAGCGTCTCGCCGTTCGCGAGTTGCGCGGTACGGGCCGCCGGGTCGATGCTCGTGACGACGTGCTGGGGGAGTTCTTCGATTCCGCGTTCGGCCAGCCCGTCGCGGAACATCTGCGACACCTCGGCGGTCACCGGGACCGGGCGCTGCATCGGGAACGTCGTCCGCATCTGCACCGCGTCGCGGATCCCGCGTTGCACGAAGTGCTCGTGCAGCAGGAAGGACCCCTCGAATGGCGCCGGCGGACACTTGAACGGCTGCCCGAGCACGGACACGAGGACGCGCCCGCCGTCGAACTCTCCTAAGGCATCGCGGAGGCGCTCAGCGCCGGCCAGTGAGTAGTACTCCTGACCGCCCTCCGCAAATCCGGGCGTGGCCTGCATGTCGTAGTCGGCGCCCATCGCGACGACGAGGAAATCGGCGTCGTGTGCGCCGGCGTTTGTGGCTATCCGCCTGGCATCCGGGTCGATGCCTACCACCGTCTCCTGGCGGAACTCGACGCCCTCCTTTGCGATGTCGCCGTAGGGCAACCGGATCGCCTCCGCCGAGTGCCGGCCGAGCATCACCTCGAGCTTGGAGAAACCGAAAAAGAACGCGTCGTTCCGGTCCAATAGCGTCACGCGGACCACGTCGGAGGCCGTCTCCGAAAGTCGGGTCGCCAACTCCAGCCCGCCGAAGCCCGCGCCGAGGATGACGACGTGAGCTCGCATCGCGCGATCCTAACCGTTCCGATGACGGGCCAGGGATCCGCCCCCGCCCCCGCCCGCGCCCCCCCGCGAGTGCCGGGATCGGCGACGGGTCGGGCCGCCGGCCCGCGAAGCGATGGGCCTCAGCCTGATGAGGACGCGAGGATCTTGTGGTGGAGATCCAGCAGCCGGGGCACGTCGGGGCCATCGACCCTGCCCATTCCGCATTCGGTGCAGATACCCCAATGGCGCGGGCCCGCGGGGGAGTTGATCAGGGCCGCGTCGATGTGCTCGATTTGTTCGGCGGTCGTGCCCGATGTCTGGTCGTCCGGGTGGTAGGGGACGAGCGCGAAGTAAAGCTCGGTGTCGTCGCCGGTCGTGAGGCTGCCGAGCGGTTCGAAGTACGCGCTGTCGTTGCGGCCCTGCGGCACCGTGAACGACACGAAGTTCAGCGGGCGCTGCGCCCCCGAGGTCACGGCATTGACCAGGTCAACCTGCATCTGCAGCGACTCGGGCTGCTTGAAGTGCTGGTGCCCGTAATCGCCGTAACACAGGTGCATGCCGACCGGGACATCCGTCGGCACCCGCTCGAGGCAGCGCACCAGGCCGGGCGCGATCTGGTCGATCGGGATGGCTGGCCCCATCGCTCCCTCGAGCGCGCCGAACTCGACGGCGACATCCCACTGGACGGCGATCCGGTCATGCGGGAGCCGCTCGAGCGCCGTGTCGAGGTCCGCGAACAGCGCCTGCTCGTAAGACGGCCCGACCTTGGGCTGGTCCTCCGCCGCGATCGTTCCCGCCATCGACGCCAACGGCGTTGGGTACTGCATCTGGAAGCGCACGTCGGCCGGGATCGTGCCTTCGTTCCGCATCCGCTCGAAGGTGGCAAACGACTCGGTGTAAGCATCGGCATAGCCGAGGTTTGGCCAGTTGATCGCCTCGGCCGACGCGTCCTCGGTCAGGCGAAGCTGAGGCATCGACGGGGCGTCGGGAGCGGTCTCGTAGGCCTGGCCGACCGACACCGTCTCGAACTCCGGCATCGCCTCGAACTTCTGGGTCTGGAAACGGATCCAATAGTTGCGGTCCCCGGTCTCCCCATCGGTCATCCGCCGCACGCCCTGCGGGATGCGCGAGCTGATCTCCCGCATCACGGTCTCTGCATCGGGCAGGTTGACCGAACCATTGAAATGAACAGCTGTGGGTGGCATGCCGGTCCTCTCCGGTCGTTGTCCGCTCTGGCCCCGTCTTATCACGCCCGGTGAATTCGAGACGAAACGGGCCTCGCCCCCGCGGAATCGAACAGACCCTTGAGAGAGCGGCCGCTTCCTTGCAGCCGCGACATCGGTATGATATCATTCCGGAATCATGAAGATCATGACTGGTCCGAGTAGGACCGATGGCATCACCCGAGAGCATCCGCGCTCTGAGTCGGCTCCCGCCGGAAACGGTCAACCGCGCCTTCCCAACTCGTGACCCAGGAGGGAACATGAACGGCAATCAACCAAGTAGGTACCGGTCCTGGAGTAATCGGCAGATCATCCTCGTGCGCGTATGTGTCGGTATCTGGCTGCTGGTCCTGTCCGCGATTCTCTACAGCTCGGACGTCGGCGGTCTGTGGGGATTGCTGCTCGTCGGCATGGCGGCATTGCACTTCGTACTCGCATATCGCGCGTTCCGAACCGCAAGGCACGATCCGGATCGAAGCTTGCGGTTCCGCTAGGGCCTCCCCGCTGCCCGACCAAGCCGCTTTGAGCTGCTCAGCGGACTCGAGCTCGACGCGAGCGTTGCCTGCTCTTGTTCGCTGATGTGACGCCGGTCGCTCGGGTCGAGGCGCGCGGGATGACCGCGAACGGCACGATCCGGTGCGGCTCCACGGCCTCGCCTGTCTCGACCAGGGTCACCAGCAGGTCGACCGCTTCGGTGCCGATCCATTCCGGGTTCAGGCTGAGGGCGGTCAGAGCCGGCCGGGATGACCGGGCGGCGTGGCTGTCGGTGCAACCGGCGACGCGCAGTTCCGTGGGGACGCGGATTCCCCGCGCCTCGGCGGCGAGCAGGGCGCCGAGCGCGAGCCGGTCGAGGGCGCCATAGATCGCATCGGGCGGCTTGGCGGAGTCGAGCAGCCGCGAGGCGGCCGCGTAGGCGCCACCCTCGCTGATCGAGTCGGTCACAGTCTCGACGATCCATTCCAGGCCGAGCTCCGCGCAGGTCGTCTCGAACGCTTCGAGCGCATCGATCGTGTAGGACGGAAGGGGCGGGGGAGTCAGCAGTGCGATCCGCGTCGCTCCCTGCTCGGCGAGGTGCTCGATCATCGCGCGGGTCCCGGCGCTCTGGTCGTTGTCGACCCAGTAGCCGTCGGCGCTGCCGCCGGGACGGCGCCCGGTCGTGACCACCGGGATGCCTCGCTGCTCGAGCAGGTCGATGGTGGTGTCGCCCGGTACCGGGTCGATGACAATCGTTCCGTCGAGTGGCAGGCGCCCTAACACGTCCGCGCCGGTGTTCGACGGCACGAGCGTTAGCGAGAAGCCTCGCTCGAACGCTGCCGAGGTGGCGCCGGTCATCAGCTGCATGAAGTAGTCGTAATCGCCGAGGGTCAACGTGAAGTCGTCGGCTGAGGACACAGTCAGCGCGAGCATCCCGCTGCGCCCGCCCGCCAGGCCGCGCGCCAGCGCGCTTGGCTGGTAGCCGAGCTGCTCGGCGACCTCGCGCACGCGCCGGCGGGTCGTTTCGGGCAGCCTGCCCTTGCCGTTCAGCGCATGCGAGACCGTCGTGATGGAGACGCCCGCCGCCGCGGCGACGTCGCCGATTTTCACCCTGGTGGCCATGGGTGCGGGCGACTGTATCGGTTCGCCCCCTTGACATGCAAAAGCGCTTATGCAAGGCTGCCCTCCGCGACCCGCAAAAGCGCTTTTCCACAAGGAGGCGGAAGTTGTCGACCGCGAAAGAACCGGTGGATCGGACGATGTGGACAAGCCTGCTGCACGCCGGTTTGGCGGGCTCGTTCATGCGCTTCCCGTACGCGCCCGCGCGCGAGGACGCGCTGCGAGAGGCCGGCGCCGGCGCGGCGGTGTACGGGATTCCGTTCGACGCCACCAACATCAGCCGCACAGGTGCGAACTACGGCCCGCGCGGCATCCGCGACGTGTCGGTCCAGTTCCTGACCTACAACGCGATGCTGGACTTCGACGTCGCCGACGCTCTGTCCCCAGTCGACTGCGGCGACTGCGACGTCATCCCAGGCGACCCGGCCCGAACCTTCGACCGGGCGCAAGCCGACCTCGAGCAGATCCTCCGTGCGGGCGCCGTCCCGGTGACGCTTGGTGGCGAGCACTCGGTGACGATTCCCGCGGTGCGGGCGGTGCGGGCGGTGCACGACAACCCGGGGCTGATACTGGTCG